>UPTG01001245.1_pt1 | contig 19027 bp, 19 predicted proteins | sample 2160121 | NCBI WGS metagenome assembly UPTG01 (sample SAMN06266255, study PRJEB28933) | marine metagenome | isolation source: Columbia River Estuary | place: USA:Columbia River Estuary, USA | collected 2014-07-27
AAGTAAACCAAAAAATAGTATTTTTACATTATGATATTAGTAACTGGAGGAACTGGACTTGTAGGTTGTCATTTACTCTATTCTCTTGTAAAAGAAAATAAAAAAGTAAGAGCCTTACATAGAAAAAATAGTAAAACTGAAAGTGTAAGAAAAGTTTTTTCTTATTACTCAAAAGATTATAAAAAATTATTTGATAAAATTGAATGGGTTGAAGGTGATATTAATGACATAACAAGTCTTGATGTTGCTTTTAAAAATATAAATGAAATATATCATTGTGCAGCCTTTATTTCTTTTAGTAATCAGGATTTAAACGCTATGAAAAAAATCAATGTTGAAGGAACTGCTAATATGATTAATTCTGCCATTGATAAAAAAATTAATAAATTTTGTTATGTTAGTACAATTGCAGCAGTAGGTGAAAGAAAAAATATTATGATTGATGAAGAATGTAAATGGAATGAAAACAATAACCCATATTCAAAAACAAAACATGATGCGGAATTAGAGGTTTGGAGAGGAATATCTGAGGGTTTAAACGCTGTTATAGTCAATCCAGGTGTAATTATTGGAAGTGGTTTTTGGAAAAGAGGAAGCGGAGCTTTTATCACTCAAATAAGTAGAGGAATAAACTACTATCCGCCAGGTTCTACAGGATTTATTTGTGTAAAGGATGTTGTTAAGATTATGAGAGACTTAATGGATAAAAATATATTTTCTGAAAGATTTTTACTTGTTTCTGAAAACTGGACTCAAAAAGATTTTATTTTTTCTGTTTGCAATCATTTGAATTTAAAAACACCTCAAAAAAAAGCTAGTAAAAGCTTAATGATATTAGCACTAATCTTAGATGCTGTAAGAAGTTTTTTTCTAAATAAACGAAGAAGACTAAGTAGTGCCATTATTGAGTCTAGTCACTCTAAAAACAAATATTCAAACAAGAAAATAACATCTGCCTTAGATTATAAATTTATAGAAATAGAAAAGTCAATTAAAGAAACTTGTAAGAACTATAAGCTTAATTAATTAATGATAATGAGTCCTTAATTTCTCTGGTTTCTTTATTTAATTCAATTTCAATAGAGTCTTTAATAGATCTCATTTTTTTTTGAAGTTGAGAATAAATTTTTAAGTATTTTTTTGGTTTTGAAGAATAATAACTGTTACTATTAACAAACTGTATACTGTCTATATTATGCTTTTTGTATAAAAATGTATCTTTTATATTATAATAATTTAAATCTGAATTATTTCTATACGCCCTACTTGAATTAATGATGTTTATATCTAAAAGAAAATCTACCATTTGTTCCTCAGACATTAAATCAGTCGGACTGTTTTGATCAGAACAAGATATTGTTAAAATTAGTAAAATGAATATTTTTTTCATCTATTAAAAGTTAATTTTTTTCCGCTTAAAGTTGAATTAATTAATCCGTTTTCATAAACTAATTTTCCATTAACAATAGTATGTGTTACTTGAGAATCAAATTGTAAACCCTCAAATGGTGACCAATTACATTTATACAAAATATTTTCTTTATTCACCGTCCATGACTTATTCATGTCTATTAAAACCAAATCTGCATAATAGCCTTTTCTTATATAACCTCTTTTTTTTATTTGAAATAGTATTGCAGGATTATGACACATTTTAGTCACTATTTTTTCAAGAGATATTTTGTTATTCAAATGATGTTGAATCATTGAGACTAAAGCATGCTGTACCAATGGACCGCCAGAGGGACAATCTAAATAAGGTTTAGATTTTTCTTCCAATGTATGTGGAGCGTGATCAGTGGCAATCACATCAATTCTATCTTCCAATAAAGAATCCCAAAGCCCCTCCCTATCATTATCAGTTTTAATAGCTGGATTCCATTTTATAAAAGATTGTTTTTCTTGATAATCTTTATCACTAAACCATAAGTGGTGAACACAAACTTCTGAGGTTATTTTTTTTTCCTTTAAAGGAATATCATTCTGAAATAACAAAGATTCAGCTTTAGTAGACAAATGAAAAACGTGTAGTCTAGCATTAGTTTCTTTGGCAAGTTTTATTATTTTTTTTGTTGATTTTAAACAAGCTTCTGCAGACCTTATTTTTGAATGACAGTCAAAAGGAATATTTGAATTATATTTTGTTCTATATTTTTTTAAATTTTCATTAATGATTTGTTCATCTTCACTATGCACAACAATAATTAAATCAGTGCTTAAAAAAATATCCTTTAAAATTTGTTGATCATCAACTAACATATCACCTGTTGAAGATCCTAAAAATATTTTTAAGGCAGCTACCTCATTTTTATTTACTTTTTTTATTTCATCAAGGTTTGAATTGGTTGCTCCAAACATAAATGAATAATTTGCATATGAACTCTTGTCAGCTATTTCAAATTTTTTATTTAATTCTTTGATGGTTGTTGTCTGAGGAACAGTATTAGGCATTTCAATAAAAGACGTGATTCCACCAGCTACAGCTGCTTTTGACTCTGAACTTATCGTCGCTTTATGGGTTAAACCGGGTTCTCTAAAATGAACTTGATCATCTATTAGTCCTGGAATTAAAATTTTTCCTGACGCATCAATAATCTTGCAATCATTTGGTGTTGAAATGCTTGGGCTAATTTGGTTAATTATATCATTTATGATTAATAAATCAGATTCAAAAATCTTTTCTTCATTTACAATCGTTGCGTTTTTAATAAGAATTTTTTTCATTATTTATTAAACAAACTTTTAAACCTCATTATAATCAAACCAAAAATTGCTTCAAAAATAATATTTCCATTCATCTTAGACTCTCCATAAATTCTATCTTTAAATATAATTGGAATTTCCTGCATTTTAAATTTTTTCTTAAAAGCTTTAAACTTTAATTCAATTTGAAAAGCATATCCGTTAAACATTATTGAATCTAAATTAATTGCTTTTAAAACCTTTGCTTTATATCCTACAAATCCAGATGTTGCATCTTTAACTGGCATACCTGTAATAATTCTAGAATAAAAAGAAGCGAAGTAGGAAAGAATAATCCTACTTAAAGGCCAATTAACAACATTAATTCCATTAATGTACCTTGAACCAATCACTAAATCAAAATTTGAGATACATAATTCATTATGCAACCTAACCAAGTCAATAGGGTCGTGAGAAAAGTCAGCATCCATCTCAAAGATATAATTGTAATTATTTTTTAGTGCCCAATTAAATCCATCAGTGTAAGCTTTTCCCAATCCATCTTTATTATCTCTAGAAAGTAAAAACACTTTTTTAGAATTTTTTAAAGCAAATGATTGTACAAGAAAACCTGTACCGTCTGGTGAATTATCATCAACAATTAAAATATTAAAGTCTAAAGAAAGTGACAAAACACTCTCAATAATATTAATAATATTATCAGCTTCATTATAAGTCGGTACAATTACAAGAGCTTTAGACATTTTATTTTTTACAAAAATACAGATTTAAGAAGTAAATTTAATTAAGGATTAAAATATTATTAATTTTGAACGATGAATGAACTAGAAATCATAGATTTTCCAATTCAAAATTGGGTTAAAATAATTATAATTCTAGGAACAGTTCTCATGCTTTTTTCAAGATTATATATTGGAGATAGATTCCAATATTTATTTTCATTTTGGAATATTCACCGATACTTTCATTATAAATCTGGAGAAACTATTTCTCTATTTACGCCAAATAATATAACAATGTTTTTTTTAAGAATATTGACCACCTCTTTATTTTTATTTATGTTATTTAGAGATAAATATTTGACTGATCAAAAAGAGTTTTTTATTAAACTTTGTATTGGATTAAGCGTTTTGCTACTATTAAAATTTATAATTGAAAATATATTTTCTTTGATTTTTAAGTTCAAAAAAAAATTAAACGAAGTAAGCAGATACAGAATTGGGATTAAAAATTTATTTTCTGTTCATTTGTATTTCTTTCTGATAATAATGATTTTTGGTGATTTACCATTAGAAAATATCTACACTATTTCACTTACGTTGTTTTTGATTTATAATGGTCTTTATTTAAAATTTATTTTAAATAAATACTTAATCAATGGGTTAAAAGCTCTTGTATATTTTATTTTGTACATTTGCACGTTCGAAATCGCACCTATTGCTGGTGTTATTTATTTAATTAAATAATAATAGTATTTATGAAAGTTAAATCAATTTTAGTTTCACAACCTGCCCCAACTATTGAAAATTCACCTTATATAACTTTAAAGAAAAAAAGAAAAGTTAAAATAGATTTTATTCCTTTTATTCATGTTGAAGGAATGACGGCAAGAGAAGTTAGACATCAAAAAATTGATTTATCAAAATTTTCAGCTATTATTTTAACTAGTAGAAACGCCATTGATCATTTTTTTAGAGTTGCAGAAGAAATGAGATTTCCGATTCCAAACGCTCTTAAATATTTTTGTTTATCTGAAGCTGTTGCATTTTATCTTCAAAAATATGTTGTTTACAGAAAAAGAAAAATATATGTAGGTGGAAGAACTTTTGAAGATCTTTCAGTTCAAATAGAAAAATACAATGAAGAGAGTTACTTAGTTCCAAGTGCTGACGTGTTATCTCCAGCAATTCCAAAAAAACTTGATGAACTTGGAGTTAGATGGACTCAAGGAACGTTCTACAAAACAAAAATTAGCGATTTATCCAGTTTAAAAGATGTTTACTATGATATTTTAGTTTTTTTCAGTCCATCTGGAATAGAATCTTTGCTTTCTAACTTTCCTGACTTTAAACAAAATGACACTAGAATAGCGGTTTTTGGTAAAACGACAGTAAAAGCAGCTGAAAAAGCTGGATTAAGAATTGATATTTTAGCGCCTACACCTAAAGTCCCTTCAATGTCTAAAGCATTAGACATGTACATCGAAAAAGCAAATAAAAAATAAATTAAGCTTCTATTTTACTTTTAAAAGTTTTAACAAACCCATCAAAATCTTCTTGAGATTTAATGTTCTTGTAATTATCATCTTTAAAAAGATGCAAATAAATTTCAATTTGCTTAGGATTCAAATAACCCTTAACAGGGCTAATATAGTTCATTTGAGAATCAAAAAATAAAGTTGAGGGATAAGCATTAATTCCTAAAAATCTAGTGAATTCATGAGAAGAATTTCTCTTTTGAGATCTACTTTCATCATAATTTGGATTTGTAAAAGTTTTATTCATGAAATTAACTTTTTCATCTCCTTCGGCGTTAAATTTGACGGCATAATAATTACTGTTAATGTAATCAACAATTTCAGGATTGCTAAAGGTATTTTTATCCATCAACTTACAAGGACCACACCAGTTAGTGTAAACATCAATAATAACGTTTTTAGGGTTGGTTTTCTGTAATTCTACTACTTTCTCCAAAGTCACCCAATTTATCTCTTGAGCTTGGATATTAAAGCATAAAAAAACAAAAAATACTATTGAATATATTTTATATAATTTCAGGTTAATGTAACTTTTATTCTGCATTATGAACTAGTCGTTTTAGTGGCTTAATAATTAGTATTACCAATACACCAAAAATTGTGCAAAAAATTGTAATTCCTGTAAAAGTCCAAAAATCACCTGCTTCAGAAGCGTTTTCACCAATTAGTCCAGCAACTTTATTTCCTAGTCCTGTTGCTGCAAAATATGCGCCCATCATAAAAGCTCCCCACCTAGCAGGGGCTAATTTAGTTATAAATGAAAGTGCTACTGGAGATGCACATAACTCACCAATAGTGTGAAATAAATAAGCTAACATAAGCCAGTACATAGCAGATTTTTGAGTAATCTCACCTGCAGCATTATACGATACTTCGTTAGATGCTAGTGACATAAATGAAAATCCTAAGCCCATAATAATAACTCCCACTGCCATTTTAAAAATAGATGAATGTTCATAACCTCTTTTTTTCCACCAGATCCAAAAAGACCCAACTAAAGTGGCAAAAATTAATATGTAAGTTGCGTTTGCAGACTGAAACCAACTTGCTGGAACCATAAAACTACCTAAAGCTAAATCAGTTTTTTGGGATGCATAAAGGTTCATTAAGCCACCGGCCTGTTCAAAAGCTCCCCAAAACACAATAACAATAAGAAAAGCCAAATACGTAACTAAAATTCTGTCTTTTTCAATTTTATTACCATCATTATAAACTACTATTGCAAATCCAACAGCAAAAGCAATTCCTATTAACAATAATCCATAACTCCAATCTCCGCTGTATCCCAAATAGACTCCCAACAAAGCAGTCAAACTAAATCCAATTAATGAATTAGATTTTTTAAAAATTTGTAAAAATAAATTAGAAGATTCATTGTCTGTTTTATCTAACTCTATTTTATTACCAACGTGAACTAAATATTTTTGACCTTTCCAGTAAACAAATTGACCTATTAACATCCCAACTCCAGCCAAACCAAAACCATAATGCCAATTATAAACTTCTCCAACATATCCTACCAAAATTGCTGAAACAGCTGCACCCACGTTAATTCCCATATAAAAAATATAAAAACCCATGTCTCTCTTATCAATATCCTTATCACCATAAAGACCTCCAACCATAGTAGAAATATTTCCTTTTAAACATCCAACACCTAAAACAATAAATGTAAGTCCAGTATAAAAAGCCCATAATGCTTCAACAGCTAAAATACCATGGCCAAAACATAACAAAAGACCTCCAACCATAACAGATTTTCTTTGACCTAAAAATCTATCTGCTAAAATTCCCCCAGGAATCGTTGCCAAATAGACAAACATAGTATACCAACCATATAAAGCAATTGCAGAACCATCACTCCATCCCATTCCTGGATTGTCTCCTCCAGTCTCTGAAACTAAATACAAAACAAGAATTGCTCTCATTCCATAATAACTAAATCGTTCCCATAACTCAGTAAAAAATAATACAAAAAGTCCTATTGGGTGTCCAAAAAGTGTCTTGTGATGTAATTCAATTTGATTGCTCATAATTTTATTTAATATTAATTATTTTCTTTCCGTGATAAAATTTACCATTTGTAAGAGTGTGTAAGCTTTCAAAATTCTCAAAAGTTATTCCCCCTGCTATAATAATTTCAAACCTATCGGGTACTAAAACTAACATTTTTTTTAGAGTTTCAACGGCATTTATTGCAAAACGCTCACCTCCAGATGTTAATACACCATTTATATTAGAATTTTTAGAGATTAAAGACAAAGAATCTAAAACCGAGCTAGTAGAATCTATGGCTTTATGTATAATGACATCTAACGGTTTTGAAATTTTCGATAGTCTATTTATTTGATCCATTTGAAAATCAGAATTCTTATTCAGGCATCCAAACACTACACCATCTACTCCAATTCTTTTACAAAATTCAATATCATCAATCATAGTATTTATTTCATCTTCGGAATACTCAAAAGATGGATGCTTTGGTCTTATCATCACTCTTATTGGGATTTTTAAAACTGAAAATGCATTAATGATTAATTCTCTTGAGGGAGTTAACCCATCTAAATCTAATCTTCCACATAGCTCAATTCTATTGGCTCCATTTTTTTCAGCTTTTAAAGCTTCCTCTAATGAATCAACACAAACTTCTTTAATAATTTGCATTTAAGAAATATAACTAAAAATGATATCTTTTAAAAGTTTCGATTGCAGTGTAATCAGACATACCAATATCTCTAAATTTTTTAGCTATGGCTCGATTTCGATCCTCAGTCCTGACCCAAAATTCTCTATTATCGTCACCCTGAAACATAACGTTATCTTTTTGAGTTTGATGATAGAATATGGCTTTTCGTTTTCTTAACACTTGATTTGGACTCATTGGAACTGCCATATCAATAAGATGAATTGGCCATTCATGCCAAGCTCCTCTATATAACCAGACCCAACAATCTTTCATAAAGGGTTTATTTTTAATATCATCTAAAACACTAAGTAAAATATCTAAACAAACTTTGTGAGTACCGTGAGGATCAGCCAAGTCCCCAGCTGCATAAATTTGATGAGGTTTCAAATTGCTAATAATATCTTTTGTGATTTCAAAATCCTTTTTTTCTGGGGGGTTTTTCTTAACAGTACCCGTTTCATAGAAAGGCAATTTCAAAAAATGAACTTGCGAATCTGGGATTCCAAAAAATCTTGTAGCAGCAAGAGATTCTTTTTCTCTAATAATTCCAGCAATTTTTCTTACTTCAGGATGATTTAAAATTTCGTTATTATCTTTTAAAATTTCTATGAGATTTTTGTTTTCACATTTAGAATTAGGAAATGCTGAACTTGTAACTTCTAAAAACTTTAGAACGTCAGAATTATTCACTGCGATATTTCCTGATGTTTGATAAACTATATGGACTTCATGACCCTGGGAAACTAATCTGTCAAAAGTACCACCCATAGAAATTACGTCATCATCCGGATGCGGGCTAAAAATCAATACTCTTTTTTTTGCTGGTTTTGATCTTTCAGGTCTGACCTTGTCATCAGAATAGGGTTTTCCTCCTGGCCATCCTGTAATTGATCTATGTAATCTTTTATAAAAATCAAGGTTTAAATCATAGTATGATTTGGAAAGTAGTAGTTCCGAAAGATTATTTTCATTATAATCAGACTCCGTTAAATTTAAAATTGATTTTCCAGTTTGTTCACAAAGCCATGCAACCGCTTTAGCTTTTAATTCCTCATCCCAATCACATGATCCTGTACGCCATGGTGATTTTATTCTTGTCAAATCTTCTGAAGCTGACTCGTCTAATACAAATGTTACATTATTATGTTTTTGCAGAAAACTAGAGGGAATATTAGAATCTATTTCACCTTCTATTGCTTTTTGCACAACCGTTGATTTATTATTTCCCCAGGCCATTAAAACAATTCTTTTAGATTTTCTAATGGTTCTAATTCCCATTGTAATTGCAGTATTAGGAACGTTTTCAATGCCGTAAAACGATTTTCTAGCATCATTTCTTGTCATATAATCTAAATGAACTAACCTAGTTAAAGAATTATAATTAGAACCTGGCTCATTAAATCCAATATGACCAGTTCTACCAATCCCCAGTAATTGAAAATCTATACCCCCAGAATCAACAATTTGTTTTTCATATTTGATACAATAATCATTAATTTTTTCTTTTTGAATTGTCCCGTCAGGAATATGAATATTTTTCTTTTCTATGTCAATATGATCAAATAAATGTATTCCCATAAAATGATGATAACTATTAATATCATTTTTTTTCATAGGGTAATACTCATCAAGATTAAAAGTTATAACATTTTTAAAACTTAAATTTTCTTCTTTATGCATTCTTACTAATTCCTGATAAACAGAAATTGGAGATGAACCAGTAGCTAAACCTAAAACACAATTTTTATTTTGCTTTTGTTTTTTTATTATTAAATCTGCAATTTCTTTAGCTACAATTTTTGAAGCCTCTTTTGAGTCGTTAAAAATCACACTATGAATTTTTTCAAATCTAGTTTGTTCTAATGCACCAGTTGATTTATGACTTATATTCATCAATTCAATTTTTTAAGTTTATTCCAATTGTACTTTAAACCCCAAGAAAACACAATAGCTATTGTTAAAAATGAAATTCCGTCATTTATTTGACCATAAATAAAATATCCTGTTGAAAACAAAAGGGAGTATATAGCAAAAGATCCACATAACATACAAAGTATTCCTAATGGGACTGACCATGTTTCATTATCACCAGCTTTATTAAAGGATATATTTTGGCTTTTAGCTTCATTTTTAATTTTGTTCCATCCTGGCCCGCCTGGATTGGTTTTTTTACAGAAATTAATTAAAGATTCTGTAGTATCTGGTTTAGTTAAAAAAGTTACTAAAACCCATATTATGGTAGTAAACAAAACAACTGCAGGAAATTTATAATAACTTGGATACATTCCAACATCAGAAAACAACGTATCTCCTAAAGAAGAAAAATTTAAAATAATAGAAATAAACCCTGAAACGAACATAGCTGAGATTTCACTCCAAGCGTTTATTCTCCACCAAAACCATCTTAAAATAAAAATAAGACCTGTTCCAGCGCCAAACATTAAAATAACGTCAAATAACTGAAGGGCATTTGTTAATAATAAAGCAAAAACAGCACTAAGAACAAATAAGCTTACTGTTGAAATCCTTCCAATATTAACAAGTTCTTTTTCACTGGCATGCTTATTAACCTGCTGTTTATAAAAATCATTTACAATATATGATGATCCCCAGTTTAAATGGGTAGAAATTGTTGACATATATGCTGCGCCAAGAGAAGCTACAACTATTCCTAAAAGTCCAGAAGGCAATTTTGTAAGCATAGCTGGATAAGCTAAATCTTGACCTAACTTATCAGCAGATATATTAGGAAAAGCTTCTTGAATGCTTGCTAAATCTGGGAAAATGACTAAAGATGCTAAAGCAACAATTATCCATGGCCAAGGTCTTAATGCATAGTGCATAACATTAAAGAAAAAAGTAGCACCAATTGCATGATTTTCATTTTTTGCAGCCAACATTCTTTGAGCAATATAACCGCCTCCACCAGGCTCAGCACCAGGATACCATGAACTCCACCACTGAACAGCCAGAGGGACTATAAGTAATGGAATATAAACATCCGGATTGTCAAAACTTGGTACAATAGATAGTTTTCCTGAAACATTTTCGTTTAGCATTAAATTAGACAAACCACCAACCTCGGGTAAATTAACTAAATAATATGCTGCACCAATAGAGCCAATCATAGCTACAAAAAAGAGTATAAAATCAGTGTATACTACGCCTCTAAACCCTCCTACGGTACTAAAAATTACTGTGATAGAACCTGCATATAAAATAGTTTCCATCGGATCTAACCCTAACATAATCTCTCCAATTTTTATTGCTGCAAGTGTAACTCCAGCCATAGCCATCACATTAAAAATAACGCCTAAATAAATTGCTCTAAATCCTCTTAAAAACTTACCTCCCCAACCACTATACCTTAGTTCATAAAACTCCATGTCAGTGGAAACATTTGACCTACGCCAAAGTTTTGCATAAACAAAAACTGTTAAAAGACCTGTGAAGAGAAACGCCCACCATACCCAATTCCCTGAAACTCCATTATTTCTAACAATATCAGTTACCAGATTGGGTGTGTCTGTTGAAAATGTTGTTGCAACCATTGAAATTCCCAACAACCACCATGGCATATTTCTTCCAGATAAAAAATATTCACTAGAACTTGAAGAAGATTTTTTTGATACATAAAACCCTATGTATAGAGTTAAGGTAAAGAATCCTATTATTATTGAAATATCGAGAAAGGAAAGGTCTATCATAAGTTAATTGTTATCTAAATTTAATAATTATTATTTTTCTATTCTTTTTTAATAGATTAAAAGAGAATAACTATAGACTAAATATTCCACACGACACATTAGCTTTTACCACTTCCTTAGCTCCAATATTGTACATCGCATTAATAATTCTATTTTCATTTTTTTCGTTCGACAATATTAATATCGAACCTCCGCCACCTGAACCAATTATTTTTGCTCCGTATGCTCCATTTTCAATAGCTAAATCAATCATTTTATCAATTAAAGGAACTGTAGTCGATAAATCATTTTTTAAAATGTTATGATGCCTGTTCATCAAAATTCCTAACTTATTGAGATTTGGATTTATTTTTTTTAATTCTATATAAGCTTCTTGAGTAATCGAATGATTTTCTACAGCAGCTTTAAAGTATTTATATGAGGTTTTGTTCATTTGATTTTCATACTTACTAACATCTTTAATAGAAATTTCACTTAAGCTAAAATTCGGATTGTTTAAAATGATATTATCAATAGAACTAATAGTTTTGTTTTTTAAATTTTTTAAAACTAAATCAGTTTTTTTCATAACGCCAGAATTCGCTATTATGAAATTTTTAAAAGGGTTACTTATTTTTTTATAACTAAAAGCGCTTTTAGTTTCTAAAAAAATGGTGTTTCCAATTGATACCGAATACTGATCCATTCTCCCGCCTGATCCACCCTGTTCAACCACCTCACTTTGATAAGCTAACTCAGCTACAAATTCTTCTGAACTTTTTTTTGAATCAAAAATTTTTAAAAAAAATCCAATTAAAGCCACATTTAAAGCTGATGAACTTGAAATGCCTGCATTTATGAAAATATCACTTCTAATTTTTATATCGTACCCTTTGTCAATTTTTATATTATTTTTCTTTAATGTCTTAATAACATAACGAATATGATCTCCTTTTTTTATAACTGAAAAATCTTCATCTAATTTTATTTTAATTACTTGATCAAAATCAATCAAAGAGAACAATAAATAATTTGTGTTATTTGGGACTCCTTCAACAACCATATATTTATTTATCGCACAAGCAATAACTGGAAGACCAAGATAATCTTGATGATCTCCGAACAAACAAATTCTTGCAGGTGCTTTTGAAATCATTTATCTATTGTTCAAGTGAAGGAATGATAAATTGTTTTAAATAGGGAGTGCTATGAGCCTCACTAAGCTTTTGCTCAAGTTCATTAACTATTTCAGGATTTTTTAAAGAAACATCATTCAATTCTTTTTCATCAGATGTTAAATCAAACAGCTTTAGTTTTGAAGGGTTTTTAAATAAATTATTTTTAACACCTTTCCACTTTCCCATTCTTATTGCTTGCAAACCACCACTTGCAGGATATTCCCAATACAAATAATCGTGTTTGGCTTGAATTCCTCCAATCATTTCAGGGTAAAAACTTATTCCATCTGTTTCAACATTATTTTTAATCCCTGCAACATCACATGCAGTTTCAAAAAAATCATAAAATGCCGATATATGGTTTGATTTAGAACCAGACTTTATTTTGTTTGGCCATGAAGCTATCATAGGGACTCTAATACCTCCTTCGCTTACACTTCCTTTCATTGTTCTTCTTGAATTGACAAATTTACCTGTGCTATTAAAAAATTTATAATCAACATGATCAACCCATGTTGGGCCATTATCACTGGTAAAAATAATTAGTGTATTTTCATATTGATTAATTTCTTTTAATTTCTCAACTAATTCACCAACCTGTTCATCTAAATAAGAAATCATTGCAGCATAAGTAGCTCTTGGAGTTTTATTTGGATAATACGATTTTCCAGTGTAAGGGATTTCTTTACCAAACTTTTTTTGATAATATTCAACCCATTTAGTTGGTGCTTGCAATGGTAAATGTGGGATTGGAGAAGCGTAGTATAGAAAGAAGGGAGAATCTTCATTTCTTGATATAAAATCCAAAGCTTCATTGTGCATTAAAGTCGGTGCATAATCATTTTGGTTATATTTTGAATATGATTCAGATTTAAATGGATCTAGATCGCCAAGTCCTTCTTGTTTTGTAACTATATAATTATTTAATACGTCTCTAGTTTCATTTTTCCATAAGTGAGTTGGATAATAGGTATGTGCTTGTCTTTGACAATTATATCCATAAAAAAAATCAAATCCTTTTTTGTTAGGAATGCTATTAGTCATTGGTGCTCCAAGCCCCCATTTCCCTACCATTCCTGTCTTATAACCATTTTCATGTAACACTTGAGCTACTGTGACAATAGAGTCTAGAAGAGGTCTTTGCCCTTCTAAACTAGGGTCTTCAAACATAGCTTTAAAACTCCACACATTTCCTCTTTCAGACCACTCACCGTTAGCTCTTATGTGAGTATTTCCAGAATGTTTTCCAGTTAACAAAACGCTTCTTGCAGGAGCACAAACAGGAGCTCCAGAATAATGATTAGTAAAGATCATTCCTGATTTTGCTAAATTATCAATATTTGGAGTTTCAATTACTTTTTGACCAAAAGCACCTACCTCACCATAACCTAAATCGTCAGCTAGTATGTAAATAATATTAGGACGTTGAGTTTCAACAGAAACATCACAAGCATAATTTACGAGTAATAAAAAAGACAAAAATATAATCTGAAATTTTTTTATAAAATATTTCATTGTTTTGTTTTGAAGTTAGTACTAATTTAAAAAATTGAAAGAACATCACCAATACATTGATTATCTTTGAATAATGAAAAAAGAATTTTTTGAAAATAAAATTGAAGGATTTTCAAGGTTAAGTAAAAAAGAAAAAATAGATTGGATAGAATCAAATTATTTTAGAAATCAATCTACATCAATTTTAGAAAAGTACTGGAACAATGATAAGGCTTTACAAAAAATTCACGATGAGTTTACAGAAAACACACTATCTAATTTTTATTTACCACTTGGCGTTGCACCTAACTTTTTAATTGACGGAAAAGACTATACAATTCCAATGGTTATTGAAGAAAGTTCAGTGATTGCTGCTGCTTGTAAAGCTGCAAAGTTTTGGAGAAATAAAGGAGGTTTCAAAACTGAAATTTTAAATTTCAAAAAAACAGGTCAAGTTCATTTTATTTTCAACGGTGAAAAAAATAAATTGTTCAAGTTTTTTAATATTATTAAATCAATATTTTTTGAAGATAGCGATTCATTAAACTCAAGTATGAAAGCACGAGGAGGAGGAATATTGGATATTGAAATTTTAGATAAAACTTCTGATATTGAAAACTACTTTCAAATAAATTCAATCTTTGACACTGTAGATTCAATGGGTGCAAACTTTATAAATTCGTGTTTAGAACAATTTGCCATTACATTAAAACGAGAAGCTAAAATTTATTCTGAATTTGATGAAAATGAAAAAGAGATAGATATAATAATGAGTATACTTTCAAATTATGTTCCAGAATGCATAGTAAGAGCTGAGGTGAGTTGTGATATACAATCTATTGCTGAAAATGGAATGAAAGGAGAAGAATATGCTAAAAAATTTGCTCAAGCTATTGAAATTGCTAAAACTCAAACCAATAGAGCTGTAACTCACAACAAAGGGATAATGAACGGAATTGATTCTGTGGTTATTGCTACTGGAAACGATTTTAGAGCAATAGAAGCAGCAGTTCATGCTTATGCAGCTAAAGATGGGTTTTATAAAAGTTTGACTGATGTTTCTATAGAAAACAACATATTTAAATTTTGGATTGAAATTCCTTTATCACTTGGAACAGTTGGAGGAATAACAAACCTGCATCCGTTAGTTAAATGGTCATTAGATTTATTGGATAATCCAAAAGGAAAAGAACTAATGAAAATAGTTGCAGTAGCTGGACTTGCTCAAAATTTTGGAGCAATCAATTCTTTAATAACAACAGGGATTCAAAAAGGACATATGAAAATGCATTTAATAAATATTTTAAATTCATTAAATGCAAACGACAAAGAAAAAGAACAATTAATTAATTTTTTTAAGAAAAACACTGTTTCTTATAGTTCTGCTAAAAATGAATTAATAAATTTAAGAAACAATGGATTTTAAAATTTCAAGTCCAGGAAAACTTCTAATTACAAGCGAATATTATGTAACTAAAGGGGCGCTGGCACTAGCAATTCCTACTAAATTTAGACAAAGCCTAGAATTTAAATGTGACAATTCAAATAAATTAAAATGGAAAAGTTTTGATGAAAATAATGAACTATGGATAAATTGTGAATTTGAACTTTCTAGTTTTGAAATAAAAAAAAATAAAAATAAGTTCAGTAAAACTCTTCAATCAATACTGATTTCTGCAAATAAAATCAATCCTATGTTTTTAAAAAATAATTGTGGAGGATCAGTCTCAACTCATCTAAATTTTTCAAAAAAATGGGGTCTAGGAACATCATCTACTTTAATAAATAATATTTCAAAATGGGCTAATATAGATCCCTATGAATTGTTGTGGTCAAACTATAAAGGAAGTGGTTATGATATTGCATGCGCATTAGCAAAAACACCTATTTTATATAAACTTGAAGATAGTATTCCAATTGCTAAATCAGTACAATTTAATCCTGATTACACTAAAAATATATTTTTTGTTTATTTAAATAAAAAACAGGACAGTAATAAAGAAATAGATAAATTTTTTGAAATGAAAATTTCTGATCTTACGATAAAAAGACTGTCCGATTTAACACTTGAATTTGTTAATTCAAAAACATTATTAGATTTTCAAAACTGTATAAAAAAACATGAAAATATAATCTCTGAAACTTTAAAAACAATTCCAGTAAAAAATAAATATTTTAACGATTACAAAGGAGAAATCAAAAGTTTGGGAGCGTGGGGAGGAGACTTTATTTTAGCAGCCGGACCAATTAATTCAAAAAAGTATTTTTATGAAAAGGGATATAAAACAGTGTTTAATTTTAAAGAAATATTTTAAAAAAACAGTTTGGCACGATTAATGTAATTTATATAAAACATAATATTTTTGGTTAGTTGTTGTTAAAAATGCTCAGTTTCCTAAAGCTGAGCATTTTTGTTTTTATTATAAATCTAATACCGTTCTGAACCCAACATGTTGAGAACTACTATCAGGTGTACTTTTCATTCTCATTGAGTTTCTAAAACCACTACAATAGGAATCGTTACACAAAAAACTTCCTCCTCTCATCACTCTTTTAGAACTAAATGGATCATTAGGGTCAAAACTTTTTGTTGGACCTTTTGGGTTATTAGCAACCTTATTTGAAATGGTTGAATAATAATCACTGTGATATAAATCTGAACACCATTCCCATACATTTCCGGAAATATCATATAACCCAAAATCATTATCACCAAACGATTTAACTGGTGATGTGTAGTAAAAGTCATCTAAAACCATATTATTTGAAGGAAAATCTCCTTGCCAAACATTTGCCTTTTGCTCACCTGTGTCAATAGACTGATTTCCCCAAGTGTATGTAGTATTAGAGTTTCCAGATCTCATAGCATATTCATATTCAGCTTCAGTGGGAAGTCTCCTTCCTTTCCATTTACAATATGCTACAGCATCATCCCAGCTTACATGAATAACTGGATGATCTAAAATTGTATCAATTGTACTTTCCTTTCCATAAGGCTGTTTCCAATTAACTTCTTTTTGAAGCCTCCACCATTGAGAAAAATCGTTTAAATTTTTTGTTTTTGATTCAAAAAAAACAAGAGAGGATGGTGCTAATAAACTATCATGAGGTTTTGGAGTATTGGGAGGTAAATATTGCTTTAAATCATTCCAATCTATAGTTCTTTCAGCGGTGGTTAAATATCCAGTAGAATCTACGAATTTCTTGAAATCTGCATTAGTAACCTCTGTTTCATCCATAAAAAAAGAATTTACAATAACTTTGTGCTGAGGATATTCATCCCTCATAGCTTGGTTGTTGTCTGCCCCCATTAAAAACTCGCCACCATTAATAAAAACCATTCCATTTGGAACTTCTTTTATTTCTTGTTTATTAAAAGTATTACACGAAAAATTTAAACTTAAAATAATAAAGAAAATTATTTTTTTCATTGCTAAGGGTTTTCTTTTTTATAAATGTAATATAAGTAACAATAATTTAGTCATATAATTTAACTGATTAGTATAAAAAATACAGGCTTTAATCCTATTTAATACAATTCTTTTTTTATTTTTTCTAAATTAGAAGTAACAACAACAACAACAAAACTACAATGAGTAAAAATTTAGCACAAGAATATTGGAAAAAAAATCTTAAATACTTGGTAATTCTTTTATCAATTTGGTTCACCGTTTCTTTTGGTTTTGGAATACTATTAATTGATGAACTAAATCAAATTAAAATTGGTGGATTCAAACTTGGATTTTGGTTTGCTCAACAAGGATCTATTTATGTATTTGTAACATTAATTTTCATATACATAGGCCTTATGAATAAACTTGACAAAAAATATCATTCAAAAAAATAACTATGGATTTACAAATTTGGATTTGGTTAATGATTGGAATTACATTCTCATTATATATTGGGATTGCCATATGGTCTAGAGCTGGATCCACAAACGAATTTTATGTTGCTGGATCAGGTGTTTCACCCTTAGCTAACGGAATGGCAACTGCCGCAGATTGGATGTCAGCAGCCTCATTTATTTCAATGGCCGGCCTTATTTCATTTATGGGATATGATGGGTCTGTTTATTTAATGGGATGGACTGGAGGTTATGTTCTTTTGGCCTTATTATTAGCTCCATATTTAAGGAAATTCGGCAAATTTACTGTTCCAGATTTTATTGGCGATCGTTATTATTCTGAAATCGGAAGAACCGTTGCAGTTATTTGTGCAATCATAATTTCTTTTACTTATGTAGCAGGGCAAATGAGAGGAGTTGTAATTGTCTTTTCAAGGTTCCTCGAAGTGGATATAAATCAGGGCGTTATTATTGGAATGTGTATTGTTTTCTTTTATGCAGTTCTTGGAGGAATGAAGGGAATAACTTATACGCAAGTTGCGCAATATTGTGTGCTTATTTTTGCTTATCTAGTTCCAGCTATTTTTATCTCTATTCTTATGTTTTTTCCTTAGGCTTTAATTTTCCATTCACTATCATTATTGCCTTATTGTTTTATAATTTTAGTGAAAGCTAAATTATAATAATAATGACATGATAAATTGTTTTTTTGATAAAATATTAGATTTTATTAATGATAACAAAGATGATTATGATGCTACTAAATTTACAGAACTAGAGTATCAAAAGTTTCGACGTGTACGTGATTACTTTGCTACATCTAACTACGATGAAAAAAGAGTTGAAGAAGGGCGTGTAGATTTTTACAATTGGTTTAATGAATATGACCGTAGACGTAATGTAAACTTTTTAGAAACATTTCCTGAAATGGAAAACTTTTTTAATTTGTGTAGAGACACTAAATGAACATTTTTATAACTGGTATCGCTGGATTTCTTGGCAGTCACCTAGCGGATAGATTTATTGAACTAGGACACACAGTATCTGGTAATGTTACACTTATAGGCGGGTATGAAGATAATGTAAATCAAAAAGCTACTTTATACAAAGTTGATTGCTGTGATAGATCACGTATGACCGAAATTCTAAAAGACGTTGATATAGTTTTTACTGCTT
>UPTG01001252.1_pt1 | contig 18942 bp, 19 predicted proteins | sample 2160121 | NCBI WGS metagenome assembly UPTG01 (sample SAMN06266255, study PRJEB28933) | marine metagenome | isolation source: Columbia River Estuary | place: USA:Columbia River Estuary, USA | collected 2014-07-27
TTATCTAGTGTTTGCTGCCAACCTTTGGTAAGCCCACTTTTTCCATAAAATTTTAAGGAATCACTCTGGTGATAGCCTTCCATAAAGCCGTCTAAATCTCTAAGACTCCAAGCGATTTCTTGAGTAGTCATTACTTTTAGGATTGAGATTTTATCGTCTTCAAGAGTGGATTTGGGTTGAATATTACAACTGTAGATTACGATGAAAATGATGAATAGATATAGGTTTTTCATAGTTTGTTTTTACGGTTAAATTACGCTTTTATTTTGATGTAAATAAATTGCCAGAGCAATTTTATTTTATAAAACAATCGAGCGTCCCGATAGCTATTGGGTGACAGTGGTAATTCAGCATAACGACTAATTATAGATACATTTTAATTTCTAAATGCTAATCGCTGAGAATCGTTTAGAAACTATAATTTAGATGCTAATACAACATATATTAATTAAACGAGAATTAAATTCCAACCAACGCATATTATATAACTTAGCTCGCAAAATGACTGTAACATAATTGTTATCGATATATAACGCTTCGTGTTCACTATATCTACAATTAAATTAAATACACAGTATTAGTCATTTTATTCATGTACTATATTTGTTCTATAATTTATATTATGTAAAATAGATAATTTCAACATCCAATACCCTCTATTCATTAATTCTTTACTAATTTTGCACTATAATTATCATACAAATGAAATTACTTACTCTTTTTCGTATCGTAGCCTTTTTAGAAGGTTTATCTTATATTCTTCTCCTGTGTGTTGGTGTACCCTTAAAATACATTGGCAATGACGTCACACTTGTAAAAATGCTTGGAATGCCTCATGGATTTCTATTTATTGCGTACATCGCGTTTGTTATAGTATTACGATTTGACAACCCGTGGTTCAAAAAAAATTTTATTCTTATTACATTAGCTTCGATCATTCCATTTGGTACGTTCGTCGTTGAACATAAACTTAGAAAAACAATTTCCTAATGAAACATATTATAGAATTATTAGTTCAGCTGTTGAGTTCTTGGGGATTGCCTTCAAATGTTGCTACAAACCTTAGTATAACGATTTTATTTATAGGCTTAACACTCCTTATTTATATTGTTGATATTATCCTGAAAAAAATTATTCGAGCGACATTTACAAAAATAGCTAACAAATCTAAAACGGATTTTGATGACATCATGCTCGCGAATAGAGTTCCAAGCAGTATTGCTCAAATTGTACCTTTTATATTGACATATAAGCTGATTCCAAGTCTATTTTATGATTTTGAAAAACTGCAAGCCTTTAGTGAAAAAACAATTCTAGTGGTTGGAATTGCCCTCACAATTTGGGGCTTAAGAAATGTACTCAACTCTCTAAAAATATACTTTAAAACCCTTAATTTTCTTAAAGACAAACCCGTAGATAGCTACATTCAGGTGTTTATGATTTTTGTTTGGCTTACGGGAATTTTTGCGGCTGTTGCTATTGTGTCTGGTATTTCCTTTTTAGAATTTATTGCGGGGTTAGGAACCATTTCTGCTATCATTATTTTGGTGTTTAGAGATACCATTCTCGGGTTTGTAGCGAGTATTCAAGTGTCTATTAACGATATGGTTCGTATTGGCGATTGGATATCTTTTGAAAAATTTGGAGCCGATGGTGATGTTATTGAAATTAACTTAGCCACCGTAAAAGTTCAAAATTTTGATAATACCATCACCACTATTCCTACCTATGCCCTGATTTCTGATTCGTTTAAAAACTGGCGTGGTATGAATGATTCTAAAGGCAGACGTATCAAACGTGCTTTGAATATTCGTATGGAAAGTGTGAAAAATCTAAGTCAAGCGGACATTCAGAATTTTTCGAAAATTCAATTAATTTCCGACTACATTCTTCAACGCTCAGAAGACATCAACTCCTATAATACCACGCATGATATTGATAAATCCCTTTTGATTAACGGTAGAAACCTTACCAATATTGGGGTGTTTAGAAAATACATGGAAACCTTTATCGAACAGCATTCGGCGATCAATAAAGACATGATGATTATGGTGCGTCAGTTGCAACCTTCTGCACACGGTTTACCCATTGAAATTTATGCATTTAGTAGTGACAAGCGTTGGGCAAATTATGAATATATTATTGCCGATATTTTTGATCATATGATTGCTTCTGTCAATGATTTTGATCTTGAAATTTCAGAAACCCCAGTGTTTACATCTTTAAAATAATAACCAATGAGTACAAGAGATTTAAGCATAAAATCTATACGTATGGATTTTATTTCAGAGGCGATTAAATCAGAAATGTCTTCTGATGAATACTTTCAAAATACGGTTTTGCGTCCTATTATTAAGTTTCAAAATGACCTCTTAATTGCAGCTTTTTTAAATTTCTGTAGTACCTATAAAAACGTATTTTTTGAGTTGTCGGCTGAGAATAAAATTAGTTACATAGAAAACGCCGTTGTAAAAGATCGTACATTCAGAAACAGCCTCAAAGATATGATTGTTGGATTGTTTACCGTAGAAGAATATACTGTTTATAGTCCTAATGCTTCTGCCCTAAACAAACGCATCATTGGAATCGTTAAAGAACGCCTCATTAGTCATGTGCAACTACTCTCTGAAATGGGGCCTACAACGTAGATTCTCCATTTAAATTCGTTGTTAATACCGCACTCATATAATTAAAATAAGGTCGAATGACTTTAAAATCAGTAATGATTTGTTGTCCAAAATCTTTTGAAAGTACTTCTTTGTCCGTAAATTTTTTAGTAAAAATAAACTGTTTTCTACGAATTAAATCAATATTTGGATCTAGCTTATCGAACCCTCTTGGAGCTGACTTTAGTTCGTCGCCTTGCAATTCTCCCCAAACTGATTTAAATTCAGTCTGCGACATCAATTCACGTAACTCCTCAGAATCTATTTCAAACTCTTTTCGAATACGTAAAAGATCTTCTTTATTCGGGTCCCAAAACCCTGTAGCAATAAAACTTTCGTTTTGAGGTGCTATATGTAAATAATAGCCTCCTCTCAGTTCTGGTTTAGTCCGATGAAAACTGCCACCAAAATGAGTTTTATAGGGTAATTTATTTTTTGAAAATCGCACATCTCTATATATGCGAAATATTTTAAAGGTATCGATAGAATCAACCGTATTTAGTTGTTCATATACTTGAGCATAGAACTGCTTCACTCTCAACTCAAGCTCTTTGAATACGGTTTTATGCTCATGAAACCACTCCCGATTATTGTTTTGTTTTAATTTTTTTAAGAAACTAAAAACGTCTTTGGTTACCATATCTTAATCTTTAAATTCAATCTTATTTAAAATCAAACCTGAAGCTGGTGCGATATAATCCATCACATAGTTGCTCTCTGGTTTCAAGCTATTTTTTATGTACTCCAAATCAATATCACCACGTCCCAATTTGATCAAAGCACCCATCATTAACCGAATTTGATGGCGTCCAAACCCCTTACCTATTACTTTTAATACATAACTTTTTTCAGGAAAAAAACTGGCGGTATAAAGCGTGTTTTCTACAAGCTCACAACGGATTAATTCTCTGTTAAACAGTCCTTCTGCTGAAGGTTTATAACAATAGGTTTTATAGTTATTTTTGCCCTCAAATAGCTTTGCACCTTCTTGCATTAATCCGATATTCAAAGTCTCTAAAATAGTGGTCATAATTGGTGCGGCAAATGGATGAAACTTATCGCCATGCGCAAACACATAATGGTATTCTTTTAACTTAGAATCTTGAATGATATTAAATTTCGAATCCACTTCTTTGATGCGTAAAGCTCGAATATCTTGTGGTAAATTTGTATTGAATAGTTCTAGAAATGCGTTTAAATCCTCTAGAGGTTCCTGATCTAAGAACAACTCAAACGCTGCTTCATTAGCCGAAACCATAGCATCAGTTCGTCCTGCTCCTAGTGTTTTGAATTTTTGTTCATCGAGAATAAACTTCAAGGTACGATCGATCATCAAATGTACCGTTTTGGTATTAGGCTGTTTTTGCCACCCATGAAAACGATACCCCAAAAACTGAACATTAACCAAATAATAATAACGCTTTTGCAACATGATTACAAGGTCGGAATTTTAAAAAGAGTTACAAAATTAATGTCTTAATTTTAGAACATCAACCACGTTTTCAAGTTTAAACCCTTTGGCTTGCAACAAAATCAAGTAATGGAATAACAAGTCGGCACTTTCATTTAAAAACAAATCATCGTTGTCGTCTTTGGCTTCAATTACAACTTCAACGGCCTCCTCGCCTACTTTTTGAGCTATTTTATTAAGCCCTTTCTCAAACAATTCAGAAACATAAGAGGTTTCAGAAGACGCATTTTCTTTTCGATCTGTAATAATTGTTTCGAGCGTTGATATAAATCCAAAAGATTCAACATTGGATTCACTCCAACAATTATCTGTTCCTTTGTGGCAGGTTGGTCCGTGAGGTGTTGCTTGGATTAATAACGTATCATTATCACAATCATTTTTCAAACTGTCTAAACTAAGAAAATTACCACTCTCCTCCCCTTTTGTCCAAAGGCGTTGTTTACTACGACTAAAAAAAGTCACTTTATTTGTTTCCAAAGTTTTAGAAACCGCTTCAGTATTCATATAGCCAAGCATTAAAACTGTTTTGGTTGTCGAATCTTGAATAATTGCAGGGATTAACCCTTCACTGTTATAAGTTATTTCCATTAGAGTCGTATGTTAATGTTATTAGATTGTAATTCTTGTTTTAAATCATGTATAGCAATTTCACCAAAGTGAAATACACTTGCTGCTAAGGCAGCGTCGGCTTTACCCTCCGTAAACACATCCACAAAATGTTGAATGGTTCCTGCACCACCAGATGCAATGATCGGAATGTTTACCGTTTCTGACAATTGTGCAAGTGCCGAATTGGCGAAGCCTGTTTTTACGCCATCATTATTCATTGAAGTGAATAGAATTTCACCAGCACCACGGGATTCCACTTCTTTTGCCCATTCAAATAAATCTAAATCTGTTGGAATGGTACCGCCAGCCAAATGCACAAGCCATTTGCCGTCCACTTGTTTAGCATCAATTGCCACCACAATACACTGGTTTCCAAAAGCCTTAGAAAGCTCATTGATAAGCTCAGGGCGTTTGATGGCAGCAGAATTCACTCCCACTTTATCAGCTCCAGATTTTAATAATAACTCCACACCATCTTTGGTACTGACTCCTCCACCAACAGTAAACGGAATATCAATTTGTTCTGCCACGTTCCGAACCATATCAATAGTTGTTGAGCGCGATTCTAAAGTTGCTGTAATATCCAAAAACACCAATTCATCAGCTCCATTTTCCGCATATTGTTTTGCCAATGCTACAGGGTCTCCAGCATCTCTAAGATTTAGGAAATTTACCCCTTTAACTGTGCGTCCGTTCTTAATATCTAAGCATGGAATAATTCGTTTGGCTAACATAATTATGAACGGTTTAGTTGATAGGTTTCTAATTGTTTTAAACTGATATTTCCTTCGTAAATAGCTTTACCAATAATAACGCCTTCGCAGCCTAAATTGGCTAATTTTGGCAATTCATCAAACGTAGAAATACCTCCCGAAGCAATTAGTTTTACAGAATGAACTGTGGATAAAATCGTTTCATATAACTCAAACGATGGCCCTTGCAGCATACCGTCTTTAGAAATATCTGTACAAATCACATAAGAAATCCCTTTGCCAACAAACTCTTTTATAAATGCAATTACTTCTTTATCACTCTCTTCTTGCCACCCTTGAATGGCTATTTTTTGATCTAAACAATCTGCACCTAAAATAATTTTATCTGCACCATACGTTTCTAACCACTTTAGGAACTGAGTTGGGTTTTTAACCGCAATACTTCCTCCGGTCACTTGATGGGCACCTGATTCGAAAGCAATTTTTAGGTCTTCATCAGATTTTAATCCACCGCCAAAATCTACTTTTAAATTCGTTTTGGACGCTATACTCTCTAAGATGTTGTGGTTGATAATATGTTGTGCTTTAGCACCATCTAAATCTACAACATGTAGATGTTCAATACCGACGTCTTCAAACATTTTAGCAACCTCTAAAGGGTTTTCATTATAGACTTTTTTGGTAGTATAATCGCCCTTAGTTAGACGAACACATTGTCCATTGATAATGTCTATTGCTGGAATAATTCGCATGTTATAAGTTTAAAAAATTTTGTAATAATTGAGCGCCATCTTTACTGCTTTTTTCAGGGTGAAATTGCACGCCATAAAAATTATCAGATTGCAAAGCTGCCGAAAATTCAAGATCATATTGAGAACGTGCTATGGTTTGCTTTCCAATACTAGCATAATAACTGTGAACAGAATACATATAGCTCTCTTCAGGGATGTTTTTTAGTAAATCTGATTGTAAGTTTTGAATCGTATTCCATCCCATTTGCGGAACTTTAACAGCACTAGAAAACCGTTTGACATCAACATCAAAAATGCCGAGTCCTTTTGTGTTTCCTTCTTCGGAATGCTTGCACAACAATTGCATCCCCAAACAAATCCCTAATACATCTTGTTTAAGTGTTGGAATTATGAGGTCTAGTTTTGACTTTTCAAGCATTTGCATCGCCTGACTTGCTTCGCCAACACCTGGAAATATCACTTTATCAGCACTCAAAATTTCTTCTATAGAATTCGAAAGTCTAGCATTTATGCCTAAACGTTGAAATGCAAATTGAATACTTTGAATATTTCCTGCGCCGTAATCGATTATTATAACATTCATTTAGTCTAGTGTTCCTTTGGTTGATGGTAAAATCATTTTATTTACATCACGTTTGACTGCCATTTTTATAGCTTTAGCAAACGCTTTAAAAATCGCTTCAATTTTGTGATGCTCGTTAGTGCCATCAGCCTTGATATTCAAATTACATCGGGCGCCATCCGTAAAAGATTTAAAAAAGTGCATAAACATTTCTGTGGGCATTTTGCCAACGTATTCACGTTTAAAATCAGCGTCCCAAACGAGCCAATTACGACCCCCAAAATCAATGGCGACTTGTGCCAAACAATCATCCATAGGTAAACAAAACCCGTAACGTTCAATACCAAGTTTTGATCCTAATGTGGAATTAAATAAATTCCCTAAAGCAATGGCAGTATCTTCAATCGTGTGGTGTTCGTCAACTTCAAGGTCGCCATCAACTTTGATGTCCAAATCCATTTGCCCATGACGCGCAATTTGGTCTAACATATGATCAAAAAAGGCAATTCCAGTATCGATTTGACTTTTTCCTGTACCGTCCAAATTAACGGTGATGTCTATTTTAGTTTCGTTGGTATTTCTCACAATGGAACCCACACGTTGTTTTGCCTTTAAAAAACTATAGATGTTTTTCCATTGATTGGTTTCTAAAGCAATAAAAGGAGTTAATTCTTCTTGTTTGACCGATATTTCATGTTCCCCTAAATGGGTTTCATCGTTGATGAAAATCCCTTTACAACCCAAATTTTTAGCGAGTTCTACATCTGTTAAACGATCCCCAATTACAAAAGAGTTTTCTAAATCATAAGCTTCTGAAAAGTATTCAGTTAATAAGCCAGTTTGCGGTTTTCGTGTTGGTGCATTGTCTTTCGCAAAAGTGCGGTCGATGAATTGTTTCTCAAACACAATCCCTTCATTCTTAAAAGTGTCAAGAATGAAATTATGTACTGGCCAAAACGTGTGTTCTGGATACACTTCTGTACCCAAACCATCTTGATTGGTAATCATTACAATTTCGAAATCTAGTTCTTGACAAATCTTTTTCAAATTTGAAAATACATCAGGATAAAATTCTAACTTTTCAAAAGCATCAATTTGTTCATCCGCAGGTTCTCGGATGAGCGTTCCATCTCGATCTATAAATAATACGGGTTTCATATAAGGGTGTTTAATAATGTTATTAGTTGTGTGTTTTCAGTAGATGTTCCTACTGTGATTCTAAGACAATTTTCGCAATGCAATTGTGAGCTACGATTTCTTACAACAATGCCGTTTTTTATAAGTTCATCATAACGCTTATTAGCGTCATCAACCTTGATTAATATAAAATTTGCTTCTGAGGGATATATCTTCTTAATAAAAGAAACAGATTTAAAGGCGTTGATTAAGCTATTGCGTTGGTTTAAAAGCGTCTCAACTTGAGCATCAACAATAGTTTTGTTTTCAAGTGCTTTAATGGCAGCATCTTGTGTAAGTGAATTGATGTTGTAAGGGGGTTTTATCTTGTTTAACACGGCTATGATGTCTTTTGATGCATAACAAATTCCTAATCGTATTCCAGCCAAACCATAGGCTTTAGAAAGTGTTTGAGTCACAATTAAATTCGGATACGCACATAACGCCTGTGTCCAACTGGCGTCTTTAGTAAAATCAATATAAGCTTCGTCTACAACCACCAAGCCTTTAAACCCGTTCAAAAGACGTTCTATTGCTTTACGATTGACGGAGTTTCCAGATGGATTGTTAGGAGAACATATAAATAATAATTTTGTTTGAGGTTGAATAGCATCTAAAATGGAATTTACCTCAAGTTGAAAATCAGGGGATAAAGGAACTAGAATATTTTCTACGGCGTTCAAATTTGCCAATACATCATACATTCCATATGTAGGAGGTAATGTGAGAATACTGTCTTTGTTGGGTTCACAAAAAGCTCTGAAAATTAAATCCAAAACTTCATCACTTCCATTTCCTAACAATATTTGATCTGTAGATACAGCCTTTTGCTTTGCAATAATTTGCTTTAAACGCGTTTGCTGTGGATCTGGATAGCGATTTAGTTGAGTATCAAAAGGATTTTCATTGGCATCTAAAAACACCATATCTGCTTGTAAATCTTTGTATTCATCTCTTGCAGACGAATAGGGTTTCATTCCCAATATATTCTTTCGAAGTAATTTATTTAGATTCATCACCAATAGATTTTAGACGGATTGTAACCGCGTTTTTATGTGCCATCAAGCCCTCGGCTTCAGCCATCAGTTCAATGGTATTTCCTATTGTTGATAGTCCCTCTTTGGTGATTTCTTGAAAGGTGATATGTTTTAAAAAACTATCTAGATTCACGCCCGAATAGGCTTTTGCATACCCATTTGTTGGGAGTGTATGGTTGGTTCCAGAAGCGTAATCTCCTGCACTCTCAGGAGTGTATTTTCCGATAAATACAGAACCTGCATTGATCACATTATCAACATAAAATGAAGTATTATTTGTACTGATAATGTAATGCTCTGGACCGTAAAAATTAATTAAATCTACGGCTTCCTGATCGGAACCCACCAAAATAAGTTTCATGTTTTCAAGGGCTTTTTCTATAATCGATTTACGGTTTAAGTCTTGAGTTTGAAGTTGGACTTCTTTGGCCGTTTTCAAAAGCATCTTTTCATCTGTTGATACTAAAATCACCTGACTATCAACACCATGTTCTGCTTGACTTAATAAATCTGAAGCGACAAAAGCAGGGTTGGCATTTTTATCAGCCATGATCAACAATTCACTTGGACCGGCAGGCATATCAATTGCCACTCCAAATTTGGTGGCTAATTGTTTTGCAACTGTTACATATTGATTTCCAGGTCCAAATATTTTAGAAACTTTTGGTATAAGTGATGTACCAAAAGTTAGTCCTGCAATGGCTTGAATTCCTCCTACTTTAAGTATGGTAGTAATTCCACATAAAGCCGCTGTATATAAAATTTCATTGGCAATTGATCCTTCACTATTTGGTGGGCTGCATAAAACGATATTTTTACACCCTGCAATTTTAGCTGGTACAGCAAGCATTAGTACTGTTGAAAATAAAGGTGCTGTACCACCAGGAATGTATAAACCAACGGTTTCTATAGGTCGTTTCTCTTGCCAACAACGTACGCCAGGCTGCGTTTCTACATCGACTTTAGTTGTTTTTTGTGCATTATGAAATACTTCAATATTTGATTTGGCTTGTTGAATTGCCGTCTTTAAATCTTCTGAAACCGCTGCCGTTGCATCATCAATTTCTTTTTGAGATACAACTATGGAGTCTAATTCAACTTTATCAAACTGTTTGGTATAGCGTGCTATTGACATATCACCCTGTTGTTTGACCGCTAAAAAAACGTCATTAACAACCGATTCAATAGCTTCTACAGATTGTGTAGGACGTTGTAGTAGAATTTCCCAAGTTTCTCTAACTGGATATTTTATTAGAGCTGCCATTAGAGAACCATTTTTTCGATTGGACATATTAAGATCCCCTCGGCACCTAATGCTTTTAAATCGTCTATAATATCCCAAAATTGATATCTATCAATCACACTATGCACAGAGCTCCAACCTGATTCTGCTAAAGGAAGAACTGTAGGACTTTTCATTCCTGGTAGAAGATTGATAATCGCTTCTAAACTGTCATTTGGCGCATTTAGCAATACATACTTTGATGATTGTCCTTTGAGGACCGCTTCAATACGAAATTTTATTTTGTCTAAAACAACTTTTTGAGCTTCTTTTATGGTAGGTGATACTGCTAAAACAGCTTCCGATTTTAAAATTATTTCCTTCTCAACTAAATTATTTTTAAACAAAGTTCCTCCTGTAGAAACGATGTCTACAATTGCTTCAGCCAATCCGATATTTGGCGCAATTTCAACAGAGCCATTAATGACATGGATACTCGCTGTGATGTTATTATCTTTTAAAAAGGCATTGACTGTGTTGGGATATGAAGTTGCAATTTGTTTACCGTTTAAATCGTTGAGCGACTGATAATCCATGGATTTTGGAACGGCAATCGAAACTCTACATTTTGAAAACCCAAGTTTAGCAATATGTTCTATTGAGTTGCCTTTTTCAACAAGAACATTATTTCCAATAATAGCGGCATCAACGACTCCATCTTTTAGATATTGTGGGATATCGCCATTACGAAGGTAAAAAACTTCGACAGGGAAATTAGTAGCAGTAGCTTTGAGTTGATCCTTTCCATTATCTATAGAGATTCCAATGTCTTTTAAAAGTTTCATAGAATCGTCTTTAAGACGTCCGGATTTTTGAACAGCAATTTTTAAAGTATTCATTAGTCTTTGTTTTAGTAAAAAAAAAAAGACCCGCTTGATTGCTCAAACGGGTCCGTATATAGTTTAAAATAGTATCCTACATATGGTTACCTCGCTTGACAGCCAGTTAATAAATGATGATGGATAACTATGTATGATTTCATTGCAATTATATTGTGAATACAAATATTCAAAAAATAAATAATTTAAACCTAACTTATTTTTGAAAATTATGGATTTCTTAAAATAGCGCTTAAATAGCTACTTAATAGTTAATATTTATTGGTTCCCTAATATAATTGGCAATCCGTTTTTTCCAGATCCAATAACAATCACTTTGCTGTTGGGAGATTCAGATAGTTTAACTGTAGCTTCAATTCCTTTATCTTGAAGGATACGATCGTTAAGTGATGCACTTAAAATTTTGTTGGCATCTGCTTTACCCTGTGCTTCAATACGCACTTTTTGAGCTTCTTTATCTGCAGTTACTAATCTAAATTCATATTCTAGTGATTCTTGCTCTTGTTTTAATTTGCTTTCAATTGCATTTTTAATCGTGTTTGGAAGTTTAACATCTTCTACAAGTACACGTTTCACGTTTAAAAACTGACCATCTAATAAATTCACGACTTCATCAAGAATTTCTTGCTCGATAACATCACGCTTACTAGAATACAATTGTTCTGGAGTATAACGTCCAACTACACTTCTTGCTGCAGCATTAACCGCTGGGCCTAAAAGTTCGTTTTCGTAATCTTCACCTTTAGTTTTAATAAGTTTTCCAAGATTATCAAATTCTGGCTCATACCATATTGTACCATTAACTTTAACTTCTAGTCCATTTACAGATAAAACATTCATTTCATCTGAAATAGACTGTTGTCTCACTTTATGAATTAACATGCTATTCCATGGAGCTACAATTTGAAAGCCTTCCCCGTAGGTTTTGTCCGTGTTGATTCCGTCACCAAAGCGCTCAAATAAGACACCGCCCTCACCAGGGCCGATCGTCACAGCCGTTTTTGATATTAAAAGAATAATAGCTCCAATTACAAATATAACAGGAAGTCCGATTTTAGGAAAATTTTGCATTTTTTTTATTTTAAATTATTAAATAAGTCCGTTGTATTTTCTTATCAACCATTCAGTTGCCAGACTAAATAAAAGAATCAGCAACCATAATTTTACAGTGATCAAAGGTACTGTTTTTTTACTAAATTTTTGAATATTTGAAAAGCGTTTATCAGAAATTAATTTCGATATTAATTCGTCCATTTGAGTGTCAAAATAAGAAGTTCCTTTTGTGTAAATAGCAAGCTGTTTTAAATCTTGGATATTGGCATTTACAAATTGTTTTTCTATGTTAAATTCTAAAATTTCAATAGCTCCTCCGTTGAAGCGATGTGAACCGCCATTTACAAATACTTCAAATGAATACCCTCCTGGTTCTAACGCATTTAAATTCACAACATAATTATGTTGAATCGCCATCATCGGATATTCAATAAATTCATCGGTTGCGTTGTTATGGAGTATGATTTTTAAATCTGCATTTGGGTTTGGCTCGTAGTTTTTATTAAAAAATTGAGCGGATATTTCTAAAGGTTGACTTCCATCATAAATAGATTCATACTTAACAAAGAGTCGTGTTTTTTGACTTTTGATGTTTAAATATTGAATTAGTTTCGCCATAAACGAATCAAATGTTTCAAAATTTTGATCTTCACGGAAGGAATGAATGCGCCATTTCCACAAATTTTCAGCTAACAATACAGCGGTTCGACTGTAATTATTTTCATAGGTAAACAAGAGCGGTTCTTGTAAAGAAATACCGTTAATTGATTTGAATACCAAAGTTTCATGAGGGACGTTTATAGTTACATCGCCAAATTCTGATGTTATTGGTGGATATGAATCAAACGTGAAATTATCTACAGAAAAATTATTAAAATTTGGATTGACAACTCCTTGATAATTTTCACTTTGTGCTGTGATTTCTTGTTTAAAATCAGATTGTACGGAATTTAGAAATGTCCATTCTGTTTGAGGTCCTGCTAAAATAAACGAGTTTAATTTTCTTTTTTTAACAAGGTCAAAAATGGGTTTAAAACTTTGATTTGGTTGGTATAAAATCACAAGACCATAAGTTTCATTGTTCGCTAAATATTCTGATGGTGAACAGATTTTTACAAGACGTTGTTTATTGGTCTCAATAGCAGTTTTTAACGCCCCTAAATCCGGATGCGACAATGAAGTTACTAACGCAATTTTGGTGTATTCGTCAATAGTCTCTATCGCAAATAGTTTTTGATTGTTGATCGAATTTTTCTCGTTTTCAAAGGGAGTTAAAGTGACTTGGTACTGCTCCAAACCTAACTTTGTAGATGTGAGTTTTGGTGTTACTATTATTGAATTTTGTGTAGGTGAAAATCGAAGACGTTCTTTGTAAATAATTCGACCACGAGATTGTATTATTAATTCCGACTGTGTGGGGGTTTTTCCTTTGTAAGAAGTAATAATTTCAACAGGAAATTTATTATTCAAATAGGTATATTTATTTACGTTAATTTGATGAATCTTTAAATCAGAATGGACAATACTATCACCTAGTATCAGCGGAAAAACAACTTGTTCTAAATCTTTAGAAGCAAATTCATAATCTTCACCAATAGTTTGATTACCATCAGAAATTAAAACAACAGGCGCTAATTGTGAATCGTAAAGGGACTCTATTTCACGAAGGCTGTTTGTAATATTTGTTTGAGCATCATCAAAAGTTAGTTTTGAATTTTGATTGATCTGTTTTCCAAAAGAGAACAGTTTAACGTCATATTTTGAAGTGATCCCTGCATTGTCTAAAAGAGATTGAACTGCTTTTGAAGCAATACTGTCTTTACTTAAGTACTTAACAGATTTAGAGTTATCTACAACAACCGCAAGTGTGGGTTTAATTAGTTCACTTTCTTTGTTTTCAAACTTTGGATTGATGATAAGAAGTAATAATGAAAAAATTGAAATGAACCTCACTCCTGCTAAACTCCAGTGTAGTAGAGTGTGTTTAGATTTATATATATACTGAAAAAGCGCTATGAATAGCGCTAAAATTCCAGATCCAATAATATAAAATATTGTTTGTGTAGGCATAATTAAATGAGCTGAAACAGCTACTTTAAAAACTAATTAAGTAAGCATTCCCCCATCGACATTGATGGTTTGTCCTGTAATGTAACTCGATAAATCACTGGCAAGAAATACACAAGCATTAGCAATATCTTCGGGAGAACCTCCTCGTTTTAATGGAATTCCAGAACGCCATCCAGTAACGGTTGCTTCATCTAGTTTAGCCGTCATTTCAGTTTCAATAAACCCTGGAGCAATCACATTACTTCTAATATTTCTTGATCCAAGCTCTAAAGCTACAGATTTAGAAAAACCTATGATACCAGCTTTTGAAGCTGCATAATTGGTTTGACCTGCATTTCCCTTGACACCTACAACTGAGCTCATATTAATGATGGAACCTTTACGCTGTTTTAACATGGTGCGTTGCACAGCTTTAGTCATATTAAAAACGGACTTTAGGTTGACCTCAATAACTTTATCAAAATCATCTTCTCCCATCCGCATGAGTAAATTATCTTTTGTAATCCCTGCATTGTTTATAAGAATATCAATCCCTCCAAAATCAGTTAGAACATCTTCTGCTAGTTGTTGTGCATCGCCAAAATTAGCAGCATTGCTTTGATAACCTTTAATTGTAGTTCCAAAGGCCTGTAATTCTGTTTCTAAAAGTTTGGCAGCTTCTACAGATGCACTGTATGTAAAAGCTACATTAGCGCCATGCTGAGCAAAAACGGTGGCAATTCCTTTTCCAATTCCACGGCTCGCCCCAGTAATAATAGCTGTCTTTCCTTCTAATAATTTCATGATAGTAACTGTAAAAATTAATGGCTTCAAAGATAGTGAAATGCTTTCAAATATAATTCCTTAATAAATGTTTTGTGAATACAATCGATAGAAATTATTTTTAAAGAATATTTTTTGGACTTGAATTCATTTAAGAGAGAATTCATAATTATAATCAAACCATTTATATATAAATACGTAATTGAAAGCCATAGATTGTATGATTACCAGTATTATTTTGTTTATTTGTTTTTGTAATAAATTAAACAAAACATGAAAACATCTATTCTCTTTAAATTTATTCTTCTTGGGTTATTGTTATCTAGTTGTTCTGATAATAATGAACCTGTAAGTTCTGAAACAGGAACCGGTAATGAAGAAGTCACGTCAATAGTATTGTCAACAACTTCAAATGAAGTTAACACAAATTCTCTAGTCTCGTTTATCGTTACATCAAACACCTCTACTGACCTAACAAGTCGATCTTCTATAAAGCTAGATGGTGTAGCTGTTTCAAATCCTTTATTATTTAATTTTGAGGGTACATATGAAGTGGTTGCAACTTTTGAAGACTTAACGTCAAATACAGTCACAATTACTGTAACAAATGTACCGCCTTCGAGTATTGAACTAAGTTTTGATCAAGAGCGTTATAATAATGGTGACTTTGCAACATTTACTGTCACTGACAACTTTAATAATACAATTACTAATTTAGCTGAATTTACTTTAAATGGATCGGATGTTATTTCCAATCCATATCAATTTACTGCAGATGGCACATATAATTTTGAAGCAACTTACGAAGGTCTAATATCTAATTCGGTAACTATCAATATAGAAACCGCCACTGAATTTAGTGACATCTCTTCATTTACAGATTCTGGAGCTCCTGCAACTTTTACAAAAAAAGCTCTTTTAGAAGACTTTACAGGAACTTGGTGTCCACAATGCCCACCAGCTGGGGTCGCAATTACAAATGCAATCAATTCTAATTTAAATATATTTGGTGTCGGATATCATGCTGGTAATGGAGATCCTATGGAAATTCCTGAAACTGCATATTGGTCAAGTTATTACAAAGTTACAGGCTTTCCTACAGTTTATGTAAACGGACCCGATACAAGATGGAATTACGGAAGTATGTCACAAGTGAATTCTGAATTAGCAGAAATAGCTACTGTTGGTTTAGCAGTGGATGCTGCTATTGTTGGAGGAAAACTAGATTTAGAAGTCAAGGTAGGATTCAATGAAACTCCTATTGAAGAAGTAAAATTGATGTTATACCTAGTGGAAGACAATGTCACAGTTTCTACCCCTCAATCAGGGTCTTCTCAAGGCATTAATTATGTTCATAAAGATGTTTTAAGAGACGTTTATACAGATCAATTAGGGGATGTAATAACTGCTTCTAATGCCGTTGAGTCAGGTGTTTTTACAAGAACCATAACTGGACTGGATTTACCATCAAATATAGATGATATTGCCAATCTAAAAGTAATTGCGTTTGTAAGAAACACATACACCAAAACCTTTGTTGATTATTTTAACACAACGCACACGGACGCTCCGCACTATGACATCTATAACGTTCAGGAAGTACATGTTGGTGAAACGAAAGCTTTTGATTAATTTGTTTAATTAATACTTAAAATTATATTACAAAAAAGTCACTTTAAAAGTGACTTTTTTGTTTATGGTACAGATAAATACATAATAAACTGTAGTATCAGTATCTTGATGAAAACATGTTCTAATAAAAAAACCTCCTAATGAAATTAGGAGGTTTTTTAAACATTTTTATGGAATTAAGCAAATAATGGGCGGTGGCTCATCAGTGTATTTACTTGTTCAGAAATTGCTTTTAGTTTCGTCTCGTTTTCATGATTATTAAGTACTTGATCAATCAGCTCAACAACTGTTTCCATATCAGCCTCAACCAATCCACGTGTGGTAATTGCAGGGGTTCCTACACGAATACCAGAAGTTACAAATGGACTCTGTGTGTCAAATGGTACCATGTTTTTATTTACGGTGATATCTGCTTTAACAAGTGCTTGTTCAGCATCTTTTCCAGTAATATTTTTATTCCTTAAATCAATCAACATCATATGGTTGTCTGTTCCCCCAGAAATCAAATGGTAGTCCCGTTTCACAAATGCTTTTGCCATAGCATCCGCATTCTTTTTAACTTGTAAAATATAATGTAAAAATTCATCTGTCAACGCTTCTCCAAAAGCAATCGCTTTTCCAGCAATCACATGCTCCAAAGGTCCGCCTTGGTTTCCAGGAAAAATTGCAGAATCTAATAAAGAAGACATCATGCGAACTTTTCCAGATTTCAATGTGATTCCAAATGGATTTTCAAAATCTTTACCCATCATAATAAGTCCCCCACGTGGCCCTCTTAATGTTTTGTGAGTTGTTGTGGTAACTATATGACAATGAGGTAAAGGATCGTTTAAAATACCTTTGGCAATTAGACCAGAAGGATGGGAAATATCAGCTAATAAAATAGCACCTACACTATCGGCTATAACTCTAAAACGCTCAAAGTCAATATCTCTTGAGTAAGCAGAGGCTCCAGCAATGATTAATTTTGGTTGCTCTTTAGTGGCAATATCTTGAATTTTATCGTAATTCAAAACACCGGTTTCTTTTTCAACACCATAAAATACAGGGTCGTATAAACGTCCAGAAAAATTAACAGGCGACCCGTGTGTTAAATGTCCTCCATGAGACAAATCAAACCCTAAGATTTTGTCACCTACTTTTAAACACGCATGAAATACGGCTGTATTGGCTTGACTTCCTGAGTGTGGTTGCACATTTGCCCAAGCAGCTCCAAAAAGTGTTTTAGCACGATCAATAGCAATTTGCTCTACTTCATCGACAACCTCACAACCTCCATAATAACGCTTTCCAGGATACCCCTCAGCGTATTTATTGGTCAATACCGATCCGGTAGCTTCCATAACTTGTTCACTTGTGAAATTTTCAGAAGCAATCAATTCAATTCCATTGATTTGACGTTCTTTTTCAGCTTCAATTAATTCAAAAATTTGTTCGTCGCGTTGCATGTATAATTTATTGAAATGTTTATGGCTGCAAAATTAAGGATAAGATTGGTTTAAATTCATAAAAAAATAATAATTTGAATTGCTATTTATTAAACAGTCATTAACATTTTAAAAATTGTGTTTTCGTAACGAATTACAACAACTGGAAAGATGATTATTAATAGTTCAGAAATACATTGATTTTAACTAAAAATAAAGAATATTTCTACTCAAAAATCAATAATCTATAAAATTCATTCAAATTTTTTTTTTTAACCCTAGATTTGATACTTTTGGATGTAATTAATAGACACTAATGCTACATTCAATTGATACTCCAAAATTATCATTAATGGAATCTTTCCAAATGAATTCAATTTTTGTAATAACTACAATTATTATTAGTACCCTTTTGGGTTTATATCTTATATAAAACTCGTCCCCTAGCACTATTGTTTTATCTCAAACAATAGTTTCCATTAAAATATAAAAAAAATAGAATGAAAGTTTTAAAATTTGGAGGAACATCTGTAGGTTCTTCAAAAAATATATCTAAAGTCATAAAAATCGTAAAAGAAGAATCGGCTTCTGAAAACATAGCAGTTGTTGTTTCTGCGGTTGGAGGAATTACAGATAAATTGCTCGCAGCTGCTGATAAAGCTATCAATAAAGATAAATAGGAGTAAAAGGCTCATATAGTTTAAGTGGCTGCATAACAGACTTCAGCTAAAAACAAAATAGTCAATGAAATAAAGAAAGCTAATCCCGTTCCAAGTTTGGACAACGTTAATGATATGAAGTCTCAAACTGAAAAACTTCTAAATGCTGCTAATAATCTTGATAATGGAAAACCATTATAAATCCCAAAACCTTTAATGAATCCAAAAGAAA
>UPTG01001253.1_pt1 | contig 18939 bp, 19 predicted proteins | sample 2160121 | NCBI WGS metagenome assembly UPTG01 (sample SAMN06266255, study PRJEB28933) | marine metagenome | isolation source: Columbia River Estuary | place: USA:Columbia River Estuary, USA | collected 2014-07-27
CTTCTGGATTATGCCCGCAGCAAAGACGAAGCCCGTTACCAAGATTTGATCAAACGTTTGGGCCTGCGCCGCTAAGCCTCGGTCCAATCATCGATTTAAAAACCGCATCCTTCGGGGTGCGGTTTTTGCGTTTGCAGGCAGAGGTCTTTAAGGGCTAGACAATCGGCCCCATCTGCTGGACAGATTTTCCATGCAGTTTGCCAACCCCTCAAACCGGTTCGCCTCCCTCGCTGTTTTGATCGCTGCGGGAATTTGGGGGCTGTATTGGATTCCACTGCGCTATCTTGCAGGCCTGGGGGTGCGCGAAGACTGGGCCGTTGCATTGATCAATATTCCAGCCGCTTTTGTCGCCCTCGCCCTGTTCCTTTGGCAGTTTCGCAGCCAGCTGCCCCATCTGCGCCGCGGGGCTTTGATCGGCGTGTTCATGGGATTAACCGTGGCGCTGTTCACCATTGGTCTGGTGCTCTCTTCGGTGGTGCGGGTGACATTGCTGTTTTACCTCGCGCCGATTTGGTCGACGCTGATTGGCAGCTATTGGCTGAAGGAAGAGGTCACCCGCGGCCGCTGGATCGCCATTGCCATCGGCTTGCTCGGCCTTGGGTTTTTGGTGTCCCAAGGCGGCGGACAGGTGCCGCTCAACATCGGTGATGCTTTGGGGTTCCTGTCGGGCATCACCTGGGCCGTAGGCGGCGCGATGATCAAACGCTATGGTGAGGTTCCCATGCCGACGTTGCTTTTGTTTCAGTTCTGCCTCGCCTCCGTATTTGCGCTGTTGTTCGGGGCGCTCTGGGGCCAAGGTTCGGGCCCAAGCCTGGCGCTTTTGCAGCAAGTCGCGCCCGCCTCAACTGTGATTTCCATTGGGATCATTCTGCCGTCGATATTAATTATCTTCTGGGCACAAAAATTTCTCTTCCCCGGCAGGGTAGCCCTTTTGATGATGACCGAAGTCATCGTCGCCACCCTCACCGCCAGCTTGTTGCTGCCAGAAGAGGCCATGGGGATGCTGGAATGGATCGGGGCTTGCCTCATTGTCGGGGCCTGTGTGGTAGAAATCTTTGAAGAGCCCGCGGCCGACGGCACTCCGACCCAAGCCCGGTAAAACTCCCCAATATCACGCCCCCCCTTCCCCCGCAGTAAATATTGCTATAGATGCGCGCTATCTGAAACGCGGCGCCCGGACTCCAGCGCCCGAAAATAAGATATCGGGGTCGGCGGCAATGGGGCCGCCATGTGACAGGCCAATGGGCCGTTTAGGAAAACACAGATGTTTACAGAAACTAAAAAATCCATTCAGTGGGGCGAAGAAACCCTTACTTTGGAAACAGGTAAGGTTGCCCGTCAAGCCGATGGCACCGTAATTGCGACTTTGGGTGAAACCTCAGTTATGGCGAACGTAACATTCGCCAAAAGCCAAAAACCCGGTCAGGACTTTTTCCCTCTGACTGTACATTACAATGAAAAATATTACGCCGCCGGTAAAATTCCAGGTGGCTTTTTCAAACGTGAAGCGCGTCCAACTGAAAAAGAGACGCTGACATCACGCTTGATCGATCGCCCCATCCGGCCTTTGTTCGTGCCGGGCTTCAAAAACGAAGTCTTGGTGATCTGTACCGTTCTGTCTCATGACTTGGTCAATGACCCTGACATGGTTGCGATGATCGCGGCCTCGGCGGCTCTGACCATTTCGGGCGCACCATTCATGGGCCCAATCGCAGGCGCGCGTGTGGGCTTTGTCGATGGTGAATATGTTCTCAATCCAACAATTGATGACATGCACAACCTGCGCCAGAACCCTGAGCAGCGCTTGGATCTGGTTGTGGCCGGCACCAAAGATGCGGTGATGATGGTTGAATCCGAAGCCTATGAGCTGTCTGAAGATGAGATGCTCGGCGCGGTTGCTTTTGCACATGAGCAAATCCAGCCTGTGATTGATCTGATCGTGGATCTGGCGGAAGATTGCGCGAAAGAGCCTTTTGACTTCCAAGCTCCAGATTACAGCGACCTCTTCGCTGCCGTATCTGCTGCTGGTGAAGAGGCCATGCGCGCCGCTTACGCCATCACCGATAAACAAGAACGCACCTCTGCGGTTGCCGCAGCGAAAGACGCGATCAAAGCCAGCCTGAGCGAAGAGCAATTGGCCGATGAAAACCTCGGTTCTGCTTTGAAAAAACTGGAATCCAAAGTTCTGCGCGGCGATGTCGTCAAGAATGGCAAGCGCATCGATGGGCGCGCCTTGGATACGGTTCGCGCAATCAATTGCGAAACCGGCCTGTTGCCACGTACACACGGCTCTGCTCTGTTCACCCGTGGTGAAACGCAGGGTCTGGTCGTGACCACTTTGGGCACCGGCGATGATGAGCAAATGATCGACGCCTTGCACGGCACCTATAAATCCAACTTCCTGCTGCATTATAACTTCCCGCCCTATTCTGTCGGCGAAGTTGGCCGCTTTGGCCCTCCGGGTCGCCGCGAAATTGGGCATGGGAAATTGGCATGGCGTGCACTTCAGGCGGTTTTGCCTGCAGCGACCGACTTTCCTTACACGATCCGTCTGGTCTCTGAGATCACCGAATCCAACGGCTCTTCCTCTATGGCCTCCGTCTGTGGTGGCTCGCTGTCCATGATGGATGCAGGTGTGCCTTTGAAAGCACCTGTGGCCGGTGTCGCCATGGGTCTGATCTTGGAAGATGACGGTGAATATGCCGTTCTGACCGATATCTTGGGCGATGAAGATCACCTCGGCGATATGGACTTCAAAGTGGCCGGCACAGAAGCCGGGATCACCTCATTGCAAATGGACATCAAAGTGGCCGGCATTACGCAGGACATTATGAAAAAAGCCTTGGCGCAAGCCAAAGCTGGCCGTTTGCATATCTTGGGTGAAATGGGCAAATCCATTTCGGGCGCGCAGGAATTCTCGGTACATGCTCCGCGGATTGAAACCATGCAAATCCCAACCGATAAGATCCGTGAAGTCATCGGCTCTGGCGGTAAAGTGATCCGCGAGATCGTTGAAGTCTCCGGCGCGAAAGTTGATATCAACGACGAAGGCGTGATTAAAATCGCCAGCCCGAATGGCGATAGCATCAAAACAGCCTATGACATGATCCACGCGATTGTGGCAGAGCCTGAAGAAAATGCGATCTACAAAGGCAAAGTTGTCAAAGTTGTCGACTTCGGCGCATTTGTAAACTTCTTCGGCAAGCGCGATGGTCTGGTGCATGTCAGCCAAATCGAAAACCGCCGCTTGAACCACCCCTCCGATGTTCTCAAAGAAGGTCAAGAGGTTTGGGTCAAACTGCTGGGCTTTGATGATCGCGGCAAGGTGCGTTTGGCCATGAAGATGGTCAACCAAGAAACCGGCGAAGAAATCGCAGCCGATGAGGCCAGCGAAGGCTAAACCGCCAAGAGCCAACATCTTAAAAAGCCCCCCCTTTGGTGGGGCTTTTTTTGGATTAACCAAATCCCTAAATAAGACCTCTGCATAACCCAGCCGCCACGCCAAAACATATGCCCGGTGGCAACACCGGGCTGCTCCTGCCCAGGCCGGCGCTGCCCTCATTTCAACACTATCCGGTGTTTCCACCGGGCAAAATGTTCTGACTGGGCGGCTCTGTGGTGCACAGGTCCTTAACAAAAAGTTTACGTCCCTAGGCCTTCAACGCTTGCGAAAATCATTCGGCAGTGACATTCTCTGTCGAATTCAGTTCTGCGGGAGGCAAAGATGATCGAAAAGCGCCAATTTTATATAAACGGCCAATGGGTTAACCCAGAAACAGCGCATGACTTTGATGTCATAGATCCAAGCACAGAAGACGTGGTTGGGGTGATCTCCTTAGGCGGCCAGGCCGATACAGATGCAGCGGTCGCAGCGGCCAAAGCGGCCTTCCCCAGCTGGTCCCAGACCAGCAAAGCGGAACGTTTGGAGCTCTTGGAAAAACTCCTCGAAGTTTACAAAGCCCGGCAGGCCGATATGGCCGAAGCCATCAGCCTTGAAATGGGCGCGCCACAGAAATTGGCCCGCAATCAGCAGGTGGGTGCTGGGACATGGCATTTGCAAGGCTTCATTAATGCTTTCAAAGACTTTGAATTTGATCGCCCGCTTGGCCCCCAAGCGCCCAATGAGCGCACGGTCATGGAACCAATTGGTGTGACCGCTTTGATCACCCCTTGGAACTGGCCCATGAATCAAATTGTGCTCAAAGCCGTGCCCGCGCTGGCCTCTGGCTGCACCATGGTGTTGAAACCTTCGGAAGTCGCACCGCTCTCGGGCCTGTTGTTTGCTGAGATGATCCATGAGGCAGGCTTTCCGGCCGGTGTTTTCAACCTCGTCAATGGCGATGGACTGGGCGTCGGCACGCAATTGTCTGTGCATCCTGATGTGGATATGGTCAGCTTCACAGGGTCATCCCGTGCAGGCATCGCCATTTCGAAAGCCGCCGCCGATACGCTCAAACGCGTAAGCCTCGAGCTTGGCGGAAAAGGGGCAAATATCATTTTCGCCAATGCCGCGGAAGATGCGGTAACCAATGGTGTCGCCCGCTGCATGCGCAATTCCGGCCAATCATGCAACGCCCCGACCCGTATGTTGGTGGAGCGGTCTCGCTATGCCGAGGCCCTGGAGCAAGCCGCAGCCGCAGCCGAGGCCACCAAGGTTGGCCCCGCTTCCGAAGAGGGCAACCACATCGGTCCGGTGGTCAGTCAAATGCAGTTTGACAAAATCCAGGCCCTAATCGAAGTGGGTATCAAAGAAGATGGCGCCACATTGATCGCCGGCGGGCTTGGTCGCCCTGAAGGGTTAAACCGCGGCTTTTATGTCCGCCCGACCATATTTGCGGATATGGACAACACCGCCCGCATCAACCGCGAGGAAATCTTTGGCCCCGTCATGAGCATCATGCCTTTTGATACGGAAGAGGAAGCCATCGCAATCGCCAATGACACGCCCTACGGTTTGACCAATTACATCCAATGCGGCGATCAAGAACAACGTCAGCGCGTGGCGCGGCAGTTGCGCTCCGGCATGGTCGAAACCAATTCCGTCGGCTTCGGCATGGGCAGCCCCTTTGGCGGCTATAAGCAATCGGGCAATGGCCGCGAAGGCGGTATATTTGGCCTGCATGAGTTCATGGAAATCAAAGCTGTGAGCTGCTGGGAAGACGTGTAGCTCTTACGCCCAAAGCCCCATCAAAATTTCCGTTCCCAGGACGAGCTATAGGCGCAGGGACGGGGTTTTTGGTGGGGCACTTTTGATATTGATCACACCGCGCTCGAAAGGCCAAGCCGCCATTTTAGAACGGTATTTTTGCGCGAAAATCCATCATTTCGCCGCCATCCGGATGGCGCAGGCGCAGGCGGTGGGAATGGAGCATAAGGCGCGGAGCCGCTTGGCTTTCCGGCGTGCCATAAAACGGATCTCCCAAAATCGGGTGCCCAAGCGCCAACATATGCACCCTAAGTTGATGCGAACGACCCGTTTTTGGGCTCAATTTCACGCGCGTTTCCTGGGGGCCACTTTTGATCACTTGCCAATCGGTCTGTGCCGCGCGGCCAGTCTCATGGCAAATCATCTGCCGTGGCCGGTTTGGCCAATCTACAATGATCGGAAGATCAACCGTGCCGCTTTGCTCCACCATTTGCCCCCAAACCCGCGCCACATAGGTCTTTTGCGTCTGGCGTTTTTCAAATTGCAGACCCAAATGACGTTGCGCGTGAGGTGACAGAGCAAAGACCATGACTCCAGAGGTGTCGCGATCCAACCGATGCACCAGAAGCGCCGTGGGATAATCGGCCTGAATGCGAGAGATCAAACAATCGGCCAAAAGCGGTCCACGCCCGGGCACAGACAGAAGACCCGAGGGCTTGTTGACCAGCAAAAGTTCATGATCCAGGTGGATCACATCCAAAGGGTCCATCGGAGGGTTATAGGCTGTCATGCCCCGCCCATAGCTCTTTCGCGCCTATAGGTAAATTGCCCAGCAAAAAATATCCATTTTCTAGATCCACAGTTTACAAACTTCGCATTTTTAAGGTAACCTAAGACATTGTTAAGGATTTAATTAATGAAATTATTTTGGGCTGCCCTCAGTGGTGTTTTGTGTACCGCGCATATTTCATTCGCCGAACCAAGGGTCACATATAACGCCTATGGCATGCCTGGTCTGGTCGATATGCCCAGCGCGCAATCGGCACCGGACGCAGAGTTGAGTTTTTCCGTTTCGCAATCGGGCAAGAGCCTGCGCAATACGTTGACGTTTCAGATTGCCCCCCGGCTGACGGGTGCCTTTCGCTACTCGTCTATCGAAAGGCCAACACAAACACTCTACGACCGATCTTTTGATCTGCGCTACCGGCTACTGGACGAAACGCAGCTCCGGCCCGCCGTTGCCGTGGGTTTGCAAGATTTTATCGGTACGGGCGTTTATAGCGGCGAGTATGTTGCAGCGAGCAAAACCTTCGGCCCGGTTGTCGCCACCGCAGGCATTGGGTGGGGCCGTTTGGGATCACATAATAGTTTTGACAATCCTCTTGGCTTGATTTCCAGCCGCTTTGATACCCGTGACGCGGGCTTTACCGGCACTGGGGGCGCATCGAATCGGCGCGCTGGTTTCGCGGTCCAGCGGCCTTTTTTGCCGGCTTTGCTTGGCCAGTGACCGACAAGGTCACGCTCAAAGCTGAATATTCCTCAGATGCGTACACACAGGAAGTTGCTGCCGGCCATTTTGAGCATCGCTCTCCTTTCAATCTGGCGCTTGATTATCAGATCAAACCCACCGTCCAGCTCACCGCCTATGCGCAGCATGGTGACGAAATAGGCATTTTGGCCAGTCTGACCAGCAATCCAAAACACAGCCCCGGCGGCGCAACCCGCGATCCGGCCCCTATGCCGGTGTTGCCGCGTGCCAAGGCTCAGGTCGCTCCGGCTGGGTGGTCAGAAATCCCATCCTTGCGCAGCGCGCTGATCACCGCGCTGACCCCGGTGCTTCGGCAGGATGGCATCCAACTCATCGGTCTATCGCTGACCGATACGATCGCCATTGCGACCGTCGAAAACCACCGCTATCAATCGCAACCCCAAGCCATTGGCCATGTCGCGCGACTGTTGTCCAATGTCCTTCCAGCTTCCGTTGACACCATCGCCGTGGTTCCGATGGTCAAGGGCATTGCCGGCTCTCAAGTGATTTTCCCGCGCGATGCACTAGAAACCCATGAGGCCACCGCCACGGGCGCATCCGACATGCGCGCCGCGACAATCGTGACAGATGCCGCAGCCGTAGATCACAGATCCGCGGCAGCCGAAGGCGCTTTTCCTCAATTTTCATGGTCCTTTGGGCCAGACGTCTCCGCATCCTTATTTGATCCAGACAATCCTGTGGCCTTATCACTTGGGGCAAAGCTGACAGCGGAGTGGGTGCCCGCAAGGGGGGTCTATGTCACCGGCACGCTTCGGCAAAATATCGTGGACAACTACACCTCCACACCAAGATATTCCGACTCCATCATCACGCATGTGCGATCAGATTCCACGTTTTACGACCGCGCCGACGGACCCGTACTTCAAGATCTCACCGCCAATTATCGCTTTCGGCCAGGAACCAATCTCTATGGCCGGTTCAGCGCCGGATATTTGGAGCGCATGTATGGCGGCCTATCTGCCGAGCTCTTGTGGAAACCTGTTGACAGCAAATTCGGTCTTGGCTTCGAGGTCAGCGCCGTTCGCCAAAGAAGTTTCGACGGGCTTGGCTTTGCCCCGCTCACCGTCACGACAGCAGGCCTGGGCGCCCCAAGATCCTATGACACCATTACCGGGCATTTGTCCGGCTATTATGCTTTCGACAACGGGCTGCATGCACAGGTCGATGTCGGTCGGTATCTGGCAAAAGACTGGGGGATGAGTGTGCAATTGAACCGGGAGTTCAACAACGGTTGGAAGGTCGGTGCCTATGCGACGCTGACCGATATTTCCTTTGATGATTTTGGCGAGGGATCTTTTGACAAAGGTATCGTCATGGAAATTCCAACCTCTTGGAGCATTGGCCGCCCAAGCCGTGTGAATCGGTCCGTGGTCATTCGTCCCCTCCTGCGCGATGGCGGTGCGAAATTGGATCTTTCGGATCGGCTATATGACCTGGTTCGTGACACCCATGTTCCGCAGCTTGAGGCCCAATGGGGCCGGTTTTGGAGGTAGGCATGCGCAGACTCATCGCTCTGGGCCTGATGGCTCTTTTGGTCGGTTGCGGCTCCCCATCCCCAGATGGCACTCAACCCTGGTCCCAGAAAATTTTAGATCAAGGTTTGTCACTGCTCAAACCCAAAGCTCCGGAACCGGCGCCCGAACCAGAAGTATTCACACGCGCCAGTGTCACCGAAGGCCAAACAGGCCCAGTTATTTTGGTCAGCGCACCAAAGCTGGAGGCCAAGGCCTCGCTGAACATGATCCAAGAAAACGGTCCAACCAGAACCTATATCTCGGATGACGGTATTGCTCTGCTGCTGCAAAATGGCTTGCTCGCGGGATCGCGCGGCTTTGGCGATGACCTGATGAGCTCAGATCATGCGGCAGCACATCGCGCTATTCTCAAAGGGTCCGGGCAATATGAACGGGTGCTGCGCTATATAAACTCTCAAAATCAACTTGAGGCTGTTCCCCTGACCTGCGGCCTCACCGATCATGGCGCGGAGACCGTCACCATTTTAGTCCACAAACATAGGGTTACCAGACGCGTAGAGATCTGTGATCTGGCCGGGCGGCAGATTGAAAACACCTTTTGGATCTCAGGAAAAACCATTTGGAAATCGCAACAATGGGTCAGTGATCGGGTCGGTAGCTTGACCATTGAGCAAGTTCGATAGCTTCGCTGGGATAACCCGATGGGACACAAAATATTACTCACAGGCGGGGCGGGCTATATTGGGTCGCATACTTATGTTGCCCTCATCGAAGCGGGGTTTGAGGTTGTCATTTTAGACAATTTCTCAAATTCAAACCCCAGTGTTTTGATCCGTTTGGGGCAAATCACCGGGCAAAATCAGGTCATCTGCTACCAAGGCTCGGTGCTGGACAAAGCGCTGTTGGCACAGATTTTCACCGAACATGATATCTCCGCCGTGATCCACTTCGCAGCGCTCAAGGCGGTGGGCGAGAGTGTTGCACAGCCGCTTGCGTATTTTTCAACCAATGTCACCGGTCTTTTATGCCTACTAGAAGAGATGAAGGGCGCAGGCATCAAGCATTTGGTGTTTTCCTCTTCTGCAACCGTATATGGCGAGCCAAAAGAGGTTCCCATAACCGAAAACGCTCCATTGCAATTCACAAGCCCCTATGGGTTCACCAAAGTCGCCAGTGAGCAAATCCTGACCCAAGCAGCGGCCGCTGACCCTTGGGCCTTTGGCGTGCTGCGTTATTTCAATCCAGCCGGGGCCCATCCCAGCGGATTAATTGGCGAAGATCCGTCCGACAGTCCCAACAACCTCATGCCCTATATCGCAAAGGTTGCAAGCGGCGCACTGCCACATCTCAATGTGTTTGGGAATGACTACGACACCCGCGATGGCACAGGCGAGCGCGATTACATTCATGTCTGCGACCTGGCGCGCGGCCATGTGTTATCTGTGCAAAAATTGCTCTCCACCGATGAGGGGCATGTGGTCAACCTCGGCACGGGGCAGGCCTATTCCGTTCTGGAAATGAACACCGCCTATGGCAAGGCTGTCGGCCGAGACCTGCCCTATGTCATCGCTCCCCGCCGCGCAGGCGACGTACCAACTTATCTGGCCGATGTGCGCAAAGCGAAAGAGGTTTTGGGCTTTGAGACTCACTTCGGTCTGGATGATATGTGCCGAAGCTCGTGGAATTGGATCAAAACGCAAGCCCGCAGCTAGGCGGCCCCCGGCGGCAGAACGGCCCCAGGGTTCAAAATGCCTTGGGGATCCAGCGTGTCTTTGATCTGGCGCATCAGTTGCAATTTCACAGGATCGCCAAAACGCGCAATATCCGCCACCTTGAGCCGCCCAACGCCATGCTCCGCAGAAACAGATCCCCCCAATTCATGCGTAAGGCGATGCACCTCTGCCTGCAAATCTGCACGCATGTCGCGGTAGTTTGAGGCCGGTACACCCTCAGCCGGAAACAGGTTGTAATGCAGGTTCCCATCCCCAAGATGACCGAAACAATTAATTCGGAGGTCGCCAAAACGGGCCAGCATTGCAGGCATCTTGGCGATAAACCCGGCAATTTCTGACAGCGGCAAAGAAATATCCGACGAGCAGATCGCGCCAATTGCGCGGTTGGCAAGAGGGATGGTTTCTCGCAAGCTCCACAGATCCTGCGCTTGCTGCGCAGATTGGGCGATCACCCCATCACGGATCAAGTCGGATGCCTGCTCAAACAGAGTTTCAATTGCCTGTTTCGCCCCTGTGCCATTCGAAAGACCGAGATGCAGCAAAACCGACCAGTTGGGCGGCGAAGACCATGGCTGACGCATCTGCGGGTGAGTCTCGGCCAAAAAGCGCAAGCCCTGTCCAGAAATCAACTCAAACGCAGAGATGCTCTCACCCAATAGGCCCCTAGCCCGCCCCAACAGATCCAGCGCCGCGCTTGGACTGTCTACGGTCAAAAGCGCCGTGCCCTCAGATTGGGGCCGGGGCGCCAACTTGAGACTCGCTGCGGTAATAATGCCTAAGGTGCCCTCAGAGCCAATGAGCAAGTGCCGCAGATCATAGCCCGTATTATCTTTGCGCAGTCGTTGCAGACCGTTGAAAATCCGGCCATCTGCCATCACGGCTTCAATGCCCAAAACTTGGTCGCGCGCCATGCCATACCGCAGGACATTTACCCCGCCGGCATTGGTCGCAAGCAAGCCGCCAATCTGCGCCGTGCCTTCAGAAGCCAGCGATAGTGGAAACAATCGATCGACATCGGCCGCGCTTTGTTGAACCTCCGCCAACACCGCACCAGCTTCAGCCACCAGAACATTCTCCTCAGGGTAACGGGCCCGAATCCGGCGCATTCGCCCAAGGCTCAAGATCAGCGGGCTTGGGGCGCCAGTCTTGGATTCTGGCAGGATTTGCCCCCCAACAAGACCGGTTCCGCCTCCGTAGGGCACAACACCGATCCGAGCCGCCGCCGCCGCCGCAATGACCTGCGCCACTTGGGCCGTGCTTTCCGGCGCCACCAAAAGCCCGGCAGATCCCTGGTAATATCCGCGCGGCTCGGTCAGATATTTATCGCTCAGCTCTGGAAAGGCTGCGGCCGGCAGGAGGCGTTGCAATTGGCTTGTAAATTCTGCCGTCACTGGATTTAACATAACGCCCTTGCCCTCTAGTCGCCCACCGTGCAAAAACGCCGCGCTGCCCCCGTGTCAGTAATGACAGACCTCCGCTTTGGCAATTTTTTTCTCCATGGTCGCCATGCAAGCCCCGGCACATGCCGCGCTTGACTCTGGACGCGGGACACGTGTAAACGCAGGCAAATCCCGGAAGTTCTAGTCTTCCGGTCCTCAGGCTTTTGCCAGGATCGCCATCCGTCAGCGCGTTGCGCCCACGGGTGCTTTTTCGGTTTGGGACTTTGGAAATTTACGCGGCCTGCGCTATTGCGGGATCGTGTGCGGAGCGAAAGGGGCGGACCCATGTTTGAAAATCTATCCGAACGCCTTGGCGGTGTATTTGATCGGCTGACCAAGCAAGGTGCGCTGTCGGAAGAGGATGTGAAAACAGCCCTGCGTGAGGTGCGCGTTGCGCTCCTAGAGGCCGATGTCAGCCTGCCTGTTGCCCGCGAATTCATTAAGAAAGTTCAAAGCAAAGCCACTGGATCGGCTGTCACAAAATCAATCACTCCCGGCCAGCAAGTGGTCAAGATCGTCCATGACGCTCTGATTGACACGCTGCGCGGTGAAGGCGAACCGGGTGATCTGAAGATCGACAACCCACCCGCTGCAATTTTGATGGTGGGTCTGCAAGGCTCCGGTAAAACCACGACCACCGGGAAGCTGGCCAAACGCTTGGCGGGCCGCGAAGGTAAAAAGGTTCTGATGGCCTCATTGGACATCTACCGCCCCGCCGCGATGGAACAACTCGCGATTTTGGGTGCGCAGGTGGGTGTTGATACCCTGCCCATCGTCGCCGGTGAAACCGCTGTCCAAATTGCCAAACGTGCCAAACAGCAGGCCACATTGGGCGGCTATGACGTCTATATGCTCGACACTGCAGGGCGTCTGCAAATCGACGAAACCCTGATGCAGGAAGTTGAGGATGTGCGCGATGAGGTCGAGCCGCGTGAAACACTCCTCGTCGTCGATGGGTTAACAGGCCAAGTGGCCGTAGAAGTCGCCGAAGAATTTGACGGCAAAATCGGTATCTCTGGCGTGGTTCTCACCCGTATGGATGGGGACGGTCGCGGTGGTGCGGCGCTGTCGATGCGTGCGGTCACCGGCAAGCCGATCAAATTTGTAGGCTCCGGCGAAAAAATGGATGCGTTGGAAACTTTCGAGCCCGAGCGCATCGCGGGACGCATTTTGGGCATGGGCGATATCGTCGCTTTGGTCGAAAAGGCACAAGAAACGCTTGAAGCTGAACAAGCCGAACGGATGATGCGTCGCCTGCAAAAGGGCATGTTCAACATGAACGACCTGCGCAGCCAGCTTGAGCAAATGCAAAAAATGGGTGGTATGCAGGGCCTGATGGGCATGATGCCCGGCATGGCAAAAATGAAAGGCAAGATTGATCAAGCCGGCCTCGATGACAGCCTGTTAAAGCGCCAAATTGCCTTGATCAATTCCATGACAAAAAAAGAGCGGGCCAATCCCGCTTTGCTGCAAGCCAGCCGGAAAAAGCGGATCGCAGCGGGGGCGGGGCTTGAGGTGAGTGATCTCAATAAATTGCTCAAACAGCATCGCCAAATGTCAGATATGATGAAGAAAATTGGCAAAAAAGGCGGGTTGGGCGCTCTCAAGGGCATGCTCGGCGGCCAGGGCGCCCCAAGTCAAGCAGAGCTTGCCGCAGCACAAGAGCAAATCGCCAGTGGCGCTATGGGCGGCCTGCCCAAAGGCATGAGCTTGCCCAAAGGAATGGGCGGATTGGGCGGCGGTTTGCCCGGTGGCCTGAGCGGTTTGGGAAAAAAGAAATGAACCATTCAGATATGACACCCGGAGGCCTGTTATGACGGACGATACAATACGCGCCGCAGAGCTGCTGAAATCACACCGCGAGAGCATTGATCGCTTGGATGCCATCTTGGTTTATACTCTGGGCGAGCGTTTTGCCCACACCCAAGCCGTGGGGCAGCTCAAGGCCAAACATGCTCTACCACCATCGGATCCCGCCCGTGAGACGCAACAAATTACCCGTCTGCAAGATCTGGCGCAACGCGCCGATCTCGACCCCGAATTCGCCAAGAAATTTCTGAACTTTATTGTTCAAGAAGTCATCCAGAACCACAAAACTTATCAAGAATAGACCGCAATATCTGCTGCCTATTTGCCATTTTCAAGGAGATTAACAATGGCTATGAAAATCCGTTTGGCCCGTGGTGGGTCCAAAAAGCGCCCCTTTTACCGTGTTGTTGCTGCTGATGCGCGCATGCCGCGCGATGGTCGCTTTATCGAAAAACTGGGCACATATAACCCACTTTTGGCCAAGGACAGCGAAGAGCGCGTAAAGCTCGACCTTGAGCGCATTCAGCACTGGCTCGGTCAAGGCGCACAGCCAACAGATCGTGTGTCCCGTATGCTAGAAGCCGCAGGCGTGATCCCGGCCAAAACACGCAACAACCCAATCAAAGCCAAACCTGGCAAGAAAGCCATTGAGCGCGCTGAAGAAAAAGCCGCAAAAGCGGCCACTCCAGTGGAAGAAGCGGCCCCTGCAGAAGAAGCCGCCGCAGAAGAGTAATCTTCCGCGCAGCACGGCCTGCGATTCGAAAAATAATGAACCCCGCCTCTTTGGCGGGGTTTTCCATTTTAAGGTTTCGCATTAAGGGTAAGGCATGTTGTTGCGCCCTATTCGTTCTTTGATGCTGATCGGAACATGCTTTTTGGTTGGGTATTTTTACGCCCGCCATCAAGCCAGCGAGATGTGTATCGAGGATGGTGGCAAAATGAAAAACGGCTATTGTTTAGGAGTGACCCAATGACAGCTTTGATCTGTGTTGGCATGATTGCAGGTGCTTATGGAGTGCGCGGCGAATTGCGAGTGAAAAGCTATTGCGCCACTCCAAGCGATATTGAAAGCTACGCACCTTTACTCGATGAATCCGGGACTCGCAGCTTTGAGCTGTCGTTGATCGGCCAAATCAAAAACGGGTTTTCAGCCCGGATCATTGGGGTGGAGACCAAAGAACAAGCCGATATGCTGCGCAGCACACAGCTGTTCGCCCGCCGCGAAGATTTGCCGGCTTTGCCAGATGATGAATATTATTATTCAGATTTGATCGGCCTGCAGGTCTGCGACACCGGCGGGGTTGAAATTGGCCATGTGAAATCCGTGATGAACCACGGCGCCGATGATTTGCTTGAGGTGACAGTTCCCGGTGCGTCAGATACGGCCTTAATCCCCTTTACCAAGGCGATTGTGCCCACTGTAGAGCTGGCGGCGCGGCGAATTGTTATTGACCCGCCTGAAGGGTTGCTATGACCGCACCCAGCAAATCTCATGGGCGTAAGTCGATCCGTGCAACGCTCAAACCCCGGACCCTGGACGGCGAAACGCCAGATTTGGCCGGTGTCTGGCGTGCGGATGTGATCACACTTTTTCCTGATCTATTCCCTGGCGTTCTGGGCGCCTCCCTCACCGGGAAGGGTCTAAAAGACGACAAGTGGCAATTGCACACCCATGATCTGCGCCCCTATGGCGAGGGCAAGCATCGCAATGTTGATGACACCCCAGCCGGCGGGGGCGCAGGTATGGTCATGCGTGCCGATGTATTGGGTCGCGCCTTGTCGGATATATTGCTGCGTCGCCCGCCCTGCCCAATTATCTACATGTCGCCCCGCGGCCGTCCCTTGACCCAAGCGCGCGCGCAAGCTCTGGCCGATGGGCCCGGCGCTGTGGTCCTATGTGGCCGGTTTGAAGGAATAGATCAAAGGGTGATTGATCACTTCAAAATCGAAGAAATCAGCATTGGGGACTATGTGCTCTCCGGTGGTGAGTTGGCGGCGCAGGTGATGCTCGACGCCGCTGTCCGCCTCATTCCCGGCGTGTTGGGCAACCAGGCCAGCACAGAGCAAGAGAGCTTTTCCAACGGCCTGTTGGAGCACCCGCAATACACACGCCCGCCCGTTTGGGAGGGACGTGAAATCCCGCCTGTGTTGCTGTCTGGTGATCATGGCAAGGTGGCACAATGGCAGGCCGAACAATCCGAAGCCCTCACCCAAGACCGCCGGCCAGATCTTTGGGAAAAATATCGGAAATAAGGCGCGCTTGAGCGCCACAGTCCCAATCTATCCTCTTGCTTTGCCCGCAGTCTCGAAATATACGGCGCAAGTCTGGTCCAGAGATGGATTCGGGCGGCTGTGCTATTGCGTTTTCGATTATACGTGCACCCTTTCTTCGGGGCCTGCGGATCCACAAACCCATTCTTACAGCAACAAGCAACGACGACCTGATCTCTAGCGGGCACTGCGGTGGACCCGGAAGAAGACTGAGAGCTCTGAGGTGGTATCAAACTTCGTGGAACAACCACGAGCAACCAAAGGAGCGTCAGATGAATCTGATTGCACAATTAGAGGCGGAACAAATTGCCGCCCTCGGGAAAGACATTCCCGATTTCAAAGCCGGTGACACCGTGCGTGTTGGTTTTAAAGTAACCGAGGGCACCAGAAGCCGGGTTCAGAACTACGAAGGCGTATGTATCGCACGCAACAATGGCGTCGGCATCGCAGGATCGTTCACTGTTCGTAAGATTTCGTTTGGTGAAGGCGTGGAACGTGTGTTCCCTCTGCATTCCACAAACATTGACAGCATCACCGTTGTCCGCCGTGGTCGCGTACGTCGCGCCAAGCTGTATTACCTCCGGGATCGTCGTGGTAAATCCGCACGTATCGCAGAGCAAACCAACTATAAACCCAAGTCTTAAGGAGCGGGACCATGAAAAAAGATACCCATCCAGACTATCACTTCATCAATGTCAAAATGACCAATGGCGACATCGTACAAATGCGCTCCACCTATGGTGCAGATGGCGATCAGCTGTCTTTGGACATCGACCCCTCCGTGCATCCAGCTTGGACCGGTGGCGGCGCGCGCTTGATGGACACTGGCGGCCGTGTGTCAAAGTTCAAAAAGAAATACGAAGGTTTGGGCTTCTAAGCCATTCCCCTTCACGAATTCAAAAGGCCGGCTTCTTGGAGCCGGTCTTTTTTGTTGGCTTTGGTCCATAAGTCGAAAAACATCGAAAGGGGCAGAGGTCTTGCGCAAGGTGCTTTCCTTGATCGCGTTGCGCGTCTATATCCGAGGCAAAATACACTAAATTTGTGAGGCATGAGATGGCGCATATTATTGTCGTGGGCAACGAAAAGGGTGGTTCCGGCAAGTCGACCACAACCATGCATCTGGCCACGGCTTTGGCGCGCATGGGTCACCGGGTAGGCGGTCTGGATTTGGACTTACGCCAGAAAACATTCGGCCAATATGTCACCAACCGCATCCGCTATGCAGCCCAAAGCGACATCACGCTCCAATCGCCCAATTACATTGATTTACCTGAAATTGCCGAAGGCGATCTTAACCCAGGTGAAAACCTGATGGACCGCCGCCTTTCGGCCGCTGTAGAACTGCTGGAGCCAGAGTCTGATTTCATCGTGATTGATTGTCCAGGCAGCCACACGCGCCTGTCTCAAATGGCCCATGCTATGGCCAATACCCTTATCACACCGCTTAATGACAGCTTCGTCGACTTTGATCTTCTGGCAAAAATTGAGAGTGATGGGATCACGGTAAAAGGCCCATCTGTCTATTCCGAAATGGTGTGGAGCGCGCGGCAACTGCGCGCCAAGGCCGGGTTGGCGCCCTTGGATTGGATCGTGGTGCGCAACCGCCTCGGCACGCAAAACATGATCAACAAACAAAAAATGGGAGATGCCATCGCGCTCCTCGCCAAGCGAATCGGGTTTCGCGTGGCGCCCGGATTTGGCGAAAGGGTGATCTTTCGCGAATTATTTCCCCGCGGTCTCACCCTGCTTGATCTCAAGGATGTGGGGATCAATCAGTTGAGCATATCCAATATCGCCGCAAGGCAAGAGCTGCGCGAATTGGTCAAGGCCCTAAACCTGCCCAATGTGTCGGTTGCTTTTTAAAGCAATTCCGCGCTGCTGGGCGGATCACAGCCTTCACGTCCACAGTTGATCGCAGCCGCTTTGGCAGCCCGGCTCAACAGATCTTGCAGCCCGTCCTGCGTCAGCTCTGACAAGGCGGTTTGCGTGAGCAGATCTGCACCGTTGAGGCCGCTTAATACCGTTCCCATGAAGGTATCCCCAGCGCCAACCGTATCGATCAATTTCCCCACCGGATGAGCCGGCACGATGACCCGGTGACCATTGCAATATCCAAGGGCGCCCTCGGCACCTTTGGTAATGATGGTCAACTTAGCTGTGGCCTTGGCCAACAAGGCCTCGCAAGCCGCTTCAAACGACAACTCAGGATAAATCCACTCCAGGTCTTCATCACTGAGCTTGATGACATCCGAATGCCACATCAAATACCAAAGGCGCGCAAGGTAGGACTCGCGGTCCTCAATCAGCATTGGGCGCACATTGGGATCCAAAGTGGTGACGATACCCGCTTTGTGTTTCGCAACAAAAAATTCAGCCCAAGCCTCCGCATCCGCCCCAGCGATGATTGACAAAGAGGTCAGGTGAAACGCGCGGCCATTTTTCGGGAAATGGGCGTTGAGAGAGGGTAAATCCACCTGCCGTTCAGCCGTATCGCCTCGGTAAAATTGATAACTGGGCTGGCCGTTGACCAAAGTTACCACCGCCAATGACGAGGGTTTTTCTGATCGCGGGCTGAGCAGCGCCACCCCATCAGCGACCATTTTATCCGCCAGAAAATGCCCCAGATTATCCTGCGCTATGGGGGTAATGAAGCCCACATCTTGCCCCTGCCGCGCCGTCGCGCGGGCCGTGTTATAACCAGAGCCGCCACGGGCACCCGCGAATGAGACCGCAGCATCGTCGCGCGATATCTCGATGAGATCAATTAAATTGTCTCCCCCAACAACCAGCATAAGGCCCCCTTTGGAACACGTTCGCGCCACCCTAGTGATAACCTGGGATGAGGCGAAAATATATTTTTGACTTTTACTAGTGTTTTTTTGCCATTGCGCAATGGGCGATTGCCCTTGCACTGCCCAGATGTCTCGGTGCTTGAACTCTCGCTCGGATTGGACCACTGTTTCACGGGCGCGTCTAATGCGTAGATTTGATCATTGCGAGACAGGTTATGAGTGAGCGTAGGACACAAATTGTCATCATCGGCGGCGGCCCGTCCGGGCTGCTTTTGTCGCAATTGCTGCATAAACGCGGCATTCAATCGGTGGTATTGGAGCGAAAATCTAAAGACTATGTGCTCAGCCGTATTCGCGCGGGCGTCTTGGAACGCGGGCTGCTCGGGCTGATGGAGGAGGCCGGGATCGGTGGCCGTATGGCCAAGGAAGGCTTCGCCCATGACGGCACGCTCATCTCTTACGGCGATGAGATGTTTCGCATCGATTTCAAAGAGCTGACTGGGCATTCCGTCATGGTTTATGGGCAAACTGAGGTCACCCGAGATCTTTATGATGCGCGCGAAGCTATGGGCGGTCAGATTGAGTATAATGTGGAAGAGGTAGAGATTCACGATCTTGAAAGCGACGCGGCCACTGTCACCTATCGCAAAGACGGGCAAACCCATAAGATCAGCTGTGATTTCGTGGCCGGCTGTGATGGGTATCACGGGGTTAGTCGCAAAACC
>UPTG01001257.1_pt1 | contig 18883 bp, 19 predicted proteins | sample 2160121 | NCBI WGS metagenome assembly UPTG01 (sample SAMN06266255, study PRJEB28933) | marine metagenome | isolation source: Columbia River Estuary | place: USA:Columbia River Estuary, USA | collected 2014-07-27
AATATTGTAAAGTTTAGCTAGAATACCATCTAAACTTTCAGCTGAAAGCTTGATAACTTTTGCTTTATCGTAAACACCTTCTTCAATACTTTTTTCAAAAGCCAATTGCTCCTCTAACTTTTTATCCTGCTGTCTATGAGAACGAACAATGAAATATACAGCCAGAACCAAAACAACGATTATCGCAATCATGCCTCCGAAGTAGAAAACATTTGCGACTACGAATGCTACAACAAATGCAGAAAATGCGGTAAAGAACCATCCTCCAATTACAGACAGAACACCTGAAACTCTGTAAACAGCGCTTTCTCTTCCCCAAGCTCCATCAGCTAAAGAAGTGCCCATAAATACCATGAAGGTTACGTAGGTCGTAGAAAGAGGAAGTTTAAGGGCTGTACCAATAGAAATTAAAATACTTGCTACTACCAATGTGGCTGCAGCACGTATCATATCAAAAGAAGGAGCATCTTCTCCCATAGCTGCTTGCTTTACCAGAAAAGGTCTTTCATCAAAACGTTCTTCTACTTTCTTCTTCCAGCTTTTTGGTAACTTCTTATTCACACCATATGCCATTTTACTAAAACTTCTCACTAAACTTCTAGAAATCGCATAAGATTCAAAACGCTCTGTGCCTTCATACTGTCTGCCTAAATCTAAAGAAGTTTGGATAACGCGTTTTGCTTTTTTAGAACGCCACAGTGTTACAGTCATGATTGCTCCAGCTATTAAAAGTAACAAAGTCGGTGTTGGCACTTTACCAGCTAAACCCTCCATGAGGAAACCGTCTGCTTCAACACCTCCATTGGCAATAAATAATTCATACGAGTTGTAACCTGCTAATGGCACACCGATAAAGTTTACCAAATCATTACCAGCAAAGGCCATGGCTAATGCAAACGTCCCGATCAAAACAATGATTTTTAAAATGTCCCATTTTGTAAACCATTGAATTAATTGAAGTAAAATGGTCCAGCTTACAAAACTCATTGCAATAATAAATGTGGCATTGGTTTTCACTATATCTTTCAAATCATCACTCATAAATGAAGAGCCTTTTGCTCCTTTAATAAGGATGAAGTAGGTAATCGCTGCAATGGCTAAGCCGCCCCAAATGGAGCCGAAATAGCGAAGTCTTTTGTCGTAATTGAACGAGAATAACAGTCTTGATAAATATTGAATGATTACCCCTGAAGTAAAAGCAACCACTACGGACAAGAGAATGCCGGCAATAATTAAAAGCGCCTTCCCTGAATTTATATACTCTCCAATACCTAAGGCATTTGGGTCTGAATAGATTTTAATAATAGATACAGCCACTGCAGCTCCCAATAACTCAAAAACTATTGAAACTGTTGTAGACGTTGGCATACCAAAGGAGTTGAACGTATCCAAAAGAATTACGTCCGTAACCATGACGGCCAAAAAGATGATCATGATTTCCGAAAAGTAGAAGTACTCGGGATGGAATATTCCTTTTCTGGCGACCTCCATCATTCCACTAGAGAATGTACAACCAAGCACAATACCTAATGCAGCAACGAGCATAATAGTTTTTAAAGGTGCGGCTTTCGCACCAACAGCAGAATTTAAAAAATTAACTGCATCGTTGCTCACTCCAACCACAAGGTCTGATATAGCTAGAATAAAAAGGAATGCAACAATTACAAGGTAAAAAGTATCCATAGATGGTTAGGTTGATAAGACAAAGAATAAGGAACTGTTAATTTTATTAAAATTCTTAACGCATAAATTTAATATTAAATCAATGCAGGCTTTCTGTTATAAGTCAGTTTATTTTGTAAAAAATTGAAGAAATTAGTCATGTCATTCTAACCCATTTGGTTAACCTCTAAACTACACTCATTTATGACATATGGAATTAGCGATGTTTTTACACTTCTAGGCTCCTTAGGATTGTTTCTGTATGGCATGAAAGTCATGAGTGATGCACTTATTGAAGTAGCAGGAGACAAAATGAGATCTATTCTTGCGTCTCTTACTTCTAATCGATTTTTAGCTGTTTTAACAGGATTTATCATCACTGCTATTATCCAATCTTCATCTGCAACTTCATTAATGGTTATTAGCTTTGTTAACGCTTCGCTCCTCACCTTATTCGAAGCCATTGGTGTAATCTTGGGTTCTCATATAGGAACTACCGTAACCGCTTGGCTTATTACATTAATTGGATTTAAAATTCATTTAAGCGCCATGGCTCTCCCCTTAATGGGAATAGGGTTTTTACTTTCCTTTTCTAAAAAGAAGCAAAACAGTCAATGGGGATATTTTATTATAGGTTTTGCTATTCTATTCTTGGGCCTACAATTTCTAAATGAAGCTGTTCCAGATATTAAAGAAAACCCAGAAATACTTGAGTTTCTAACAAACTATACTGATCTAGGCTTTTGGTCCATTCTAATTTTTTTAGGTATTGGAACACTTCTCACCGTAATAATACAGTCATCGAGTGCAGCAATGGCGATTACACTAATTATGTGTTACCAAGGTTGGATACCTTTTGAACTTGCAGCAGCAATGGTTTTAGGTTTAAATGTAGGAACAACCATAACAGCAAATCTTGGTGCCATAGTCGCCAACACAAATGCAAAACGAGCCGCACGCTCTCATTTTATTACTCAAGGTGTAGGTGTCTTAATTATGTTGTTTTTGTTGCATCCCACTTTAATGCTCATAGATAAATACATCGACTTTAATGAAGGGTCTCCATTCAGCACACCTGCTTCAATGCCTCTTGCCTTATCTATATTTCACTCCGTTTTCAATATCTTAAACGTCCTACTTTTGGTTGGGTTTATAAAACAGATTGAAAACCTTGTTATCAAAATGGTTCCGGAAAGGATTAAACCTGAACCAGATTTTGACAAACCTAAATTCTTAACGAATAGCGCAATGCGTTATCCGCAAACTGCCGTAAGAGCTTTGCTCGATGAAACAAAACGATTATTCGAAGGACCTGTTTTTGAAATCACTTTACACACACTCAACCTTCATCGAGAAGATCTTAAATCAAATTTGAACATCAAAAAAGTAATAAGCGCCTCTAGAAACCAAATTGCTATTGATATTGACAAAATATATTACCTTAAAATAAAGGGCATTTATAGCGAGATTATTGGCTTTGCAACAAATATTCAAGCGAACTTTACTTTGTTACCAGAGCGTACGACAAGTATTAATAATATTAAAATTGCCAATCGCTACATTGTAGAAATTATAAAAGACTCGCGCAGCGTTCAGCCAAATCTGGACAAATACCTTAATTCTAATAATGCAGAAATAAGATTAGAGTATGATAAAATGCGGAAGCGTGTTTCTAAAATCTACCGTAAAATACTTGTTGCGAGCGTAGAAGAAAACCCTAAAAAGCACAAAGAGGCCTTAGAAAAAATGTTAAAGAAATACAGAAAAAATGATGTGATAGAAGATGGAACTCTTGATGCGCTCATTAATGAGAATAAAATCACAAGAAACATGGCTACTTCAGTCGTTAACGACAGTGCTACTATTGCCAATATCTGTAAAAACCTTATTCGTATCAGCCTTTTACTTTATGTTGAAAGTGATTCTATTATGAAGCTCCTAGAAGAGGATGACGAAAATTTCGCGACTACTCCAGTACTTGAATAGGCGAAGTATCAAGTCAGCTGCAAGTTAAAATTCCTCAATTGACACTTAAGAAAAATTCATTTCATTCGTCATAAGAAAAAATCAATTTATGTCTCTTTACCAACTTATTTCGGAAGGCGAACATCAGCAGCAAGATTTTAAGCACAGCATTAGTAATCAGAAAAAGATAGCAATCACCTTAAGTGCGTTTGCAAATACAGATGGTGGCCGCTTGCTAATTGGAGTTAAAGACAGTGGTCGTATTGTTGGCGTGCATGTTGAAGACGAGATGCATATGATAGAAGGTGCTGCAGAAGTTTTCTGCAAACCTGAAGTTGGGTACTCTTTCACTATTATAAAAGAAAAAGGAAAAAATGTTCTCGAAGTGAATATTCCATCTTCATCTAAAAAGCCACACCTTGCTAAAAATGATGATGGTAAATGGCTCGCTTATTTAAGAGTAGAAGATGAAAATTTCTTGTCCGATCCTGTCTTGTTGCAATATTGGCGAGACAGTAAAGTAACAAGCAAGACTTTTATTAAATACGAAGAGGAAGATAAACAGATCTTGAAATTATTAGAAGCAAACCCAGGTATCACCTATAAGGAGTTGGCCAAACTCTCCAAAATCACTCGTCCAAAAATCATCCATGCTTTAGCGAAATTATTGCGTTGGGTAATAATTGATTACCAAGTAGACGAAAAAGGAATTTATTATAGCCTGCTGTAATTACTCTATAACTGAGAGAATAAGTTTTCTGTGGCCACCATCGTTCCTAAATTCACAGAGATAAACGCCTTGCCATATGCCCAAAGCCAGCTTACCCTTTATAATAGGAATGGAAACTGAAGTACCCACCAAAGCAGTTTTAATATGTGCCGGCATGTCGTCACTTCCTTCTAAAACATGCGTGTAAAAGCGTTCATCTTCTTTTATCAAATTATTGAAACTTGTATTGAAATCTTCACGCACACTAGGATCATAATTTTCATTTATAGTTAAACCTGCAGAAGTATGCTGAATAAACACATGCAGCAGACCGCTATTTGGAAGACTGGAAATGACCTTTTCAATTTCTTCAGTAATCAAGTGAAAACCTCTAGTATGTTGAGCTAATTCTAATGTGAAATTCCTGACCATTTTAACATGAATTTTATAATAAACTTCACGCCAAAGCTAGTATCATTTAGGTATTTTTGGCACCCTTAAAAAAATAGACACATGTTAAATAAAGTTATACGTCTCTCCATATCTGCAGCCATATTAACCTGGGCAGTTTTCCAATTTATAGATGGAAATATTGGCAATGGAATTTCTCTAGTACTGCTCTCAGGGTTAGTGATTTTTACTTTTTTTAGAAACGAAAGAATTCTTATCTCTCTGTGGTACATGCGAAAGCAAGATATGGCCAAAGCGCAGAAAATGCTTGATGGTATTAAAGATCCAGAAGCAAGTTTAACCCGAGGTAACCGTGCATATTATTACCTTTTACAAGGAATGATAGTTTCTCAAACAAGTGTTGGGAAGGCTGAAACTTTAGTGAAGAAAGCTTTGAATACAGGTCTAAATATGGATCAAGACAAGGCCATGGCGAAACTTCAATTGGCAGGTTTTGCAATCGCGAAAGGGCGAAAAAGAGAAGCAACCACACTTTTAACAGAAGTAAAAAAATTGGATAAAAGAAATGTTCTAGCTGAACAAACCAAATTCATGAAACAACAGCTTAAGAAAGCGCATGGCGCTCCTGGCGCTCGTGGTTTTCAGGGAGGTAATAGACGATAGACCGGATAAAGGTTATGCGTTGGTTCGTAATAGCTTGAATTGATATATATAAAATACAATTGAGCCCTGGGATTGTTCGCAAACTCAGGGTCTTCTTTTTTAAGAGCCTCAAATTTTCCTTTCATTTCAGAATCTTCTTCTAAGAGTTTTTTAGCGGTATCTTCAAATACATAGTCGCTGTACCATTCCTTTTGCTGAAGTATAGGATCGAAAAAGTTCCATGAAAACAAGCTCCCCTCTGCTTGTGGTTCAAGTAAATGAACAATCAACTTTGTGCCACGTTGATCCGTTGGCACAAGAACATAGCGCTCGTCAATAGCTATCTCTTTTTTAAATGCATCTACTTCTATTTTACTATGACGAAAATGGCCTTCATACACAGAACGTGAAGTTTCATAGCTTTTAATGCGATATGCTTCAACGGTATAATCTTTTTGCTCAAGCTCAGTAGTTTCTATAAAGTTGACATTTAACCTATGCAGCACTTTGTTCCATGATTTTGGAACTACATAATAGTCTGGCACTGTTACTTCTACCTTTGGTTTATGGGAAGGGTAATAGTCAATGGTATAGGTTTTCTTTTTGTCCAAATACTTTAAGCGCTGACCTCCGGTCACTTCGCTTGTTTGATATTCATATCTAAAGCCTAAAAATTTTAATTCTTCTTTTTTAGTGGAGTCTATTTCCCATTGAATGGGTAGAGTTGTCAAGATCGTTTGTTCTTCCAAATCCATTTTTTCTTTAATCGAAATACCTTTCTCATTGGCATATTCAATAACCGTTTTGCTTAAGGCGTATGTTGCCTCCACTCGTCTTTTGTAGGTTTTAAACATGTGTGTTTCAGAAACAATCCCAAAAGTGTTAAACAATGCGGTGTAACCCGTAGAATAAATTGGTGTTTCATGAAATGCAGCAAATCCTTTATCTGGTGTTGTTCCATATATATTCACAAAGTTTCCGGCAACGACTTTTTTCTTTTTTAACTCCTTAAACACAGTGTTTCTAAAATCTTCAGCATCCGCTTTAAGCGATTGAGGCAATTTTTCTTTCGGTGAAAAAATTAGCGTTTGTTCATATTGGTAATCTGCACCGTTGGTGGTATGGTTGTCTATAAAAAACTGAGGTTTAATGGTTTCATATATTTCATAAAACGATTCTGAATTTTTCGTATCTGCTTTAGTGAAATCACGATTTAAATCGTAGTTATTCGCATTTCCACGAAATCCTTGAGATCTCGGACCTTGCTGGTTCGCACGTGTATTTGATCTGCGGTTATGCATACCCCCAACATTGTAAGCTGGCACAATGCACACCCAAACTTTCGATTCTATTTTTCCACTCAAAATATCTTCAGCCAAATGCAAGCTGGCATCAACTCCACAAGACTCACCAGGATGAATAGCATTATTTATTAAAACAGATGGCTCCCTTAACTCTTTCGATTCTCGAATTGTTGAGAAAGACTCTGGAGCAATCATGAAGACATAAATAGGTTTGCCAAAATCAGATTCACCTACTTCAATAAGTTCTCCTCTACTTCCTTGACTTCCAAGCAGCTTGTAAGCCTCGATTAATTCATCGTACTCGTAGGTGTCATTGTTTAAATATTTCTTTTCTAGCTGCGCTTGAGCAATAGTAAAGGTGAATAAACAAAAGAGATAAAGAAGTTGATTTTTCATTGTCTAAAATTTCGGATTGAAAAATAATGTTAATAACAAATAAGAATCTCTCCTTTTCTATTTCATCAAAAAATAATTTTGATACCTAAAATTATACTATATGAAAGATTTCTCTTTACTGATCCTGCGCATTGTTTTTGGAGGCCTTATGCTCTTTAACCATGCCCTTCCAAAATTTGATAAGCTCAGCAATACACCTATAAAATTTCCAGATCCTTTAGGGGTTGGAAGTGATATTTCCTTATACCTCGTTCTTTTCAGCGAAGGCTTGTGCAGCATACTACTGGTTCTTGGTCTGTTTACGCGCTTCGCATCTTTGCCTCTTGTTTTCACTATGAGCGTTGCAGCCTTTTACATTCACTTAGATGATTCTTTAGATGGTAAAGAGGCTTCGCTACTTTATTTAGCAGCCTATATTATTCTTTTTGCATTTGGCGCGGGCAAGTTTTCGTTAGATAAGTTAATACGCCCGAGAGCTAAATTTTAACGTTTTCTTGCGTATAGTTTCAGGTTTTGACGCGTTTTAGTTATTGTAACGTAGATTAAAATGAAAAAATTCGTGTTTATCGCTTTAGGAATAGTGACCGCAACTGTCATATTTCACTCAGATTTATCACTGTCTTTCGAGAATTTATTAAACAATGCACGCTTTCTTATGTCATTTAGTATTGTAGCATTAACGTCTGCGTATGCCTATTTTTTTATTCATAAAGTGCTGCATCAGTCACAAAGCGATGAGTAACTTTGGCGCATGAATTATTGCTCTTATTGTGGTTCAGATAAAATAATCAAAGAAATCCCAAAGAATGAGGATGTCACTCGTTCAGTTTGTTCCAATTGTAAAACCATTCATTACGTAAACCCGAATATGGTTGTGGGTTGCATCGTAGAATACAACGGTAAAATTCTACTCGCCAAAAGAGGGATTGAGCCTCGTTTGAATTTTTGGAACCTGCCTTGTGGCTTTCTAGAAATGAATGAAAACGTTGAGGATGGAGCTATTCGAGAAGTTTATGAAGAAACAGGACTTCAAGTTAAAATATCCAAACTGCACACCGTATACAATGTGGTGCACAGTGGTCAGGTATATTTAATTTTTTTAGCTACAACCGAGAATGCAAACTTTAAGAAAACATTCGAGACACTGGAATCTAAATTCTTTTCACCTGAAGAAATACCTTGGGATAACATCGCCTTTTCAGCAAATACATTCGCCTTGAAAAAGTTCATAGATCAAGATTCTAAAATGCAGGATTTTGTGCATATTGGCTCAACTTTAAACTAATCCACTTTCGTGAATATCCCTTTAGATTACAGGTTTTTAGCGCCTAAAACGAAACAAGAAAACCCTCCACTTCTAATCATGTTACATGGTTATGGCAGCGATGAAAATGATCTTTTCAGTTTTGCAGACCAACTCAATAGTAAATTTTTAATCGTAAGTCTAAAAGCACCTTTTAGCTTACCAATGGGTGGAAACGCTTGGTATGAAATAAGTTATTCTGAAAACGCTGAAAAATGGACGAACATTCCTCAAGCAAAAAGTTCTAGAGAGGTAATCTTAAAGTGCATTAAAGAGATACAGCGAGAATTTGCTACTGGCGAAACCTATTTATTAGGATTTAGCCAGGGCGCAATACTAAGTTATAGTCTAAGTCTTTCAGAACCGACTAAGTTCGCTGGTGTCCTCGCCTTAAGTGGATACATTGAGCCAAAACTCATTCCCGAAAAATTAGATGCAGAAAAATACCCTTCTTATTTTGGAAGTCACGGTGCACAAGATCCCGTTATCCCAATAAATTGGGCTCGCAAAGCTCAGACGTTGTTAAATTCAAATAAAATTGATTTAGAATTTAATGAATATCAAATGGCACACGGTATCAATCCAGAATGTTTTCATGATATGGCCAGTTGGCTAAAAAGTAAAGGGGTACTCTAACCCTCATTTTTTATCAAATACCTTCTTAGGTATAGAAAAAGAAATTATTTTCACCATTCAAAATAAATCAAAATGAAAAGACTTTTATTATCTACAATAATGCTACTTGCAGCTGTCACTTTTTCTAAGGCGCAAGTGCAAGTAACTGCTTACACTGGGTATCAATTTGGTTCTTCAACAAATTTTTACGGCTATCAAAATCAAGGACGTTTTAAAATAAAAGGTTCACAAGATTTTGGTGGAATGATTTCACTTGAATTAAGACCTTCTTCTCATGTTGAGGTTTCATATACTTATATGGGAACGTATGCTACAATTGAACGAGGTGGGTATCCTGCGAATAATTTAGGCGATGTTGATGTGCATTACTACCAAATTGGTGGTGTTCAAGAATCGACTGTTGGCGAAAATGTAGATGTATTTGGAACTCTTTCTTTTGGAGGTACAACGTTTACACCTAAGAATAATTTCTATGAAACTAGCGGTGGAGATCGTTACCCTTTAGACAGTAAAACCTATTTTTCTGTAGGTGTTGGCGGTGGTGTCAAACTATGGTTATCTGATGTTATTGGCATTAGAATCCAAGCAAGAATGCTCATGCCAGTAACTTGGGGCGGCTTCTACTTTGGAACTGGAGGCGGTGGAGCTTCTGTTGGCTCGGCAATGCTATCTGGTGATATTGGTGGCGGACTTATATTTAAACTAGGTGGTATGTAATCCACAAATTCTTAATATTTTCAAAAGCTCCTTTAAGGGGCTTTTTTTATGACTAAACGTATTCACTTAATTTCTGGTCCGCGCAATATTTCTACTGCATTAATGTATTCTTTCGGCAATCGTAAAGACTTCACAATTGTAGATGAACCGCTTTATGCTAATTACTTAAAAGTAACTGGAAAGAAGCACCCAGGACGAGAAGAGACACTTCAAAGTCAAAGTTCAGATTACAATTCTGTTTACAAGAAAGTTATGCTGAAAGACTACTCTACTCCTTTTGTGTTTCTGAAAAACATGGCGCACCATTTGCTCGAAGCTCAAGAAAATGACATCGCACCTTTTCATAACTTATTTCTAATTCGAGACCCAGCTCAACTCATTCACTCCTTTTCTAAAGTTATCCCAAATCCGACTCTTTTAGATATTGGATTAGAGGAAGAATTAAAATGGTTTACAATTGCTCAGAAAAACGGTTATGAAGCAACTATACTAGACAGCAACGAAGTTCTTAAAAATCCAGAATTGGTTTTAAAGAAACTTTGTCAAGAGCTAGAAATAAACTTTGATGAAAACATGCTTAGCTGGAAAGCAGGCCAAAGAACAGAAGATGGCGTTTGGGCTAAATACTGGTACAAATCTGTCCACAAATCAACTGGGTTTAAAAAATGGGAACCTAACGAAACTAAACTTGAAACTCATTTAATGCCGCTATACGAAAAAGCACTACCCCTCTACAACGAACTATTTGAAAACGCAATAAAAGCTTAAGTTATGTTACAAGAATTCAATGCCAAAAATGAAAATATTCAAGTCTTTGTAAAGGACAAACTCTACCCAAGAAACGAAGCCAAAGTTTCGGTTTTAGATAGTGTTGTTCAGGGAGGCGATGCTGTTTGGGAAGGCATTCGTGTTTATGAAAAAGGCGTCTTTATGTTAGATCGACATTTAGATCGTTTAATGGATTCAGCGCATGCCATGGCTTTTGAAAACATTCCGTCAAGAGAATTTGTACAAGACGCACTTTTCGAAACGCTTCGAGCTAACCATATGTTTAAAGACACACACGTAAGATTGACCCTTACGCGAGGTGAAAAGCTTACGTCTGGAATGGATCCGCGTTTAAATACGTTGGGCTGCACACTCATTGTCTTGGCAGAATGGAAACCACCGGTTTACGATAACAATCATGGCATTTCAATCGTAACGTCTACTATTCGCAGAAACAGCCCAAACCATGTAGATTCTAAAATTCATCACAATAATTTGATCAACAATATTCTTGCAAAAATTCAAGCGAATGTAGCTGGAGCTGATGCTGCTTTGATGTTAGACGATTATGGGTTTTTATCTGAATTGAACGGCACCAATATTTTTCATGTAAAGAATGGAACTCTGTATACACCGCATGCAGATGCGTGCTTACCAGGAATTACAAGAGCGTTAATACTTGAATGTGCCAATGAAATCGGTATTAAGTCGATTGAAAAGAACATCAGTTTAACTGAACTCTATGCCGCGGATGAAGCCTTTTGCACAGGAAGTATGGGTGAAATAACCCCAATTGTTAACGCAGACGGAAGGGCAATAAAGAACCAAAAGACAACTACCGCAAAGCTTATCGAGATCTTTAAAAAGAAAACAGTGGAATATTGCACAGCTTTCTAAATGAAAACGGGCTCTGTAAACAGAGCCCGCATCAAACTAACCTAACCAATCAACCTATGAAAAACTCATCGTTACTTCACTTCCGAAGAAGCTCCATCACATTGTTTCTTTCTCTATTTATAACGAATCTAAATAGGTTTTCTTACACTAATTCCTTAACTAAATCTGCTGCTTCTTGTAAAGCCACGGCAGAGTAGACTTTAAGCCCACTGTTATCAATTAATTTTTTTGCTTCAACCGCATTCGTTCCTTGTAATCTTACGATAATCGGAACTGGAATTTCACCAATGTTATTATAAGCATCCACAATTCCTTGTGCCACTCTATCACAACGTACAATTCCTCCAAAAATATTCACCAAAATGGCTTTTACATTTTTGTCTTTCAAAATAATTCTGAAAGCCGTTTCAACACGTTTAGCGTCTGCTGTACCACCTACATCTAAGAAGTTAGCAGGATTACCTCCAGCCATTTTTATGATGTCCATAGTTGCCATTGCCAAACCAGCACCATTCACCATACAGCCAACGTTACCATCGAGTTTCACAAAGTTCAACCCTACTTCACCAGCTTCAACCTCCGTTGGGTCTTCTTCACGCTTATCGCGCATTTCAACAATTTTCGGATGTCTGAATAGACCATTGTCGTCTAATGCCACTTTAGCATCAACCGCCATAATTTTGTCATCAGATGTTTTAAGAACAGGATTAATCTCGAACATAGAAGCATCGATACCCATATACGCGCTGTAAAGACTCGTTACAAATTTCACCATGTCTTTAAATGCTGCGCCACTCAAACCTAAGTTAAAAGCAACCTTTCTTGCCTGAAAAGGAAGAAGTCCTGTTTTAGGATCAATCTCTTCCGAAAAGATTAAATGCGGTGTATTTTCAGCAACGGTCTCGATATCCATTCCACCTTCGGTAGAATACATAATCATATTTCTTCCAGTCTGTCTGTTTAATAATACAGACATGTAATATTCACTTGGCTCAGATGCGCCTGGGTAATAAACATCCTCTGCAATTAAAACTTGGTGCACTCTTTTCCCTTCTTTCGAAGTTTGAGGCGTTACCAAATCCATCCCGATAATTTGATCTGAAATAGACTGAACCTCTTCTAAAGACTTGGCCAACTTTACGCCACCACCTTTACCACGCCCACCAGCGTGAACTTGAGCCTTTACTACCCACCAACTTGTACCTGTTTGGTGAGACAATTCTTTTGCCGCTTCAACCGCCTTATCTGGGTTTGTTGCTACGATTCCGCGTTGGATTCTTACGCCATACTCGGCTAATATATTCTTACCTTGATACTCGTGAAGATTCATAGTAATTTTCTTTTAAAAGTGGTGCAAAAATAGGCCGTAGTCGCAAATCTCCTAATCAATTTCTCTTTCTTTTTACTGCACTCATATTTGTCCTTATTTTCGCGTGCTCAAAACAATCATATCTCTCCTTTATGGGATGGATATACCATGAAAAAACTAGTACTCCTCATAGCACTTTTTAGTGGCTATTTTCTATACGCACAAGGCGTGAAGAAAACGTATGTCATTCACTCTGTAAAACATTCCCCTAAAATTGATGGAATATTAGACGATGCTGTTTGGAACGATTGTGAGGTTGCCAACCAGTTTTTAATGTTGGAGCCTGGGAACGGAGATAGAGAGAAAAAAGGCTTTGAAACAGAAGTGAAAATCGCATATGACAATCACGCCATTTATTTTGCTATTTCAATGCGCGATCCAAATCCAGATTCTATATTAACACAGTTCTCGCAGCGCGACAGTTATAACAACAACAACGATTGGTTTGGCGTATTTATCAATCCGTTTAACGATGGCTTAAATGATTTTAATTTCTGGGTCACCGCAGCAGGCGTTCAAGCAGACAGCAGGACAACCGGCAATGGCGATGATTTTGGTTGGAACACGGTTTGGAAAAGTCATACCAGGATAACTGAAAACGGTTGGGTTTTAGAATTGTCTATCCCCTACCAAAGTTTACGTTTCCCTGAAAAGGGTGCTGGTGAATGGGGCCTGAACATGATTAGAAGCATTAGAAGATCTCGTGAGCAATATTCATGGAATTTTATAGACAAACAAATTAGCAGCTATGAACTACAAGCTGGAATTTTAACAGGTGTAACAGACATAGAGCCTCCCTTGCGATTATCCATCATTCCAAATGTAACAGGGTCGTATTCTGCCGTACCTTCTGTAGAGGAAGGCTCTGAAGGTGTATACACCACCAGCCAGAGTTTTAACGCTGGCGCGGATATTAAATACGGCCTCACCGAAAGTTTTACACTAGACATGACCTTGCTGCCTGACTTCACGCAAGTGGCATTTGATAAACAGGTTTTAAACTTGGGGCCTTTTGAAAATCGTTTTGACGAGCAACGGCAGTTTTTTAAAGAAGGGATAGAGCTCTTTAATAAAGGGGGGCTCTTTTATTCTAGGCGCATAGGCGGAGCGCCTAAAAACATAACAAACACAAATCTAAACGAGCTTAAAGATGTTTCGCAAAACACCACGCGAATGTTAAATGCCACCAAAATATCAGGAAGAACCACAGGTAATTTAGGCATCGGTTTTTTAAATGCTATTACCGCCCCAAACTTTGTGAATGCTATAGACACGGCAACAGGAGAAAATGTAGAGATTCTAACCGAACCGTTGACGAACTATAATGTGGTTTCGTTTGATCAACGCTTTAACCAAAACTCTTCTATTGGTTTTGTAAATACAAGCGTTATTCGCGAAGGCCATTACCGAGATGCCAATGTTGCGGCCATTTTTTTAGAACTAGCGAATAAATCAAATACCTATAAATTGAGCAGTCAGTTTAAATGGTCTAACATCAAAGAAGCTAATTCTACCAACGGCTATGAAGCTGTTAATGAATTCAGTAAAACACGAGGGAACTTTCGGTTTTCTATTGAAGAAGAATTAACAACAGACACCTACAATCAAAATGACTTGGGTTTTCAAACCCGTAACAACCGCTTTAATCATTCGGCAGGTATTAGCTACCAAACGTTTGAACCCACAGGTGTATTGAATAAATACAGAGTAAAAGCCAATGTAGATTACAACCGCCTATACAATCCAAACGTCTATGAAAACCTCTCTACAGATTACGGAGTTTTTGTGCTTTTTAAAACTTTTGATGCCGTGGGTTATGATGGAGAGCTCTACCCTATTGAAAGCTACAATTACTTTGAACCGCGTGTTTGGGGTAAGAAATTCAGAGCACCTTCTGCAATTTCAAATGAAATTTGGGTGTCTTCAGACTACAGACGAATTTTTGCGTTAGATGCTCGTTTCAGTATGTGGAGTTGGTCTGAGTATGGGCTGCAAGGTCAAAAATTACGGCTTGCCCCTCGCATCCGCTTTAGCGACCATTTATTTGTAACCTTAAGTTTTATACCCACCTGGGAGAAAAACAGCATAGGCTGGGTGAATACGATTAACCGAACAGATAGCATTGTTTTTGGTGGGCGAGACATTAACGAGACGGAATTGGCCATTGCTGCGCGTTATGTGTTTACTAAGGATATTTCACTAGAAATGAACCTCCGTCACTTTTGGACCGAAGTGAAATACAATAAGTTTTTTTTGTTACAAGACGATGGCGGCATAGAAGACTTCCCAGAATACGCAGGGCAGCATGACATTAATATCAACTAGTTAAATCTAGATGTAACATTCTCATGGTGGTTTGCCCCTGCCAGTCAGATTGTGTTGTTGTATCGTAATAATTTTCTCGATTCTGATCAACGTATAAACACATCGTACGGAGATAATTTGTTAAACTCGCTACAAGCAAATCAAGACCACACCATTTCGTTGAGAATTACCTACTTTTTGGACGTCAATTATTTGAGGAAAACTAATAAGAAACATGATTAAAGCCACGAACATATATCGCTCATTTGGAGACGTTCACATTTTAAAAGGTGTTTCGTTAGACGTTAAATCTGGGGAGATCATTAGCATTATGGGAGCCTCTGGGGCAGGGAAATCTACTTTCCTTCAAATATTAGGCACTCTCGATAATGCAGACCAAGGCGAAATCACGTACAGTGATATAGATGTATTGAAGCTAAAAGACAAAGAGCTTTCTAAATTCAGAAACACCAATATCGGTTTTGTATTTCAGTTTCATCATTTGTTACCAGAGTTTACCGCTTTAGAAAATGTATGCATACCGGGTTACATTGCTAAGAAGAATCCTGCTGAAGTGCAAGCCAAAGGCAAAGAGCTTTTAGAGATTCTAAACCTTTCTCACCGCTTAAATGCTAAGCCTAGCACCCTTTCAGGTGGAGAGCAGCAGCGTGTGGCGGTAGCGCGCTCTTTAATAAACAGCCCACAAGTTGTATTAGCAGATGAACCTTCTGGAAACCTCGATTCTAAAGGGGCTACAGAACTGCATCAATTGTTTTTAGATCTGCGTAAAGAACTGAATCAAACGTTCGTGATTGTTACCCACAACAAAGAACTGGCAGCTTTAGCCGATCGACAATTGTTGATGGTAGATGGGAAATTTGAAGCAGAATGATTGCAGATTTAAAGGCCTTTCTAGATGAAAAGTATCTGCAATACAACAATCCAAAATTTATAGAGAGCGACCCTATACAGGTTCCACATCTCTTTCAAAAAAAAGAAGACATAGAAATTGCAGGACTCTTAGCTGCCACCATTGCTTGGGGCCAACGCAAAACCATTATTGCCAATTCGCTTAAAATGATGGAGCTCCTAGATCAAGCTCCGCATGACTTTGTGATGAATCATCACCCAAAAGATCTAAACCGTTTTTCTGGATTTGTACACCGCACCTTTAATGAAAACGACTTGACCTGGTTCATTGGCGCGCTGCAAAACATTTACAGAAATCACCAGAGTTTAGAAAAGGTATTCAAGCCTTTAGGCGATGAGCAAAACTTAAAAAATGGCATAGACCGTTTCCGTTTGGCTATGCTCGAAACACCACATGAAACACGCAGTCAAAAACATGTCAGCAGTCCTGCAAAAGGTTCTGCGTCTAAACGCTTAATCATGTACCTGCGATGGATGGTTCGACAAGATAACGCAGGTGTTGATTTTGGCATTTGGAAGGACATCTCTCCTGCCCTCTTGTCTTGCCCCTTAGATGTGCACAGTGGCAATGTTGCACGAAAGCTGGGTCTGCTCTATAGAAAACAAAACGACTGGCGTTCTGTTGAGGAACTCGATTGTCAACTCCGTAAACTAGATCCCACAGACCCGGCTAAATACGATTACTCGCTTTTTGGGTTGGGTGTTTTTGAAGGGTTTTAAAATCATCCCCGGTTCTAAACACAAAAACCGCTTAACCTCACTTAAAAAACTCTACGCAACACCGCTCAACGCTCATAAAACTTGCAGTTAATTCCTGACTTCTATTTCTACGTTATAATTTCTCTTTATACGTTTCAGCTCGTTTAATTGACTTAGAAGAAAATTACTATTTATTAATTTTAAGATAAGTTTGCGAGAACAGACAGCAACTAATTTGAACTTTACTAGCGGTCTTATTTATAAGTGAAATAAAAGCAATTGGTTTGATCTGGTTGTTGGCCTAAACGTTACAATAAATGTCTAACAGAAAAATTAATTTAAGCTCAGGAGATAAATTGTCAATATTTATTGCATCAATAGCCTTGATTTCAGCACTATTCACAACGTATATTCAATTTTTCCATAAAACAACAGCGTTTCGCATTGGTCATTTTGATTTTTTACATTCTGAGGATTCTTTGAGCCAGCATGTAGACATAAACATTCTTCTAATGAACACAGGAACAAACCCTGTTGCTCTCACAGAATGGAATTCTTTTCTTTCTGCTAATGAATCATTGACAAATGGCACCTGTTATTACGACAATATTAATTTGGGAAACTCAGCGCTTTATACCTACGGTTGCCGCTCTCATATTAATGAAATTATTGAACCTAATGTCGTTGAATTTATAGATTTACATTTGGCAATAAGTAACATCAAATTGTCTGATTATATGGAGCTTAACGAAGATGATGAAACCAATGATAGTCCCCAATTTAGACTAGGAGTATATCTGAAATTTGTAGACTCTAATGGTAAAAAGGTTGATAAAGAACTAATTATTGGAGATATACAGTTTAATGATAAATCAACTCTTTCTAGATATTTTATTTTAGACCAAAAAGAGCTAACAATTTACTAATGCCAACAAAGTGTAATTTAATGAGAGTTTCATCGGTTTTTTATGGGCTGTGGCTTGTTGTTGCAAAACCATTAATGCTTCTTTGACGATTAACGGAAAATATAAAATATTGAATAAACCAATGGGCTGCCTGCGAGTTTGAAAGTTCATCACTTTTAATCTCGCTTTTTTTTGCAGAAACAGTTGCGTAAGTATTAAAAAGAACTGACTAAATTTTAAAAACTAGCGCTATGAAAACAAAATTAAATTTTAACCAAATTATCTTGAACTTATTAAGCATAGTGTTTTTTCTAGCAGCAAGTTCTAATTTAACTGCTCAAGAGAAAAAGACAATTGATTTAAAAGATTTTAAAATTATTGTAGAGAAAACATACAATGGAATTAAAATGAAAAGCGTTGAAGGTATTGCTTGGATTGACTTGTCATTTAATCTAGAAAATGACCAGACACAAGCAGTTGACGAATACGGTATGACTGAGGTAAATAAAGTTTCTTCAAAAAAAGACTCAAATCTTGCGGATTTTCTGTTTACAATAACCAAAACCTACAACGGAATTAAACTGAAAGGAATTGAAGGTACTGCTTGGCTTGATTTAAGTTTTTCACTCACCAAAAATAAAAAACAAGCATTTGACCAATACGGAATGACAGTACTAAATTAAAAGTTAAGGGCTCTTACCGACCGCACGAAACAATAATAAACTTGTCCTTTTAGATGGTTTAAAAACAAGCATTGAACGCATAAGTATTTGCGCACCAGCGGGGCGCAAAATTGGCAACCTGAGTATTAAAGGCAAAATGGAGGGCTACGCCCTCCATTTTTTAAAAATTACTTTCAGTGTTTTTGTGTCGTCACTTGGTAAAATGCAAGTAAACTTGCTATTGCGCTCATTCCTAATAAAAATTGACCGCTGCGCGGTTACAAAACAAATAGTTAAACTTGACTTCACAAATGTTTCGTCAAGTAAATGGTTAAACCCGCCTTCGCAAATACTTCGGCAGGCTAGACCGCCTTCGCTTACGCTACGAACAGGCAAGTCTGCCTTCGCACGAGCTACGGCAAGTAAATAGTTAAAAAGCCCGAACAGCCCGAACATAGAATGTGTTGGTCTTATTGTTGATGAGCTGGTTACCATCGTCGAAATTCTGAATCCACGCATTGAAGTTAGCGAACTCCGTAGAACTCCAATAGGTGTTAATAGCAAAACCGCCAATTAATCGTTGATTTATAAATAACTTATTTAA
>UPTG01001259.1_pt1 | contig 18869 bp, 19 predicted proteins | sample 2160121 | NCBI WGS metagenome assembly UPTG01 (sample SAMN06266255, study PRJEB28933) | marine metagenome | isolation source: Columbia River Estuary | place: USA:Columbia River Estuary, USA | collected 2014-07-27
AAGGTTTAAAAAAACAATATGAGAAAACTTTTATTATTATCTATATTTTTTTCTTTTAGCATTTATGGTCAAGACTACTTTATTGTTAATGATGGTGTAAAGACTAAAGATTACCAATACAATGTTTTTATAAATGCTAATATACATTCCAGTAAAGGATTGATTTCTAATGGAACCTTAATTGAAAGAGATGGAAAGATAATTGACATAGGAATAAATCTTTCTATTCCGAATAATAGTATAGTTTTTGATTTAGATGGGAAATTTATTTATCCCTCTTTTATTGAGACTCACTCATCTTTTGGAGTAAAAAAACCTCAAAGAACAAACTCAGGTAGAAGTTCTCAATATGAAGCATCAAGAAGTGGATATTATTGGAATGATCATATTTTAAGTGACTATAATAGTCTTAAAGACTATAATTACAATCAAAAAGATGCAAAAGGACTCAGAGATATTGGTTTTGGAATAGTAAATTCACACAGAAGTGACGGAGTTCATAGAGGAACAAGTTTTACTATTGGACTAATTGATAATCAAAATGAATCCTATAGGATTATTTCAAAAAAAACAGCAGAACATTACTCATTTTCAAAAAGTTTAACCTCTCAACAATCCTACCCTTCATCAACTATGGGTGCAATTGCTTTAATAAGACAATTACATTATGATGCAGATTGGTATTCACAAGGATCTTCAGAATCTAAAGATTTAGCTTTAGAAGCATTAATTGGCAATAAAAATTTGCCTAAACTTTTTGATGCTAATGATAAATTAAATGTCTACAGAGCTGCCAAGCTTTCAAAAGAATTTGATCTTAATTTTGTAATTAAGGGTTCTGGAAAAGAATATGAGAGCATTAGAGAATTGAAAAAATTTAATAATACTCTTATAATTCCAGTTAACTTCCCAAAAGCCTTTGATGTATCTAATTCAAATTTAAATGAAAAACTAACAATTAATCAACTTAGATATTGGAATCAAGCTCCAAGTAATTTAGGAGTATTAGAGAAAAATGGAATTAATTTTTCTATTACTTCATCTGATCTAAAAAATAAAAGGGACTTTCTAAAAAATATAAGAAAAGCTATCAAAAATGGCTTAAGTGAAAAAACAGCTTTAGATGCATTAACTATAATTCCTGCAAAGTCTTTAAACTTGGAGAATAAAATTGGCAAAATTGATAGAGGTTATTTATCAAATTTTTTAATTACTTCAGGTCCTATTTTTGATGATAAAACTGAAATAAATGAAAACTGGATAAAAGGTCAAAGACATATTATCAAAAATACTGACAATATAAATATTGATGGTGAATATAATTTAACTATAAATAACAAGCCTTATGAAATAGTTATTTCAAACAGCTTATTAAGACCTAACGCTAAGATCAAGAGAGACTCAATAGATATTAAATCAAAAACTTCATTAGTTGATGATTGGTTAAATATAACATTATTTGACAGTATTGATGGAAACCTATCTCTTGCTCAAATATCTTCAAAAATCACCTCAGCAGATAATTTAAGTGGACGAGGAATTGACTTTAAAAATGAAGCCTTTTTATTTAATTCTTCTAGAGAAGAAATAAAGAAAAATTTAAAATACAAAGAGGTTAAAAAATCTTCCTCTATTAAATCTTTTGTTTCAGATGTTACTTTTCCAAATGTTGGATTTGGAATTAGCTCAACTCCAAAAAGTCAATCTATTCATTTTAAGAATGCTACGATTTGGACAAATGAAAAAGAAGGAATAATTGAGAATTCTGATATTTTAATTGATAATGGAAAAATAATTGCAATTGGACAAAATCTTGAAACACCAAAAAATTTCTCCATAATTGACGCATCAGACAAACATATAACATCAGGTATAGTTGATGAACACTCTCACATGGCAGCATCAAGTATTAACGAAGGTGGTCACAATTCTTCAGCAGAAGTATCTATAATGGATGTAATTAATCCAGATGATGTAAATATTTATAGAAATTTAGCTGGTGGAGTAACTACAGTTCAGATTCTTCATGGATCTGCTAATCCCATAGGTGGTCAATCTGCGATAATAAAATTAAAATGGGGATCAGAAATAGATGATATGTTTTTCAAAGATGCTGACCCTTTCATAAAATTTGCTTTAGGAGAAAATGTCAAACAGTCTAATTGGAGTGGTTCAAGATTTCCTCAAACAAGAATGGGTGTAGAGCAGGTTTTTGTTGATCATTTTGATAGAGCAAAGCACTATGGAGAAACATGGGATAGATATAATTCTCTTAGCAAAAGACAAAAAAACTCCAACAATAAACCTAGGTATGATGAAGAACTTGAAACACTATGGGAAGTTATTAATGGTAAAAGATTTGTGTCAAGCCACTCATATGTGCAAAGTGAGATAAATATGTTAATGAAAGTTGCAGAGAAATTTGATTTTAGAATAAAAATTTTCACTCATATTTTAGAGGGCTATAAAGTTGCTGATAAAATGGCTAAACATGGAGTTGGTGGATCAACTTTTTCGGATTGGTGGGGTTATAAATTTGAAGTTAATGATGCGATTCCTTTCAATGCCTCAATTATGCATAATGCAGGTGTAACAGTTGCACTTAATTCAGATAACTCAGAGTTGTCTAGAAGATTAAACTTAGAAGCAGCAAAGGCATTTAAATATGGTAATATTTCAGAAGAAGAGGCTTGGAAGTTTGTAACTATTAATCCAGCTAAGCTGCTTAATTTAGATGAAAAAGTTGGAAGCCTTAAAATAGGTAAAGATGCCGATATTGTAATGTGGAGTGGACACCCTATGTCACTTTACACTAAAGCAGAGAAAACATATATTGAGGGTGCATTATATTTTGATTTAGCTGAACATACAATAAAACTTAATCAAATTAAAGATGAAAAATCTGAATTGATTAAACTCATGTTTGAAGAAAATACTCCTGGAGCAAATCTTAAGTTCCCAAACCCAATGCCTCAAATAGAGGTAGATTGTGAATACACTGAATTTTAAGCTATGAAAAAAATTATACTATTAAATATTTTATTTTTAAATCTAATTTATTCACAACAAACTCCTGCTCCTACTCAGGATAAATCAATATTAATTTATGGGTCAACAGCTCATATTGGTAATGGTCAGACTATTAAAAATAGTGTAATTGGATTTACTGATGGGGTCATTGATTTGGTTGCTTCAACCGATGGCATTTGGAGTAATGAGATACTTATGATGTTTTCAGATTCAAATAACAAAAAATATGATACAATCATAGATGCGTCAAATTCACATGTTTATCCAGGAATTATTGCACTTAACACTAATTTAGGTCTTGTAGAAGTTGATGCTGTAAGAGCTTCAGTTGATGATGATGAAACTGGTACCTATCTTCCAGAGATTAGATCTATTATAGCTTATAACGCAGAATCAAAAGCAGTTGAAAGTATGAGACCTAATGGAGTTCTACTCGCCCAAATTGCTCCTAATGGTGGTATTATTTCTGGTAAATCTTCTGTAGTTCAATTTGATGCTTGGAATTGGGAAGATGCAGTAATAAAATATGATCAAGGAATTCACTTGAATTGGCCAAGTCCATATACATTTGGAAGATGGTGGTTAGGAGAAGACCGTGGATTAAAAGCAAATACTAATTACAGTAAACAGATTAAAGATTTAAAAAATTTCTTTGATAAATCAAAAGCTAATATGAATATTGAAAATTCAATGAATCTTAAAAGCAATGCAATGAAAACTGTATTGAATGGTGAAACAACAGTTTATCTTTATGCAGATGATGAAAAAGAAATTGTAGATGGTGTAACATTTCTAAAAAGTTTTGGAATTGATAAAATAGTAATAGTAGGTGCTACAGAATCTAAGAACCAGTTAAACTTTATTAAATTAAATAATATTCCTGTTGTTGTAAAACAGCCATATAGGTTTCCTCAGTCAGTAGATTCAGATCCTATGGAAACTTTTGCAATTGCAAAAAAAATGTTAGATGCTGGAATATTAGTTAGCATTGACCCTACTGGGACTGCATCAGCTAGAGTATCAATAAGAAATTTACCTTTTTATGCTGGTAGTTTCTCAAGTTATGGAATTGATAAAGAGATTGCATTATCTATGATTACTCATAATCCTGCTAAAATATTAGGGATTGATAAAGATTTTGGAACATTGGAGGTTGGGAAGAGTGCTACCTTATTTATATCAAAAGGAGACGCTCTTGATATAATTTCTAATAATGTAACTCATGCTTTTATATCTGGTAGGAATTTAAGTCTTGAAACACATCAAACCAGATTATGGAGAAGGTATTCAAATAAATATTCAGATTCTCAATAATAATAACACTTTCAATCCATAATTATTATTTGTAAATTTAATTAAGCAAAATTTACAAGTGTTAGTTGAGAATAAAATATTACCAAAGAAAATATCTGATCTTTATGATGATTTAATTGATAACAGTTATCAAAAAATATCATCAAAAGGGCAAAAGATAATCTATCAGTCATTAGTAATTGCTTACAATGGACATGATGGACAAATGAGAAAGTCCGGTGAGCCCTACATTTATCATCCTATAGAAGTAGCTAAAATTGTTGCTGAAGATATTGGACTTGATTATGTGTCAATTGCTTCTGCTATTCTTCATGATGTAGTTGAAGATACTTCGATAACATTAGATGATTTAAATGAAAGTGTTGGTCTAGATATCTCAAGAATAGTTGATGGATTAACAAAAATATCTACCCTAAAAAAAAATGAAGATTATTCAGTTCAAGCAGAAAATTACAGAAAAATGCTGCTTACTCTTCATAATGATATTAGAGTTATTCTAATCAAAACAGCTGATAGACTTCATAACATGAGGACAATTGATTTTCTTTCAAAGGCAAAACAAGATCAGATGGCATCAGAATCTCTCTATATATATGCACCCTTAGCTCATAGAGTGGGTCTATATAATATTAAAAATGAGCTTGAAGATTTAAGTTTAAGAATTTTAGAGACTCAAAAATATAATCTCATTAAAAATAAGATTGATAAAGAATTTGTAAATCAAGAAAAATATGTTGATTCATTCAAAAAATTGATTAACAATAACCTTGACGATCAAAAAATTAAATATTCAATCATAGGTAGGAATAAGTCAATATATTCTATTCATAATAAAATTCAGAGCAAAAACATTTCATTTGATGAGGTATATGATCGATTTGCAATTAGAATCATATATAAAACAACACCTAAAAATGAGAAGTTTATTGCTTGGAAAATATATTCAATTATTACAGATCATTTTACATCTAATCCAACTAGATTAAGAGACTGGATAACATTACCTAAAACTAATGGATATGAAGCTCTTCATTTAACTGTTGTAGGTCCAAAGAATAAATGGGTAGAAATCCAAATAAGATCTGAGAGAATGAATGAAATCGCTGAGAAAGGATATGCTGCACACTTTGGATATAAACATAAAGAATTAAAGAAAAATGAAGTTGATTTATGGTTAAATAGACTTCAGGAAGTCTTAAATCATGATAATGAACATGCCGTTGATTTTGTTGAAGATTTTAAACTCAATTTTTACTCCAAAGAAATATATGTATTTACTCCAAATGGTGATTTAAAGTCATTGAAAAGTGGATCAAGTGCACTAGATTTTGCATTTGAAGTCCACACAGATATAGGTATAAAGACAAGAGGCTCAAGGGTTAATGGTAAACTAGTTCCCTTAAGTCATACGCTTAAGAGTGGTGATCAAGTTGAAATAATTACATCTGATAATGTTAAACCGAATGTAAACTGGTTAAATTTTGTAGAAACTTCGAAGGCAAAATCAAAAATAAAGTCATCACTAAATGATGAAAAGAAAAGGATATCATTAGATGGTAAAGAAATACTTGAAAGAAAACTTAGACAATTAAAGATCAAACTTGATGATAAAGTCTCAGGTCAAATGATGAAATTCTTTCAAATTAATGCAAGTAATGATCTCTTCTATAAAATTGGTAATGGATCAATAGATAATAAACAAATTAAAAGTTTTGCAAATGATTACAATAGCTATTTAGGTTATTTCAAAAGAAAAATTGGATCAAACACTACTAAGATTGATAAAATTTCTGAATCAGCAAATTTGATAAAGTTTGACAAACTAGTATTTGGAAAAGAAAAGGAGATGTTGAAGTATTCAATTGCTAATTGTTGTAATCCGATTCCAGGAGATATAGTCTTTGGTTTTGTATCAGTCAAGGAAGGAATAAAAGTTCATAAAAAAGACTGCCCAAACTCAATTTCTTTAAGATCTAATTATGCATATAGAATTATTACTGCAAATTGGATAGATTCTGAAAATCATGAATTTAATGCACAAATTCAAATTAGTGGAATTGATGATATAGGTTTAATAAATACTATTACATCTTTAATATCAAATTCTATGAATGTAAATATGAATAGAATATCTTTTGAGACTAATGATGGAACATTCTCAGGATTCATAAGTGTAGAAGTAAAAAATAGAGTAATTTTAAAGATATTATTAAAAAAACTCTCGTCAATTGATGGAATTGAAAAAGTATCTAGAAAATAATCAAAAATGATTACAAAAAAGAAAAAAAATAATGATGAAGTGATTAATGTTTTCACAAACTTTCTTAATCATCATAATCATAGAAAAACACCAGAAAGGTTTAGTATACTTAATGAAATTTATTCTATTGATGGACATTTTGATATTGATTCATTGTATGAAAAAATGAATAAAAAAAATTACAGGGTTAGTAGAGCTACCCTTTATAATACAATTGAACTTTTACTTGAAAGTGGGCTTGTAAGAAAGCATCAATTTGGAGATTCTTTTTCTCAATATGAAAAATGTTATTTTAATAATCAACATGATCATATAATAATTACAGATACAGGTGAGGTTAAAGAATTTTGTGATCCTAGGATTCAAACAATTAAAAATGATATTGAAGAAATTTTTAATATTGAGATTGAGGATCATTCATTATATTTATACGCTAAGAGTAAGAAGAAAAAAAATAGTTAATTTATGTCTTTAGATCTTTTATTAGGCCTTCAATGGGGAGATGAGGGAAAGGGTAAAATTGTCGATGCAATAACCTCTAACTACGATATTATAGCCAGATTTCAGGGAGGTCCAAATGCAGGACATACAATTGAATTTGATGGTCACAAGCATGTTCTTCATACAATTCCATCAGGTATTTTTAATGATAATTCTATAAATATAATAGGAAATGGAGTTGTTATAGATCCTGGGATTTTTCTAAAGGAGATAAACGGATTAAATAAATTTAATCTTGATTTAAATAAGAATCTATTTATTTCAAAACGAGCTCATATTATACTTCCTACCCATAAAATTATTGATGCATCTTCAGAGGCTTCAAAAGGAAAGAAAAAAATTGGATCAACACTAAAGGGTATTGGACCTACATATATGGACAAAACAGGGAGAAACGGTATTAGAATTGGAGACATAATAGATGACAGTTGGCAAATAAAATATAACAACTTAAAAGAAAAACACCTTAAACTTATTTCAAACTTTAATCAAAAAGTAGAATTAAGTCTTGATCAACTAGAAGCTGAATTTTTTGAAGGAATTGAATGTATTAAGTCTTTTAAATTAATTGAAAGTGAAAATTATTTAAATAATGCTATTATTGAAGGAAAAAAAATACTTGCAGAGGGAGCTCAGGGTTCTTTATTAGATATTGACTTTGGAACATATCCTTATGTTACTTCATCAAATACTACTTCAGCAGGAGCATGTTCAGGTCTTGGAGTTCCTCCTAACAAAATAAAAAATATTAGAGGAATATTTAAGGCATATACTACAAGAGTTGGTTCTGGACCATTTCCTACTGAACTTTTTGATTCAATAGGTAAAAAAATTAGAGATGTAGGCCATGAGTATGGAGCTACTACAGGAAGAGATAGAAGATGTGGCTGGCTAGATCTTGTAGCACTTAAATACTCAATACAAATTAATGGAGTGACAGAATTAAATATTATGAAATCTGATGTTTTAAGCTCAATTGATAAATTATTAGTTTGCACATCTTACACAATAGATGGAGAGGAAATTAATTTTTTTCCATATGACATTGATTCAAAAGATGTAATCCCAAATTATATCGAATTTAAAGGTTGGGATAAGGACATTACTAATATCAAAAATGAGGATGATTTACCCAGAGAGCTAATTGAATATATAGATTATATTGAATCATTTGTGCAAGTTCCTATTAAATTGATATCTGTAGGTCCTGATCGAAAACAAACAATCTACAGAAATAAATGAACTATTTTAAGTTTTTTATAGTCTTACTATTATTTATAAATACAGTTAATAGTCAAGAAAAAAGAACTATCCAAATTATTCAAGCAGGAAAATCTATCAGAAGTTCAATAGAATATCCAGGAGCAAATATTTTACAAAAAGAAAATGACCTAAGAGTGATTTTGTTTCATGATGGAGCCAAGATTGAATCTGATTTATCTTATTATTATTTTAATGAGAATTCATTCAAAGCTAATGGACAAGTTATTTTTAATCAAGGAGATTCTTTACTCCTTACCTCTGACTTTCTTGAGTATGATGGTTCTACAAAAAAGGCTTTTGCTTATGGTAATGTTAATTTGACAAGACCCGACATGAAACTTGAAACAGATACTTTATATCTAGATAGAACAAAAGATATCGCTTTTTATAATTCAAAGGGTAAAATAATTGATAATGACAATGTTTTAGAAAGTAACTCAGGCACCTATTTTATGGGTCCAAAAAAATATATTTTTAAATCTAATGTAACAATTAATAATCCGGAATATAAGGTGAATTCTGAGGAATTAGAATATTTCACTGAAACAAATTATACATTTTTTAATGATAAGACATTAATTACTGGTATAGATTATAGTATAATATGTAAAAATGGTTTTTATGACACGACTAATCAAAAAGGATACTTTAGGGATAATGCGGTTATTAATTATGATGGTAAAATAATTAATGGAGATAGTATTTTCTTTGAAAATGATAAATCATATGCTTCTGCTTCATATAATGTGCGTATAAATGACACAGTCAATAAATCAATAATTACTGGGCATTATGGAGAGATTTTTAAAGAGAAAGATTCTGCAATAATTACAAGAAATGCTTTAGCTGTGAATATAATTAAAAACGATTCATTATATATTCATTCCGATACAATAACAATAACTGGTCCTGATGAATCAAAAATTTTAAAAGGATATTATGATGTTAGAATTTTAAAATCAGATATAAGAGGTTTATCAGACTCTATTCACTTTAATCAAGAAACAGGTTTAATCAAATTATTAAAAAAACCAAAAAGCTCAAGATATATTAAAAGTTTAACAGATGAAGAAAAAAATAAACTCAATCCAATTATATGGTTTGGTAAAAATCAAATAACAGGAGATAAGATTTTTTTAAAATCCAATGTTATATCTGAAGAACTTGATTCATTAATAATTAGAGGTAATGTATTTATGAGTCAAAAAGATTCACTAATTGATGGTAGATTTAATCAGATTAAAGGTGATAAACTTGATGGATTCTTTAATGATGGAAGCCTAGACAATGTGCTTATTGTAAAAAACAGTACACTATTATACTATATGTACTCTGATGATGGTGAATTTATTGGGATGAACAAGACTTTAGCTAGTTCAATTCTAATTGATTTTTTAAATAATGAAATTTCTGAAGTATCCTTTTATCGAACTCCTGATGGTAATGTGGTTTCTGAAAATAATATAATTCTAAATGAAATGAAATTACCTGGATTTATATGGAGAGAGGAAGAAAAGCCAAATAATATAAATGATTTATTTAGCGACGAGGATAAAAAACTAGAAATAGTTGAAATTGAGTAAACTAAGATGTTAACTATTTTGTTGAAAATAAATTTAGGTAAGTTTAAAATGGACTAATCTGATGATTACTTTAGAATAAAATTTATTCTTGAGCAATTTAAATAATTCAGTACTAAAATTTGAACAAATGTTAAAGACAAATACTGTCTTTTACTTTGACTCTTCTGACTTTATTAATATCACACATCATTTTATAGATCAAGCTAACTTTTCTCTAGCCAAAAAAGCAATTAAAATGGGTTTAGAGCAGCATCCTAACAATATTGATTTAATGCTTTTGAAGTCTGAACTACTAATTTTTAATTCTAATTATGAAGGTGCTTATAAAATATTAAATTTTGTAGAAGAAATAGATCCTGAGAATAGAGAAGTATACCTCCAAAAAGCTACTATTTATTCAAAAAATAATTTAAGTGAAGAGGCAATTGAAATCTTAAAAAGTGCTCTCTCATTTATAGACGATAAATTAGAGATATGGAACATGATAGCAATGGAATTTCTTCTTTTAGAAGATTTTGAATCAGCAATTCCTTTTTTCAAAAAATGTCTTGACTCTGATAATGAAGATTATCAATCCTTATATAATCTTATTTTTTGTTATGAAAACATAGGAATGATAGATGAGTCAATAGAAGAACTAAGTACTGTTTTAGAAAAAAGACCATATTCTAAGATTGCATGGCATCAGCTTGGAAAAATATACAATAAACAAGGAAAATATAAGGAGTCTATTTCAGCTTTTGATTTTGCAATTATATCTGATGATCAATTTGTATCAGCATATATAGAGAAAGCAAAAGTTTTAGAAAAAGTAAAAAGATATAATGAGGCTCTTGAAAACTTCAGACTTTCTATTGAATTAAGTGAACCTAATTCATTTGTATATTATAGAATTGCTAAATGTTATATAAAAATTAACAATAAAAAATTATTTATAGACTTTATTAAAAAGTCAGTAAGAGAAGAACCAGGAAATGAAAAAGCATGGATATTTCTAATTAAATACTATCTAAAGAATAATAATTTTAGACAAGCTAAATACCTATCATCAAAGGCTCTTATAAATAATCACAACAGTATAAAGATACTTAGACTAAATGCTATTATCCACAAAGAGATTGGGGATACTAGAGAAGCTATTAAATTTTATAATCAAATTTTAGACTTTAAGGAGAACTTATCCTGGAAGATATGGAAAGGTTTATTGAAATGCCTAATAGATAATAAAGAATGGTCTGAATTGTTAAGGACTAGTTTAAAGGCTAAAAAGCACTATCCAAATAAAGCATTTCTTGACTTTATTATTAGTGGATGCCTTTTGAAAAATGGAAAAATAAATGAAGCTATTTATTTTTATCAAAGTGGAAAAAAAACTTGTCAAGTTCCAGAAAAACTTATTAAGTATTTTCCAGAATTCAATGAAAATAAGACCTTACTTGTCTGATTTTGTTTTAAAATAAGAGATGTTAAATAAGTATTTTTTTCTTTTTCTTAAAGGTTTGGCTATGGGAGCTGTTAATAAAATCCCTGGTGTGTCAGGTGGTACTGTAGCTTTTGTTACAGGGATATACGAGGATCTGATAAATTCTATAAAAAAGATTAACTTTTATTCTTTCAAAATTTTATTTACTCGTGGATTTAAAAAATTTTATGAAGAAATAAACGGAAAGTTTTTAGTTATTCTTTTCTCGGGAGTGATAACAAGCTTTTTTAGCGTATCACTTGTATTGGATAAACTAATTCAAGATTATGAAATAAATGTATTTGGAATGTTTTTTGGAATGATATTAGGATCATTCTATGTTATTTATTATCAATTAGAAAAAATAAATTTAAAGTCTTTTGTAGGACTATTGATTGGACTTTCAATAGGTCTAATGATTAGTTTTGCAGATAATATTGAGATAGCAAATACAAACTTAATTATTTTCTTCTCTGGGATGATTGCAATATCAGGAATGATATTACCTGGGTTATCAGGATCCTATTTCCTTCTTCTAATGGGAAACTATACTTTAATAATGGTAGATTCTGTAAATGCCCTTTATTTCACTTTAATTGAAATAGTTTTCTTTAATTTTGAATTTATTAATGATCCTGAAAGACTATATCTTCTAAAAGTATTACTTTTTTTCACTCTTGGATCTGTATCAGGCTTAATCTTTTTATCAAATATTTTAAGCACTTTACTTAAAAAATTTAAAACTATAACAATGTCAACCATAGTCGGTTTTATAGGAGGATCACTTTTAGGTGTTTGGCCTTGGAAAAATAAAAACATAGATGGGGATAACTCTTTGTTTATTCCAGATATTTCATCTACAGAAACCATGATTACTTTATTTTTCATCTTAATTGGGATTTTGTTTGTAGTTTTATTAGAAAGGTTGGCAAATAAGCATTGAAAAATAAAAAGCAATTCGGTTTAATTGGTAAAAACATTGAATATTCATTTTCTAGAAAATTTTTTTCTGAAAAATTCTCTTCGGATAATAAATATTCAAACTATGATTACAAAAATTATGATATCCAATCGATTGATGATTTAAATCAAGTCTTTAATTCCAAAAATTTATGTGGATTAAATGTTACAATTCCCTATAAAGAAAAAATTATAAGTTTTTTAGATTCAGTATCTGATGAGGCTAAAGAAATTGGAGCAGTTAATACTATCTGTTTTAAAAATGGAAATAAAATAGGCTATAATACTGATATATATGGCTTTACAGAATCACTTAAAGTAAATAAAATAGATGATGTTGAAAGTGTTTTAATTCTAGGAACTGGAGGCGCTGCAAAAACGATTACTTACTTCTGTATTAAATATAATATTCCTTATAATCTCGTTTCTAGACAAAAGTCAAATTTACACTTATCTTACAATGAACTAGATGAATATAATTTTACCAAAAGAGTATTAATAGTAAATTGTACTCCTCTTGGAACTTATCCTGATGTAAATAAAAGTCCTAAATTACCATTTGAATTAATTAATAAGGAAAATATTTTTTTTGATTTAGTTTATAATCCATCTGAAACACTTTTTATGAAGAAAGGAAAAGAAATTGGTTGTAAGACTTTAAATGGTTACGAAATGTTAAGGTTACAAGCTGAAATGTCCTGGAAAATATGGACAGATTAGATCAAATAGGATTGCAATTTTTTTTTGTTAATTTTAGTAAATAATTAATATCAAATATACTTAATGAAAGACTCGAATATAAAATCGAAAAAGTCTTCATCGGATTCTGAAAATCCAGTTAAAAATATAATTCCTGAAATGCCAAAGGATAAAAGAACTAAGGCTTATAAGGAATGGATAGAAAAATATGGTGAACAAAGTTCAGATTCTACAAATATTCCTGAAATGCCAAAGGATAAAAGAACTAAGGCATATAAGGACTGGGTGAAGCAATATGGTAATGTAATATCTAATGTTGAAAAATCAGTTAAGAAAACAAATGAAATAAAAAAAGTAAAGACTAAGATCAACAAGACTAAGTTGATTGATTTAGTTAACTCTTTTGTAGATTTCATTAATTCTGAAGAATGGTTTCACAAAAGAAAAGAGATTGAAGACCTTAAATCAAAAATAAATTTATCATTAAAAAAATCTGATTCAGATTCGGAAGAATCTAAAGAATTAAAGTCTACATTTTTTCAAACTTTAAAAAATTACTCTCATAAAAAGAGAAAACATTTTAATGAATTAAGTTCAAATCAAAAAGAAAATCTTCATAAAAGAGAGGAACTAATTCAAAAAATTAAAGATCTAATCGTAGTTGATGAGAATTCAAATAAATTATATTCAAAATTTAAATTACTAAAAGAAGAATGGCATAATGTTGGTCAAGTTCCAATTACAGATAGAAATAATATTTGGGAAACATATAGACATCATGTTAGCAAATTCTACGACTTTCTTCACTTGAACCGAGATCTTAGAGATCTTGATTACAAACATAATTATGAAGAAAAATTAAAGATTATTGAAAGAGCTGAAAAATTAGATAAAGTTGATGATATTATAAAAGCTTCAAGAGATCTTAATGATCTACATAGATTATGGAAAAATGAATTAGGTCCAGTAGCGAGACAATATAGTAATGAACTTTGGTCTAGATTTCAAAAAGCTTCTCATAAGATTCATTCCAAAAGGCAAGATTTTCAAAAGGAAATTTCAAATGTTCAAGAAGTGAATTTTGAAAAAAAACAGAATGTGATTGCTAAGATGAGAGATTTAACGACATCTAATGCTAAAACACATTCAGATTGGCAAAACAAAATTAAAGATTTTGAAAAATTAAAAGTTGAATTTCAAAATATAAAAAACCTTCACAGAAATAAGAATAAAAAAAGCTGGGATGACTTTAGAATAGCTACTAAAGCTTTTAATACTAATAAGAATGATTTCTACAAGAATCAAAAGAAAGAACTCAAGAAAAGTATAGATCTAAAGAAAGGACTTATCCAAGAAGTTAAAAATATACTTGAAAAAAATAAAATTTCAGAAAGCTCTGGAAGACTTAAAGCTATTCAAGAAGAGTGGAAAAAAGTTGGCTATCTTCCAAGAAAAATTTCTAATTCATTATGGGATGAGTTTAAACCAATTGTTAACAGGTACTATGATATTTTAAAGTCAGGAGCTATTAATTTAAATATAGAAGAACAAAAAATTTATGATGAAAAATCTAAGTTTATTAGTAAAATAAAATTTACTAAAAAGAAATCTACTTCGGAGGAAGTAAGAGACACATTTAATTTATTAATTCAGGAATGGAATGAACTTGAAGAAACTAATTTAAATTCATCAAAAATTCTTAATAATAATTTGCTTAAGAAAATATCATCTATTATTAAATCTCTTGAAATAGAAACAAATGAAAAGAATGATTTAATTTTTGATTTTGAACTTCAATTGTCAAAAGCAGATTCTGAAGAGATGAATAAAAAAATTATGTTTATTAAAAGAAAAATCTCAGAACTTGAAGATGAGTCAAATCAATTTCAAAACAATTTGGAATTTTTCTCTAACTCAAGCATTGAAAATCCTTTATTTAAAAATGTCTCATCAAAAATTGAATCAATTAATGAAAAGGTTCAATTTTGGAAGGCTAGATTAAGGAAAATTAAAAGTGTCTAAAGTTCTATTTTTTAAAGAAACTCATTTTATATTTCACTTCAATATTTCCACTTGAAATTAAATTAAGCTCTTCTTTAAGTGATTTTCTTTTTTTATATGAAAGCTTATCTGTAAAAAGAATTCCTTGAAGATGATCAAACTCATGCTGAATAACCCTAGCAATAATTCCTGTACATATCATTTGCTGGGACTCTAGATTTTTATCCAGGAAGTTAATTTTAAGTTTTTCTTTTCTTATTACGTTTTCTGAAATATTAGGAATACTAAGACATCCTTCAGGATAAGTAGAATCATTACCAGTTTCATTAATAATTTCAGGATTAATAAAAACTTGTTGCATATTAATCAATTCATCTTCTTTAAAATTTTCTTCTTCTTTAAAAAAAGAAAAGTCTGCAACAAAAATAGCTTTAGAAATCCCTATTTGAGGAGCTGCAATCCCAACCCCATTTGCATTATACATAGTTTCCCAGAGATCATTAATTAAAGGGGCTAAATCATTAGTTTCTTCTAAACTAATCTTACTTGCTTTTAGTTTTAAAATTGGTTCACCATATGCTAATATTGGATGTATCATTTATTCATCTTTATTAAATAAGACTCAAGAATCAAAGATGCACTAATTTTGTCTATAATTGATTTATTCATTCTGCTTTTTCGATTGATTCCTGATTGTCTAATTATTAAGCTAGAAATCTTTGAAGTAAATCTTTCATCGATTCTTTCAATAATTATCTTTGGAAAAATAGATTTTATTGATTTAATAAGTTGAATTATGTCAATCTCGAGCTCATGTAATTCATTATTTAATTTTAGGGGCTTTCCAATAACAACCTTTTCTATTTCAGTTGATAAATTTATTCCGAATGTTGTTTCTAAAGTCTGATTGAAAAAACTTGAAACGTCCCAACTTAAATTCAATAAGTTTTGATTCAAAGCATCTTGCACAAAAGGGCTTTCAATAAAGTTATTATATTCATTTTGAATTTTTGTTATATAATCCATAATATTATCTTTTCACCCATGTCTCGAAATTTACACCAGACCAAACAAAACCTTGTTCTATCTTGTAGACTTCATAGGCCTCTAATACTGTCATAGTATCATCAAATCCATTGTCCAACATCTCAACTAATTCTTCTACAGTTTTGCCAAAGAACTTTGCACGTTTATTTAAAACTGTCATTGCACCTTTAATTTTCATTATATTTGACCTTTCATTTTAACTATATCATCTGGACGAGTAGTCATTTGCATTAACGCAAATCCCTCTTCTGCAAGAATCTTTGCATCATCACAATTTGCAAACCCTTCTTCGTCTGCAAAGTCCATGCTACTTGTGTAGTACATAGTTGCATAGTCTGGATCGATATTGTGAGTATCCATCACATATTTGAAACCTTTTGCAGTTTTGATGTTTCCAGCAATCAAGTTTCCAGCACCCTTGTAAATCTCAAGTCCACCGTTGTTCGCACTGATAAAAATTGTTTTCTCTGTCATAATTAAGTTCCTCTCTCATTGACTATACATATACTATAACTTGTTTTCACAACAAAGTCAAGGCAATTCGCTAAAAAAGGCCAAAAAAAATCCCTGTAAAAACAGGGACTTAAAAAATAATTTAATCTTTTTTTATTTTATCTTCGCCAACCATCTCTGGGAATGTCGATTCCACGAGCGATATTACCTATATCACCACGAGAAATGCCCATATCATTCAACTCTCTGTCTGTTAGACTTGAAAGTTGATTATATGTATTCCTGTCAAAAGTTGGGGTAACGCATGTTTTGAAGTTGTTGTATAAATCTGCAACAACCTCACAGAATGCACAGTAAGTTCGTGTAAGTACAGTCATTATCTTTTCAGCCTTTCCAAATCAATCATCAAATTTTTTGCTTCTTTGTGATATCCTTGTCGAGATAGTTCAGCAGCTGCTCTTGCAGTTCCTACTATCTCAGCATGATGGACAATGCTATCCCATACCTTACTTACTATGTGTGCAACCTTATCACATATGTGACAAGTTTCTTGATAAGTGTGTTTCAACACCAATCCTATAGACATTTTTCTGTTCTCCTTTGCTTCATAAGCATTACGTTATTATAAAACGACATAACATCTTCATCTTGGAGATGTTTAACTTCATTACTGTATTCAGTACGAATCCAGCGAACGATGTCGTTTTTAGGCGGTTTGTTTGGAAACATCTTTGCAAACCATTGAAAATTAGCCATCTTCTTCTCCTGTTATATTGTTTAAGTTACGAACAAACCACGCTCACAAAAGCACTTGCCCTCTATACTACGAGAACAAAATTTTGAACTTCTTCCGTGGGGGGGTCTATTCGCACATATTTATACAACTAGGGCAGTAGCTATGCCACTTTTATTAGTGTTTATTTGGAATAGTCGTTATGCGTCTGAGGAAACAGTGCCTCTTTTAGAATTTTTGATGAACCTACTCTGACATTAATAATACCATTATAGTATTCATCGGTAAGTAAGACTTCCCTGTCAAACTGTTCCTTTGCTTCTAGGTAACTTAATGCACCTCTACTATCACAATAGTGTAGAATTTCTCGTGTGAAATTCTCCTCACCCAATTCTAAAACATCTGCATTTAGATAATCTGAAGAACCCCAATAGGTTCTCCAATCACTCTCTTTAGTAGAACGTCTTTTGTTCTTCCTACCTTTGAGTGGTGGCTTGGTAACTTTAAACCTTGCGAGTTTCTTACCAATGTATTTTTTATTGTTAGTTAGGTTTGTAATAAGATAAACGAACCCCTCACAATCAAGTGGGAGTTCGTCTACTAATTCACCTTTGTGTGTCCACATAACTACTCATCTTCGTCAAATTCTTCGATATCATCTTCGTTATCTATATTTAGACTGTCTCCACAAAAGACACAATGAGCAATTGGATAGTATCTTTCTTCCATGTCATGTTGGATTTTAAAGACTGCATCACAGCCTTCGCATGTAATAATTTTAATCATTAGGCAACTTGGTTTTCATAAACATCATCCCACTTACCATTGAGTCCAGCAACCTCATATTCGGTTACTCTGTTCTCAAAGAAGTTAGTATGGTCTGCACCGTTAAGTACCCATTCTAACCACGGCAATGGATTGTCCTTTACTTTAAAGTTAGGTTTCATCCCCAATTGAAGTAATCTTCTATCAGTGATATACCTTATATATGTCTTTACATCTGCGGCTGCTAAACCTTCAATGTCACCAAGTTGGTATGCCAAGTCAATAAATTTATCTTCTAACTTAACTGCCTGTCTTGCCATTTCATATATGTGACCTTTGAATTCATCATCAACAATACGAGGATGTTCTGCACAATATGCTTTAAAGAGTTTTGACACACCTTCAACATGGATTGATTCATCACGAATACTCCACTCAACAACTTTGCCCATACCCTTCATCTTACCATAACGCTGAAAATTCAACAACATTACGAACGATGCAAATAGAGCGACACCTTCATTCATCACTGCCTTTGCAAGTGACAATCCAAGTCCACGAACAGTATTCGGGTCACTGTCCATCATAAACTCAATCTTATCTGTCATCTCTTGATATTCTAGAAAGGCATGATACTCGGCATCAGATAACCCAAGTGTCTCATTAAGAAGTGCATATGCACGTTGATGAATACCTTCTCTAGTCGCAAACGAACCGAGCATATTGCGTACTTCGTTGTTCTTAAATTTAGGTATGAATTGGTCAAAATAGTTCTGTCCTACTGCTACATCAGACTGT
>UPTG01001269.1_pt1 | contig 18725 bp, 14 predicted proteins | sample 2160121 | NCBI WGS metagenome assembly UPTG01 (sample SAMN06266255, study PRJEB28933) | marine metagenome | isolation source: Columbia River Estuary | place: USA:Columbia River Estuary, USA | collected 2014-07-27
TTAAAGCCATGTCTTCAAAGGGCGCAATAATGTCTTCGTAGCCGGGGATCACAGCTTGGCTAACAACCGCTTCGGCTGCGGCTTGCAGTTGGGCTCGGCTGCCTTCGTCGAGTTCTTTTACTGACGCTAAGCGCTCGGGTAATGAAGTGATCAGAATGTTTTGCGAGACGCCCCCGGCGACGAATTTGCGCATACCAACCAGTGCACTCTTAATGATGAAGTCGGGAGGGACAACACCATGGTCGCGGTCATCAACCACGCGTTCGCGACTTTCTCGCAGTACACGCCCAAACTCTTTCAGGCGCGCTACATAGCGCTCGGCACTGCGGCGGTCGATGATGGCATGGGTGTCGGTGAGAAATTCGGGAAGGTTTACGGTAACACCGCTCAGCTGGTTAATGCGGTAGCCGCTGTACTTTCGCTCCGATTCCCTGAGTATATCGTCGAAGAACCAGGCGGCAATTTGCCAGCTCAGTAGTTCTTGCCCCTCTAAGCCTTCAGGGCCATAGGCATCGAGCCCGGCTCGAGCCTGCCTCAAGGTTTCCAACGATTCCTCTTCACCGGCCTGAGTGTAGTCACTCAATTTGCCGCTGTGAAAATCAAGGAAAGTGTTATCGATAAGGCCAATGCTGGTGAGCAATTCTGGAGAATCAGTAGCCAGTTGCAGTGATACTTTGTTGACGTAGTTATTGACGCCCACGGGGGTAATCCAGAACCAGAAGGCGGCGCCCGTGGTAACAGTGACAACCAGTAATAGGGTGCCAATGGCAATACGCTTGAACAGGCGCATATTGGGACTCAACTTAAAAAAATACAGAATACCACGGCGCTAGATGCGGATCGTGCCAAAGCTAAGAGATGGCTTGTAATGGTCCAGCTTAGTGGTACCAACGATACGCCAAGAGCAACAGGGCGATGGCAGATTGCCAAGCCGAGGCGAAAGAGGCCGGGTTGGGGCTGTGGGAAAGCGACGACCCAATGCCAACTTGGGAATGACGACGAAGGTGATCGGCTCTGATGCTCCAACAAATGCTGAGCTAAAGCATGCTAAATCAGCGCTGTGGTTGTCCCTGCGGTGCGAATGCGCGATGAAGCCTTATGAGGCTAATTTGCTCGAGTGAGCCGCTCAGGGGTGTAATCTGAGTTCTGACCGATAGAGCATTGGAATATCCATCCGGAAGGGCTTTTTTTCCTTGAGCAGGGTATCTCGCGGTGTCCAGTCGATAATGAGGTGAACGCGCGCATCTTGTGATGTGTTGGTGACGGAGTGAACGTCTGCGTTATTTATCTCCCAGATTTCTCCCTCTTTGAGCGAGCGAGATACGCCACCGACAGAGAACGTTACCTTGTCATTTGTAATGATGGGGATGTGTATGCGGTTGCAGTTTATGAGGGAGTAACCTTTATCCACGTGTGGCTTGATCTCAGACTCAGCCTTTAGTCTCGCCAGCAAAACGCGAATAAAGAGCCCGTCGGAACCGAACCGCAATACCAATGCCTGAAAAACGGGATCGATTGCTTCTGCAAATCGATCATAGAAGGCTGTTTTGATGGGCGGCGTATGCGACATGTCATCGGCAAGAAGCTGAATGCTTTGTGTTTCCTTGTGAATATTAAATTGCGTGTGCCGATCCGATTGCGCCCAGTCAGCCTCGGTCAACGCCTCTACCTTAGCTCTCAATAGGGTTAGATCTGGAGCATTGCCAATCTTCAAGAAACTGGTACGTTGCCCACCGACCTTTTGAACTCGAGGCCCCGGCTCGATGCTGACTGAAGCCTGTGGTGTCTCGGGTGGTGAAAAGGTGTAGCCAAAGCGCTCAATGATGCCTTTATCTTTTTCTGCAATGAGGGCACTAAGCTGCGGTTCGTAGTACTGAGCGTAGTGTCCACGCACGGAGCTGTTCTTTTTGGGTTGCTCGCTCATGTAACGGTGGATTGCCTCAGCCTCAGCAACTCCCAGTCGCTGAAGTACCTGCCTTAAATCTTGCTCGAGAGACTCGAAGCGGAGGAGATGCACGTTGTCTCTGCGGTCACCAAACATCCGCTTGACCAGGAGGCTGTAGTAACCCTCGGTAGCGGAGTTGAATTCATTCACGCATGCCTTGGTAAATCCTGCGCCGCCATCGTTTTCAAAATGCTCAGATAGCAGCGCTTTGTGCGAGCTTTTCATGATGCCATTGCTGGAGGACACCTCTGGGTATCGAACGAGATTTTCGATGGTTTCGCTGAAGCCTGCCTGCTTACCGCGCGACACAATGTTGAACAAAGGGTTTTTGACACCCCGAAGGTTGTTAAAGGCATACCAAGAAACATACCAGTCCCACGGATTGCGGATGACACCGATGACGGGCAGAGACTTTGCTTCGTCCGGCAACAACCTTAGGGGTAGGTGATATCCAATCTCGTTGGCACCCCTGATGCATTGAAGTAGTGCATCCTTGATGGACTGCCCACCGGTCTTGTGGAGGTGCATCAGGGTGAATGTTGGCGTGCAGATCATGAGGTTGTTTTATACGCTAGCAGTCGCCGTGTCGAGCAATCGTTCGCCTTTGCGTGGCGTCGTGGCGATAGCGATAAAAAACAGTGCCCTTGCGGGCGGCCTAGTCGGTAACCTCTTACAGAAAGCCCCTCCCTGCGACTAATGGTGTGGGTGAGGCCGTCAGCCGCTTGATGGTTGTCCGAAGTCACGGGTCGCCGAGCAGACCTCTACGCAGTTTTCCGGAAGTAATGCACCACTGAGAGGGGCCGGACCGCAATAGAGATCTCTCATGTGACATCCTCTATCATGCATGACATGGCAATGTGATGAGTAATCAATTGAATGACCTTCGACAGATTATTGGTGATGGCCGTTATGGGCCTGATCTTTACAGGGTGCGCCGTTTCTAGCGTGGATCAATCTGCTAACGATAGCGCTGGAGCCGCACCGCTTGGCGCTGGTGGCCGACCTGCCGCCGTCTCCTGGAGTCGCAGTCCGGTTTATGGTCGCAACGGCATGGCCGCTACTGCGCATCCTTTGGCTTCTCAGGTCGCTATCGACATCCTCAAGCAAGGGGGGTCAGCCCTCGATGGTGCGATTGCAGCCAATGCGGCTTTGGGGTTGATGGAGCCCACGGGGAACGGCATTGGCGGTGATGTCTTTTTCATCATTTGGGATCCCAAGACAGAGCAGCTTTATGGCTATAACGGGTCGGGTCGGGCGCCGCTCGACCGTTCTCTGATCGATCTTAAATCCCAGATCGCATCACTCCGTCAGAGCGGTGCCATGCCCGAAGACATGTCGGGAATACCGCAACGCGGTTCACTGCCCGTCACGGTGCCGGGTACTGTGGACGGCTGGTTCGCCGCGCATGCGCGCTTTGGGAAGTTGCCCATGTCTGATGTGCTCGCGCCAACCATTCGTTATGCCCGCGAGGGGTTCCCTATTACACCGGTGATTGCGTATTACTTTGAACGTAATCTGAATGCCTTTAGGGAGCAGGAGGCGCTGATCGAAGAGCTCGACAATGCGACGGCGCTCTGGTTTCCCAAGGGAACAACACCCAAGTCCGGTGAAGTCTTCCGCAATCCTGATCTCGCTAATACGCTTGAGATACTGGGTAATGAGGGCCGCGCTGCTTTTTATCAGGGCCGTCTGGCGAAGGTGATGGACACCTACTTCAAACGTATTGGTGCCGACATGCGCCTCAAAGATCTCTCTACCCATCAAGGTGAATGGGTAACACCCGGCAGTGTGCATTACCACGGTTACGATGTTTTCGAGTTGCCGCCTAATGGCCAGGGGTACGCGGCGTTGCAGATGCTCAATATTCTTAAGCAGGTCGACTTGCGGGATTACCCCCGAGGGTCTGCAGCAGCATTTCATTATATGGTCGAAGCCAAGCGCTTGGCTTTTGAAGACGTCGCTCGTTATTACGCTGACCCGGAATTTGCGGACATACCGTTGGAGTCGCTGCTGTCAGAACAATACGGAAAAGAACGGTTTGCGCTGATCGACCCCGCGCGAGCCACACCGGAATTTGGGCCAGGCGAGCCCAAGTTGGAGGGGGAGGGGGATACCACTTATCTCACAGTTGCCGATGCCAACGGCATGATGGTGTCGTTAATACAGTCAAACTATCGCGGTATGGGCACAGGATTGGTGCCCGACGGTCTGGGCTTCATGCTCCAGAACCGGGGAGAGCTTTTCTCTCTCGAAGAGGATCACCCGAATGTCTATGCGCCCGGCAAGCGACCGTTTCACACCATCATCCCGGCGTTCGTGATGAAGGACGGCGAGCCATTTATTAGTTTTGGTCTGATGGGTGGCGCGATGCAGCCACAGGGCCACGTGCAGGTCGTAGTGAATATCATCGACTTTGGAATGGACGTGCAGACAGCGGGCGATGCCGCGCGGTTCAATCATGATGGCGGACGTCAGCCCACCGGTGTTCATGAAGACCTGCTGGGAACACTCTTGGTCGAGCCTGGAGTGCCGACTGCAACAGTAGAGCAGCTTCGTGCGATGGGACATCGTGTTGAAGTGGACGCTACCGGCGCACCCTTCGGCGGCTACCAAGCCATCATGCGGTTATCGAATGGCGTCTATGTGGGCGCCACCGAGATGCGTAAGGATGGTACGGTAGTGGCTTGGTAGCGTGCGCACCCTCAGGATAAAGACGTCAGATTCGCTTTTTTCCTTCCCTTGCAACTAATGATGAGGGCGTGGCCGTCAGCCGCTAGTTGTCTTGATGGGCTTCTTCTTTGGACTTCTTCAGCGGCACCACTTTGGCGGGTACCTCATCGATCATGTGAGTAGCGCTCACATTTTCTTCATCAGTCACCAAATCCAACACCGCGCGCGGTGCAAGGATTAAACTGTTAGCGAAAAGGTAAAACCAAAATAAAGCTGAGCCAATGTAACCCTTTAGTCTTACAGCGATGAGCCCTCCATTCCGCCGCTGTTCAACTAGTCTGCCAAGTTATGTGCTGTGATCTAGAACGTCATAGGGACCGGGGGGCTATTACCTGCCGTTGATCCAGATAATCCCGCTGACACACTTAAAAGCTGAATTTGAAAAAAAAGGCTAACTGCCGTTGTGATGGTGACCGCCCAAATACACTAGGGAGTCGAAATCGGGGTCAGATCTTGTTGCTGCGCATTTTTCCCCAGAGGCGGCTCCTGGTTCTATGTTCGAATATCCAAAAGGGCTCCCCTGTCTTACTCGAGATGATCATGCGCAGAGGCATCTCTCGCTGGTTTGCGGTAACGGGTGCGGTACGCGGGGAATCACATCTATATGTCATCGTAATCGGCATCTCGCGATGCACTGTATTTGGTTTCTAGGCAAATGGTTGTATCGCACACCCATGGGACATCGTCATCATGAAAACCTGTGCTAAACCCGCCCTCTCCCATCTCAAGTGAATGCAGCCCTTTGGGCTCTGACACGTATAAGCTGCCACTTGCGTTTGGACGATGCGTCCCAAATGCATTTTCCAAAACAGCAAAAAGGACCTGCGCTTTCTTCGTCAGGGTTTCACCCAGTTTATGTTCTGAAAGCTCTTCAGTGCTGGGGTCATAAAAGCCTAGTAAAATCACTGCATCGCCCGCATCGTCGACAAACATTCTAGCTTTATCTACTCTCACACCGCCGACAGTAGGCACATTTGCGGACTCAGCCTCGTCAAACCAATAAGTATGCGCGCCGTGGAATTCTTCGTGTATCCATACGGGGCCACTCAGATCAAACTGCTCTACATAAGCGATGAACTCGTCCATCGTCCCAGCAGAGTCGAACCCCTTTATTTTGAAGGGCGATTTTTCGTTGGGCGTATTCATTGCAAATTACGCACGGGCCGGTTGCATCGGTGTTTTCATGACTTTCCTCTGACACGTCCTAAGTGTCCTAACTCAATACTCATTGAGCGCTTTTCTGAAGTTGTTGTAAAGCCACTCAAGAATACTCTTTCAGCCGCTCTGGTGAATGCCAGAGCCGCAACAACAAGCCCAGCCTGAGGCAAAAAGGGCTAACTGCCGTTGTAATTGTGATGGTTATTGCCCAGTTTCTTTTGGATCAAATGTCCGTATTTATTTCAAGGTATTCCTCTGGCAACGTTCTTTTCACAAGGTCTTGGGGGGCAGGCGTTGTGAAAGAATTTGTTAGAGTGTTCTCGAGGTGGAAAGATTTTCACGGGCGATCCACCCGCAGAGAGTTTTGGATGTGCACCTTGGTTCTGATGCTGCTATCAGTACTATTGGGGGTTCTTGATGCTATTTTGTTTGGAGCAGAGGCGTCGGCAACTCAGTTTTTGACACTAAGTAACGCCTTTGCTCTTATTACCTTTATTCCAAGTCTCACCGTGAGTGTTCGCCGCCTTCACGACATCGACAAGATGTGGATGGTGGCTACTGATTTGCCTGGCGGTTATTGGTGTTTTTTTAATCCTCTACTGGAGCTGTGTTGCTAGTGATGAGGGAGGAAATACATAAGGTGCCCTATCAATAGCGGACGAAGCCACCTTTCCAGAAAACGACTAATCTTAATAAAAAAGCAGCCAATATTTCAGGCCCCTTGAGTCTTACAAGGATGTTTTATCGGCAGCTCCCCCTCGATCGCTGTTCAACTAGCCTGCCAATATAGGTGCTGCTCAAGAACGTCATAGGGGCGGGGGAGGGGTATTACCTATCGTTAATACAGATGATCCTGCTGAGGCACATCAGGCCCCAATTTAAAAAATAGAGTAAGTCAGTTAACGCTCGAATCTGTCAGCGTACAAGCATCTCGCCCAAGATGAACTTGCCCTCAATCTGCACGCCAGACTCACCGATCGGTCTCCCCACAGCTAAAGGGACATTCCCCACATAGAGGGGATAAGTACCCGGTTTTATGGGCACAAAACTGATGTGCGCTGATCCAATTTCATCGCACTCTATGGCGTTGAAGCTGAGGCCTTGTAAATGTACCTCGATATCACCCACTGTCACCAAGCGCAGGTGGGCGTTATTTAGAAACTCTGACATTTCGATTCGCCAGCCTGTGAGGTCATCCCGCACGTCAGGGCAGTTAATCGTGAGACGGTAATACTGGCCCGAGTTCAAAATGAGTTTTTCGGGATCTAATTCAGGGCTCCCGTTATCGGCAGTCGTGATTGTTAGCAGGATGCGCTCCGGGGGATATTGGGCCAAATTCCCGAGTGATTCAGCAGCCGCGAAATGCGAAACAGCTTGCACGAGGAACATAGCGATTGGTAAGGCGAGAAATTTAGGCGTAAGGCTCATTTGCAGGCTCAACTCCGGTCAAAATCGGTTCAAGCCAGACAATATCGGGATTTCTCTCAATTTGGCCAATTCTCATTTTTGGCGCGGCGATTTTCTGGGCTGACTACTTAAAAATCCACTAAGTTTTATTATTGTTTTCGTCATTGTTATTGGATTTTTTTTCGACGTCATATCCCAAATCCCAATCCCAATGGGATCGAGACTTTATCATGTGGGGATGCTGGATCCTTTCCTTACGGTCTAAGATTTTTTTAGCATCTTCTCTGCTCATGAATTTGCCCAAGTTTTTTTTAGGCATTTTCATTCCTCATCGTCGTCTACCTAGATGATCAGCGGCACGCGCCAGCCACCCAGTTTTGGTCAGGGGTTTGAGGACGCCGAGGAGTATTGGCAAAACGGCGACAAACGCTATGGGTGCGCCGACCCAGAGCAGTAAACCGTATGTGACAGACATACCTGTGGAATCCGTCACGCCCGCCGACTCGCCACCCGTCAACATTGAGCTGATGCCGTACGCGGCGCCTATTAAGACAGGGCCGGCGACGAACGCGAAGAACCAGCCGTTTTTGTTTGATGACATATCAAAATCCTCTTTCGTCTCAGTTTAATGCAGTAGCGACCGTATCAGGCGCCACCCCCACTTTACCGAGAAGTGTGCCTCTGCTGGCGGCTTGGCGGTCAGCACATATCCCGCCGCTTGGGTTTGCGTGAGTGCTGGTGACTCTGGACCACAGATCAACAATCAATCTAAAGTCACGGTGCGTGAGAGATGTGCTCACTCAGATCTGAGTATGAGGTATTCACCATCAAGCGCTCGGACATTGCGACTGTCCAGAGGCCACCTGACTACGGGGGGTTAACATAAGTCAACTTGAGTCCGGTTTGGATCATTCGCCCCCTGCCATCGAGCACGAATATACGATGGCAAGGCAAGTAGCGCCGGCGTGGCTACTAGGGTCAAAAGCGCTGCAAAGGATAAGCCAAACACAATTGCTTGGGATAAGGGTTCCCAGAACACGGCCATCTGACCACCTGCTTTGATATTGCGATTGATAAGATCCACCGACATGCTGAGCGCCAAAGGCAACAACCCAAAAACCGTCGTCGCTGTTGTGAGCAGCACGGGACGCAGACGTTGGGCGGTAGCCCGGACGATGATGCTGTTCAGTGGCAACTCAGGGTGTCGCTGGCGCACGTAATTAAAGGTATCAATGAGCACGATATTATTATTAACAACAATACCCGCGAGAGAGACGATGCCAATACCCGTCAAAATCGCACTAAAAGGGCTGTCGGTGAGCAATAGCCCGATGAGCACACCGGCAGTTGACATAATGACCGCTAATAAAATCAGCAGACTTTGATAAAAACTATTGAACTGAGTCACCAGCAACACAAACATGAGCAGCAGCGACAGCAAGAACGCGACTGACACAAAAGCGATGCTCTCCGCCTGCTCTTCGTTCGCGCCCCTGAACTGAATGTCAATGCGCGGATCAAAATCTTGCTCACTCAGCCAAACCTTCAAGTGAGCAACGACATTATCGGGTATCACGCCTTCTACCACTTGCGCTCTGATGCGCTCTGTGGGGAAGCCATCAATTCTGCGCAGCGTATCGACGCCCTGGGCCGGCTCTACCGAGACGAAATTACTCAATGGAACCAAGCCCTTACTGGTACTAACTTGGATCGATTCCATAGCCTTTATGCCGCGGTATTCGCGCGGATATCGGGCACGGATGTCCACCGCATCATCCGCACCAGATGGACGGTATTCAGCGACTTTCACCCCACTGGTAACCAGTTGTAATGCAACGCCTGAGGTAGTGACATCTGCCCCATAGATTGCCGCTTGAGCGCGGTCTACTTCCATTCGCCACTCAATGGAGGGTAGGGCTCGAGTATCGTCGATATCAATGAGTTCAGGCAGCGTATCCAAATAGCCTCTGAGTTCAGCCATGGCAGGCTTCAGTAGTTCTCGATATCTTGATCGAAGCTCTATTTGAATCGGCTTACCATTGCTCGGGCCTTGCTCTACCGGCTGCACCTCTACGCGCAAACCGGGCAGGTCTAGCGTTCTCTCACGGATAATGCGAATGACATCGAAACCTGACTCGCTGCGATCAGACTCGGGCGTCAGCTCAATAAACACGACACCAATTCTGTCAGCTACAGCGTCGGGTCCTCCGCCACTGGAGCCGGGCAGCAATGTTCGGGTATTCATAGTCCGGATACCAGGAACGTTAAACACGCGCTGCTCAACGCGCCTCACCAGCTTATCAACTTCGGAGGCGGAGAAATTCCCGCGGCCACTCACGGAAACAGTCAGAAACTGCGGGTCAGTATCATTGAAGAAGATGGTGCCCTTCCCGTATTGGCCATATGCCCAAAAAATACTGATCAATAACAGGGCGATAGCGCCCAGTACTGACACAGGCCGCGCACAAACACGCGTCATTGCACGCGCATACGTACCGGTAAAACCACTTAAGCGGGTTGGATCGCCATGCTCCAACTGATCAAGTGTCTCTGGAAGCGCCGTTGCATGGACCGTAGGCTGACCAAAAATCGTGCCTAACACCGGACCAAATAACAGTGCGTACAACAGCGAGCCACTCAAGACTGTAAATACGGTAACGGGTAAGTAGCTCATAAATTGACCGGGAATCCCTGGCCAAAACATCAGTGGTAAAAAGGCAGCCAGTGTTGTGGCTGTAGACGCGGTCACTGGCCAAAACATTCGCTTGACCGCCTCTGCGTAGGCCGCCTTGTGATCAGCGCCTTCACTCATCCTCCGATCTGCGTACTCCGTCACCACAATTGCACCATCGATCAGCATGCCCAGCCCCAACAACATGCCGAACATCACCATGAAGTTGAAGGTGTAGCCGAGTAAGTAAATGATGATGACTGAGAATAATAAAGAAACGGGGATGCCGAGTCCCACGATCACGCCACTTCGAAAGCCCATTGCCGCCACGACGATGACCATCACGAGCGCCAATGCCGTCATAATGTTGCCTTGGAGTTCGGTGACCTGCACCTCGGCGAATTCAGATGTGATCAGTGACGGCTGCACCCGGATGCTGGGAGGGAGCTGCGGTGTCATTTTCTCGACAATGTCCAACACCGCATCAGAGGCTGTAATGACATTCGCATCGGGCCGCTTCTTCACTTCAATGTACATTGCCTTCTGACCATTGAATCGCGCATAGCTTGTGCGGTCCTTAAAGGTTCGGCGTACTTCAGCGACATCGGCCAAGGTCACCACTATGTCGCCGTTTACCCGCACGGGCAGCGTCATAATGTCAGCGGCGGTCTCAACCATTGAAGGCAACTTGACCGCGAACCTGCCGCCACCTGTCTCAAGGCTACCGGCCGGAATCAGTCGATTATTTCGACGTAAGGTGTCAGCAAGCGCTTCACTCGAAATTCGATATGCCTCCAGCGCTTCGGGGTCAATAAGAACCTCCAAAACTTCCTCGCGAGCGCCTCTCAGGTCTGCACTCAGGACAGAGGGTACTGTCTCAATGGCATCGCGGAGGGAGAGGATTGCCTGATACATTTGTCTTTCACTGGCGCCTTCTGATAAGAGGTTAATCTGCAGCAATGGGAAATCGTCAACATTAAGCTGTTCAACAAAAGGTTCTTCTGCAGTGGTAGGCATTTCCGATTTAGCGCGATTAACAGCTTCGCGGGTATCGAGCAGAGCCACCTTTAAGTCAATCTCAGGCTCGAATTCCACGCCCAGAGAGACAAAGCCTTCATTCGCTACCGCTGAAATTTCCTTGATGCCCTCAACTTTGCGTAATTCCACCTCTACTGGTTGAATCAGTAGGCGCTCACCATCCTCAGGAGAGATACCTTCGTGCATGACGCCAATTAAAAAGTAAGGCAACACAATGTGAGGATCGTTGGCTATCGGTAACGCTGCACGCGCCAGTAGCCCACACAAGACCACCATCGACATCATCATCAGCGTGGTACGCGAACGACTGATCGCTGCGTCAATGAATCCCATCATTAGTGAGAGGCTCCTAATACGTCAGCCGTGGCTGCTCGTACCTCCACGGTCTGACCTTCCGCTACAAATTCGTGACCAATCGTAATCAGGCGAGCATTTTCTGGGAGTCCTGTTACCCATGCCCCATCGGGAGAGTCTTCAATAATGATGACGGGATAGAACTCAACTCGATTCTCTTGGTCGATCGTTCTGAGACCCAGTGCCCCGTCATCATTTAAGGTGAACAACGAGGGGGATATACGATGAGCGCTCACGGCTTCTCCGGTCAAATTGACGGCCGCCGTGAGCCCGGCTCGAATTTGATAGTCCGCATTTGGGACTGTTACTTCAATCGGGTAGGTGCGAGTCACATCGTCAGCTTGACTGCCAATAAAGGTTATAGAGCCTTCAAGGTAATTACCGGTGCTCGTTCGCGCGCTCACCGCCTCACCCAAGCGCAGCGCACCGATATCCCGCTCAGGGACGGAGACCTCCACTAAGATCGGATCTAAATTGATCAATGTGGCACAAACATCGCCCACTCTTGCGAGATCGCCTACCACCATGGGTTGCGTGTCAACTACGCCAGAAAACGGCGCCGTTACTTTGGTGCGACTCAAATCCAGTTCTCGACGAAGCAGATTGGCCTTCGCTGCTTCGAGCCGTGTGGAGAGCTGTGCTGCCTGAGCTTCAGCGAGCAAATTATCACTTCGCAGGACTAGCGCGCCGTTGTACTCGATCTCTGCCTGAGCGACGGCCGCTCGCGCCTCGGCGACTAGGGCCGCTTTGTCGTCGGTTGCAATCTCACAGAGTATTTGTCCTTCTGCGACGCGAGCTCCCCTTGCTACTGGTCGCGAAGTTACCCGGCCCGAAATTTCAGTGCTAATACTTGCAGTCTGTTGACTCGCGGTTTTACCGCGCAATATGCGGCTCTTGTTTCTGGGTTCAGAACGTATCTGCTCAACCACGACAGAAGGCAAAGATGCATCTGAAACTGCCTGTAGCGCGTCCAACAAATTGGGCGTTGGGGCTTTGGCACTTGTCAAAAGGCCGGAGGCTAGCCATAACAGAACAAGCAGAGCAAAGATTGCAGCGATTTTCAGATTTTTTGTCATAATTCCCGTAACACTCAGGCGTTAACGCCGATGCAAGTCAAATCACCGACACATGATGCAGGTTAACAACGGAGCGGAATGCAAACTCTGGGTTTACACCGCAGTGATGCCGGCTTTCCGCCTCGATTCTACTAGGAACGAGAGGCAAGCACCTGTGCCCTATGCAACATCAACGTGTTGCGGTTTTGTTGCGCTACCGCTGAGCGCGCTCCATTATATAATGATAACGATTCTCATTAATATGGCTCAGGATGGTGGCATCTCAAGTTAGTGTCGCAACGAGAAAACTCGAGGAAATGGGAATACACCGAGCGTTTAGCTGGGTGGGCGATTGCGGCGTTAAGAAGGAGCAAATTGGCGAACAAGCGCAGGAGCATTTCAATGCCAAGTTATTAGGTGCTTCCACTGCTGTAGTTGGTGTATCTGCGGCCTGGCGAGTCCTCTAGGGGGCAGTTGTTCTCGTTGCTGTTTCACGCTCTTGGTTATCGAGGACTACTTGTTAGAGAATAATGCGGGACAACCTATGATTGACCTCACAGCATGATGACTTGTTGACGCGTAAGATTAGGTTCTAAAAACTCACCGAGATAAAATTGAGAGGGAATAGGATGGCGGTCTCCTTTATAACGTTAGACGAAGCTGCGGCGATGACAGAGGGGGTACGAATAACCTTCATTCCGGGCGTTCAGGCGCTTTATGCTGAGGCCCTCAAAAATATCTGTTTCGCTAAAGAGATTCCTGTTATCAGAGCCCTGCACCCGCTGATGGGTATCGACAAGAAGACAGGAGAGGACCGACAAAAGCGGCTTTATGAGCTCACTAGCCAAACCAGCTTGCCGACCATGTTTTTTAAAGACGAGAGGCCAAGAAGTGTTTGGATTGAGCAACTCGCGTTAGCGGAGAAGATTGGCAGTGCTAACAGTCCGGCGTTGATTCCAGCAGACTTCGAGCAGCGCGCGGAAATGTTTGGGTTGTGCTCGGTGGTTCTGGGTGAGGACGGCCTCGTTTGGAATATGCGTATTATGAATGATGGCCCTTTGGGCCGAAAATATGGCTACACCGATGCGGCGAGTTCGACCGCTCCAGCCAAGATCGCCGAGGTAATTGGGTTAATCGACCGACGTCTGCAAAAACAAGCCGAGCATGGCTCGCGGTACCTCGTCGGTGAAACGCTGACAGCCGCTGACATCTACTGGGCGACGATGAGTATGTGTATTACCGCCGTGCCGCCAGAAATTATGCCGGTGACAGAGCAAAACCAAGGTATGTTGAAGTTCTTCGCAGCCAATTCAAACATTCCGATCATCGCCGAGGCGCTGTCACCTCGGATCGAGGAACATCAGCGGCACATCTTGCAGACTCATTGCGAAACGCCGGCGGTTTTAGGTGGCGATCCCATTTAGCCTGAGCCGCTCTGTCTGGTCTGAGTGACCAGAGGTATGTTATTAAGCAACCTTCGCTGCCGGAGGATTGTCAAATACGACTGCTCGGTGCTCACTACTCCAGACGCATCATTCTTATTTGAGTGCCAGGTTGTTATGAGGGGGGCAAACGAGTCGACAGTTTGGTTACGGGGCTTCGTTGCAGTCCCGTACCGCAGTTTTTTCAGCGATATTTTGTATTGTTCACACTCAGAGAGTTGCTATGTCAGTTCAGTACCCAATCCGGACAAAAAAGAAAAATCTCAATAGAGAAAAGTTGCTGATGGCAGCGACGATTCTGTTCTCGCGCAATGGCTATACAGATTCGACTTTAGATCAGGTGGCAGCGGAGGCGGGGTTGCACGTGCAAACTTTATACCGCCATTTCAAAACGAAGGACGAGTTAGCGATCGCAGCTGCGGAGATCACGATCAGAGACTGCCGAGCTAGATTTGAGCGGGAATTCCCGACGCTTTCGACTTTTCAAATTTGGCGAGAATGGATCAACGATTCTGTGTCTTTACTGACATCGCTGGGTTTAGGTGACCACAAGCGTCAACAATTGAGATCATCCTCTTCACTCATGAATGACAATTTTCTCCTTATTATTTATTCGGGGTATGAGGATATCCTGACCGAATATCTCGCAAGGGATTTTGATTTGAACCCCGAGAAATACCCTTTGCCTAGACTAGTTGCTTGTATGTTGTGGAGTGGTAATGAGGCTGCTATGAAACGCTGTGCAGGACTGGACACTGAAAAAGATGTGTTGGGATCCAATAAGGTTGTGTTGGATGAGAGTTTGAAAGTGATTGCGGAGGTTGAAAAAGCATTTTCAGCGCATGTAAAGACATGCAGGCCATAAGCATCGATGACTGGCAGAGGTATGCGAGTTATCTGATCGTTAAGGCTGGCTAAGCCGACTGATGCTAAGCGAATGTGTCAGTAACTGCTCAGCAAGCACCCGGAATTTCGATGAAGTCACAGGTTGGGAGAACGCTAAATGTATCGAGGACGATATACATTAATCGGACAAGAATTGAGTATGTTTACGCGCAAGCTTGAGTCCCAATTACGCTACCAAGGCATTCCTTTTGAGTGGCAGCTTAAAAGCCGTAACAATGAGGCGGGCATAAATGCCCGCGCTGGAACCCACTTTATCCCGATTTTAGTGACACCCGATGGCTGGATGATTAACGATACGATTAGTGTCGGTCCCATGCTCCACGCTCGCTTCAACGATGTCCCCGTTTTGCCTGAGGGGCCCGCTCAACGAGGCGCCTGTTTTGTATTAGAGGACTTTTTTAATCACTGGTATCCGCGACATGCGCTCCATTCTAGGTGGTGCTACCCCCGGAATTTGGAAATTACGGGAGAGCGATTCGGCATGAATATTGTGTTGGGCAAGTTTATTGATGCGGTGATAACTGATGAGCAGCGCGACCAAATAGACAGTTTTGGCCAAGTCATGTTCAGTCAATTTGGTTCGGCGGCTTGCGAGGTTCAGGGCGCAGGGCCTGAACAGAGCGAGGCGATTAGAGCCGACTTCAACCGGGTGCTTGAGCTGCTAGTCGATCACTTTAGGAGTCATGACTTTTTGCTGGGTAGTCGCGCTTGCCTAGCAGACTTTGCTTTAGTCGGTCCCTTTAAAGCCCACTTTTTATTGGATCCCGAGCCCTTAGATTGGTTGGGTGGCCACAAGTCGGCCATGGAGGCCTATGTCAATAGAGTGTATGCAGGTGTGAAGCCAGATGCGACGTGGCTTAACAACGATGCACTTCCCGATACGCTTTACCCATTATTTGATTATTCCCGTGACCATTATCAGGTATTTGCGTTTGAAAGCATCAGTGCGTCGGCTCGCGGCGAAAAAACCTTTAGCTTGGACTTAGGGGATGGGCCATTCGTTGCAAGATCCATGAGAAGACTAGAGAAAGTGCGTCTACATGTTCAAGATGAACTGTTGAGGGCAGAGTCGAACAAGTCTGTATTGGGCGAGAGTGGCGTAACCGATTTTTATATGGCGGAGCCTATACTCGTTTGAGATAGGCAGAGTGCTCCTCCGAGGGTGATGCAGTAGCTGTCTATCCTCACTACTGCATGCGCGACAAAATCACTCGCTGCCGTTACCAACGAAAAGCAAGGCAGGAGCGTTCTAGCCTGCAGATGTCATCTTTGGGATCATCATTGTGTTTTGCTAAGCGATAGCAAGGGCGACTTACCGGTTCCAGCAAACGCACTTGCTTAGGCAGCAGTTGTTGCTCTCGACGGCAAAGGGTTTTACCGAGGTGCGGCGTTGTGTGTCTCTGGAAGCGATGCAGAACCCGAGGGCGGCCGTCACTAGGCTAATTGTGAGCAGAGCCTACGGTCTAGTTGACGGGCAATATCCTCGACTTTATCCCTTCCTGCTATGGATTACTCAGCGATAAACAAAATGCGGACGGCGAGCAGTATCCTGACCGCAAGCGATGATCACCGGTTGCAGGTAGGCCCCATAGTGAGCGTCTAGACTGGGTTCACTTTCCGCTGAAACGCATCATTAACAGGTCCCGTGATTTAGCCCTTGCAATTCGTTTGATCAACTACCTATACTTAGTGATATTCCACTATATATATGTAGCTAAATAACGATAACTAAAGTGTCAGTGTGCTATCAGAGGGTAATAACATGAGAAGCGTTAAGACTAACTTGTGCAACATTCTTGTTGGCGGAGCCAGCCTGTCCTTCATGCAAGTTGCGTTAGGAGCGGCTCTCGAGGAGATCGTTGTGACTGGCCTCAAGCGTGAATCGACCGTTATGGAGACCCCAAGCGCCATTACGACGCTGAGCGCAGAGGACCTCTCAGCGAGGGGGCTCAGCAGCATGAATCAGATTCAATATGCAGTGCCAAGCCTGCATTTTGGAGAGAATTATGGCAATCGTAATATCTCGATTAGAGGTGTGGGTTCGTTTCTTGAGCAGCCCGGTGTGCTCACGAGCATCAATGGTGTCGTACAACCCAGCGACGCAAGCTCACAAGTTAGCTTGTTGGACCTGGCTCGCGTCGAAGTCCTCAGAGGCCCGCAGGGGACGCTCTATGGTCGTAATGCAAACGGCGGTGTGGTTAATTTTATTGCCGCTGCACCCACTGATGAGTTTTACGGATATTTGAAGGTAGGTTTTGCGGAGTATGAGCAGACGACAGCTGAGATTGTCGTCAGCGGCCCAATTACTGACCGTATTGGTTTTAGAATTGCAGCGAGTCATTTAGATGCCAATGAGGGTTGGGTTGAAAACCTTGAGCCGGGGGACAATGACCTGATGCTGGGCGAAAAATCGAATGCTCGTGTCATCGTGACGGCGGAACTGTCTGATAATTTTGATGCGGAAATAATGCTCGCTCATAGTGAGCAGAGTGGCCGATGGACTCATTGGGCCATGACCGATGAGCACTTTGACTATGGTGTCATGACGGGGTTGCCTGCATTAGATTATTCTAATGACCCGGCTGGAGTACCGATTTTATACACCGAGGAGCCGCATAAGGTTTATATGCCAGGGCCGGTCAAGACTGATCGTGAACTCGACATATACAGCCTGACATTAAACTGGCACTCCGACAATTTTTCGATCAAGTCGATTACTGCTCAGCAAGAGTGGAAAAACGCAGAGGACTTTGCGGCCGACTCATCAAGCCTTGGGATCCTCCAGAGATCTACCGTAGGTGAAAACAAGTCCTTCTCTCAGGAGATTAACATTTCGGGCACGGCAGGGAATTTAGATTGGCTTGTCGGTGGCTTTTATATGGATGATGAGAGAAGCGATAATTTTATTATCGATTTTGCAGTTCAGGCTTTGCCTTTCCCATTACCGTTTCCTTACACCCCTTACGTTGAAAATCAGAGGCCGACTTATGATAATGAGACGACCGGTGTTTTTGCGGATGTGACCTACTCAGTGTCAGAAGACCTGCGAATAGGCTTTGGCATGCGTCATACCAAAGAGGAGAAGCGAAGTGAGCATGTGGGCGGGTTTGGCGTTAATTCGGATGCTGCGGGGTTCATCCCGTTTATCACCAATTGCGCCCCAGATTGGCCTGATCTATATGTGCAGGAGTGGGAGGATTCCTCCAACACGGTTCGAGCATCAGTAGAGTATGACGTGGGCGAAAGCGGCATGACCTACGTCTCTTACTCTGAGGGATTTAAGTCCGGCGGCACTAACAGTGGCGACTGTAACCCCCCATGGGAACCCGAGACAATAGAAGCGACAGAGATCGGCTACAAAGCTGCTTTTGGGAATGGTCAGACGACACTAAGGGCCGCGATCTTCAACTACGATTATTCCGATTTTCAGGTGCTGCAAGTGTTAAATCTTGCCGGAGTGATTACGAATGCTGGCGATGCTGAGATTATGGGTGCCGAGCTAGAAATTAACACCGCTATTTCGGATCGGTGGTTAATTAATGCGGCTGTAACGTTGTTAGATTCTGAATATGGTTCGTTTTTAAACAGCGACGGCTTGCGTCCCGGCGAGCCCTATCAGAACGAAGGCAACCCACTTAATAACGCCCCTGAAACGAGTCTGATACTGGGGGCAACTTATGACATCCCTCTCAGCTCAGGTGGAGGGGTGAAGCTGAGCTTGGACGCCTCATATCGCTCAAGAGTGTATTTTAGAGAGTTCGGTTTGAAAGAAGATTCCCAAGAGGCTTACACCATAGTGAATTTCAATGCTAACTGGGAAAGTGCAGCGCGGCAGTGGGCGGCTCGGCTTTACGTTACCAACCTGACTGATGAAGAGCACATTACGGGTATGCAAGGGTTGCAAACGACCTATGGGCGGCAGGGATTTTGGGCCATGCCCCGGCAAGTCGGTTTTGAGCTGACCCGATTCTTTGGTTCTCGGTAGCCACGCTGCTTAAGCGCGATATAGAGTGCGTTTG
>UPTG01001270.1_pt1 | contig 18723 bp, 12 predicted proteins | sample 2160121 | NCBI WGS metagenome assembly UPTG01 (sample SAMN06266255, study PRJEB28933) | marine metagenome | isolation source: Columbia River Estuary | place: USA:Columbia River Estuary, USA | collected 2014-07-27
ATGTGAGCAGATTCTAAAGGGTCTCTAACCACATTAGGACAGGCACAGTCAAAAATACGCACATACCATTCGATAGTATCGTGTATATCAATATTGCCAAAGGTGTAGGTGTATTGCGAAGAATCTGGACAGCTGGCTGAGAATGAAGAACTCATCAAAGAATCTGACCAAGTACCCCAAGATCCCGCAGAATAGTCATAGCGACGCATGTAGATTCGCATACTATCGACTCCAACATTATCTTTTCCTTTAACACGAACGGCTTGCGTAGGCATGTACCGTGCTCCAATAGGTTTGGCGGGAACGCTTACATTGACCCAGTCCATAGTTGGTGGCTCTAATTCACAAGGGGCACCTTCTACCATAATGTTGTCTACAAACCAGCCCTGTAGTGAGGCAGGCGAAGGCGTACCTGTTTTATTCGACATGATAAAACGCAGCTTACAATTCGCATAACCGTATTGTGAGTTTGCATTGTCATAGTCCCCTAAATAGCTGCTCAGGTCAAATATTTCACGAGCCCACCAATCTGAAGCGGTATTTGGAGTAACATCCGTACCGGTATTTGAATTACCGATGGTCGGGCCATACCAGTAAGGCGTTAAAAGCTGTGAAGGGTATGACAATTCGTTAAACCAACCTTGAGAGCCGAACTGTGGACTTCCGCCTTGATAGTGAGAACTGGTCAGGTTCACCCATGTGGCGCCGTTGTCGCGCGACATCTGAATAAATGCTTTTTGAATGTAGCGAATTTTACAAATGTGGTCGAACGTCAACCTCACGTTTGTGTACGTTACTGTGGTAAACGCATCTGTTTCAAAAATGATGGAATCATTCGCATAAATCTGCGTATGGAAGGATGCATTACCCGTAGTCTTGATGTACGACGTGTCGTTCCAAGAGCGCGTGGCGTTGGTAGAATCCGTGTTGTAGTTGGCAGCAACAGAGTCGGCGCCTAGGGTTCCATCGAAATTTTCCGTGTAAACGGTATCAATTGGCGGTGCAAATTGTCCAAAGGCCGCTGGGGAAGCGAGGGCAATAAGGAGTACAGCTAGTAAGCTTTTCTTCATTTTAACGCGTTTGTGTTAACGTATTTTCAGGGTAGTTACAAATATATAAAAATGGCAATGCGCCCGACCTGAAAGTCAACAAAAGTGGCACTTTAATGTGCCAATGAACGAATGAATGCTTAGAAGCTATTTGACGTTGAAGTAGAAAATGCGTTCTTTTTCCAAAAAAAGTTCCAATAAATCTCCCCTTTCTACCCGTCCAACTCCCGAAGGGGTACCTGTGAAAATTAAGTCACCGGTTTTTAGCGTAAAATATTTTGAAACATGACTAATGAGCTCATCAACAGGGAATAACATGTTCGATGTGTTCCCTTCTTGAACGGTTTTGCCATTGATATCAAGGTGGAAATTAATATCCTGAATGTCTTTCCCTACTTTATCTAATGAAAAAAAACGTGAAACTGCGGCCGATCCATCAAAGGCTTTGGCTTTTTCCCAAGGCAACCCGTTTTCTTTGCACCGGGTTTGTACGTCACGTGCTGTGAAATCGATGCCCAAGGCTATTTCGTCATAGTACTTATGAGCGAAACGGGGCTCAATGTGTTTGCCTAATCTGTTGATTTTAACGACGACTTCAATCTCATGGTGTACATCATTACTGTGTTCCGGGATGAAGAACGGATGCTTTTTTAGCAATATGGCGGTATCCGGTTTGAGAAAAACTACGGGTTCCTCCGGGATAGGATTATTGAGTTCTTTTGCATGTTGAGCGTAATTCCTGCCGATACAAATAATTTTCATCGCCGCCGATTTTTCTATTTGTTGAAATTTTTAAGACGAATTGCAGTCAGTACCTTTTTTGTGTACAATGGGAAATCTGCATTCTGAATCCAACTAAAATACCCTGGATTTTCTTGAAGTACCGATTTCACTGTCATACCACGGTATTTGCCAAAAGTGAAAATTTCCTCATCATCGTCGTTAAACGCTATAAACCCTGCGAAATCTGCAACGCGTTGACGGTTCGAAAAATCGGATAGAAAGTTCATGTCATTTTCCAGCTCTTCATAGCGTTCAATCTGAGCTTTTAACACCTCATAAGTAGCCAAAACATCTGCTTCAGCCGTATGTGCTCCGTCTAGATTTTTACCGCAATAGAATTTATACGCAGCACTCAGAGTACGCTGTTCCATACGGTGGAATATATTTTGTACGTCTACCGCTTTGCGCTTACCCATTTCAAAATCAATATCCGCACGCAAAAATTCTTCCGCCAATAAAGGGATGTCAAATTTATTGCTGTTGTACCCCGCGAGATCACTATCACTGATGAGTTGGTAAACGGTACTGGCCAATTCTTTGAAGGTTGGTTCGTTAGCCACGTCTTGATCATAAATTCCATGAACTAGAGAGGAGCCGTTGGGTATAGGTACCGTGGGATTCACTCGCCAAGTATGTGTTTCTTCCGTACCGTCAGTATGGATTTTATGGACACAAATTTCTACGATGCGGTCGCTGGTGACATTAACCCCTGTAGTTTCTAGGTCGAAAAAGCAAATGGGACGGGAAAGATTCAATTTCATTAGACTATGATTAGATTCAAAAAAAAGCCACCCCTAAGGGCGGCTTTATAAAGTTATAAATTTTGGAATTAAATCTCCCGATTTAAATCCCATGATTCCAAATATTCGGCAACGCGTTTCACGAACATACCTCCTAAGGCACCATCCACTGCGCGGTGGTCGTAACTATGACTTAGGAACATTTTGTGACGAACAGCAATGACATCGCCTTCTGGCGTTTCAACAACAGCGGGCTTTTTAACAATAGCACCGGCAGCCATAATGGCTACTTGGGGTTGGTTGATAATAGGCGTGCCCATTACATTACCGAACGTTCCAACATTCGTCAAAGTGTAGGTGCCTCCGCTAATTTCATCAGGTTTAAGTTGGTTGTTGCGTGCGCGGTTAGCAAGATCATTTACAGCTTTCGTTAACCCGAGAAGACTTAGTTGATCTGCGTTTTTAACCACAGGAACAATCAAATTACCCGAGGGAAGCGCCGCGGCCATTCCTACATTGATTCTTCCGTGCTTGATAATGTTATTTCCTTCAATACTTATGTTGATCATTGGGAAATCTTGAATGGCTTTCACAATGGCCTCCATGATGATCGGTGTAAACGTGATTTTTTCACCGTGCTTTTTCTGGAATTCATTTTTCATGCGGTTACGCCAAAGAACGACTTTCGTCATATCCGCTTCTACAAAGCTGGTAACGTGCGGGGAAGTATGTACAGAGTTTACCATATGGTCCGCAATGAGTTTTCTCATGCGGTCCATTTCTATAATTTCATCTCCTTCACCAATCTTCATCGCCGGAGCTGAAGGTTTAGGTGCAACAGCAGGTGCAGCGCTAACGGGTGCCGCTGGTGCTGGGCTCGCTGCAGGTGTTTGACTAGCAGCTACAGGAGCCGTTGCTTTGCGTCCAGCTTCGAGGTAGGCAACGATGTCTTTTTTCGTTACGCGACCTTCTTTGCCGCTTCCAGAGATTTGGTCCAATTCTGCTTGTCCAATACCTTCTTCTTTCGCCATGGAGCGAACCAACGGCGAATAGAATCTTCCATTTGAATTTTTAGCAATAGGTCCAGAGGGTACAGGCGCACTTACCGTAGCGGCGGCTGCAGCTACTTGGGCTTCAATTTCTGCTACTGCCACGGCTGGTTCAGGGGCAACTTCTGGCGCAGCAGACGCGGTTGTGCCGCTGCCTTCGCCTTCCACTTCTATAATAGCGATGGGACTACCAACTTCGGCAACACCATTGACATCTACCAGGATTTTTACTAGGGTTCCGCTTACAGGCGAGGGGACCTCACTGTCCACTTTATCGGTGGCTACTTCGACAACGCTTTCTTCAGCATCGATCACATCACCAACGTTTTTCAACCAATTCGTCACGGTAGCTTCCGCAACTGATTCGCCCATTTTGGGCAGGATTAATTCAAACTGAGCCATTGAATTCGGGTTTTTCGGTCCTCGAATTTACGGCAAAATATCCCACTATCGTTATTGTATTAGAATTTGCTCAGTTGCCAGAGTTGGTGCAAATCGGACTTTAATTCAGCTTCTTTTGCGTAGTTGGTAACAAGTGCAGATTCGCTTTGCGAAACGTTTAAAACTTTTGGGATTCCATTTGCAATATCAAAAATTGGAGAAGCCAGTTTTGGGAGTTGATTTCTTTCTGCAGCATCGGTTGAATAGCCAATCAACGTTGCCTGCCCGGTAAGTAATTTGCCTGATTTCGCAATCCAAAGCGCCACGCCCTTGGTACGCCCTAAGAGCACTGCTAAGGCCCCAGTGATAGGTAAGGTAGCGAAAAGAAGAAAGGTAAGAACAAGGTCGAGAAGGCGTTTTTGGCGGCGGTAATTTGCATTTGCAACATTGAATCGGCCCAAACCGTAGGCCTCGCCTTGGTTCAAACTACTGTTCGAACCAACGATGTACGGCCCTTGTGTGATTAGGGATTTAATATTCGTTTGAGTGCCCAATTCAGCCGTGATTTTCATAAGTGTAGAGGTAGGCCAAGCGGTCGATTCAATAATACATTCATTGATGCTGTAGAGCCGAATTTTTGCCGCCACTTCTTCCAAATCAACGGTAGCATTTGTTGCCACCTGATCTTGCAAGAAAAACGCTGGAACAATGCCATTTTCAGTCAGTAATTTTTGAAGTTTTTGCTTTCCAGAATCGGACCCTAAATAGAGCATTCTTGGACGTTGAATAGGACGTGTGAAAAGGTGTTTTCCAGTGAGGAATCCGATCACGGAGCGCCAGGATATCAGAACGGTGATGCCGCTCAATCCTCCCAAAATTAGGAGTGCACGCGAGAAGCGAAGCGCCTCGGGCAGTAATCCGTAACAGAAGCCAATAACTAGCGTGGCAACCGCCATAGTGCGTGCAATGACTGCTGGTCGAGCATTTTTAGTGTAGACCCCGCTCAAACCCAGTGCTAGAAGCCAAAAGAGGATGTAGGATCCTTGAATGTAGTAGGTGTAAGTATCTGGATAAGAGCCTCCGTTGATAAAGCGGTGGTTGTGCTCCCAATAGGTTTTTAATTGGTCCAATGTCAGCGCCAAAAGGAAGGCGTCAATAACGGGTGTCACGGCGCTTTTTGCTAACCGGGCCAACAAGGCCAATCCCGCCCGAAGGTAGATGCCCAAATAAATGAGTAGGGTGTAGGCCAGGGCAGAGGAACCGCTGAATTGTTTCTTTGCGAAGATGACCATGGCTTGGTAAAACATTCGAACGTAGTTCAAACTGCCGCGTTTCGTGCTTTCTCCTTTATAATGTATGATTTGAGAATCACTGATGTAGTGGTTTTCATGGCCCGATTTCAGCAATTCATAGCTCAGGTCAATGTCTTCACCGTACATAAAATAACGCGGGTCAAACCCGCCAACTTTGCGCAATAGTGCCGTGGGTACCATCATAAAGCATCCTACTAAAATGTCCACTTTGTGGTTGGCATCCGGATCTAAGTGCCCCATGTGGTAGCGCGCAAAAAAAGCCGATTTTGGGAACATCCTCGACAATCCGGTGATCTTCCACAAGGCGGTCAACGGCGTAGGTAAACCGCGTTTGCTTTCGGGAAGGAATTGGCCCGCGCCATCAATGCCCTTAACGCCTAAGCCGCCCACTTCTGGGTGCGATTTTAGGTAACTGATACAAACCTCCAGCGTATCTTCTTGCAATACAGTATCGGGGTTGAGAATCAGTGTGTATTCTCCTTTCGCCGCCTCAAATCCTTGATTATTAGCCCGTCCAAAGCCGACATTCTCTGTGTTTTGGATCCACCGCACCGCTGGAAAAGCCTTCATAATGAGCGCTTGACCACTATCTGCACTGGCATTATCGACAACCACCACCTCATACTGGTAGTTGGTCTGGCTTCTGTAGATGCTCTCCAAACATTGCGTCAGAAATTCTTTGACGTTGAAGTTGACTATGACGATGCTAAGATCCACTATTTCGGGAGGCTTTGTTCGTATGGAATGCGCTGTTGAATACTGCGGCCTAGCGTAACTTCATCGGCAAATTCCAATTCATCACCGACCGCAATGCCGCGCGCAATGGTCGTGAACTTAATATTGAAGTCTTTTACTTTGCGGTAAAGGTAAAAATTGGTCGTATCGCCTTCCATGGTTGTATTCAAAGCGAAAACCAATTCTTCAATGACCCCGCTTTGCAACTTATGAATTAGATGATCAATGGTTAAGTCGCCCGGTCCAACACCGTCCATAGGGGAGATTAATCCGCCCAAAACATGATAAGTCCCTTGGTAGCCGCCTGTATTTTCTATTGCCATCACATCGCGCACATCTTCTACAACGCACACAATGCTAGAATCGCGCTTTGGCGAGGCACAAATGCTGCAGGTTTCTGTATCTGAGAGCGTATGACACGTTCCACAAAACGTCGTGTTTTGGCGTAAATCGACTAAAGCGGCTGCTAAAGCATCCGTTTGACCTTCCGGTCGACGTAACAAATGCAAAGCTAACCGCAAGGCAGTTTTCTTACCTATACCTGGCAACCGAGAGATTTCCTCTACGGCTTGTTCTATTTTTCTGCTAGAAAAATTCATCTGTTTCAAAAGTAAGGGATTGCGCATATTTGTGTACATGAACTACACGCTCTTTTTAATTCTCTTACTCGCCTACGTTGGTGTGCTCGTTTTGATTGGTAAAATCACTTCGCGAGGCGCAACCAATGCGACCTTCTTCAACGCGAATAAAAACGCCTCGTGGCTGCTGGTAAGTTTCGGCATGATAGGCGCCTCGCTTAGCGGTGTCACGTTCATTAGCGTGCCTGGATGGACGGCCGCCTCAGGCATGACTTACCTCATGATGGTGGTGGGCTTCTTCTTCGGTTATTTAATCATTGCTTACGTCCTCTTGCCCGTGTACTACCGCTACAATGTGATCAGTATTTATAGTTTTCTGGGTGAAAAATTGGGCGCCTCGAGCTATAAAACAGGCTCTGCCTTCTTTCTTATTTCACGAATTGTTGGCGCAAGTGCACGTCTGTACATCGTGACCATGGTGGTCCAATTAATGATTTGCGACAGCCTTCACATTCCCTTTCCCATCACCGCCGTCGCCGTACTCGCGCTCATCGCGCTGTATAGTGCAGCGGGCGGTATTGCAACGATCGTTATTACGGATACCCTTCAAACCGCCTTCATGCTTATTGCAGCCGTCTTGGCACTCTATTTTGTCGGCCGAGCCGTGGTACCTGAGGAGCTCAGTCTTTGGCAATATATCGCTTCCAGCGACATGGCTTATGTCGTTAAATCGGGCTCTGCGCAGGCCTGGTGGAAACAGCTTCTGGGCGGCATGTCTATAGCGGTGGCCATGACCGGTTTAGATCAAGACATGATGCAGAAAAACCTGACGGTAGCGCGTTTGAAAGACTCGCAAAAAAACATGGTATTGCTCGGGGTGAATTTACTTTTTGTAAACGCGCTATTTCTAGCTTTAGGCATACTCCTTACCGATTACGCGGCGCTACAAGGCATATCAGCAACAGGCGATAAGCTCTTCGCCACCGTCGCTACCAGCAGCGGCATGCCATCGCTTTTGGGTGCCGTTTTTTTCTTAGGCCTTTTAGCGGCAGCTTTCTCCAGCGCAGACAGCGCCCTTGCCTCACTAACGACTGCGTTTTGTGTTGACTTCCTTGCCATGAAAACAGCGGAAAGTTCGACCCGCAGAAACAAAGTTTATATAGGATTTATGGCCGTCTTGCTCATCGTCATGCTCTTGATTTATTCTTTAAATGCAGATAGCATCATTTCCGCATTATTTACAGCGGCAGGGTATACCTACGGTCCATTGCTCGGGCTTTTCGCCTTTGCATTGACCCAAAACAGAAAGATTCAAGGCTGGAACATTACGGGCGTTGCTATAGGCAGCCCTTTTTTAGCGTACGCCCTTAGCCTATGGGCACCCAGTGTTGGGTATACCATAGGTTTTGAGCTTTTACTCTACAACGGTTTAATCACATACATCGGCGCTTGGGCGTTGAGCCGTCGCAATTAATATTTCGTGATTTTTACGTTCTGTACGTAGTTATCAGTGGTCACTTTAATTTGGTAGAAGCCTCCTGCATAGGCACCTAGGTCTAGAGTGATTCTTTCTGTTGAAGCCGTGAAAACACTCTCTTCAATCAGCGCTCCGTTCATCCCTATGATTTGCACCATTACCTTTCCTTGAGCAGCACGCGGTTGAATATGAACCAATCCTGATGTAGGATTCGGATAAACCACCAGCGCAGCGGCACCGTCCTCATCTAGTCCGATGTTCGTATACGGAACGATGATACTATCTAAACCACAATCTGTAGTGACTACTAATTTTACTGTAGTGGGACCATTTGCAGCAAAGGAGTGCACGGGATTCTGTGCAGTCGACGTAGTACCATCTCCGAAGTCCCAGAACCATGCTGTTGGGGCAGGTGTGCTCTGATCGGTGAACTGGTAAGTAAAGCCGCTGGTGTTTTGCAATGCGAAGTCAGCATCCAGTTTTGGACCTGGAACCAATACAGCACTATCCGCTACGAAGGTGTAGGCATTGTAGTAGGCATATTCTAGATCGTAATCTGTCGCGATGTTAAGCGTTGCAGCGTGCGCTCCCATACCTTGATAGGTCGAAAGCAGGCTTGAACCTTGACGGTTCAGCGTAAATACTCCATTTAATGTTGTATCTGAGGAACTAAGGTCAAAGCTGAACGGCGTGTCTTCACAAATGGGTGAAACATTCAAAGTAGCTGTGGCCGGAGTCCCAGAAGAAATGACCCGTATGTTATCTATGTAGAGGTTGTTACCGTACCCGCCAATTCCTTTGATTCGGAATTGGACAAAGTCTCCATTTGAATTGGACAGTGCTACGCTATCAGTGCGCCAATCACTTGATCCACCCGGAATGAATTGGCTTTGAGAATTTGCTGTAGTGGCTAAAGAGGTGCCGTCTTTTGCATAGACTCTTGTAAAACTAGCTCCACAATCCGTGCTGACTTCGACTACGAGAGAATCCGAATAAGCTGAAGAATACGGCGCATAACTTACGTCGAAATACAAGACGGGATTGTAGCCATTTATGTCAAACTTTTCACTCAATAGGCCGTCTTCTGCACCTACGGTGGAATAATTAAAGTAATTCATATACATGACTTCACTCTTCGCACCAGTGGGTCCCGTAACTTCTCCTTTGGTCCAACTCGTGCTACCGTCTGGATTTTCGGTTGTGAAGGCGACTGAACCGTTGCCCGTCCACGTTTCGACAAAAGGAAGGCTCGGAAGTGGGCTTACGGTTACTGCATTTGCCAATACCAGTGTATCCGCGCCGTACGCGTTGCTGGCTATTAGCGTAATGGTATAAGCGCCATAGGCACTGAAACTCACCTCAGGGTTCTGTGAACTGCTCGATGTTCCATTAATGAAACTGTGCGAAGAAGGAGTAATAGACCAATTCCAAGATGTCGGACTCTTAGAACTTAAATCCTCCAAAACTACCCCTGTATTCAAACACGGCGTGTTGGTCACAGCAGCGAAATCTACCACAGGTATACCGATATTATCTTCTACTTCTATGGCATCAATGGCCAAATCACTTTGGTAATTATCACCGGTAATTCCTTTAAATCTAAAGAGTACGGTATCCCCGGTGTAACTGCTAATGTCGATAGCAACATTATTCCAGTTATTCCCTTGATTGCCGGTCTGAGTGTACAGTATGCTCCAGCTTGAGCCGTTAAAAATAGCGACTTCAAGACTCCCCTGGTTCGGACCATTCATGTGGTACGCGAAACGTAGTTCAGGGGCAATGCTCCCCGCTAAATCGATACATGGTGTATAAAGTAGGGCCTCTTGGAATTCACAATTTCCTGAGGCTTCCAGATAAAGGTACTTTCCACTTCCACCGGTACCCGATGAAGGTCCAGTGCCACTGGAGGCAGTTGATCCGCTATTGGTACGCCAATCGATATCGTCATCTGATCCATTGGTTAGATTGATGAAATCACCACCTAAACTACATACTGTACCTCCACAATTGGTAGTGGTTCCACAGTTTGAAAAGCTATCAAAGTTTTGGGTAAAGGGCAATCCGTAGAGTGATGAGTTGTAGTAATTTATACTTTGAACCACCGTATCATTCAAGCTGTTTTGGTCTCCGCTGAGTTCAGACCAAATCTTGAGGGTCTGCGTATTCGTGCCGCTCCACACAATGGGTGTCGCGAAGGTGAAGGAAGTATCTGCGTAGGAAGCTAGACTTCCATAAAATGTATCGCGCACCGTGGTTGTGCCGAAAGTCATGGCTACAGGTAAAGTATCTAATACCTGCGTAGAAGGGTTTGTAACGGTGATGGAAACCTGTTGAACGGGGTTCTGACAGGAAGTGATAAACTGCGGGCTGAGCAGTGCGCTTATGCCACCATCGCGCGGAAGAGGACAAGCGTTCGTCCCAGAGGGTAGTTGAACGGCATAGGCACGTCTACCTTGAACGTTATTAATACCACCACTAACACTCAACCAAGTTCCGTTTACAGGTTGGTAAGGGATGATCATACTTGTAGCAGTACCGCTGTAAACGCTATCCATGTAAGTCGTGCCTAAGATGTAGGCAGTGTAGTCCGTGGCTCCTGTGACCGGACTAAAGGAGATTTTTATGCTATCAGGACAAGCCCAGTCCAGGTTAAGGTTATTTGGCGCATTAAGGATGATAAAAGGCCCGGCAATAGCGGTGTCAGTTCCTTGAATGTTGCGCAAGAAAGCATTTTTGGTAGCGACATTTGGCACATTCCAATTAGCTACTCGGTTACCGCCCGTGGCACTCAAACCCACACTCGTCCAAGTACTCATGCTATCGGTAGAATATTCCCAGGTCAATGAGGTAGCGCCATTCCATCGTACATAATTGGCTCCGGGTACCAGTTTGGCATCCTTGTGCGGAAATGAAATTGGATTTTTTTCTATGTCCATGGCATAGACTATATAGAACGTCTGCGGTCCTTGTGGGATGTTTGTGCCATACACGGTAAACCTGTAGTCTCCCGAATTGGGGGCATCTAGCGTTACTTGTTCCGTATTGTTCAGTGTATCAACTCCTCGGGTCGCTCCGTAAAGCAGGGTAGTTGTATTGGGTGTTGGATCTAAAACCCATGGTTGGTAGGTGGTAGCTCCTGTTAAATCGGTGACTTCGAAATCTAGATTATTGACCAATGCTTTTGATGCGCTCGTAGATGCTTCTTTATCTGTCCAGTAGAGCATGGCACTAAATTTATTTACTCCTGCGGGTATTGATATGGTGTAGGTCAGTGTATCGTTTGTTGTGATGCTGCTACTAAGGAATTGAGTGTCCTGGATAACCTTAAGGGCTTTACGTGCATTCACTCGACCATAGCCGTAGATAAAATCCGGACCTGGATTTCCCAAATCGTCAGCGGTATTCATAGCAATCGCCTTAAGTAGTCCAGCTTCTGCAGTATCCTGTTGCAATTCATCGAAGGCATTGTGCAATACGGCGAAGTAACCGGCTACACCTGGCGCAGACATGGAGGTTCCAGTTTTATTGCCGTAGGTGTGTGAGTCAATTGTAGAATAAACATTGGTCCCCACTGCAGCTAAATCGGGCTTAATTCTACCATCTGCCGCAGGGCCGCGTGAAGAAGATGGGGCAATGGCGTCAGTACTGGTAATGTTCGCAGTGGCAATAACGTTTTTTCCTTGTTTGTGTCCACCAGTAACATTACCCCATTGCGTGCCTGCGCCATACCCACAGTTCGATCCGTTCGAATTACCAGCGCTGAAGACATGAATGAGCGCCGCATTATCTCTTACGTCCTTATCCATCTGTTGTGCATAGAAGGTATAGCCAGCATTACAACCGTTAGAGTAAGAGCTGTTGGTCACACGTATTCCATAAGAGGCGTAGTGTGCATCGATATTACTCAGGTTACTTGGATAATCATAGTAAATCATGGTAGCACCTGGAGCATTTCCTTCACCCGTTGGGTCAATATTTCCAGCGCCAAAAATCGTTCCGGCAACGTGGTCACCGTGGTCGCCAATACTATTGCCTGCTAACGAGGTTAGACGTCCTTTATAATCTGCATGCGGCCCTATATCTCCATCGTCCCCAAGTCCTACGACCACATTAGATCCGTCAAAAGGAGTTTGGCCTTGAATATATGCAGTTCTCGCGGCCGCGCGACTGTTGAAGTTCTCAGGCGTACCAGGTTCTTCAATGGCTTGAATGAATAATACATCATTGTTTTCTGACAATTGAGTCAGTAATTCCGGCTTGAGAACAGCAGTGTGCCATTCGTCGTCAAGATCCATGAGTTGTGAGACGTACGCAGGCGCCTTCCAGTTTTCTGTAGTTTTGAATTGGATCGCAACATGACCGTCATTCAGTACAGCCCATTCCGGCCAGTCACCTATGGAGAGCGGACCATCTAGTTTCATCATAGGCGTCCATTTTACAAACGCACTGAGTCCTGCATCACGCAAATCAGCAATGGTCACTCCTGCAGGAATTTTTACTTCAAACGCGTTTTTAGGCAAATAATGCCCGAGTTCTACACCTAAATCGCTCAATGCTTTTTTATCTTCGGCGAGTACGACACGATCCCAAAGACCCACTCCATAGGTGGGTTGTGTATTGCTTAACTGCTTAAAGGTGCCTTCCTCGATAAGGTAGGTTCCCGATTTTAATTGAACTTTAAGCTGAGCTTGAGCTGCAAATGACGTGAACGTAAAAAGAAAAAGTAAAATTCTAACCATGAAATCAATAAATAAGTCTGTCAAGATAACACCTAGCCGTCCAAAAGTTCAGGCTTTTTTGGTGCTGCTTTTGTTAGTGTTTGGAAATCAGTCTTTTGGGCAATTTTCACCGCTGACCCAAAGTCAGGCGATGGCTGAAATGGAGCGATTTGGTTCCGGCAAGCGCGTGTTGTACATGGCGGCCCACCCTGACGATGAAAATACCCGATTGATTGCGTGGTTGTCGAATGCGCTTGATGCGGAAACCACTTATTTATCGCTCACTCGAGGTTCGGGCGGACAGAATTTGATCGGCGATGAGCTTGGAGCTGAGCTCGGTGTGATCCGTGAACATGAACTGCGCGCCGCACGTAGTGTCGACGGCGGGAACCAGCGTTTCACCGATGCCCTTGACTTCGGATATTCCAAAAGTGTTGACGAGGTGTGGACCAAGTGGGACCACGACGACCTCCAATTGCAAGCCGTGCGCACCATACGAGAGCTGAAGCCAGATTTTATCATCACACGTTTCCCTGCTGACGAGCGCGCCGGTCACGGCCACCACACGGCCTCAGCCGAACTGGCCATCGAATGTGCGGAGCTCGCCGCAGACGAGAAATACGATACAGCCACAGCGGCTTGGTCGGTACAGGGCGTTTGGTGGAACACCTCCGTTTGGTGGGACCCAACACTTAAAGATGATCCGGAAGCTGTGTACCTAGATATGAGTGGGTTCGACCCGTTGCTGGGAGATACCTATGGCGCCATCGGCGATGCCGCGCGTTCCATGCACAAATGCCAAGGTTTCGGTGTTCCCATTAATCGCGGTCCCCGAGAAGAGTACTTCAAGAAGCTTTGGGGCGGGGGCGATTTATCGGCTTACCTCATGCCAGATCGTGGCGCGGATGCGCAAAGTTTGTTGGCGCAGGACGCGGCTTTTGCCCTTGAAATAGGCGACCAAAAGCAAGCCATTGCCAAATGGGCAGAGCTGGGCCATGTATTGTTGGAGCAAACCACCCCAGAATCTGATAAATACCAACGCTGGCAACAGGTCATGCTGCATCTCTTGGGCGTGTATGCTGAGGTCTTCACTTCTATTAACCCTATTCCAGAAGGTCCCTCGTATCCAGCGACCTTGGTGCTTCAAGCCTTGAATTTTGATGTGGAAGTGAAGCTGGCTTCGGTTAAGGCACCCACTAAGGATATGGGTTTGAATCCCGCACAGGTACTCACTAGCGAAGGGCAGGAGCTCGAAGTAGATTTGTACGATGAGGGTAAAATCACAAAGTACATCAGGGTCCGATTAGAACATGAATCCGCCATCATTTTACTCTACCTCAAGCCTGTCGCAAAGCTCAGTGACCGCGCCGTAGGGGAATACCGCGAGGCCATTGCGGTGGAGCCTGTCATTCATGCGAAGTTTGACCAAACCGTCTACTGGAATACGGGCAAGAAAGGAACCATTGGATACAGTATTTACTCCAAGGATGGGGGTGAGTTAAGTTGGTCAATAAACTTCGCTCTTAAGGGATTGAAACACATCAATGGTTATGATCATCTGATTAGGGACGAGGATCATCAGATTACATTCAATGCCATTGAAAAAAGCGCATTGTTGAATGCCGGATGGAATCACTTCACTGAGGAAATCCCGGCAAAAATGGAAAATGGGAAGTATTTGGTTTTCTTGTCATCAACTATTGTAACATCAAAAATGGCCATTCCAAAGTCTATTGAAGAAAAGCAAACCATCAGCTACCCACATATAGGCACACACTATAAGTACACTCCGGCACAAGCGACTTTAACAGTCCTCGACCTCAATAAAAAGCGCATCAAAGTGGGCTACATCGACGGGGCAGGGGATTTAATGGACGAGACGTTGGAGACCGTCGGCTATGAGGTGGTTAGAATTACCGAAGAGACGCCAGAGCTTTGGGATGAAGTGGATGTCGTTTTGGTTGGTATTCGTGCCTTCAATACCGAAGCATGGTTGATGAAGAGTGAGGAGCGCATTAAAAGTTTTGTGGCCAATGGCGGAAATTTTGTGGTGACCTATACTACGGCGGGCCGAAGCGGGATGGCATTGCCATTGCCTGTGCCTTTGACCGTGGGGCGTGATCGTGTGACGGAAGAAGAGGCGCCGGTGGCTTTGAAAGAATCGGTTCTTTTGCAGCGTCCTAATGAATTAAGCACGGCCGATTTTGAACAATGGGTGCAGGAGCGTGGTTTATATTTCCCGAGCGAATACGAAGGCTATACCACCGCTTTGAGCATCACGGAATCTACGGGGACTGTGTATGAAAACTCGACTGTGGTTGCAGAGTATGGGAAAGGTTCCGTAATTTACACAGGCCTGTCGCTCTTCCGGGAATTGCCGAAGGGGGTTCCAGGCGCTTTGAGACTACTACAAAATATCTTGCATTATGACCGTTAAGAATCCCTCAATCATTAATTGGAAGAAGTACTACATCGGCGTGATCGCGCTTTTGGTAGCGGAGATTGTGGCGTTCTATTTCATCACGCGTCAATACGTGTAAATGCACCTACTGGACTGGATCGTATTAGCAGCAACTCTTGCGGCTATTGTTGGGTATGGTGTACTCAAAACAAGCCGTAGAGAAGCGGGTGAGCTTTTGAGTGGTTCAAAAGATGTAAGTCGCTTGACTATAGGTCTTGGCATCATGGCAACCCAAGCCTCGGCCATCACCTTTTTGTCCACGCCCGGTCAGGCCTATGCCGAGGATATGGGATTTATTCAGTTCTATTTTGGTCTTCCCCTGGCAGTCATTCTCGTCAGCGCCTTCTTTGTGCCGGCCTACAGAAAGATGAGTGCCATCACCGCGTACCAATTCCTCGAGCAACGTTTCGACCGTAAAACCCGGTTATTCACTGCTGCACTCTTTTTGATGTCTCGTGGATTGGCGGCAGGTATTACCATATTCGCGCCCGCCATCGTACTAAGCGCTGCACTGGGTGTATCGCTCAATCTTATGATTGTCATCATAGGGCTCATTGTAGTCTTTTACACGGTCAGTGGAGGTTCCGCGGCTGTGGCTGTAACCCAGAAATGGCAGATGCTCACCATCCTCGGGGGGATGGGGATTGCGGCCTATTTATTGGTTGATAAGATCCCTGTCAGTATGCCTGAAGCCTATGATATTGCTGGGAGAATGGGCAAACTAAATATCATTAATACCAGCTTAGATCCAGGTACCCGTTACACGCTTTGGTCCGGCCTTGCTGGAGGATTGTTTCTTTCATTGAGCTACTTAGGAACCGATCAAAGCCAAGTCCAACGCTATTTAGGTGCTGAAGACCAAGCTACGAGCCGTTTTGGACTGCTGTTTAATGGCGTATTTAAAGTGCCTATGCAGTTTTCGATTTTAGCAATTGGCGTCCTACTATTTGTGTTTTACCAATTCACGCAACCGCCCATCTTCTTCAATGAAAGCGAAGTGAAACGAGCGCCGATGGAGGTGCAAGCGGAATTGGCCGAACTGGAAAAATTCCATGCCCATTCTTTCGCCGCCAAGCGTGAAGCCCTCCTCATCGGAGATTGGGCCGCTGTAGATGCGCACAAAGAGCGTCTTGCTCAATTGCGTGAAACGTACATGTCTACGCTTGAAAAACACGTACCCAACTTCCAGCGCAAAGACACGGATTACGTCTTCATCACCTTCGTGCTCAACTTCCTACCCAAAGGCCTCGTAGGCTTGCTATTGGCAGTGATCATTTCAGCTGCCATGTCCAGCACGGCCGGTGAAGTCAGCGCCCTCGCCACCACCACCTATGTAGACTATTACACGGTTTTCAAAGGGGAGTCCCAGCGTCCGAAGCGCACCATCCGCATACTCACTTTTATTTGGGGTCTGGCCGCCATTGGCGTCGCTCTAGCCGCACCACTGTACGAGAACCTCATTCAATTGGTCAATGTTCTGGGTAGCCTATTCTATGGCACCATCTTAGGGATTTTCCTCGTTGCACTCTTCATTAAACAAGTAAATGGGAAGTCCATTTTTATCGCCGGTATTGTGGGCCAATTCACGGTCTTCGTGATACATTACCTCAATACAGTAGAGTCAATTTCATTGGGCTTTCTTTGGTACAATGTTATAGGATCTCTTACCGTTGTAGCTACGGCGTTACTATTCCACTTCTGGTTTAAAAAAGGGGTTGTATATAGCTAGAATTGAGCCCTTTGCTTCATGCGCTCGACCATTTCAAACACTGCCGGGCAATGGCGGACATTCGTCTCCGTCAGTCCTAAAATCGACTTCATATTCGGGTGATTCGTATGCGGGTATTGACGGCACGCCTTGGGAGCATATTCGTAGATCGTGCATTTGTTGGTGTCCAATTCTAAAAAGGGGCACGGCAAACTTTTCATCACCCAATCCCCATCTTCATCCACACGCAGGTATTGCTTCTCGAAATCTGCCGGCTTCATGCCTTGCCTCTTCGAAATCCGCCCAATGTCTTGCTTAGTTAGGAGCGGACCCGTAGTCCGGCAGCAACGTGCACATGTCAAGCAATCCGTTTCGGCAAAGACTTCTTCATGCATCGCATGAAATTGCTCGTTCAAACGCTTTGGGTCTTGCCCGCTTATGCGGGCGAAGAATTTTTTATTCTCCTTTCGCTTAGAGCGGGCGAGCTCCTTAAAATCCGGCCATATGCGTTCGAGGTAATTAGCCATTCGCTTTTGCCACTAATGCTTCTAATTCTTCTTTGGTCTCTTTGACGTAGGCCTCGTATTCCTTGGTAGATGGGCCGTAAAAACCGGTATGGATCTTCACCACATTTCCCTGGTGATCCAACATAATCGAAGTAGGATAGCTTCTGATTTGCTCTAACGGTAACACCGCATTGCGGTCTTGCTTAGGATCGAAGGTGGCAATGACCATGGGGAAGGAGGTCCCTAGATCACGCTCCATTTTCTGCACTGCGGCGGTAGCTTTTTCTAACGTCCCACTGTATTCATAGCTCAAGCCATAGACATTAATGGCACCATCGAATTCACGGTAATACATGTCCAATACTCGGCCTTCGTCCATACAGTTAGGACACCACGACCCTTGAATGGCTAAGATGGTAGGCTTGGTGATGGTACGACTATCGAAGTGAACGGTATCGCCATCAAGACCCGGTAAATGCCACTCTATGTGCGTATAATCTTCGCGCAACGATGACATTTCCTGTGGATCTTCCAAGGTGGCATTATCATCTGCAATGCCGGAGAAGGAGTAGTAGCCCGTCATCCCGGCCCAAACGTGACCTTCAATGGTGCTATCCGAGACCGTAGCGCGGACTTTGTAGATAAATCTGCCGTCGAAGCCCATGAGCTCAAAACCACCCTCGACCTCGTAACCCGTCATAAATCTGCTATCGCCAGTAGAGGTGGCAATAGTCCCAACGAGAACGCCGTCTTTTTTGTCCAGTTGCAGTAATGCAGGCTTCTCTGTTCCCTCGCCGAGGTAGCGGGTGATAGCATATTGGCCAGAGAATTCTGAAGGGCTCTGTTCATAGGTCATACCTCCAGGCTCTAGCTCGAGAGGTAATCGATAGTTATTTGCGTCCGTGCGGTAATATTCTCCTTTAAACCCATCCTCTGTAGCTACGAGCCAAAGGTCCGAGGCGAACACTGGGAAAGTACCGCGAAGAGTATCTTCTCCGCTTAGAGTTACTTCAAAAGACTCTTGTACGCCGTTGTAAAACGTCAGTGTGTGCTCTTCCAGATAAACGTTAAACGACACCCTGGTGGAGTCGTTTTGGATGATGGATCCAATGAAATCTTGACCTGTGGCTGCTTCCGTTTTTGGCTCAGGTTTTGAGCAAGAAAAAAGGGCCATCGAAATGGCCCCTATGATGATGAAATTCTTCATGTTTGAATTAGAGGTTTA
>UPTG01001273.1_pt1 | contig 18714 bp, 6 predicted proteins | sample 2160121 | NCBI WGS metagenome assembly UPTG01 (sample SAMN06266255, study PRJEB28933) | marine metagenome | isolation source: Columbia River Estuary | place: USA:Columbia River Estuary, USA | collected 2014-07-27
TTATGTACCGCTCCTGTCAATTGAGCAATTTCTATATCAGATATACCCGGTATTTCTTTAGCTAGCCTACTCCATATATATACTCTAACCGCTTGGTCAATATTATATCCTAATTTTTCAACTCTTTTAACCGATGCAACTTCCGCGCTGTTATCACCAAGTTCTTTCATACGAGTTTCTAACGCTTTATAATCTACTACAAGATTCATTCTATAAGTACTTAGAGCATTTTCTGCAGCGGTATAAGGTCGAAGAATATTTTTCTTCATCCAAGCCATGTCCTCATTACCTTGTTTACCTTTGCCATATAGCTTATAAAGCATACCTGGAAAATCTTCAGCGCTAGAGGGGATAAATAAATCATCATATCTTTTTTTACCTTCATTATAAGCTTTAGAATCGGAAACTTCGGCATCGGCTTCTGCTCCTCCTTTTCTTTCTATCATTTCAGCAATGCCTTTAGGCAAGTATAACTCAGGAGAAGTTTTTTCTAATTCTTTTAGCCTTCTATCATATTCTTTAGCTGTTTCAAATCTAGTTTCACCAGTCTTTTTGTCTTCTATTTCTAATCTTTTTTTATTAACTTTAGAATTATAACTTTCACTTATTTTATCTAACGCAACTACTTGTGATACAGGCCCTATTGGGTTTTTTATAAGCTTGACAAGCTCGGGAAAATCAGAAGTAACATCAACACCACTAGCTATTATTTTATTTAGAGTCTTACCGTTTTTAGCAACAACTTCTTTACTAACTGAAAAATTATTTTTACTATTTTGCAATTCGTTTTCAATAAATGTTTCGTACATAGTTTGCCCTCGAACATAATCATAAGTATATTTTAAATGAGCAATGCCTTCTTTACTAATAGTCCCAGCCATTACTGCATCTACCCGTAGTTGATTTTCAGATCGGGTACCTTTTTTACCGCCTATTTTTCCATAAGCATATTTAACAAAACCCAAATCTGATTTTATACGCCCTAAAGGTTCTCGTATTCTTTCTGATACTACAGCTATTATTGCTTTTGCATATCTATTTAATAAACCTGTTCTACTACCAAACACATCACCAGCTAATTGCTTATCCTCATTGCCTATTAAGCTTTCAAAATCATAGGTTACTTCTCTAATTTTAGCCAAATCATTTAACTCTCCATTACGTAGTAATTCCATTATTTTTAAACCAAACTTTTGTTTTGCAAGTATATGTTCGTTAGCTCCTAAATCTTTAAGCGAATTAGGCTTTTGTTTTTTCTTTTTAAATTTATTTTTTCTAGAATTGCTTAGCTTTTCATTACCAAAATGCAAAAGATTCATAGACGACAAAGAACGCAAACCAGTGCCGGTGTTGTTTAGCAGCATAATTTCTAACATATTAGCTACTTTTACGGCTTTTGCAGAAGATCCTTTAGCAATAGCTTGGTTATACATGTCTCCGGATACCGCAAGAACAGTTTCTAATAGCGCATCCCCAAGAGCTATATCTAAAACAGCAGCCTTGCCTTCAACTGAATTCCTAAATTCATTTAGTTCTTTAATCTGTTTTTCAGGAGATTCACCTTTTTCTGTTATTCCGGCTTGTACTGCTTTTAATCTGTTTTGGTTACCTATTATACTATTTAAAATTTCCCCTTTTGCATTTTCTTTTGATATATTAAGACTAGCTTTATAAGCTATATTTTGTTTCATCAGTGATTCGAAATTTGCAATAGTTTCTTTAGAGTTATCAGATAATTCTATTGGTGATTCTTTGTAATCAGCGCTTACTATTTCGTTAAACAATTTTCTGTTTGCTAAACCGCCTCGTTTTGCGCTAACATAATTACCATTTGCATCAAGAACAACTTCTCCCTTAAAGCCTTTACCTATTGATATTCCCGATAACTCTGCTAATATTTTACCGGTATTACTAGCTTTTGTAGTAGTTAATGTTTGAAATAATGGCCCTAAAATAGTAGAAAATTCGTTAAAGGTTGGAGCCAACTCCATAAATTCTTTTTTGGTATAAGCTAATATACCTTTGCCCTTGGAAGCAAAATCACCACTTTCATCTTTTATTTTTATAGGCTCTCCTAAGCCTATTGACACTACTTTTGCTTTATTTGGTTGATTTATTGGATCATTACTTTGCTTAGCATTAAAATCAAGAGCAACTACAGTTTCCATTACGTCAATAACTCCAGCTTCTTTATAATCAACCCATAAAACTTTATCTCTAGCATAGTCCATGCCTTTTTCGTACAGTTCCTGCACTTCCGAAAGCCCTTTGCCTAAATACTCAGCAGCTTCTTTTAAGTATTTAGAGTCCATGCCTCCATTAGCTATTCCTCTATCTATATTCTTGCCAATTACAGCAACATAAGCTTCCATTAATGGAACACCTAATTTTTCTTGACCAGATTCTATTTGCTTTTTACCTTCAGCAGACATAATCATTTCAAATGTTCTGTCAAAACCTAGCTCCTCGGACAACGCTTCTATTAACGATGTTCTATTAATGTTTTGTTCTGAACCTTCTAAAAACTTTCCTTGCCACTCTGCTAAATCAATTTTTCTTTTTACAAATAAAGGTGCTCCGGCTGCAGTTTTATCTCTTATTTGTTTGCCATTAGAATCTAATAAAGGTTCTTTAAATTCTGGAAATCTTTTGTTAATTGTTCTTTGCGAAAGGTTATCTTTAAACAAAGCGTAAGCTCTTTTTACAAAACCCGCATATTCAGCTGTACCAACCTCACCGGCATCTTTAGACATTTCTTCAAATATAGCTTTAGATACAGTAGCTCTAAGCCTGTCTTTAAATATTTTTTGCTTATTTAATTTAGGAGGATTTCCTAAAAGCTTGCTATACTCTTCATATTGTGCTTGAGCTTCTTCTCTTTCAGCTTCGCTTAGCTTTGGATTTCTAGCATTTCTAAAAGCTTCTGCTTTTACTTTTGTTATTACTTTTGCAATTATAGGTTTAGGAGATCTTGCTCCTAACATAATTTCTTTACTTCCGTCTGCGTAAGTTACTTCGGCTTGATTGTTTTCTTTAAACGCCATTTTTACTTTACCGCTTTTGCCTAACTCAATGGTTCCTATACTTTTAGCATCTAAATCTTCTAACTTATCCGTAGCAAATACTTCGTCAACTGTTTTTTCTAATTTTTCTACAGTTTCAGTAGACAAACGTAATTTAGCCTGAGCTGTTAATCTACTTCTTCTAGGAGAATTTAAGGGAGACGAGGTGTCATAAGACGCTGGAGATTCTCCATCAGAAAAGTTATCAGACTCCCCCTCTATAAATTCCCCTTGTTTCTCTTCAATCAGTCTATCTAAAGATTCTGTTTGAAACATGTCGCGATATTCTGGCAATTTAAGAACATTTAATAGTCTATTTCCAAGATTACCCATTATGTAAGTAGTTAAAGTACCTTCTTTAATACTGTTAGTCACAGGTTTACCCTCGTTTCTTAACATTCTATTTTTAGCAAAAGCATATAAACGATCACGTCTAGCGGTACCACCAGACTCTTGTAAGTCAGGGTTTTCTTTAAATAACTTATAAGCGTCTTCCTTTGACAATTTATTATCTACCACTTCTTTAACAAATTCCTGCCCGTACATATATGCTTTAATAGCTTTAGGTAATTCTATTAAGCTTAACTCCGACATAATATCTAGTTTTGTATCTTCAGCTATGCTGTTTAAACCATGTTTGCGTATATGAGACTCTAAAATCATTCTAACTATATTATTACCTTGGTCTTTACCTTTCGCAACGGTTTCCCCAAAGTGATAGCCCATCATACCTGCAATACTTTCTGTATCCATTTTGCCTTCCGCTACGTACTTTTTGTAAAGATCATTTAATCTTTCTGAGTTAGTTCTTTCAAATTCGACTATTGTTTTGTCAATAACCTTAGAATTCATAGTTTCTTTATATGAACCCTCTAAACTTTTTGCTACCGCTCCCGTGTGTTTGTTTAAAGTTTCTCCCTTAGGAGTTACAGCTAAATTACCTAAAAGATTTTCATATCCTTTTATAGCGTTTTTATTGCTTTTAACGCTTAATCCACCATTAGCAAAAGAATCGTAAAATTGAACTATTTCAGATGCAGAAACAGGAGCGTTTTCAACTCCGTCTTTGTTTTTAAAAGAAAAATTACCTATTTTTTCTGATTGACCCAATAAAGATGCAAATTTAGTAACACCTGATTTCATAGTAGATAATACGCCCCCATCAATTAAAGCGTCTCTAAATGCACTTTCTCCCTTTAAGTTTTGTGTTAAATAAGATAAATATTCATTAGCGTTGTAATCAGCTCTTTCAGCTTCGCTCATTCTTGAAGTTTCTTCTGAATGAACTGCATCTATATATTCAGCAAATGAAGTATATTCCTTTAAAGCGCCATCTATTTGCAAAAAGAAAGATTTACCATACTTTTTCATAGCAGCATCTACATCGGCCTCTATAACACTTCTTAGTTTTACAGGAGCACCTTCAACACCTTTTAAACTAGACAACAATATATGATTAAATTCATGTTTAGTTACACCCGATGTAAGATTACTTGTGTTAATAGTAAGTACACCTGTTTTTGAATTATAATTACCTCGGGTGTTTTTCCATTGTGGAGTTAGTATATTGTCTACTATTTCTAGCGTAATATTCTTACCGTTTTCTTTATCAATACCCTTCAATCCTTTTTTAAAATTGTTAAATTCAGCAGTAACAAGAGTGTTAATAGATTGCAAGTTTTGATAAAACGCAAGCTGAACTGCTTCCGCTTCGCTTCTGCTAGAAAATAAAGTGCTTTTAGCTCTTTGTTCGGGACTCATTTTTAAATAAGCCGCAGCACTTTCGGCTCCGGATTGCATTTCACTCATTACAGTGTTGCCTTTGACTCCCTCTATAATTTTAAGATTAAACCTAGCAGTTAAGTGATCGTCTACTAGCTTTTCATAGCTTTCTAGCTTTTCGCCTGATAATTTTTCTTTATAGTTGTCGAATTTAACCCCTTCTGCAACTTTTCTGTTAAGTTCCGTGTATGTTCGGTCGTAAACGTCTCTAACCTTACGAGTAGATATGAAAAGATTTTTAACAGTTGATCGTTTCATATCTTTAAATCCAAAAACAGTAAAACCAAAAGTACTTATAAACATGTCTCTCAAAAGATGCACATCGTTACCGTTTGCATCTCTTATAAAAGACTCGTTCATTACAGTTTTAAAAGCCTTGTCATTAGCAACAGAATCATACATTGCTTCAGTAAACATTGAAACAGGATGAGCCGCAAAACCACCGGTAGCTCCCCCAATAGCGTGTTGAGCTATGCCTCCTAAGCCCCAAAAACGTCCTGAAAATTTAGGCAACATACTCCCTATTTTACCTCCAGCTAAACTCCCTAATCCCCATCCAAATCCTTGGCCCTTAGGAGCTTCTCCTAAAAAAGCTGTTTGCATTAATGCTTCTTCTTTTAAACCCGTGAGCAATACTCCTTGAGCTTTAGCTATAGTACTGGAACTTGATAGTAAAGTTTTAGCTTTGTCACCTATAGATATATATTCGTAGCCTCCTTTTGCTAATTTATTAGCAACCTTAAAAACTTTAGCTCCTTTTAATACTTTATTGCCAACATAAAAGTTTAGCACAGCTCCGCCTAGCCCTGCTGTCATTTCTGTAGCTTCCATTCCCCATGTTCTATCTAAATTTTTTTGTTGATTTTCGTTTAATTCAAATCCTAGTTCTGGTAAAGTTCTTACTGCTTGATCAAGTTTTTCTTGAGTAGTAAAATTTTGAACGCCTAAAGCATTTAAACTAACATCTAAAGGTTTTTCTCCTATTAAGCCGGTTGTCATTATTTTAAAAAATTGAGCTGCTTTTCCTCCCAAAGTTTCATTTAAACCAGGAGTGCTGTAATCATTGTTAAATAAAAATAAATCATTTACAACCGCCTGATTTAAGTTTAAATATTTTCGTCTATCAACAATATTATCCAAATATTTGTTTAGATCGTCTCCTCCTCTTAATTGATTTCCATCTAAAGTGCCTTCAACTTTAACGCTTCCAAAATCTGCTCCTCGCGCTCTTGCGTCTACCATACTACCCAAGGTCATTGCTTCTACCGGAAGCTTTTCAAAGCTAAGCATTGAATCCCAATTAGCGTATCCTGTTATTTTAAAATCCTCTGGTTTATTTTGTAAAGATTTTTTAAGAATTAAAGATTCATTAACATTCAAGTACCAAGCGGATTTAGCTCCTTCATAAGTTCCTGGTATTTGACTAGCTAAGTTTTTATATTGCTCACTTAAATCAACAGTTGTAATACCCTGATCTTCTGCTTGATCTTGTGAAAAAGTTAGCCGTTCATTAGTGTATTTATCAAACGTCATTACTTGATCTTCTCCACCATTAAAAAACTTATCTGAGTTTGCCCGTTTTTCATTTAATTCAGCATAATTTTCTTTAGCTGTTTTTAATTTATCAGCATAAGCAAAAAGCTCTTTATTAAATTCACTTTGGTTACCTGCAACACCCCCAAAGCTTGAAAGAACAGGTCTGTTTTTTTCAAGCAACATAACCTCTTTTTTTGCATTAACAACATTTTGTTCTGCAGGATTAAGACTTCCAAGAATATAATTTATATTATTATTTAATGTATTCTCAAAAATTTGAGGAGTAGCAATGTTGTTTTCTTCTAATACTGCTGTTTGTTTTTTTATTTGATTTAAACTATCCTGGCTCTTAGCTCTTTGGATAGCGGCTCTAGATATAAGATCAATAGTTTCCGTTGTAATTCCATCCCCACCTCCAAAAAAACCTATACCTAAATCTTCCTTTATTTTATTGCGCATTTCCGCAACGAGATTTCCAGAATATTGTAAATCAGTTATAGTATTTCCTGTTAAATCTGTTTTGCTAATAAACTCGTTAAATATTTTATTATTGTCTTTAATTAAAAGTTGATCTGCAATTTCAGTAGCTCTAAGAGCTTCTTCAGTTTGCATAGCTTTACGCTGCTCAGCTTCTATTTGAACTTGAGTTTTCTTTACATTAAAAGCGGGATTTTTTTCTTTATATTCTTTTTCGGAGGCATCGTCTTGTTTTAATTGAGCTTGAAACTGCTCTTCTTCAACTTGAAATTTTGCCTTTTCTCTTCCGCTTATGTCTCTATTTTGAGCCTCTAGGTCTTTATCTGAATAAGACGTAAGTTCTTTTAGTAAGGCTTTGTTAGCTTGCTGACTTAAAAAATTATTGTAGTTTAACGGGTCAGGTTCTGTTAAGTCCGAAGAACCATCTTCCAAGTTGGACTCCGTATCTTGTGCAGGTGTTGTTTCCGACACTACATCCACACTCTCTGCAGCATCTGTTTGAAAAATTTTAGGAACACTTGCTTCTGCATCATCTTTTTTAGTTTCTTCTTCTGTTTTTACAGTAGGGTCTCCTGGCCCTTCGCTTACTAATTCCCACGAAAAACCATTAGTTTCAGCTTCAATAATAGCATCAGCAGCTTCTAATTCTGTTTCAAATGTAATCTTCTGATCATTTATTAAATATACGTACATATAATATAATTTTTTTTGAATTATTTTTTTGAATTATTGTTAGCTATTTGCAATGCTAATACACTTGCTGCTCTAGGATTCTTTAACGATCCCCCCACTGATTCAGCTAAAGTAGTCATTTGTTTTACACTATCATATCTTAATGTTACTGAACCAGGTATACTTGGTGCTTGGCCGGCTGTATAAGAAGTAGCAGGAGCATCAGGATCAACATCCGCATCAGAAGGTCCTGAAAAGCTAACGGTAACTGAATCCGCGCCCCATTCAAGTTTAGTAATTTTTCCACCTTGAAAAGAACTGCCTATTTGTACAGGAAGTACTTCTGGCATAATTTCTGCTGTCGTCCTCGTAGTGTTAAATAAATTGGTTGTATTGTTTTTCCAGTAAGCCGCGTCATCTTGCTTATCGCTTGGTGCAGAAGTAGTTATTTTAGTAGGATTTCCTATTGGGGTGTCAATATAATACTCTATTAAATCATCTTCTCCCTCTCCTCCTTTAATAATTCTTTCCTTAACACCGCTATCTGCTTTAAAAAGACCTATTTGAGCCGTTTTTATTAAATCATTCCTTTTATCTGGGTTGCCTTGATATTCTTTTGGATCAATGTTAAGATCCTCTAGGTACAAAGCTTGCTCTTGCTTATCTATAAATGAATCTATATAAGAGGCCATTTCTAGTTGGCTTTTAAGGTTGACAGCATTAACTTCAGCTGTGTTTAACATTTGTCTATTAACAGTATATTCAAGATTACCATCCCTGTATGTCTTAACAGAGGATTTTCCGTCTCTTACTCTAGCACTCGCACCTCCGTCAGCATTGTATAGTTGGGTATTTAAAAGTTCAGATTGTACAACAGCGGCATTAGTTTCTTTTTTTATAACAAGGTTATTTGATTTATTAAGAAAATCTTCTTGCGTCATTGTGAAAGACTGGCCATCTCCTTTAACTGTTACATTAAATTTGTTATCCTCACCCTTGCTAAAATCTATTGAATAATTAGGAATTCCCCCTATTGCGTTGAATATTGTAGAAGCTTGGGCGTTACTAGCCGTTCCATCGAACTCTCTAAAAGTATACTTTCCTGTTTGAAAAGCATTAGGATCATTACCATAGAGTTGTCTAGCGTTGGAAGCTGTTGTAATATATGATTCAGCAAAAGTATTCGCATCAGTTAATCGTTGCACTAAGTCGGCCCTACGTTTAGAAAGCATAGGGTCTTTGTTTCCATTTATTTTTTGATCAATATCAATATAATTTATTTGTTCTAAAAGAGATTGAGTATTGGGTATCATAATATTCCGAAGGTTTTCGGGTCCTTCTTTTAATTTAGCATTAAATTCAGTTGCATCTACAGACAGTTGATTAGCTAAGCCAATATAAATATCGTTTCTTCTTTCATTTTCTTTTTTTAATACTTCTTCTCGTCTTTTTTCTTCAGCGCCAAATACAGCAATACCTTGTGCTAATGTGCCTGAAGCTTTCTCAATAGCTTGAGAAACAATTAAGCCAGACTTATCGTCTATTATCCTTGGATTTCTATAACTCATTTTTTATTTTTTTAATTGTTACCTGAACCTAAATCTCCGCGAGAAGGCGTATTGAACAGTAAATTAAGGTTAGATTCTTGATCGTTAGAAGTTTGAGAAACTTCATCAACAACTGTTTCAGCAACAGGAATTAGGAATTCATTGGGTGCATCGTTGCTATTAAGTGCTCCTGACTGTAAAACCGCAGATCCCATGCTAGTTACCCCACCTATCATACTACCAATAGCTCCTTGTTCCGCTGCATTTGCATTTGCTATATTAACATTTGCCTGATCTACTCCAGCTTGCATTCTATCTAATGTCGCTAGGTCTCTGCTTTCTTGAGCGTTGTACTGAAAAGCTTTACCTTGAGCTTGAGCACTTTGAACTCTACCTCCTTCTGATATTTGTATTCGCTGCAACCTAGCCTGTTCAGCCATGTATTGTTGCTGCAGCCTAGCTTCTCCTTGCGCCGCTAATTGTTCGTTTTTAGCTTCTTGCATTTGTATATTTGCTGAAACTTCTTTTTTACTTCGTTTAGCAGCTTGAGCTAATGCAGTAGCTCCTCCGGCGCTCGCTCCTGTGGCTTGTAACACGTCTAATGTATTTGCTAGAGCAATATCTGTTTGTTCCATCTGGATCTCCGCAGCGCTTGTAGCAACGCCCAGACTAGCAAAAGGATTACTTAAGTTGTCTGATAAATCAGTAGCCATATCAGCCAAAGAGGTTACTCCAGAATAAGGATTTATAACATCTTGTCTCTTAGATTCAAAAATTTCAATTTCACGATTGATCCTCTGTTGTTCTCTTTCAGCATTGCCTCTAGCCTCTTCTGCTCTTCTTCTTTCCATAATACCTCCAACTATACTCACTGTTGCCCCTATTCCTGCGGCTATTACTACTGCTCCTGCCATGTGTTCTCTTTTTTATTATATTCTTCCATTGTTATTGAAAAAAAATTATTTTCTACTTCTTTTATATTTTTTATGTTATTAGGATTAGCTATTATATTTATCCAAACGCAATCCTCAACACAAGTAATTAGTCTTTTAGTTCCTTTTATAGAATGTGACCAGCAAGGAGCTATGTGTTCCACAATTTCATCATCTGCTTGTACAATTACTTTACCTGAAAGCAAAAGCCAAAAATGATTAGTATGGTGCATTGCACTTATTACTAAAGCACCTTTTTTTAATATCATTTGGCGCATATAAAGTCCATCGGAAAAGTGACTAGTAATAGGAAATTCATCTACATTTACTAAGCTTTTACCATCTCCGTATATACCTTCTTCATTGTTATTATCTATTAAACTATTTTGTAACACTTCCAATTGTTTAATAAAATTTGTTGATAACTCTGTACTCATTTAATTTAATTTAATTTAAGATGACTGCACAAATCCTGTGCTCACTGCAAACAATTCTTTTTTAGCATTGTTAGCGTTGTTTACTTCCATTTTTACTTCTCCAAAAAAACCTTTAACTCCCGACGATGATCTACCAAATACTACCTCTCCACTTTGTGACGATGTATCATTAACCAAATCCGCAAAGTATTTGTCTTCTTTTAATTTAAAGCTATTAACTAATAATGCATTTTGCATTTGTTCTAGCGTAGTAGCAAATACAGCTTCTGTTACAGGTAAAGTTTTATCGGTGTTAGTATTAAAGCTAACCATTCTCCAACCGGTATCACCTTCGTAGTTAATTGTTTGAAAGTTTTTAACCATTGAGGGCGCCCCGTTGAATACAAATGTAACATTTGAATTGTATGTAGTTCCGTAAAATACCCCTCTAGCAGTTGTATTAGGAGCTAAAGTGTAATGCTTGTATATCTTACCAGCGTTAGTTGTAAAGTAGTTATTATTAAGACTAAATATTTGTTTAGGTTTATAGTCAAAAAGACTTGTCCACCCTTTCACGCTTTCGTCAAAAGACACGGTCGAAAAAGATCCCCCCGTTGCTGAACGCAATTTAGATTCTATAGATAAAACATATTGTTTATTGTGAGCATCCCATCCACCAAATATTCCAGCTGTTTTTGCTGTGGATAACTTGTCTCTAAAAAAGTCAGTCATGCCGTAATTAGATATAATGGTTATTCCATCCATTGATAATCTACAAACAACATTTTGGTTTCTATCGGTAAAATATTTGCGGTAACCATTGACAGCAAAAGATTCTGGATCTGTTGATATCCCATACTCACCTCCAAATGCAACGTTTTGACCTATAACTAAATTACGGCTAGTAACACTAGCATTGCCTTCAGCTGAATATATAGCGTCTTTGTCTATTAAAGATTTACTTACTTTACTTTCTTGAAATATAATAAGATTTGTATCTTCAGCATAAAGCTTTTGTATTGATCCATTAGCCGGGTCTATAGTCCTTGTTATATCTTCTCCTACGCTAAACTGATTAGTAGCATTAAAACTTGTTCTAGAATTAAATACACCTGAATGTATTAAACCACTAAACCTATGTGATTGTGTAGGCTCGTCTTCTACTAGATAAGCCTTGACGCCGTAATCCACAGAAGTATTATTGTATCCGCCTCTTATTCTAGATTCTTCTATAAGCCAATCACTATCAGCGGTTCCAATGTAAGCTCTAGGTATATTGCTAAAATCTATAATCTTTCCGAAAGTTATAGGGGAGGCCACTGGAATAACGTCGACAGGAGCAACGGCAGCTACAAAATAGGGATTTGGATTAAGTGTTGGAAATGCTTCCACTATGGTGCTCGTATACTTTTTATCTACTCCCCCTATTTGATATGTTATGGTAAATTCCTGTCCTACGCTAATTTGATTAACGGATGCAGTTCCTCCAAAGATTATTGTTGCTCCACTATTGCTAGCGTAAGCAATGTTCGAAACTCCAGGAGTTACATCAGTTATAGTCTTGATTTTTTTTAACCAGAATGTATTAAAGTACTTAAGTTCTATAATTGCTGCCATTTATTAAGATATTATTTTTATTCTAGATGTAGCGTATGGCGTTAGTGCTCCTAATGGAGTGGTCGGATCCAATGGCGATGTTTGTGTAGCCTTAACTCCAAAGTTAGTGTTTGATGAATTAAATACTTTAATACCAGTGTCACTATCAAATCCTGCGGCCCATCTTAAATTAATTTCTTGAGGTGGATTTTCACCTGTAGGAGTTCCTAAAGTAGTCCATAATGCAGAAGTTTCAGCATAGTCATCCGCGTGTAATTCAAAATTTATAAAACGAAAATCTTCTGGTGGTGTATAAGGCACTGTTCTTGCTCTGTCAGTGTAAAATTTATTAACATATTCCGCGTATGGAGTTTCGGCATATAGCTCTAAAGTGAGATCTACAGGAAGCTCAACAACTGGCGCATTAGTTTCAGCGGATCTAAAATATTCGTAAGAATCTCCTTCGGTAGCAGGAGCGGCATTGCTACCCTGCCAAGGAATACATTTAGGATAATGTAAATCGTCAGCCACAATCCATCCTATTGGATCAGTTTGAGATACCCCTCCTCCAATTTTTTGCAATTTACTAACTACTATAGCATACTCTACGCCTTCCCCATTAAATCCAAAGCTTGAATAATCAAAAGCTCTTATGTTTGATAGCCAATTAGGATCAGCACTAATCCCTGTTGGGTTACCAACAATTAAGCCGTTAGATCCACCAGGCCAATCGCGTTCAACGGCTCTTGTGGTTGCAATACCAGCACTTGTACCAGCTTGATTGTATTCAAAAGACCTAGGCAATTCAATCCATTCAGTGTTTCCAACTTTTCTATAAAAAAATGTAGTTTCTCCAGCTTTAAACTCTTTAGCTAGACTGGCAACAAACCCCGGTTGTTTAACATTAGACGTAAACGACAAAGTCCCCGACTTATGAGATCCTACGCTCATATCAAATTCTTCATCAAGGGCATACGAAATATAAGATTCGCCATCAGCATTTAAAGGTGGGTTAATTGGGCTACCGCTTTCTCTAAGATACCATATTCCAGAAATGCCATTATTACCACCAGCAAGTGGTGGCGCAGAAGCTTGAACAGTAGCTACTATAACCCCATTAGTCAATGAAGATGGATTAATTATACAAACATCACTTAATGCCTCAGGATTAACCTTAGCATAATCTATAGAAATATCTGTTGTGTGATCAACAAACAATTGGTTGTATTGCCCTCCATCTCCATTGGGAGAACTTAAGCCGCTGGCATCTGTTAATCTTATAGTTACCGAATATGTTTTTAAATCATTAGTATTCGCTAATTGCGTAATTTCTCCGGTCTCTTGGTTTATCGTCCAATTGTCAGGAATATCAGGAGAATTAACAATACTATATTGCAAGCCGGATCTGTTAAGAGTAGGGTCTGCACTACCGTTTAATGGATTTGCATCAGCCCATTTTCCGGTATCACCTAGTGCTGGTAAAACTACTGTATCACTTACGGCTACCCTAAAATTAGGTATCTGAGTATAAGATGGAACTAAATTTTTAAGAGCACCTTCGCCCCCAATAACCCCACCTATAGGTATTAAGCTCTCATCACCGGTAGAGGTTACTACTTTCATTACAAGACGATAGACATCTATGTCTCTACTTGTATTGGTAAACGTTAAAGAACTATTTGTGCCCGTCGCGTTGTTGCCTAAAAATCTTATTAAATACTTGCCTACAAAAGGTCCGGTTCCTTCTTCTATTCTAAATAATTCTACAGGTTGCCCGGCTCCGTTTACTTGAGAATTAATTGTAACTTCCGCAGGGGTTGTATAAGTTGCGCCCTCGCTGTTAATAGGCTCAAAATAACTTGTAGTCACAGCGCCGTTTTCTAAAGTACCTTCAGTAAAGTCCCATGTAAGATTTACAAAACCTGTAGCTTGCCCTCCGCTAGAAACAACATCCGCATTTAAGTCTACAATTAATCCTTCGGAAGTAGTCTCCCAATATATATCCAGCAAAGATTCAACCGGTTCTGTTTCGTATATAGCTAAGAAAGGTTTCATATAATTACTGGACCCATCTTCCCAAGTAGTTCCTATAGATTTTTCTGTTGTAGATATTCTAGCTATCAATGGATTAGTTTCCAATTGATAAAAAGGAGATATATCGCCCGCTGGTATTACTACATCAGAAGCAGCCATATTAACTTCTCTTGCGTCTGCTATAGCGGTAGATGTATGAGCTATTGCGTTTTTACCCTGAGATGACAATCTAGCATAGTATTGTTCGTTACTAGCAGTAGAGGTTGTCATTATATTAGTAACTCTACCATATAGTGTTACAGAGCTTCTAAATTGCTTTTGTTCAGGACCTACTTCCGCTAAGTCACGAGGTATTTTATTTATATTGTCATTAAACAGCACTGTAAAAGCGGTTAAATTATTTTCTCCTACGGGAAATACCCCGTTATATTCACCGACTGGATTAGCGGCATCTCCTCCGGTCACTTGCTCCGGATAGCCATTAAGTATTCCAGGTAGGTATACATTGTAATATTCCTGTTCTGTTTGTTTAACTACAACTTTATAGCTATACCAGCCTAAATCATTTATAGTATACGCAAACTTTAAATCCTTTGCTCCAGATGCTAAATTTTCAGCGCGGAGATAAACATCGTTAACCCTACCGCTAGTTGTTACAGTGTATTGGCTCTGCAGAGGTGCTGTTAATTCAATATTAGTTACTAACACAAAGTCTTCATAAGCTCCTCTCATGTAGTTTCCTTTTATAGGAATATTAGTATTAAGGTTTCCAACTTCTGCGGACAGCCTAAAAGTACTTGTAGTATCATTAACTATTATACTACCGTTTGACTGAATAGCGTAACCTTCTGCACTAGGATTACTAACCGCTTGTTTTATAGCGTATAAACCAGGGGTTCCCGAAGCCAAGTTTATTTCTGATGTAATTTCCGAATTTACTATTACACTTATTGCATCTCCAAACCAATTTAGCACATCTGTATTTTCTTGAGTTACGTCATAAGGACTATAAATAGTAGAGCCTGAATAAAAATTTGGAATACTACCAATGCCATTATCTACTGAAGAAAGTAAAACGGGTGATTGCCTTCCAAACTTATCTGCTAAAACAAAACCTACTTGATAATTTCTATTTCTTTTAACAGAATGATTTGGATATTCTATCCAATTATTATATTTACCAGTATCACTTTTAGGAGATATTCTACAATTATAATTTATATTAGCAGGAGGGGTATGTTGATCTATGTAATTTCCATATATAATCCTATTGCCTGAACTTTCTTGAGAAAAAGCTCTTACAGGCACTTTGTCATAAACTCTAACTGTTTGTGCTTCCGGTAAAGTTCTGTATGGTTTTCTTGATTGATAGTCGTAAGTATAATAATTACTAACACCGCTAGCTCCAGATATTTGACCCGCCGAAACGCTTTCTAATACTTTAACTGTAACCCCATCGCTTTCTCTAAAAAGTATTTCAATTTCATTTATTTTATAATCTCTAACTATTCTGTTTGCATTAGTTGGTAAAGGAATTACTAGTCCAATATTTTGAACTTGATTTTCCATAAAATCAACTATAGTAGATTGATATGCAGAATCTTCATCTCCATTAATAAAATATCCGTTTTGTTTAGGAATATAAGCTATCTGAGTAAAAGGAGCCATTAAAGAATACTCATTGTCATCATACTTAAATCTATAACTAAATCTAACAAACCTGTCTTCTAGATAGTCAGGATCTCCTGGCCATGTAGTATCACTGTTTTGATTAGTCATAGTAGACTTAATAAGAGTAATATAAGTTCCAATAGTAGGATTAGATGAAAAATCAGGCGAAACAGCAATTCTAGTATCACCACTAGCTATATTAAGTGTAACCGACTCAACAGTAATAAACTCATTACCGCTTATAAAATTTTCAATAGATGTTACATTAGCTCCTATATATTTTGTATATTTAGCTACTTGATCTCCCTCAACTTGAAAATAACCAACTGCACCTGTTGTAATTGGTACATCAATTCTATCATATAGCTGAATTGCTTGATAAGGATTGTATTTTGCTACAGAAATTTGATGTTCTTGCGTATAATACTGAACAGGAATAGATCTACTGCCTCCTGATTGATTAGCTAATCCAATGTTTATTTTACGTGGCTGATTTCTATTATCAGTCCAAAACAATAAACTTTCAAGTAAATTTATACCTATTATTCTATTTGTTGTTGAAAAGTTTAAAAATTCGCCCTCTACTAATCTTGTATAAGCTTCAGTAGAATTGTTGTAAACATAAATGTAATGCTTAGAAGTGCTAGGAGCATTTGTAGGGCTAGAAGTATTAGGGTCAGTGTAGTCTGTTAAAAATACGAATATTTGATCGGTTGCATTATTGCTGTGAATACCTATAATAGTTAATCCATCCCCAATATCAGTTCCTGGAACTAAATTGTTACCTATAATATTTTCTAAAGCCCCAACGTCATTGTCTTCGGATCTACCAACAGATATATTTCTAGCATCTCTATACTCCCCATTAGGCAGTATTCTATCATCAAGATCTTTATTCATCTTGGATTTTAGAAAAGTGTTTTTAATTTGTTGAGCCATTTAATTACGATTTAATCCATTTAGATTTACCTCTCATTACCTGCACTATTTCTGATAGCTTAATGTTAGATAATCTTATTTTAGCATTTCTTAATTTAGCTGATCTGTCTTTTTTTAATCTTTGTATAACATACTCTGGTTGATTAACTCTACTGGCTAGTATAGAATACAGCATGTGTGCATACAGAGCTTCTTCTGCCATTTTAGGTATTCTCATATCTAAATCATAAGCTAAACCATCTGAAATGTATTCTAACACTATTAAACGGTTTTTTAAGTCAGATGAAAAAGCTATAGTTCCATCTCTTTCGTTCATATTAAACCATCCATTTTTTTGAGCGTATTGAGGATCGTTGCCGTATCTTTGACCTAAAAAAGGATTACCGGTTAACCAACCAGCATAAGCTTGATAATCTGCAACGGTTATATTTCCGTTTAATAAATTAGCGTTAGCTTCTCCCCATCTTTCAAGAGTTTGCGAAGAACCTTCTAAATTATCTCCAAAGTTATCCATAGTAGGATTACCGTCAGCATCTTGCAATGGAACTTCGTAGGGAGCAATAGTTAAATTATTTGCGGGGTATAATGGGTGTTTTACCCCCATGTCGTCTATGTACGAAATATTAACGTAGTTTACATAATCCTGTGGAATTATAACACTTAGGCTAGCTGGAACAGTTAACTCTTGTGATTTTATACTTTTTAAAGTATCGTAGCTAAACTCTTGCAAACCTCTTTTAGCGTGAAATATAACATCAGTTCTTTTAACATCTGCTATTAATTTATGTTCTCCTACATAAACAGCTATAAAACCTGTTATTACATCGTTTAAAGTAGTGTACCCATAATGCCCATAGTTTTCTTGAACAACGGTGCCGATAGCATCGTCGGCTATAAAAGAACCGCCATCTAAAGATTTTAGTTGTACAGCTACATAAGTGTTAGCATTAGGGGCAACTGCAAAAGTTATTACATTATCAATAACAGTGTAAGCGTTTTCGTATTCCTGCCAATTTCCAGGCACGCCATTATCACTGGTGTATATTTTAAAATTATTTAACGTATAATCTATTGAAGCTGGATCCCAAGATCCTACAGATCCTAAAATTAAATTTGCATTAAAAGTTGTTACAAAAACACCAGTTCCGTCTGTTAAAAAACGCTGGGCTCCTGCGTAATATTGTTCGTTAGTTTCGGTTATTAAACCGCCATTAGGTGTAGGCATATCTTATAGTGTTGAGCGTTGAACTTCTTGTTGTACTTGCTGCGAAGCTACTTGAATTATAGAAGGATCCCTAATAACAACACCAGAATAAAGTAACACTTTTAATATAATGTTAGATTGTTCTGTTTTAGATAACTCAAAATCAACAGAATTTGTAGGATTATACTGATAATAATTTTGACCAGAGGGTATCGTAAAATTCCAGATAACATCAACAGGCTTTCGCAAGTAACTAACCTGTATATCCGATGTAATAGATTGCGGATATAAGTACAATTTACTATTTTCATATAAATATATCGGGTAAGTTGTTGTTGGTGCTATTAAAGGCGTTGAGTTTAAGTACAAAAGATCGTTACGTTGTGATAGCTGAACTTCTTTTTCGTTTTGATATATAACTGTACCAAGTCTGTAAAAGTCCTCTGGGGTTGCCGTAACAACTATAGCTGCGCTATTTGCAGGAATACTGTTAAATATTATATTAGCTCCACTTATTGTGAAGGCTGTTGTTGATACTCCATCTATAGTAACAGCTATTACGCTGCTTGCTAGTTGAGAAGAAGTTATCGATGTAAAAGGAAAAGAAATAGCCGTACCATTTCCGGTAAGTGTTTGAGTAGCTACGCCTGCTCCTGATGTTGTTGGTAATGTAAAATATCCTCCAGCTTGAACATAAGCCGCATTACCGTATGTTTTAAATACAGATATATCTTGATCAACGTTTTTAACGCGATCCGCATATTCTGTATCATTATCAGGTCTTCTAACCTGCTGATTTAAAGTTTCAAAATAGCTTTCAAATATTTCTAACTGTACTTGAGTAGC
>UPTG01001278.1_pt1 | contig 18691 bp, 10 predicted proteins | sample 2160121 | NCBI WGS metagenome assembly UPTG01 (sample SAMN06266255, study PRJEB28933) | marine metagenome | isolation source: Columbia River Estuary | place: USA:Columbia River Estuary, USA | collected 2014-07-27
CAACAAATTAAGGGTTCCCTCCCACTGCTGGCCCTTCTCATATGCAACAATGGTTGCACTCCAATGCACCACATCCGGTGTCAGCAACTCGTGCACTATTTCCTGCAGCAATCCCGACACTTAATTTATCTTTAATATAAAGGTCAATACTGTATTATGTTCATTTCTTTTGTTATGTTCCAGATTGAAATAATATGGTTTATTTAAATATTAATTATTTTGTGTGATGTCGTCGAAGTAGAAATTGGAATCGTCACCTTCATTTCCAAAATCGAAGAAAACAACTATTCTACCATAGTCTTGTGTCGCATCTAATGCACTAAAGTCAAATGATAAAGTTTCCCATGCATCAGCTAGTGTATTAGTTGCTGCTATTTCTAAAAATATATTTGGATCACTTTTGTTTTCTACTTTTAAAAGTATTTGTATACCTGCTTTGGGTGACCAGGTTTTCATAGTGATAGTTTTTCCAGCTGAGACATCAAGGCTTCCGGTGAGATCGATGAATGATCCAGCCCACACCTCTGATCCTGAAGCTTTATTAAGATTACCAACTTTCGCTGAGACATTTTCTCCACTCATATCAGGATTGTCCAATACGTCTGTTGTAGCATTTCCAAAGTTTTCAAAAACGTAATTAATGTTTGCTTCGAAGTCGATAGGCATGGAGATTATATCATCTTCTCCGCCGCCACCGCCGCCGTTACCTTCACCGAGTGTAATGTTATCAAAGTAGTAATCTGAATCATCTCCAGGAATTCCAAAATCCATAAATACAACCACTTTGCTATAGTCACTAGCTTGATCTGCACTGCTAAAATCAAAAGTCAGGTTTTCCCAAGCATTACTTGTAGTTGTTGTAGCCATTACTTCAACAAATATATTTGGATCTGAACTGTTCTCTATTTTTATCATAACAGTAGCACCAGACTTCGGACTCCATACATCCATAGTAATGTTGTTTTCATTACTTAAGTCTATTGGATTAGGTAATTCTACTAATCCACCAGCCCATACTTCTGCGCCATTAGCTTTGAAGAACTTCACAACTTTATTAGATGCATTTCCATTCATATCAGGATTGTCGATAATAGATAGATCGGCATTGCCAAATGATATCAAACCATAATCGATTTCATCGCTTTCGAAGTCGATGGGAAATCCAAGTTGTACTGCTGGCAATGTGATGCTTACCGTCTCGGTAGCTTCTATTGTAGTTATTGATCCTGATCTTGCTATTACCCTTACTTCAAAATCTCCAGCTTCTGTGTAACTGTGATTGGCAGATGAACCTTCCACAATGACAGTTGGGACTTCATCAACTATATCACCAAAAAATATGTCATAGCTCATTGCATTAGTTGCACTGGGAGTAACAGTGATTACATTAGTATTTACTTCATCTACTGAGATGTTTAATATTAAATCACTAGGAGGATCAAAAGCAACTGTTAATGTTTGCGTAGCTTGAATAGAATCTTCCATAACGTTAAACGCTGTACCAGTAATAGTGAATGTACCCTCTGCATATTGATGAGTTGCAACCTGTCCTAGATCGATTCTGTCCTCTGTAGAACCGTCGCCAAAGTCTAGTTTAAAGTATGATGCACCTTCTGCTGTAGGGATGATATTTACTAATCCTACTTGGTCGGCATCTGGCTGTATGTTCATCTGTAAGTTAGATGGCGCAGTGACAGATATTCCTGTGAAAGGATCGTCTTCGCTACAAGCAATGATAGTTGTTATGGCGAGTAGCAATAATAGTGTTTGTTTTATGTATTTCATATTTATCAATTAGATTGATTTAATTAATATTCATTGATTTCTTTAAAAACCTATATTTTTAAGTGGAGTACTAATTATTATATCGTTAAAGATTGAGATCCGAAAAATTTAACAATGTTAAAAGTGCTAGTGGCTTTAATACCCCGGATTTTGTGCCCATATATTTCCTGCAACTTCTATCTCTACTAATGGGATAGGGAAGAGCTCATGAGTGCCAACTATGAAGCCGGGAATCTTTGCCGCAGCTTCACCTCTTCTTACCAGATCAAAAAATCTATGTCCTTCTCCAGCAAGCTCTAGTCTACGTTCTTGCTGTATATCTTGTTCTAAAGATCCTGCTGTAGTTACTAGATCACTTAATCCTGCTCTAGTTCTTACCCGATTTACATACTCTTGCGCTTTCGCATCGTTGCCTATGGCGTTGTAAGCTTCAGCCGCAAGTAGTAATACATCACTAAATCTAATCGCTCTATAGTTAGTAGAGTTTGTCAAGTTAGGGTCCTGAAAAGCTTCTCCAGTTCGTGGAATATATTTATGGTTATAATATCCAGTATGTTCCCAGCCCTCTCCGTATGACACTTGATTTCCTTGGGACTCTTGCTCATTTTTGTAAGCTTCTATATCCATGATTGTTGCGCGGAATCTATTGTCATTTGGTGTATATTGATCCACTAAATCTTGCACAGGTACGTTGAAGCTAAATCCACTTACATACGTAGGTCCACTGTATCCTCGGATACCAGAAAATCCAACCATTACATTACCTTCACTACATTGTAAACAGCCGAATCCTGCACCCTGCTCATTTGAATATTGTACTTCAAATACTGACTCAATATTATTTTCTGCTACTTGCGTAAAGAGTGTATTGTAATCATCATATAGATCATATACACCTGAATCAATTACATCATCTAATATAATTGTCGCTGCGCCAAATTTCTCTTGGAAAACTAAAACTTTTCCTAGAAGAGCTTGAGCTGCTCCTTTAGTCACACGACCTTTTTGATCCCACGATGTAGGTAATACATTTGAAGCGAATGTTAAGTCAGATTCTATCTGTGCATATACATTAGCTTGCGCTTCTCTGCCATAATCTTGCACAGACCCAAAACTTACTCTCACATCAATAGGCATCGGTATATCACCAAACCATTTTGTCAATTCAAAAAAGTAATAAGCTCTTAAGAAAGCTGCTTGACCCATTACTAGATCTTTATTTTCGAAATTAGTTTTATTTTCAAATTCGAAAATGTAATTACATCTATTTACTCCAGCATACATCCAATTCCAAAGATCTTGTAAATTGCTATTTACAGGACCATGTCTCATATCATCTATCTCTTGAAACCCCGGAACATCATTCGCATTTTCTCCTCCACAAAGAGTATTGTCAGATGCAAATTCACCCATCAGGACATTGATGTAAGATGACTGCAGTAAATCATATGCTCCTATTAATGCCTGTTGGTAATCGTCTTCAGAGTTGAAAAATGTCTCCGAATTAATTTGGTATAATGGATCTACCTCTAGAAATTCACTACATGACTGACCTACCATTATTATAGCTGCCAGTATCCAAAATTTTATATTAGTTATTTTATTCATAGTCTATAGTGTTATTTTGATACCTGCAATAAATGTTCTTGCTTGAGGATAGTATCCGTTATCTATTCCAGAGTCCAGAGGATTTCCAGAGGAAATGTTAGGATCATATCCTTGGTATTTTGTCAATGTAAATGGATTACTTATTGATCCATAGATTCTTATTTTTTCAAATCCGATACTTTGAATTCCATATCGAGGAATAGTGTATCCTAGTTGTAAAGTTTTGATACGTAGGTATGAACCATCTTCAATAAAATAATCAGAGAATAGATTATTGTCGGTAGCTCCGGTAGTTAGTCTTGGTATGTTAGTACTAGTACCCTCACCGTGCCATCTATCAACGCTATAAGCTGTCCTATTAGTGAGTGGAAGGTTACGTGCGTAGTTACGAACTAAATCTCTTCCTACCTGAGCATCCGCAAATGCTGAGAAATCAAATCCATGAATCTCTGCGCTGAAACTCATTCCAAATATGTATTCAGGAATAGGGCTACCAATAAATGTGCGATCTTCTGAATCGATTGCTCCATCATTATTACGATCTACAAATCTTAAATCTCCTGGTAGTGCGTCTGGTTGCGATGCGTGAGATTCTATCTCACTTGCATTTTGGAACACACCATCGGTTTCTAAGCCATAGAAATATCCAATTGGTTGTCCTACTTCCCATCGTGTTGGAGGTAATTGCCCAATTGAGAATCCTCCACCTTGTATAAATGATACACCGTCATTAAGACTTGTAGTTTCGTTCTTTAATTTTGATCCGTTTACTCCGAAATTGAAACTAATATCTTCGGAAAAATCATATCTATAGTTGATCGCTAATTCGATTCCAGTGTTCTTAATCGAGCCCGCATTAGCAATTGGAAGTCCTCCACCAGGAGCAGTATATCCGGTAATCCCCGATACAGGGATCGAAAGTAGTAAATCATTACTTTCTTTAATGAAGTAGTCTGCTGTTACGGTTAATGCTTCATCAAAAAGATTTAGATCTAATCCTAAATTGAACTGTGTGTTGCGTTCCCAATTGATATCTGGATTGGAAATAGCACCTACTGCTTGCCCAAATACTAAAGTATTACCATCGAAAACATATTCTGATTCACCATTGAGCCCAGCTACATATCGGAAATCTCCAATTTTATCATTACCCGTCTGGCCATAACTCAATCTCAGTTTAGCAAAATCAATAATACTATTATTCTGTAGGAATGACTCTTCGCTCATCACCCAGCCGACAGAAATAGAAGGGAATATTCCGTATCTGTTGTTAGGGCCAAATCTAGTAGTACCATCGCGTCTAATGATACCTGAGATAAGATATTTATAATTATATCCATATTGTATTCTTCCAAACTGAGACATTAATCTGAATGTACCAGCACCAGAGCTAGCGCCTCCAGGTCTGATCTCATTAGCTTGAGATACTGCTGCAAATTCGAAAGAGTTGTTAGGCACTCCAAATCCTGTTGCGTAAACACCTTGAAAGTTTTCTTCATACATAGAAGTTCCTGCTGTAACATCTATTTTGTGAACATTATCGTAAGCATAAGTATAATTTAATACATTATCCCAACCCCATGATGAGTAGGTCTGTGTCGATTCACTTACTGAACTTTCTACAGTATTGAATACTTTTCCTGATCCATAAAATTCGATAGGGGAAAAACCTCTATTCGTAACTAAAGAAAAGTTAAAAGGAAGGCTAGAAGTGAAGGTTAATCCTTCAGCTATATCATAACTTAACCCTGCTGTTCCACTGAATCTATTGACATCTACATTGTTAAATGTATTTGCGATCTGCTGTAGGGGATTGATTACTTCTGCCCCTAATCCCTCAGCTAAAGTGTAATCTCCATCTTCATCAAAAGGCGTAAGTGTAGAAGGCATGTTGAGTGCATTGAAAAGAACTGATCCAATTGCATTTTCACTAAGTGTTTTTCTGTTTTGCTTCGCATATGTTACAACAGAATTGAATTTGAGTTTCTCCGAAAGATCCACATCAAGATTTACATTTCCAGTATATCTTTTAAATCCTGCTTTTTCGCCACCTACAATACCTTGTTGATCAAAGTATGATCCGCCAATAGCATATCTTGCTTTATCACCACCACCACGTACATTTAGGAAGTAGTTTCTGATAGGTGCATTTTGGAAAACTTCATCTTGCCAATCAGTACCTTCTCCTAAATCAGAAATAACATTAAATGGAGGCGTTTGTCCACCATTGGCATGGGCTTCATTAGAGAGAATTGCATATTCCGTTGCATTAAGTACTGGAATACGTCGAGCAGAACTCTGGGTGCCAACATATGCATGGAAGTCGATGACTGGCTTATCACTTTTAGTACCTTTTTTAGTGGTGATTAATACTACACCATTGGCGGCTTGTACACCATATATACTAGCTGATGCATCCTTAAGGATGTTTATACTTTCTATACTATAAGGATCAAGTGCGCTAAGGTCAGCATATCTTACACCGTCTACGAGTATAAGTGGATTGTTGTCACCATTTGTGGAGATACCACGAATACGTATGTTGTAACCGCCACCTGGAGATCCAGATTGCGAACTGATCTGAACACCGGCCGATTGTCCTTGAAGTGCTTGCTCTAATCTATTAGGGTTAAGTTTAGCGACCTCTTCAGCTTTCACAATAGATACCGCTCCTGTTATCTCTTTTTTTGTTGATGACCCATATCCGATTACTACTACTTCGTTAAGTAGAGCGGATGAAGAATTAAGTGCAAAATTCATTTTTTCAATTCCAGTTACGCTTGCCTTCGCAGATTCGTAGCCTACATAGCTCATTTCTAATATGTCCCCAACGGAAGCTAATATTTCATAGTTTCCGTCCAAATCGGTAACAGTACCAATTGTGGTTGTTAGATTAAAAATATTAGCAAAAGCTAATCCTTCGTCTGTGCTAGCATCTGTAAGCGTACCAGTAACTGTGCCAGTTTGTGCCAATAATCCCATCGGTATTAAATACAGGAATACTAGCCATAGTCTTTGTTTCATATGGTTTGTTGTGTTAGTGCGATTATCAATTAATAATCGGGAAAAGATAAAAGAAATAGACAGAAAGAACATTTCAAAAGGTGTCTTTTGTCTTTTTGACGATCTAATAATTTCGATACTCTAGTGAGAACTAATTAGAAGTATGAGAATACCTGTGTATTCAAAAAAGTTAATAGTTGTAAGCTGAATACCGCTCTCATGCGGCATTCAGCTTACAATAAAAATTATTTATATTTTTATGAATCTCTGAGTACTTCTGAATGTATCAGTAGTAAGAGACAAAATGTATGTTCCTTGTGGGTAATTGGCTACATTGATTGCGTTACCTGTTGTGTTGTTTCCAATTTGGATCGTATTCCTTAATGCACCTTGTAGAGAGATGATCTGTACGATACCATTGTCAAATGATGTTAGTACATCTAAGTACATAAGATCTTGAGCGATAGTAGGGTAGAGTTTGATCAAATTGTTATTCGCTTCTAGATCGTTAGTATTTGTCATACAAGCTTCACAGCTTTCATAACAAACTACGCCTGCCGAAGAAGTAGCTTCAGCTTCTGTAAGGTCGATTAATCTATTTGTGAACATTCCATCCGGTGTAGTCACAGTACATGAGCTACCTTCTACAAGAGATTCTTGATTTTCACCATCTACTCCGTTTTTGAATTTGTATTCGTAAATGGTTTTGTCCAATTCTAGAGTTACGGTCCATACACCATCTCCATCATCGTCAGTCATTGGGATATTTCCCCAGTTAGAGAATTGCCCAAAAAGATTAACACCATCTGCACTTACCGTTGCAACTTCATTCATATCTACAGAGAAAGTAGTCATTGTAGGTTCTGCAGGAGGGGCACAGTTAGTATCAGTAGTACACTCAGCGAAGCAAGTGTTTATTTCTGTAGTCCCAGCGTCTAGATATCTGTCATTGAAATTGTCTGGATTTGCACAGTCCTGCCCTGCTATGTTTTCCTTACATGAGAAATCAGGGCAATTGCCATTAGTGAAAGTATAAAACCCTTCCCATCCTACAAGTCTTTCTATAGTAACACTATAAACTCCGTCTCCATCTTCATCGCTCATTTCATAGTTTCCTCCTGGAGCTCCAAATTCAGCACCTCCAGCTAACCAAACTCCTGTATCAGACGGATCATCTACACCTACGTTCCATGTAATATTTGCTGAAGTGCCACACGCATAGCAGCTTGCATAGCATACTGCATCTAAGTTCGTATCGGCAGTGACTGAGACTATTCTATTAGTAAATCCGTCTGTAGTAATTGTACAACTGTTTGTTTTATTTAGATCTTCCGATCCTGTCCAATCATCGAATGAGAATTTGTATTCATGTGATCCAATTGGTAAACTTACTGTAGTCGTCCATACTCCATCTGCATCATCGTCATTCATTGGATTGGCATTGCCTGACCACTCATTAAAAGCTCCACTTAGATACATTTGTGTGAATGTTTCAGTAGACTCATTCATATCTACATTAAAAGTAACTTCATATTCAGGAATTTCACCACTAGTTACTACTCTTACATTGTCGAAGTAAGTGATTACATCTACGTCAGCAGCATCTACCAGAAAATCAGCGAAGAATACTAGCTTGGAGTATGTATCTCCTAATGCTGGTGTGAAAGGATCTTCTAATGATGGTGCTGTGAAATCAATACATACGGTTTCCCATTCATTTACAAGGGTATTTGATACTGATTGAATCCAATTTGGTGCACCACCCATTGCTTCTTCAAATTTAACAGAGATAGTACCTATATGATCCATATGAACATCAAGGCAAATCATACCACTAGTCGCGTCTACTGGTGTCGTAGGATTAGGATTTGTAAAGGCTCCAGCCCATGGTTGTGCATTTGCTGGCTTATTAAGTTCGAATACAGTACTACTCATGTTGATACCTGACATATTAGGGTTCGGTACTGGTGCAACAATAGAATCAGCTAGTGTACTTCCAAAGTGAAATAAGCCTGCAGTTGTTTCCGCAGTTTCCGCATCTAAAATTATAGTTGTCGTTTCGCCACTGCCGCCACCTTCTGGGAACACTATATTGTCAATATAAATTACTTGTTCTGCAGGTGCAGCTTCTCCTAATCCATGGAAAAGAACTAATCTAGAAAACATTTTTCCCGCAGTCATAGAATTATTAGCCTCTCCTGCTTTAGTTAAGTCAAAACATAATGTTGTCCATTCATTCAATACATCGTTTTGCACTGTTAGTTGCCATTCGTCCTCTGCTGTTCCATTTTCTAACTTTACAGTAAGACTATTTGTTTCTGAGAAATGTACGTCAATACAAATTTCTCCACCATTGGTCGCATCTATTCCTTCTAAAGGATCAGGATTAGAAAACCCACCTGCCCATTCTGGACCGTTGGCTAATTCTGTGAACGGATACACAGTTGCACTTGTATTGATACCACTAGGATTAGGGTTAGCTACGGGATCCAATACTATTCCTTCTTGGGCACCTCCAAAGAATTGAAAAGGAATAGTTGTCTCAGGAGACTCGTAATCAAATACATTCTGAGCGTTTATCGATACCATTCCTAAGAATAGCATAATAGGGAGTAAATGTTTTTTCATTCTTTTAGGTTTATTTGATTATCCGATTAGTAAGTATGAGATGCAATGATCGACATAGATCTCTAAATATTTCGACAATAATACGCCATAGATAACTGAAAAACAGTCAAAATAACTACATCTTTACTACATCATCGTCTAATTAATTTATATTTACAGATGTATGGAATATAGTGATAATTATAACGTAACTAATTGCAAGTCATTATTTTGTGTGCCTTTAATTCGCTTGATTGTTTGTGTTTTATTACTACATCATAGTACATTTTTACTTTCTCAAGTTAAAGTTTTAGGTATTCCAAATATAGAATCGTTTACAAAAAAGGATTATAAGGCAGGTACGTCTAATTGGTCTATTGTCTCTATGAATAATGGAAATATACTTGTGGCTAACAATTCTGGATTTTTGGATTACAATGGAGTAAAATGGAATCTAAAGACCTTGCCTAACAGATCTATAGCAAGATCGATATGTTTAGCAGAATCGGGTAGAATATATGTCGGAGGACAGGATGAGATAGGTTATTACATGGCAGATTCTATTGGGAATCTCAGATTTCAGTCGATTAGACAGCAAATCCCAAGCATACATTTACCATTGGAGGATGTATGGGAATGTAGGGCAATTGGGAATAAGGTATGTTTTAGATCGACAAACAAAGTTTTTATATACGAAGAGTCAATAGGTTTTGAAGTAATTGATCCAAAAGGAACGATTATATCGATTGATGATATCAATGGTTCATTCTATTATACAGATCTTACCCAAGGTATAGTTTCTGTTGATAGTCAGATTCCACTTCAGTTGGAGGGAGAGACTTTAATAGGAACTCAAATTGTCTCAATATTAGCTTTCGGTGAGCAAGAGATGCTTATCCTTACTGAGCAAGATGGTGCCTATTTGGTATTAGATAATATTGTCCGAAGAATTAAAGAGACTACATTTGATATTATTAAGAGATTTAGAGTGAATTGTGCTGTAGCTATATCAAACGGTCAGTTTGCAATTGGTACTCAGTTTGGTGGCATTGTCATTATTGATCAGTATCAAGAAGTCATTTCTATCTATGACAAGTCCAATAATCTCATCAATAATGATGTCAGATCTCTAAGCACTGATGCATATGGTAACCTTTGGGCAGGCACTAATAATGGTATAAGTAAACTAGATCTAGCAGGTCGTATAAGAGTGTTCTCTCCTGACGGTGATAAACAAAGTTCTACGTACGATATTGCCTGTGCTAATGACAATCTATATATAGGCACTAATACTGGATTGTATAGAACGGGTATATCTAAAGTAGGTATGAGTTATATGCATGATGGATTCACGAAGGTGCCTGGATCAGACGGACAGATATGGGGCATCAATGTAATTGATGATAAAGTTCTTATAGGCCATAATGATGGGCCATATCTATTAGAGGATGGATCTCTTCGAAGATTGGCAGATCGGCCAGGAGTTTGGAAATTCATTTCTACAAAGGATGAATACCTATATGTTGGGACTTATACTGGTGTTGATATCTATAAATGGCATTTTGGTGCACCAATCTATTATAAATCATTGGAAGGATTCACAGAGTCATCTCGTATAATAATTTCTGTAAGAGAAAATGAAATTTGGGTTTCCCATCCATATCGTGGAGTATATAGACTTACTCATAATGATCAATTTGAAAATGTGATTATTGAAAAATACGGAGAAGCAGGAGGTTTGCCCTCTGGCTTGGGTAATTATATTTTTGATATAAATGGAATACCTACCGTGACGGCTAGCACCGGTGTATATAGTTTTGATAGAGTGAGCAATGTATTTAAAGAAAATACTAATTTTCATATGATAGATTCTGACGAACACAATGTGAGACGTCTATTAAATGAAGGATATTATATTGCCGAACACGAAGTGGGAAAGCTAAATATAGTTCAAGAATCTAAAGATACTATTAGGGAAATATATCCAGAGCTTAATGACGTTTTTGTTGGAGGTTTCGAGAATTTATATGAATTAGATTCTAATACAATTTTGATCTGTACTGATAAGGGAGTCATACTATATAATAGTACTAATAATGGGGGAAACATTGCGCCTAATGTAGAGATACACGAAGTGAAATTGGCTACTAGAGATAATCAAGTTCTACATGCCGGTTATGGTGCGTTCCCGGAAGATAATGTGGTTCTGCAATCCAATGAAAATGCTATAAGGTTTTTGTTTAACAGTTTTAACCACAGTGAGAGATCAAAATTTAGATATCGCCTAATTGGGTTGGAAGAGGAATGGTCAGATTGGACTAATGAATTAAGTAAGGAGTATAATAACCTATCACATGGATCATATAGCTTTGATGTACAGACCGCAGATATGTACGGAACTACATCTGTATCTAAGAGTTATTCATTCGAAATTAAAGCACCGTGGTATTTGTCTTCAGTTGCTAAGTTGCTCGTTACATTACTATTTGTTGGGGGATTATTACTGATTTATATTGTTCCTCGAAAAAAATACAAAACTGAAACCAAAGTATTACAATTAGCAAATCAACAATCGGAAGAAGAAATCGAAATACTCAAATCTCAACAGCTTGAATCTGAAATCGTGCATAAAAATGCTCAACTCGCATCGTCAACATTACACTTAGTACAGAAAAATGAAACGATAAATAAAATCCGTACAGAAATAGAAAGCGTTAGAAAGACAGTTAAAGACCCAGAAGCGAAGAAAGAATTGAAGAAGGTGATTTCTGTGTTGTCCGATGACGAACGATTAGAGGATGATTGGGAAAGCTTCAGTGTGCACTTTGATCAAGTGCATTCGGACTTCCTTAAGCGACTCAAAGCACAATATCCAGAATTAACACGTAAGGATCGCAAGATGGCCGCTTATCTCAGAATGAATCTATCAACAAAAGAAATTGCACCACTTTTAGGTATCTCAGCTAGAGGGGTAGAGATCGGAAGGTATAGATTAAGAAAGAAAATGGAGTTGGATACAGGGGTAAAGTTACGTAATTATATGGTGGAGTATTGATAGAATAGTTTGTTGTAGCGAATTCAATGTTGCGCTGTTGTAGTGTCTCTTTCATAGAAACTACAATAATTGTTCAATATCTAAGTAGTACAAAAATTATTTATTGGATGGTACTTATATCAGATCTGTAATGTATTGATCCAACACAGATTATGAATATCATATCTTTTTATAAACGACTTCATTACATTTGCAATCAAATACAAGAACTAGACTAATGGTAAAACATAGAAAAGAGAAAGACAGCATAGGATATATCAAAGTACCTTCAGATGCATATTATGGACCGCAAACGCAAAGATCTATTCAAAACTTCAAGATAGGTGGACAACGTATGCCTATTGAAGTGATTAAAGCGTTCGGAGTACTTAAAATGGCTGCGGCAAGGACTAATGCGGCATTAGGTGTATTATCAAAAAAGAAAGCAGTACTCATAGAAAGAGTATGTAAGGAGATAATAGAAGGAAAACTCGATGATCAATTCCCATTAGTAGTTTGGCAAACAGGTAGTGGTACTCAGTCTAATATGAATGTCAATGAGGTAGTAGCCAATCGAGGTCATGTACTTAAGAAGGGTAGTCTTGCTGACGAGAAGAAAGCGTTGCATCCAAATGATGATGTAAATAAATCTCAATCATCAAACGATACATTCCCAACAGCTATGCATATCGCGGCTTATCATATGGTGGTAGATGTAACTATCCCTGGACTGAAAAAACTAAGAAATACACTTCATGCTAAGTCAGAAGAGTATATGAATGTGGTGAAGATCGGACGTACTCACTTCATGGATGCTACACCTCTTACACTTGGACAAGAATTGTCAGGATACGCGTCTCAATTAGAGCATGGCATACGAGCGATAGAAAATACTATGGCCCACTTATCGGAGCTAGCACTTGGAGGTACTGCCGTTGGCACTGGATTGAATACACCTAGAGGATATGCTAAGAAAGTAGCAAAGGAAATAGCTAAAATAACAGGCCTACCTTTCGTAACTGGTACTAATAAGTTTGAAGGATTGGCAGCGCACGATGCTATCGTAGAGACTCATGGAGCACTTAAGACTGTCGCCGTGTCTCTTATGAAAATAGGAAATGACATACGCATGTTGGCATCTGGTCCAAGGTGTGGCATCGGAGAGCTTAATATTCCAGCTAACGAACCTGGATCATCTATCATGCCTGGTAAAGTGAATCCTACACAATCAGAAGCACTGACGATGGCTATGGCTCAAGTAATGGGCAATGATGTAGCCATTAATATCGGTGGTATGAATGGACATTTTCAGCTCAATGTGTTCAAGCCAATGATGATTTATAATTTTCTTATGTCAGCAAAACTGATAGGTGATGCTTGTATGAGTTTCAATGATAATTGTGCACAAGGTTTAGAGCCTAACTACGAGAATATCACAGCGAATCTCAGTAATAGTCTCATGCTAGTTACTGCGTTGAATACAAAAATAGGATACGATAATTCTGCAACTATAGCCAAGAAAGCACATAATGAAGGAACTACCCTCAAGCAAGCAGCAATGGACTTAGGTTTCCTTACTGAGAAAGAATATGACCAATGGGTTAAGCCAGAAAAGATGACTATGGGATTGTAAGATTGTATATTTTTTAGACAAACGTTAGGCCTAGTTTCATTCATTTGATGCTAGGCTTTTTTCGTTTCAGATTAATCTAAGATCCAAGTTTGAATATTATTGTAGTTACGTTTTTGGGTGTCAGGATATTTTTTTAGTGGCCTGTTTCCTTACTTTTCTATAGTCTTTAAAATCACAGATAATTCTTAAAATCCAGCATCTTGTATCATATTACTATTGTACATGGTGGTGTACTTCTTCCATGGTGTATCTTTATGATAGTCTCTAGCAAAGTAGGTAATAATAAGCTCCATACTTCTTGAGTCTTGATATCCAGGTATAGGTTGTATTACCTTTAAGCCTTCATCTAGAAATACTACAGTTGGAAAGCTAAGTCTACCCTTGAGAATGAGTTCAGCTAACTCGTGATGACCTTTACGGCCAGATTTAACATAAGAGTATTTTAATCCATTGAAAATAATATCATCCCTATATTCAGCATCAAACTTGACAGCATAATAATTATTGTTGATATATCTCGCGATATCAGCTTTTTGGAATGTATTTTTATCCATACGCTTACACCAACCACACCAATCGGTATATACATCTATTAAGACTTTGCGAGCTTCTCTTTTCTGCATTACTTGCATTTCTTCCCATGTAAGCCATTGTATCTCATCCTGAGCATGAGATACGCTTATACTGATCATTATGCTAAATACTATATGTATGACTCTTAACATCAATTTTTTATGTGCTGTATTCGCAGATTTATCGATTTAACCTGTTGTTTCTATGGCTCATCCTTTCTCAAAAACTAAATTATAATTACATAAGCGATTACACAAGCTATTTTCGCTGAGATTACGTGGTTTAAGTTTACTTTAACTCAATTTAATGCCGATTTCTGTTGAATTGTTGTAACGTAAGATATGGTTAACTTGGCAAACGCTTGGGGTCACCTAAAACTTTCTGGCAATACCAATATATTTGTTAGTATCTTTTTTGAGGTGTTACAAAGCTCAATATGGCAGGAAGTAGCGATACACTTTGGTTAGACATTGGGCATGATAAAGATATAGATGCCATAAGGTAAGGTTTTGAAAATCTTAATAAGGAGACCTTCCTGAAGAGAAAAAATAGAAGAGAAGAGATTCAAGGTCATGATTACTAATAATAAAGATATACCAGTGTAAATCACCTCGGTTGAGACTATACCCGTATCTCAAGACGAAGATCTAGAAGTGACGATCAATGATTTATTGAATGGTGTAATGAGTCAAGATAGAGGTAAAGTAGAATGGGATCTCAAGCTCAAATCAGGTCAATCTATAGAGTTGATTATATAACTCAATTTCTCACCCATTCGTTTAGATAAAAATATTAATTTTGCGGCTTAAAGAATAAATCAACAACATGTCAAGAATAATAACACTGAGAGAGGCTATCGGTGAAGCGATGTCAGAGGAAATGAGAAGAGACGATTCAGTCTTTTTGATGGGAGAGGAAGTAGCGGAATACAATGGTGCTTACAAAGTGTCTAAGGGTATGCTTGATGAGTTTGGTCCTAAGCGTGTGATCGATACACCTATTGCAGAGCTTGGATTCGCTGGTATAGGTGTAGGAGCAGCTATGAATGGACTAAAGCCGATTGTTGAGTTTATGACATGGAATTTTGCAGTGTTAGCATTTGATCAGATTATCAATAATGCAGCTAAGACACTGACACAATCTAATGGTGAGTTTGGATGTCCTATCGTATTTCGTGGACCATCAGGAGCTGCAGGTCAGCTAGCACAGCAACACTCTCAGACTTTTGAGGCATGGTTGGCCAACTGTCCGGGACTCAAGGTTATATCTTGTGTAGATCCTTATGATACAAAAGGCCTGATGAAATCTGCGATTAGAGATCAAGATCCTATATGCTTTATGGAATCAGAACAACTATACGGACTTAAAGGTGAAGTGCCAGAAGGGGAGTACTTAATCCCGATAGGAAAAGCAGTAGTTAGATCAGAAGGTACAGATGTAACTTTAGTATCATTTAATAAGATGATGGAAGTAACTAAAGCCGCAGCAGTAGAATTAGCAAAGGAAGGTATCTCAGCAGAGGTAATCGATCTTCGTACTATTCGGCCACTAGATCACGAGACGATCGTGAAATCTGTAAAGAAGACTAATAGACTAGTCGTAATAGACGAATCATGGCCATTTGCAGGAGTGTCTGCAGAGATAGCTTATGAGATACAGAAGTATGCCTTTGATTACCTAGATGCGCCTGTGACAAGGGTCAATAGTGCTGATGTATCATTAGGATATGCTGCACCTTTCGTAGATGAATATCTACCTAATCCCGCTAAAGTGATCAAAGCCGTAAAAGAAGTAATGTACGCAAGAAGATAGTTCAGTTATAGTATTGTTAAAGATACAAGAGGAGCTGTTTTTCAGCTCCTCTGTTTTTTTAAGATTCTTATGAGACTTACTTAAAGATATGAGTCTTAAGTAATGAATTAGTTGGGTCAATAAAACATAGTCACTGGCAAAATGACTATTTCGAAATTCAAATAAAATATAAATTTGTTAATAGTGGAGAGAGCTCAAAAATTGAGACTGTAATGTCTCGATTCTGAAAGTCTCATTTCTTAAAATCTAATTAAAGCATGAAATTTAACCCATGGCATGATGACTCAATAGGAGATAATGCACCAGGAGTAGTAAAAGGAATTATTGAAATACCTAAGAATGTAAGAGCCAAATATGAGCTTGACAAGGAATCAGGAATGCTCATACTTGATCGAGTGTTATTTGCGTCCATTAACTATCCAGCTAATTATGGTTTTATTCCAAGGACATATTGTGATGATGATGATCCGCTAGATATATTGGTAATATCTCAGATCGATATAGTGCCAATGTGTTTGGTAGAAGCAAACGTAATCGGAGTAATGCGTATGATCGATGGAGACGAAATGGATGATAAAATCATCGCCGTAGCGACTAATGATATGTCATTTAATCATGTGAAAGATATATCAGATTTACCGGCTCATTGGCTTATAGAGTTAAGATCTTTTTTTCAAGATTATAAGAAACTTGAACATAAAACAGTCGTTGTGGAAGAATTTCAAAATAGAGAAGTGGCTATGAAAGTAGTAGAACAAGCTATTAAGGATTACGATGCTAAATTTGGTGATAGAGATTAATCTGTTCAATCTTATAAAAGTAAAAGACCAGTTATCACTTTTAGAGATGACTAGTCTTTTACTTTTATGGGGCGTTCTCTATTTGCTAAATCATTCAAGAAAACTATCATACACATAATGATGCATGGTATAATCATCTAAGCTATTTGTCTATCTTTGCAATATGGAATTTTCAGATCTTAATATTAGTAGACAGATGCTTAGGGCCCTTGATGATATTGGGTTCAAAAAGACAACTGACATACAAGAAAAGGCATTTTCTACTATCATGTCAGGACGTGATGTAGTAGGTATAGCACAAACAGGTACAGGTAAGACAATTGCTTATCTATTGCCAGTATTGAGGTTGTGGAAGTTTAACAAAGATCCTAATCCACGGATACTAATATTAGTACCTACTCGTGAGTTAACCCTACAGGTCAAAGCGGAGATAGATAAGCTTACAGAATATATGAATGTAGTTACGGTCGCGGCCTATGGAGGTATCAATCTTAAAAAACATAGCGCGGAGTTAATGGAGGGTTGCGATATAGTTGTAGCGACTCCAGGAAGGCTTCTGGATTTGATTTGGACAAAAGCTCTTAATACAAAATTCATCAAGAAATTGATCATTGATGAAGTAGATGAAATGCTTAATCTAGGATTTAGGTCTCAACTTAATGATATTCTAGAGCTGCTTCCGGAAAAGAAACAAAATTTACTTTTTTCGGCTACGATTACAGAAGATGTTTCTGTCCTTATAGATGATCATTTCAATTCACCCGAAAGAATCATATCTGCAGATTCTGGTACACCATTAGATAATATTACACAAGTAAAATTTCACGTTCCAAATTTCTATTCCAAGGTAAATTTACTTAAGTATCACCTACAAGACAAAGAGAAGTTTAACAAGGTGATTATCTTTCTTAATACCAAGAAGATGTCAGATATACTCCATGAGAATATAGTTGAACTTTTCGGCGATGAAGTTGGTGTAATTCACTCTAATAAATCCCAGAACTACAGACTCAATGCCATCAGCAAATTTGATAATGGTGAACATAGATTACTAATAGCTACAGATATATTAGCAAGAGGTATCGATCTTAATACTGTAAGTCATGTGATTAATTTTCATATCCCAGAGGAAGCAGAAAGTTATGTACATCGTATTGGTCGTACAGGTCGAGCCGAAGCGGAAGGTCGTACGATCTCTTATATAACCGAAAAGGAAAAACCATTCATGAAGGCTATCGAAGGATTGATGGAATACGCAGTTCCGGAGATCAATGTACCCGCGACTGTTGAGATCTCAGAAGAGCTACTATACACAGAGATCGAAGAAGTGCAGATGCCTAACATGAATATGAAAAACCCTACGAAAGGCCCATCTGGTGCAGCATTCCACACGAAAAAAGATAAGAATATCAATATCACTGTAGAAGAAGCTAGACGAATTAAAAGACGTAAAAGATTACTTCAGCTTAGGAGTAAAGCGAAAGGAAAGAAAGGAAGATAGAACTAAGAAAAAAAATGAAAGTGTCAATAGTTTAATCACCAATAATTTTTTTGATATTTTCTATTACTTTCTCAGCCTTGCTATACCCAGCAGAAACCACTTTAGTTTTACCCTTTACAGAAAGCAAAACAGTAGGAAAACTCCTTACTTCTAATTGAGAGGCTCGTAGAAAATCATTTTTTATACCTGCCTTATCTGCATAACTAGCTACTTTTAAATTAGGGTACATTTTTTGCAGTTGAGGAATTAAAAAAGCAACTTCAGGATTTACTAAAATGCCAGACACATTTTCTGGAGAAGTATCAAATTTACCATTCTTGTAAGTAATTACAAAC
>UPTG01001280.1_pt1 | contig 18686 bp, 23 predicted proteins | sample 2160121 | NCBI WGS metagenome assembly UPTG01 (sample SAMN06266255, study PRJEB28933) | marine metagenome | isolation source: Columbia River Estuary | place: USA:Columbia River Estuary, USA | collected 2014-07-27
AACGGACAGTTCACTTCATCTCAAATCGATGAATCGGGACTTATTAAAGAGGTTAAACACTATGAACCTGTGTTTGCAGAAACATCAAATGCAGTTGCCGCATCCACAACAGTGACCTTTGCAACTGCAATAAATAGTTCTATAAGTGTGAATGATGAGGTGTTTGGGACAAACCTAACAACTAATCCAACAGTTTCGAGTATTGCATCTGATAAACTAAGTGTAGTGTTATCAAGTGCAATTACAATAAGTGCAAATACGAGTCTTAAATTTGTGGGTTCAGTAGACCCTGAAGATACATTCGTAGTTGCTGAATCAGTAGATTTTTATGATGACGGTACTTCCCGAGATTTCACAGATGATAAGGTTACCGATGCGAGTTAAATATGACAAAAGATATAGATTCTAAACTAGAAGACATCTTAGATGTTTCTGCAGATATACAAAAAGAAACTAAAGTAGTCAAACTTCCCACTCAACAAGACACTGTAGATAACGACTACAAGTATGGTCGTGAGACCCTCTACAACCTCGTAGAACGAGGACAAGATGCAATTGATGGAATACTCGACTTATGTAAAGAAACGGAACACCCACGTGCTTACGAGGTCGCAGGACAACTTATAAAGACGGTTGGAGACACCGCAGAGAAGTTGTTAGACTTGCAGAAAAAGATGAAAGATTTAAACAATGAGAACGAAGGAGTGAAGACTCAACACAATCATTTGTATGTTGGTTCAACATCAGAGTTACAGAAGTTCCTAAAGAAAGAGAATAAGAAAGATTAATGGTTAAACCTACAAATGAGGGTTACTTAGGTAATACTCTCGTAAAAAGAGCAGGTATTGAACAACAATACACTGAAGAAGAGTTTAAAGAATACTTAATAGACTTAGGTTGGGAGGTTGAATGAAAGTTAGAATAGTAGACCATGTTAATCATATTAGATATAAAGAGATAGAGGTTAAGAATATGGATGAAGTAGAGGAACTGCTTGAAGAGGGTAGTGTTTATGATGACTATGAACATTGGGAGTATGGAAAAAATTGGGGAGAAACTTTTACTGAAGAAGTTGAGGAGGTAAAACATGATACAAAGTAAAATAGAACTAAAGCTATTAAAGATTATGGAGCTACTAGGCTTTCAGCTATTATTTTTAATCACAGAAAAGAAGGGTATGACATAGACAGTATGCCTTTGACTAAAAAGACTAGATTTGGTAGAAAAACAACTATTGCTAAGTACATTTACACAGCACCACCTCAGCAATTAATTCAAGAAGTATTATGGCAGTAAAAACCATAAGTAAATTAAAAAAGGAACTTGACAAGTGGTTCAGTCTTTACATTAGACTTAGGGAAGCTAACGAATACGGAATGTGCCAATGCTTTACTTGTGGAATAGTCAGACACTATAAAGATGGTATGCAAAATGGTCATTTTCAAAGTAGAAAGCACCTAGCCACAAGATTTTCAGAAGATGGAAATTGTGAGGTACAGTGTGTAAAATGCAATGTCTATGCTTGGGGTGAACAGTACAAGTTCGCTTTAGCTATAGACGCAAAGTATGGAGAAGGCAAGGCTGAAGAATTACAATACTTAGCTAGAACAACTTTAAAGATAAGTCGTGTTGAATATGAAGAAAAGATAAGTTATTACAAATTACTTGTTGATAAGTTAAAAAAAGAAAGAGGAATTGAGTAAACTTTTTTATTAAGTTTGGCGTATGATAGAACCGATATACGCAAGTGAAGAACACAAGAACATAATCGAAACTTATATAACTATGTGTACTGAGTTTGCAAAAGATGTAAGTTCAAAATCAAGATACAATAATTATTTAGATGTGCTAGATACTATCTTAGAATATCACAACAACTATGGCAAAGGAGAAAGGGAAAACAATTGGTACGATTGGATTATGATAATACCAATAAATCTATCAGTAGCTACAAATGGTTTCTTTGCAGGGCTTGAAACTAAAACTAACGCTTCAATAATAAGAGCTTATAAGGTTGTACTTAGTGAGATGGTTTTTGATGTAGTGGATAAAATTGACGCTTTAGAACAAGTAAATGACTGAGATATACGCAGAAATATCAAAGCTAAGTTCTTTCTTTAGAAATATGTGTTATGGTATAACGCAAGATGAAGAAGCTATTAATGACGCTTGTCAAGAAATGTTCTTGTATTTCCTACAGATGAACCCTGAAACATTAAAAAACATTTATGATAAAGATGGTATCAAAGGAATAAAGGGATATGGAGCAGTAGTATTAAGAAGAAGTTTGACAAGTGTAAGAAGTCCTTTTTATTATAAGTATAAGAAGTACTACACTAATTTAGTAGGAGTGTATATGGTAAGCTCTAGTCAGAACGCTTTTCATAATAGTATCTATAACTTACCTGAAGAAATAGAAGACAATTACAAATGGGAGAAGCTAGAAGAAATAGACAAAGTATTAGATAAGCAAACGTGGTACGATAAGAAAATATTTGAATTGTACTACCAAGGAGAGACACTAGACAGTCTAGCAAAGAAAACAGGAATAAGCAGAAATAGTTTATTTACTACAATAGATAAAGTAAGAGAGATACTTAAAAAAGAATTGAATGAATAAGTTCTTTGTACCTAATGAAGTCTATGAAGATAGAATAGCTATTTGTAAGGGATGTGTTTACTATAAATCTTTATTAGGAAATTGCTCCATTTGTAAATGCTTTATGAAAGTGAAAGCACGAATAGCACCTATGGCTTGTCCTCAGAAGTATTGGGATAAAACAACAGAAGTAGAAACTCCTGAAACTTTACCTCAGGAAATAGTAGATGAAATTTTAGATATGTGGGAAGACTTAAAAACAGGTAGAGCAAAAGACCAAGCAGCTAAAAAGAGAATGATTGAAACATATAATACAATATACAATACTAACTACAATGTAAGGACAAATTGTGGCTCGTGTATTTCAACTTGTTTTGATGGAATAAAAAAACTATATAAAGAATATGCTAAGGGCTAAACTTAACTTAAATAACAAAGCGGTTATTTTCTTATTTTTTTCTGAACCCTTAGCGTATTTAAAACTAAAACAATAGATATGAAAAGAACTTATAAAACAATTAAATGGGTATTAAACAATCACGTTAAAAAGAATGTCAGAAGTCTTTGGACTTGGGAGAACGATAACTTTACTTGTATTTTTGAAAATTACTCAGGTGATAGTCGCATTTATACACCTCATCAATTACTTAATCTTTTAAATAATGACACAGAACGAGAAACTAATTAAAAACCTAGAAAATATGCCAATAGACTTAGACTATAAAGCAACACCTGAACCAAGTTACTACTCAGGAAAGAAGTACGGTTACTCAGCAAGAAAAGTAGTAGAGGACTTCCAACCTGATAGCTACAACATAGGAACGGCAATCAGTTATCTATTAAGAGCAGGTAAAAAAGAAGGCAACCCTGCTGAACAAGATATACAGAAAGCAATTAATCATTTACATTTTGAACTAGACAGATTAAGCAAATAAGATATGACACTATACACTTGCAAATGTTGTAAAGAAGAAAAAGAAGTTGGCAAAGCTACAATAGTACTAAGAGATAAGAAGTGGGTATGCAAAGAAGCTCAATGCAGTTGTGGTAAGTATATGGATAGTAAACCAACAGAAGGTATGCCAAGCCTTAAAAGAACTGAACCTACTCTAAGTATGAAACGAGACAAGCTTTGGGAAGGAGCAACAGAAAAGATAAGAAGCAAGACTGAGTAATGAAGTTTGTAATAAAAGACAATAGAGATAAGCAAAGCCTTTTTAGTTACTTGAAGGAATTAGAGAACGACTACATAGTAAGTGTAAAGAAACAAAGAAACACACGTAGCAATATGCAGAACAGTTACTATTGGAAATGTATCGTACAAGGACTAGCAGAAGAACTAGGATATTTTCCTAATGAAATGCACGACGCTTTAAGAGCTAAGTTCTTGTCTGAATATGAAATGATAAGTTTTAATGATAATCAAATAGCAATAAATAAAATAGGAAGTACAACAGCTTTAAACACTAAAGCCTTTGAGCAATACACAGAACAAATAAGAGTATGGGCTTTAACTGACTTAGGTATAAGGCTTATGCTTCCAAATGAATACGAGTAATTTCTATTATATAATACGGATTGAATAATCAATCTATTTCAATTATGGATAAACGAATAAACAATGGCGGTGCAAGGAAAGGTGCAGGACGCAAGTCTAAGGCAGCAGAACAAAAGTTAATAGAGAACTTAACACCAATGAACGAGAAGGCTTTAAAGTCTTTAGAAAGCGGTATTGACAAGAAAGAACAATGGGCAGTCAAGCTGTTCTTTGAATACTTTTATGGCAAACCTCAACAAAGGGTAGATGTTACAACAAATGATGATAGTATCAATATGCCTTTAATAACATTTGTAGAAACTGATACTGAGTAATAAATATAACCCTCTATTTAATTCTGACGCTAGATACTTTATAATTACAGGTGGTAGGGGTTCAGGTAAGTCTTTTGCTGTTACAGTCTTTTTAACTTTACTTACTATGTCTAAGAACATAAGAGTATTGTTTACAAGATTTACAATGGTATCAGCTCACCTATCTATCATTCCTGAGTTCTTAGAAAAGATTAGTCTGTTAGGCTTTGAAAACATCTTTAGTGTAAACAAAGCTGAGGTTTTAAATTTAGGAAACAAGTCAGACATTCTATTTAGAGGTATTAAGACATCAGCAGGAAATCAGACAGCAAGTCTAAAATCATTACAAGGAATAAGCACTTGGGTATTAGATGAAGCCGAAGAATTAATAGACGAGGATATATTTGACACTATTGATTTGAGTATTAGAGAAAAGGGAATACAGAATAGAATTATACTTATACTTAATCCTGTAACTAAAGAGCATTGGATATATAAGAGGTTCTTTGAGGACAAAGGAGTTGAAGCAGGTTTTAACGGCTTTAAAGACAATGTATGCTATATCCATAGTACATACCTAGACAACAAAGATAATCTCTCACAGAGCTTCCTAGAGCGTATTAAGACTATAAAGCATAGAAACTTTAAAAAGTATCAGCACAAAATCTTAGGAGGTTGGTTAGACAAAGCAGAAGGAGTTGTATTTGAGAATTGGAGCATAGGGGAATTTAATCCTGATGGACTTCAGACTTCTTGTGGAATGGACTTTGGTTTTAGTGTTGACCCTGACAGCCTTACAGAAGTAGCTATTGATAAAAGGAAGCGTAAGATATATTTAAAAGAACATATCTATAAGAATGGTATAAAGTCAAATGAGTTGGCTAAAATCATATTAGACAAAGTAGATAACAAACTTATCATTGCTGATAGTGCAGAACCAAGACTAATAGCAGACCTTAGACACTTAGGGGTAAACATCAAGCCTGTAAAAAAAGGAACTATTGAGAGTGGTATAACTCGTATGCAAGACTATGAACTTATCATAACACCTGAGAGTACGAACATAGCTAAAGAGCTGAATAACTATATATACGCAGACAAAGGCTCTAAGCTTTATGTAGATAACTACAATCACGCAATTGATGGTATTAGGTATAATGTTATTTATCACCTAGACAATCCAAACGCAGGTAAGTATTATGTGCAGTAAACTAAAAACAACAAATTTCTATTATATAACAGATGAAAGTAAAAGTCAAAAAGGAAGGTAAGGTAAAAGAGTTTAAATTGATTAACAGTTGGGAAGATGTAACTCTTGAGAAATGGTTACAACTTATTGACTTTGAAACAGGTAGTAAGACAGAAGAAGCAACTGAAACAATAGCAGCATTATCTAACATTCCTAAGCAGTTAGTAAATGAATTAGCTTTATCAGATGTTGCAGTTATAATGAGTAGGATTGCAGAGCTACAACAAAAGCAAGATACAAAGCTTAAAAGGATAATTGAAATAGATGGAGTTGAGTACGGCTTCCATCCTGATTTAGATAGTATAACATTAGGTGAGTATGCAGACATAGAGACTTTTATTAAAGGTGGAATAGAAAAGAACTTGCCTGAATTAATGGCTGTGCTTTACCGTCCTGTCAAATTGAAGAAGAATGGTATTTATATGATTGACGCTTATGATGGAGACATACGGCTTAGGACAGAAGAAATGAAAAAGATGTCAGCTCAACAAGTGCAAAGTGCATTGGTTTTTTTTTACACTTTAGGGAAGGAGTTGTCAGAGATTTTGCCATTGTATTTGATGGAGCAGCTGAAGGAAACGAAGACGCAATAGCTTCAGAAAGCTTTGCAGATAAGTGGGGATGGTTTGGTGTTATGTATAGATTGACAAATGGTGAGATAGTAAACTTAGAAAGAATAACGAATTTAGGACTGTTAGAGTGCTTGACTTGGTTAAGTTATGAGACAGACTTAAACTCACAAAATAAAGTAAAAAGAAATGGTTAACAATAAGACTTATAATAATGTAGTAAACACTTTGCTAAGACTTGGTGAGTATCACGAACAGATAAGCACTACTTCAGTTGGAGACATTTACGACATCAATCTTGAGAAGATGGAGAAGTTTCCGCTAATGCATATTAATCCAACATCAGTAGCTACAGGTGATAGTCAATTAACTTATAACTTTCAAGTGTTTGTAATGGATATGGTATCTGAAAAGTCAGATTGGCAAACTAAACAGCACGAGCTTTTAACTAAGTTAGTAAACACAGAGAATAACGAACAGGAAGTATTCAATCAAACTCTAGCTATTTGTACAGATATTATAGGTATGCTTAGACATAGTTCAAGACAATCAATAGAAGGAGTTAATGATATAAACGAACCTATCTATTTTACACAAGACCAATTCACAATAGAGCCGTTTCAAGAAAGGTTTGATAACTTGTGTTGTGGGTTTGTATTTAATATAGGAGTATTGGTTCAGAATGATTTTCAAACTTGTAATATTCCTGTAAACGATAGTGGTGCAGGGTACTAATGCTAAAGTTCAAGATAGGAAGACTAATAGTTCAAATAGGATGGAAGAAATTTAAAATAACAATAAAATTATAAAATGGCAGATTTAACAACAACAATTACAGAGAATGTCGTATTGAACGGCTCAGTCAGAGGTTCTACAAACACTTTAACAACTACAGGCATAGTTGATGTATTTGAAAGAATATTAACTTGTACTCACACGCAGACTACAACAGTAGCAGTATTTAATTCAACTCCTCACGGAGCAGATGGTGCTTTAGATGTAGAGAACTGCAAGTACTTGAGAGTTACTAATTTAAGTGATGACCAAGATATGAAAGTGGCTTATGTAACAGCAGCTACTAATTATCAAGTTACAGTAAGAGCAGGTGGTTCGCATATCTTATTCCAAGCTGAGGAAGCATTAATTGGTGAAGAAGATGTAACTCCTGCGTTTACTACGTTAGAAGATTTGGTTACTGTAGAGGTAAGACCTTCAGCAACAACTGATGTTCAAGTAGAAGTCTTTGCAGCACTAGTGTAATGAATACAGAAGCTCTTGAAAGGTATCTTAATAGCTTTGGTAAGTATGTAGTTCAGCAGTCTAGGACTAACTTAACTAAGGGCAAAAAGAATGTCTCTAAGGATTTATACAATTCAATTAGCTTTAAAGTCACTAATAACGCTGAGGGTTTTGCTGTACAGTTCTTTATGACTGATTACGGTACTTTTGTAGACAAAGGAGTTTCAGGAACTAACAAGAGAAGAAGTTTTAAAGACTATGAAGGTAAAGTAATTTCAAGTCCTTATAAATTTGGTACAGGTTCTTCAAGAGTAGGTAAAGCAAAAGGAGGAATGTCAGGAATTATGGCTAAGTGGGCAAAAAGAAAAGGTTTCCAATGGAGAAATAAAGAAACAGGGAAATTTATGAGCCATAAAAGTATGGGATATATTATAGCGAGAAGTATTTATAGTAAAGGAATAAAAGGTATTAGCTTTTTTCAAAGACCTTTACAATTAGGAATGAAAGATTTTCCAAAAGAAATGTTAGGAGCAGTAAAAGATGATATTATTAACGGATTAACAACAGTAAAATAAATGGCAACACTAATAGAACAAAAACCTTTATATTCTCAACTTCCTGTAGGGCAAGAGGTAATTTTTGTAGTATCAAATACTCCTATATTAAGCAACCATATTTTTACAAATTTTAGGTTTATTGCTGATGTTTATATAAGTGATACAATACCTACATCAATTTCTTCAACATCCACACCAACAGCAACATTTAAAACAGCACCTAACAATGCATCTGTAGGTATATTTGATTTCAAGCAAGTAGTTGAAAATTATGTTAGCGCTGATAATATGGCAGCAAATCAAAGTAAGTACAAAACGACATTAACAACTGACGATACACCACATCCTTTACATTTGATAAACCAATATTCAAGAAATAAGAAAACTGCTAGATGGCTAACTATTCAATTTAAAACACAATATTTTGATACTCAATTTAACGAAACTGAAGTAGTAGATTTACAAAACTCTATTGACTATCAAATATTTAATGGCTACTTAAAATATACTGATGAGCTTTCAATATATAACAATGACTTTGGTTTTAGTTTAACTAACTTTAATTTGTCTTCACCTTCAGACAAGTTCTTGACTAACGCACCTCCTACTCAGTATGCTAATTTAGAAGATTACGGAACATTTGCATATTTAGCACCTACTGATGATTTAAGTTATATACAGTTAATATATAAGAACAGTTCAGATGTTCAAATAGGAACTGAGGACGTAGATAGAACTTTAGCAAATGGATCTTATAATACTTTCAGTACAAAAATATCTGAAAGACTTTTATTCTTTGGTTGCTTTCCTGCTAACTTACAAAATTGGAGTTCTACTTTTCAAGCGTTAGTTTCACCTGTTGACCAAATTAGTGGCGGCTCAATAGAAGTAAGGGCTTTTAACGTAAGTAATAATGCAATTTCTAAAACATACACTATAAATGTTAATTGTCCTAACTTAAAAGGATATGAAAGCATAAGACTTTGTTGGCTCAATCAATGGGGTGCGTGGGATTACTACACATTCACTCAAAAGTCAGTTAGAAGCATATCAACTAAAGGTTCAACATACGAGCAACTAGCAGGGACTTGGAATGAAGCAGCATATAGAGTAGATAGTTATAAAGGAGGAAAGAAAGCATTTAGAGTAAACGCTACTGAGAAAATAAAAATGAACACAGACTTTGTAAGTGAAAGCGAAAACGAAATGTTTGAAGAACTAATAAACAGTCCTGAAGTATATATTTTAGAAGGTTACCAAACAGACGTAAGTTTCTCAGCACTTAATCAATATGTAAAACCTGTAAGACTTACAACTTCAAGTTTTGTAAAGAAGACAGTAGCTAACGACAAACTTATTCAATACACTTTTGAAGTAGAGAAAAGTAAAACACTAAGAACACAGTCTGTATAATGAGTGTACAACTAATAGTATTTCCGCAGTATTTTGATGGTTCAACACCATTAAGTTCATCATCTACTGAATTAGTAGTTGATGGTATAAACTTTAATCAAGTAAATACTTCTTCGTCTACTCAAAGTGTTTCAGGTTCTTTGCCACAGGCGTATGTCAATGGTTTTTCCTTTGGTTCATTTTCTTTTTTTATTTTAAACACTTGGTATCGTTTTAGTGGTGTTGCAAGTGAGATAACACAAAGTTCAGGCTCGTTAGCAATACCAATAAACACAGGTATAGTTCAACGATTGTCTAACCTTACTTTCGGAGCTACTTACGACTTAACTTTAAACATAAATTCTAACACAACTAATTTTTCAGTTTATCAATATACAGGAAATGTATTAAGAAGCTCTCACACAATAACAGGAACAGGATTACAGACTGTATCGTTTAACGCTTATTCAACTTCAGACCAAATCATAATATACAGTGCAACCTCAGTTGTTGGTATAGCTGACATATCTTGTGTTTCATCTACATCAACACCTAGTGGAGTATTTACAGATTTAAGTAATGGACAAGTTATATGCGACTTATATGAAGATGAAGATATACCTTTAAGTCTTAGTGTAGATGACTTTAAAAATGTAGCTGAGAAAGTACAGTCATATTCTAAGGCTTTTAACTTACCTGCAACAAAAAGAAACAATCAAATCTTTGACAATATATTTGAAGTAACTAGAACAGATACAGGGCTTAACTTTAATCCTTATAAAAGAACTAAATGTATTTTAAAACAAGATGGCTTTTTATTATTTGAAGGCTATTTAAGAATGATTGATATTTCGGACAAGGAAGGAGAAATAAGCTACAATGTAAACTTATATTCTGAAGTTGTTGCACTAGCTGATGTATTAGGGGATAAGACATTTTCAGAATTAGACTTTACAGAATTAGAACACGACTACAATAGGACGAATATTATAAATAGTTGGAACGATACAGGTTCAAGTATAACTTATTTTAACACTGATACTTCAGGATATAGAGATGACTACACAACTTTAAGATACCCTTTTGTAGATTGGACACATCAAATACTTGTAGGCGGTTCAGGGTCAGGAACAGCTGCTACAGACGGAAACCCTGAATATACATCTTTAGAACAAATCTTCAGACCTTTTATAAATATAAAGTATTTAATAGATAGGATATTTCAAGATGTACCTTTTACTTACGAAAGTGCGTTTTTTGATACAGACGATTTTAAAAAATTGTATATGGACTTTAATTGGGGTTCTAATGATAGCAGTACAGACACTTCTTCAACAGGAGCAAATACATCATTTCCGTATTCAACTACATCTTATGCTAATTATCAATTAAATAATCCTAATACATTTTCTGCTGACTTAGGGTATGATGACATTAATCATAGATTTGTAGCTCCAAATGACAATACACAGTATAACTTACAAGTAGATTTGAGTTGGAAGTATTGGTCAGGAGTTACAGGTATGTCAGCAAGAATAACTCATAGAAATAGTGCAGGAACACTTCTTAATACTTATGGTTATTTTTATGATGACACTAATGCAGAACCAATTATGGTTGTTTCACAGAATGTTAACTTACAACAAAATGATACACTTCAAGTAGAATGGAAATCTGACGTAGCAGGTAACTATAGCCAACTTCCTAGTAATCTTAATCACATTATTGCTTCAATAGGTAGTGGACTAGCAACAACTAATACACTTTTACAAAACTTAAGAGGAGAACTAGGACAATGGGATTTCTTGAAAGGACTACTTACAATGTTCAACTTAGTTACTTTGCCTGATGAAGACAACACTAGCAATATAAAAATTGAACCTTATAAAAATGTTTTTATTTCTAGTGGTGATCCTGCTAACCCTAACTTCTTTGATAATACATCTACTGAACTAAATTGGACTGACAAGATAGATGTTTCAGAAATGAAGCTTATGCCTTTAACTGATTTAAACAAAAAAACTATATTTAAGTTTGTAGAAGACGAGGATGACTATGCTTTTAATTTGTATAAAAACTCAAACAATCATTTATACGGAAGTAAAAAATATGATGCAACAGCGTTTACAATTCTAGCAGGTGAAGACGAAGTTGTAGCCGAACCTTTTGCAGCAACAGTAGTTAAACCTTTAGATGATATGTGGTCTGATATAATAACACCTGCTCTTTATTCTATGAATGAAGACGAAACTTCTGAAGGGTTTGAAAACAGCCCTAGAATAATGTATAACAATGGAATAAAAGCAACAGGAGCTTCTTATTATATACCTGCACAAAACGGAGTAACTTCTTCAAATACAACTGACTTCTTACAATTTAGTCATTTGACTGACGTGCCAACAATATCAGGTACTATAGATTTTCACTTTGGAGAATGTCAATTAATACAACCTGTAGGTTCACCTGTAAACGATAATCTATTTAACCTGTATTGGTTACCTTATTACTCAGAACTGTACAACCCTGACACTAGAATTATGACTATTAAAGTTAATTTAAGTCCTTCAGATATTAATACTTTTAAATTTAACGACACAGTCTTTATTAAAAACAGAACATTTAGAGTAAACAAAATAGACTACAAACCAAACGACTTAGCAACAGTTGAATTTATACTAATACCATAATGAGCAAAAGAGTAGCGACAATACCATATTTATCAGGGTTTGATGTAAAACCTTCTTCAACTTCTGTTTTAGGAGTTGTTACCTTTACTGATGGAACAAACGACATAACACCTAATCAGTTACAATGTGAAGCTTATGGATATACATACGACAAAGCTTCAGGAACTTGTTCAACTTTTAGATTTAACACAAATCTTAACAGAAGCTTTAGCAATGAAAGTAATAAATTACAGGGAACAAACAACACAACTGAAACAGGAACAAACAACACTTACATAATAGGTGAGAACAATACAGTAAAAGGTTTATCAAGAAATAACATAGTAGTAGGAAACCAAAACGAAATAGCAAACGGAGTAAACAACGCTTCAGTATTTGGAAATTATGGTATAGCAGAAAGACAGGGAGAAGTAGTTATTGGAGGAGGAGGTTTTAGTGGTGCAGGTAAAGGATATGCTCAAAGCTCTACAATTACTTTAACAGGAACAACTACAGACGCTACGGCTACAAATCTTTTTGTTAATGGTGATAGTTCTACTACAATTATAGCTAGAAGTTCAACAAGTTCTTTTCAGGGCTTTGAAGCAACTGTAATAGGTGTTAGAACAGGAGGTAGTGCAGGAAGTGGAGCAGTAAATGATAGAGTATGTTTAAGAGTAACAGGATTAGTCTTTTTAAAAGCAGTAGACCAATCAAGTACAGATTTAGGTAAGTATGGAACGACAGGGGGTTGGGCTGCTGAGATGGTTTTTAGTGGAACAAACGATATGTTATTTGCAGTAACAGGAGCAGCTAATATGAATATCAGTTGGAGTTGTACTCTTAATCTTTATGAATTAAAAATATAAAAAAATGGCAAAGGAAGTATTAGAAATGGAAGTAAAGTCCAACATTGGTGATGTTGCAAAAGATACTGAAAAACTTGATGGAGCAACTAAGAAAGCTTCAAAAGGTTTTAAAGGAATGGGGACTGCAATTAAAGGGGTAGGAATGGCTTTAAAAGCAGCAGGAATTGGATTGGTTGTAGCGTTATTTGTAGCGCTGCAAGAAGCACTACAAAGAAACCAAAAAGTAATGAACGCTGTTAATACGGTAATGACTACTGTATCTACAACTTTTAACCAAGTAACAGATGTATTAGTAGATATGTATGATTGGGTAACAAAGTCTAGTGATAGTGTTGATGCTTTAGGAACGGTATTTAAAAGTATAGGTACTATCATAAAGAATGTAATAATGATAGCGTTTACACCTTTTAGACTAACGCTGATTGAGCTAAAAACAGGATTTGCAGCCCTACAATTAGGTTGGGAAAAGTTGTTTGGTGATGATGAAAGTATAAAAGCTGCGCAACAAAATGTAATAGATACTGCTAAGGAATTTGTAGAGCTTAAAGATAGTTTAGTAAATTCTGTTAATGAAATTGGCACAGCAGGTAAAGCAATAGGTAGTAATATTGGTGAAGCAATAGGAGAAATAGGAGCTATTGCAGAGGTGGCTATAGATGGTATTTCTAAAATAAGTGTTAAGGCAAACTATGAACAAGCAAAAGCCACAACAGCTGCACAAAACAGTTCTAAACTAGCTGAAGCACAAATACAAGGATTAATAGAAAAGAACGATTTACTTTCAGAAACACAAAGACAAATAAGAGATGATGAGACTAAGACTTTTGCTGAAAGAATAGCTGCAAATAAGAAGTTAGGCGACATACTTGATAAGCAAGAAGTTGATATGATGAAGTTAGCAGACACAAGAGTTGCTTCTGCTAAATTAGAATTAGACGCAAATAAAGAGAATATAGAACTACAAGTTGCTTATCAACAAACTTTAAATGATAGAGCAGGAGTAGAAGCTCAGGTAGCAGGGTTCAGAAGTGAACAATTAACTAATGAAGTTTCTTTGAATAAAGAATTACTAGAAAGTCAAAATGAAGTAAGAGCTGAAGGACTTTCAGGACTGCAAAGAGAATTAGAAGAACTTAAAACTGCTTATGAGTTAAAGAAAGAGATGGCTAGAAAGTCAGGAATGGACACTACTGCTATTGAAAAAGAATTTAATAAACAAAAATCACTCCTAATACAAGAAAATGTAAATACTCAGTTAGAAGCGTTCTCAGGACTTGCAGGAGCTTTAAGTTCTTTAGCAGGTGAGAATAAAGCGTTAGCCGTAGCTTCAGCCGTAATAGATACTTATGTAGGTGCAAATAAAGCATTTGCTCAAGGAGGTGTAGCAGGTTTTGCAACAGGAGCAGCCGTAATTGCAGCAGGTTTAAACAATGTAAGAACAATTATGCAAACAGATGTGCCAAACTCAGGAGGAGGAGGAGGAATGTCAGCACCCGCAGCACCTGCTCCTCAAATGATGTCAGGAGCTTTTGAATTAAGTGGAGGAGTAGAACCTGAACCAACTCGTGCTTATGTAGTTACAGATGAAATGACAAACAGTCAAAACCAATTAGCAAACATTAGACGTAGAGCTACAATTTAAAATCAAATATATTAACTATATATCTATTATATAATATGAAAGAAACTAAAATAGTAGAATTAATAATTGCAGACGATAGTCAAGAACTAGCTATTGACGCTATCAGTTTAGTAACTTCACCTGCAATAATGGAAAATTTTGTTTACTTTGGAAAAGAAAAGAACAACTTAACTTTCGCTAAGGTAGATGAGGAGAAAAGAATGTTGGTTAGTCCTGCACTTATTCCTAATAAGCAAATATTCAGACACGACCCTAATACAGACAGCGACTACTATGTTTTCTTTTCAAAAGACACAGTAAGAAAAGCTTCTGAATTATATTTAAAACATAACAATCACCATAAAGCTACATACCAACATCAAGATAGAGTTTCAGGCGTTCTAACAGTTGAAAGTTGGATTAAGGAAGGAGACCAAGACAAATCTAAGTTATACGGTTACGACTTACCTAACGGCACTTGGTTCGTAAAAATGAAGATAGAGAATGACGAGCTTTGGAATAAAATCAAAGAAGGAGAATTAAAAGGTCTTTCAATAGAAGGCTACTTTACTAATAAATTTGAACAAATGCAAAAGAAAGAATTTACAAACGAAGAAGTTAAGACTGCACTAAAAGAATTGTTAAGTGTTCAGAAGGTTGATTTAGCTTTAATTGATGACATAGAAAAACTATTAGATAAAGGTTTAGCAGCAAAAAGAAGAAATGAAAAGATAATAAGAAAAGCTGCTGATGAATTAAGAGAAAGTAGTCAGTTTTTAGCAGACGCAGCTAGTAAAGCACAAAAAGCAGTTAAACAAGCAAAAGAATTAGGTTCTAAAGACGCAATTACACTTTTCACAGTTAGATTAAAAGAAGCACAGGATTTTGAAGATGATATGTTAAAAGCGTCCAATAAAGTTTTAACTGCAATAGATATACTATAAAATAATATAATATGAAACCAACACAAGAACAAATACTAAGTGCTTTAAACAAGCTAATAAGAGAAAACAAAACTGAACTTAAGACTGAGAAGGTTGAGTTGGGGTTAGCTGATGATTTAAAAAAGTTAAATACAGAAGCAGATAAAATTGCAGTAAGTGTAAATAAAGACAGTATTAATTTATCAAAATAATTTTGAAAACCCTCTTCAATCTCCAGTAGCTAACTGTGGTCCTGATCTAGACACCACACAGGTGAATACATTATGGGCTGGAACAGGTTTAGGAACAGGTGGTGGTGGCTTGTTTAAACAAGTTTTTACGGTTGAAACTATGCTACTTAACGGCCCATCCAATACATATACAGATCCTTCAGGCATCGGTGGTAATTATTGCATAGGATTTCAAAATGAGTATCAAAATGATAAGCTTGCACTAACTTTAAATTCACAGCAACTTCCATTTGCAAATATAAATTTTGATCTTTCAGCTATTAATTTGGCTGGCTGTGGAGGATTTCCTGTTGCACTTGATACTACCGCTCTCAAAATTACTATTTACGATTCACCTGGAGGCAACTTTTCTTTTACTGCTCCTGGAGTTATACTGGATCAAGATAGTGTTTCGGGAAAGGATGCTGGAATCACTGATTTCACGTTTAATTGGTCCTCGTGCAATTTAAATCTTGATATAAGTAATTCTTTAGATGGCAATATTACTGTCGTTTTCGATTTACTCAAAAGTGGTTATGCTGGCTTTGACAACTTGAGTATTTCTTCAAGCGTTTTTTCCCAAAATTGCGCCATGGACTTGGGTCCCGATACCAGCTTTTGCCAAGGTGAAAATATTCTTTTAGATGCGGGAGCAGGGTTCGATAGCTATCAATGGCAAGATAACAGCACCAATCAGACTTTCACAGCATCAACTACAGGTACTTATATTTGTACAGCTTCCTTCAACGATTCTACTAATAATTTATTAGTTAACGGTGATTTTGAACTTGGAAATACAGGATTTCTCTCAGATTATGGTTTAGGAGTGGGTGGGGCTTTTGGATTGCTTACCAATCCAAGTACTTACGCTATAAGCACAAGTCCCTCCAATGTTCACAATAATTTCTTCAGTTGTGTAGATCATACCTCAGGTGCCGGAAATTTAATGATCATAAATGGTTCAAATACCCCTAATACGAATGTTTGGTGCCAAGATATTAATGTCAGCCCCAATACGGATTATAACTTTTCTGCATGGGTGATTAGTTTGGAAAATACCGATTTAAATAATGTAGCAACCTTAAATTTTTTGATCGATGGGGTGCAAGTAGGTTCAGCTTTCTCTCCTTCTCTTACTGCTTGTGATTGGCAACAATTTTCCGCAAGCTACAATTCTGGAATCAATACAAATATTCAAATTTGTATTGAAAGTGATGTGATAACAGGTAATAATGATTATGGAATTGATGATATCTTTTTTACGCCTATTTGTATAATTACTGACAGCATTGATATAACCGTTAATCCAATTGTCCAAACAAATTCTAATCAAGTCATATGTTTTGGTGACAGTCTTCAATTGCCCGATGGATCATTTACAATGACAGCGGGAACATATAATGATACTACCGCCGGTGGCTCAATTAATGGATGTGATAGTATTCATAGTATTATCTTACAAATTACTCCTCTAAACCCAGCAATTGTGCAGTTTGATACTATTTGCTTCAATGACAACTACACCTTAGCCAACGGCTTACAAGTCAATACAACCGGCTTTTATCAAGATACAATTGTTGGTTCAAGCGGATGTGACTCTGTTGTGGCTGTGGACTTGTTTGTTCGACAGGCCAATAGCATTATACTTCAATCATCAGATTTATTGCTTTGTGATGGTGAGGATGCTTTGTTTTTTGGGGAAAGTGATCTACTCAATGTAAGCTATCAGTGGTCTGCGAATGGGGCAGCACTTTTAGGAGAGAATAATGACACCTTACTTATTCCTAATGTAAGCTTTTTGAATGACGGCACCTTATACCAGTTGGAAGTTATTAGCCTCTGTGATACCGTAAATAGTAATGCAACTCTACTGAATGTAAGAAGTTTTGCAAATATTGTTTTAAATCCGTTAGACACCAGCTTATGCGAGGGTGAAATAGCAACATTTGAAGTTGCAGTTGATAGACCAATCCTACAGTATCAATGGTATGAAAATGGAGTAGCAATTGCTGGAGCTAATACCTCAGTTTATAACACAGGTCCAATTGCAGCTGTGCAAAATGGCAGTCAATTTTTTGCTGCTGTAACGGATTCATGTGGCAATATAGATAGTTCATTAATTGCAAATTTAAGCGTCGTCCCAAGTACTAACATTAATAATCAATCTTCCGATTTAATAGTTTGTGTGGGTGATCTTGCCACTTTTTATGTTAGTGCAACGGGTACGAATCTGAGCTATCAATGGCTTGAAAATGGCATAATCATGCCAGGTGAAACCAATGATACATTAAATTTCATCATCTTCACTCAAGCTATGAGTGGAACTATTTATTCTTGTCAGATAACAGCTGATTGCGGAAATTTGAATACTTCAGATATGGAGCTTATCATAGAAGATGCAGGAGTTTTATTAAGCCAATCCGGTGATGTTTTGCAATGTGGCGGTTTTAGTTTTGAGTTATTTGTGGATGCTTTAAATGTTTCTGGATACCAATGGCAAGTCAATCAAGGCGCTGGTTTTGTCGACCTTACGGATGGCATATTAGGTATTGGTTCTACCCAGGTTTTAGGTTCAAATACAGATGTTTTAACAGTCAGCAACTTCGATCTAAACATTACTGGGAGTCAATTTCAGGTGATTACTTCAACCAATTGTGGTACATCTCCAATTTTTACTCCAGTTAATGTTACCATTACGGCGCCTCAGGCTGGAATTGATTTATTAGCTGACACAACTATTTGTCTTGATGATACCGATCCAATTTTCGTATCTTATGTGGATGGTTCTGCAGTATGGAGTAATGGTGATTTTGGCCAGTTTTTTATACCTAATAGTTCTGGAGATTATACGGTTAATTATACTGATGCCAATGCATGTCCTCGAAGCGATACTATAAATATTCAGCTGGAAGATTGTTTAG
>UPTG01001282.1_pt1 | contig 18679 bp, 24 predicted proteins | sample 2160121 | NCBI WGS metagenome assembly UPTG01 (sample SAMN06266255, study PRJEB28933) | marine metagenome | isolation source: Columbia River Estuary | place: USA:Columbia River Estuary, USA | collected 2014-07-27
AAAAAATGGTCATTTTTATTAAGGAAAATGGCCATTTTTTCAAAAATTTATTTTAGACCCCCAGAAATATATTTGAATAAAAAGTTGTATGTCATTCGAAATAGCGTCAAAAACTGCACAAAACGTAGGGGGGCGTCGCCCCACTTTTTTTTAGTTCGAGCTACTTTTGAGATTTTCGATTCTTTTGACCCCAAAAAATAAAAAATTTTCAAATATGGTGTATAATGGAAGCTTGGAGAATTCAGTCAAGAGAATGGCGAAGTGGGAAGAAACCGCTGAGGAGCGGATACAAGAACAGCTGGACCTTATTAAGAGGCTAGCAGAAGGAGAAGAGGAACTATGATTTTGGACATCATAATGGTTATATTTACAACAGTAGCAGTCATCACAGCATCGTTTGTGTGGTTTGCATCTGTATTGGCTATCTTTCAAACAAGAGAGATGACCAAAGAGATTTACTATCAGACAACTGGTAAAAGGTACGGTGCTAAGTAATGGGTGGCGTAACAGCATTGTCTGATTGGGATATAGACTTCCGTAGGGGTAAAGTTGGGGAAAACCTCCTAGAGGATATTGTAGAAACATCTGAGGTCAAGACTGACTATAGATGGCAAGAAACAGGCAATATCTACATTGAGTTTGAGTGCTGGTACAACGCATCTCAGACTTGGAAGGCCAGTGGTATAAGTGTTAGTAAGGCTAAGTACTACACACTGGTACTACCAATTGGGGATAGTGAACCGTTGGTAGTATCAGTTCCCACTCACCTACTTAAAGAGGTAGTCCAGGAAAAAGGACGGTACATTGAATGTGTACTATCTGATAACCCTAGTAAAGGACATCTAATTAAGGTATCAGACATAATGGAAATCTATCTTGGAACAAGAACATAATGAGCACAGTCCTTATTACTATTTAAATAAATATAAGGTGACTACGACAATTCAGGATTGTAGGATATGCGGCAGAAACGGATATTACTACCATCCTGATTTGTTGTGGTTGTGCTATACACATCTACTGGACCTATTAAACCCTGGTGAGATAAGATGGAAATGGTCAGATTGGGAGAAAGTATGGCAGACAACGGAGAGACTACTATCAAGGTCACCATCTGGTGGTGTGAGCACTGCAGGACGTGCAGGTTTTACAAGGATTGTGAACATGCAGTTGATATTGGATGGGTTGAGACTGTGCAGTAAATGCCAGGTAGTTAAAGAACTAGAAGCATTCTGTATTAATAGAGCATCCTATGATGGATACCTAATCTACTGTAGAGAGTGTGATGCTGATAGAAGAAGAGAATTGTACTACAGAAAAAGGGGTATCAATGAGTAAGAGCGATAGCTTCCATAGAGGAAGTGAATGGAAGAAGATACGTAAAGCATATCTTGATACAGTACCAGAACCACTTAGCTGTGCTATCTGTGGTAAAGAAGGTATTACAGGTTTGGATAGGCACTTGGACCACATAAATCCAGGGCATCAAGGAAATGGTGAATATGAATGGGATAACAGTCATGATAACTTCCAAATACTATGTGCTGCTTGCAACGGTAGGAAAAGAGATAAGGTCACTAAGCCTAAACAAGTAAGAATACCATGGAGGAACCCTAAGTGGTAAGGAGTAATAGATGAGTAGCAAAGAACAACAGAAGGCATATAGAGATTCAGGTAAGCGTAGAGCTATGATGTATAAGCTTGATGTAGATACAATGAATGAGATGTTAGCTGAAGGCTGTAGGATTTGCGGTAGTCATGAAAGACTATGCATTGACCATGACCATAAGTGTTGTACCAATAGAACAGATAAAGGAACAAAGACAACTACATGTGGTAAATGTACAAGAGGCATACTATGTGATAGATGTAACAAAGTACTAGGATTGGTCAGAGATGACTCCCTAACGCTACAAAGAATGATAGACTATCTAGATACTTAATATGTCTCAAATGGGCTGAGATAGGCTTACAGAGCCTCCTATGGGGTTTTTTCTGTAGTTCCTATCTACCCCATGCTTGCAGCCTGAATCTTTAATGAGATGTAGTAAATTATTTGGAGGTTATCCACAACAATAGGAGAAATAATGTTAGAAACCATACAACAGTGGCTTGCCACAGTAGAGCTTAATGAGGAAACTTCTGTACATGCAAAGATATGCCTAAAATTGGCGGAATCGTTTGATAATGATGGACACACATCTACTGCTGAAGCTTTAAGACGTTCTGTCAATGACTTAAAGAAGCTATTGCAGAATAAAGTAGAGATAGACCCACTTGCAGAAATGTTGAGACGCTAGGATAAAGATGTTACAGCTTCCAGCACGGTATACAGAACCACTCTCTGATAACTTCGTCACTGATGGTGATTTGCTTATTAAATTCGTAGAAGCATTCATGTGTACTCAAGAAAGCGGTAAAGAGACCATCACACTTGACGAATGGCAGAAATGGCTACTACGTCATATGCTGGAACGCTATCCTGATGACTATGAAGAAGAATCAAAGCGTGGAAGGCTAAGATATCGTCAAATTGTAGTATCCATGGGAAGACAGAATGGAAAATCAACCCTCACCCAAGCCTTGTCCTTATATGCATTGTTAATGCATGAAGTAGGACCTACTGTGGTGGGAGTAGCCTCTTCCGTGGACCAAGCTAGAATCGTATATAACCGTACGCTCTATAGCGTGAATAACAACATCTGGCTCAAGAAGAGATTTGATAAAGCTACAGAACACAGGGGTATGATACTCAAAGATGGTTCTGGTAGCTATATGATTAAAGCAGCCAAGGAGACAGCCCTCCAAGGTATTGCCGTATCCTTCGGAATAGTAGATGAGCTTCACATCCTCCCTAAAGGTCTTTACTCATCCTTGACACTAGGTACTTCCACTAAGAAGGATGGTATGATTGTAGGCATTACCACTGCAGGGGATGATACATCTATCGTCCTCAAGGAGCTTTATGCTAACGGAGAAAGAGCTATCGCAGGTGATACAGACTTTGAGCGATTTGGATTCTTCTGCTGGGAAGCACCTGAAGGTGCTGACTTACTTGACCCTGACGCTATCTATGCTGCTAATCCCGCTGTGGCTGCTGGTCGTATCCCTCTAGATACTGTACTATCAGATGTAAAGTCTATTCCTGAGCTAGAAGCCAGGAGATATCGTCTCAACCAGTTTGTAGATGGTAATAGTATTCCTAACTGGCTACCAGATGAACTATTCACTGCTGCAGCTGGCGAGGGTATTACTGACAAGACCAACCCATTAGTCTTTGCAGTAGATAGAACACAAGGATGGGGCTATGTAACTATTGCAGCAGCTAGAAAGCTACCAGATAGTACATTTGAGACAGAACTGGTTGCTAGCTTTGTTAATCCAACAGAGAACCTGATATTTGATGAACTAGCTAACCTTTATACAAAGTACAGTCCAGCAGGTATTGCTTTGGATGATAGGCAGATGCCAAACGTTGGTAAGAAGCTTAAACTCTCAGGAATACCTACCTATCAGCTATGGACCAAAGAAGTGAGTGCAGCTAGCTCATTTACATATTGGGCATTTGCTGAGGGTATGGTTAAACATAACAATGACCCACTATTAGTAGCACAGACAAAGAACGGTGTATCTAAATATAGTGGTGAAACATGGCTTATCTCTAGAAGAGAGTCTAAAGGTGACTTAGATGCACTAATGTCAACTATCATGGCACTATATGTAGCCTCAATCGTTGATACACCTACCCTTCAGATATTCTAGACGTATATTCATGGTATAATGAAATGGAGAAATTATGGCAAACTTATTTACAAGACTATTAGGCATTCCTGATAGCAATACTGAGTCAAGGGCAGCAAGCCCTGACATTATGCCTCTACCCAGAACAGATGTTGCTGTTTCTGCTGAGAAGGCACTTTCACTAACTGCAGTGTACAGAGCAACCCAAGTCCTAGCTACCCCTATCTCAAAGATGGACATTAAGTCCTACCGCTGGGTAGATGGTCAGAACGTTGAGATTCTTAACCCTGTTATTGTTAATAAACCAAACGTTTATGAGTCACGTAGGGACTTCCTATTTAAGACTGTATCAAGCCTAGCCCTAACAGGTGAAGCATTCTGGCACAAGTCTTTTGGTAGCAATGGACAGGTTAATAACCTTGAGATTCTAGAATCCAAAGCGGTATCAATCACAAAGGACAACCAAGGAAGACTATCCTATGCAATAGCATTGAAGAATGGTAAGTCTAAGGTAGTCCCAGGTAATGAGATTGAGCACATTAAGTTGTTCTCTCTACCTGGTTACGATAGAGGTCTTGGACCTATCCAGATGTGTAAAGATGACATCAAGGGTATCCTAGACCTACGTGCATATGCATCTACATGGTTCAGCTCTGCTGGTATTCCTACTGGTGTCCTATCTACTAACACAATGCTAACTTCAGAACAAGCAGATGACATTACAGCTCGTTGGCACGAAAAGCAGAACAACAAGCAGATTGCTGTTCTAGGAAATGGCTTCCAGTACAACCCAGTAGCTTTGTCTCCAAAGGATGCATTGTTTACAGAGGTACAGGACCAAGCTGTCCAGACAGTATCTCGCCTATTTGGTATTCCTCCACGCCTGTTGATTACAGGTGTAGCAGGTAACTCTGACACTTACACAAATCTGTCAGAAGAGCAGCAAACCTTCTATCGTCACACGTTGATGGCTTATCTAGATGCAATTGAAGACGCTATGTCTAACTGCCTACCTAGAGGAACCAAGATTAACTTTGATTACGAAGGTTTGTTCAAAGCAGACATCGCCTCAAGATATAACTATTACAAGATAGCTGTTGATGGTGGATGGATGTCTCCAGAAGAAATCCGATTAAAGGAGGGTTTAGATGGATAACCTAGAAACACGTGAAGTGGAGTTTCGTTTTGACGAAGAGTCACGCACAGTATCTGGTATTGCTGTTCCTTATGACCAAGAGACTAGCATTGGAGGAGCATACACTGAATCCTTCAAGCGTGGTTCAATAGCAGAAGACGTTACAGACGTTAAGCTGTTCTATGGACACGAAGAGCCAATTGGTAAGGTAATTGAGGGTAGGGATACAGAGCATGGCTTTGAAATCACTGCTAAGATTAGCGATACTGCTCGTGGAAACGAGGTAAGAACATTGTTGAAAGACGGTGTACTAAACAAATTCTCTGTGGGGTTTGTCCCAGTTAATTCTGAAAGGGATGGCAACACAGTAGTACGTACAGAAGTTTCTCTCAGGGAAGTTTCAGTCGTACCATTTCCAGCTTATGCTGGGGCAACAGTAACAGAGGTCCGTGAGGACAACACAACTAACACAAAGGAGGTTCCTACAATGGAATCAGTAAACGAAAACATCAACATTGATGTAGACGGTGTTAAGGAAGATGTGGCTGAGTTGCGTAGACTCGTAGAAACGGGCTTCGCTACCACCTCCACACCAACCGCAGACACCCGTTCAGCAGGTGAGGTCCTAAAGGCCATCGCTTCTAAGGACGATGAGGCAATTCGTGCATACGAAGGTGCAACAACTAACAACTCAGTTCTTAACCCAGCTTGGGTAGGAGACTTGACTCGTCTAGTTGAACAGGCTGCAACCATGTACAACACATTCTCTAAGGGAGTTCTTCCTGCAGAGGGTCTGTCACTTGAGTACGCTCAGCTAAACTATGACGGTACAAATGTACAGATGCAGCAGAATGAGGGTGATGACCTAGCTTACGGTGACGTAGGAATTGGTATCCGCTCTGCTCCAATTAACACCTTTGGTGGTTACACACAGCTAACCCGTCAGGAGATTGAAAGGTCTTCTGTTGCAGTTCTAGACACAACCCTTCGTGCAATGGCTATGACTGCTGGTAAGAACCTAAATGGTTTTGTCCGTGGTAACTACACCGCTGAGGTTGCACAGCAGACCACTAATGGTAACGTAGTTCAGCTAGGTGGAGCTACAGCTATTGACTGGCTAGACGCTATCGTTGACGGTGCAGTTGCATTTGACAACCTAGGTCTTGCTCTAGAGGCAATCGTTGTATCACCAACAGAGTTCAAGCAGCTTGTTGCTCTTGAGGGAACTGATGGTCGCCCAATGATGTTGGTAACTGGAAACGGTGTCAACAACGTAGGTAACATCAACGTAACCACTCTTGGTGGCTCACTAGCCAGCCTTCCAGTTATCGTAGATGCTGGTCTTGCTGCTGGTAACGCTGCATTTGTTAACACAACTGCTCTACGTACATACGCTTCTGGCCTAGTACGTCTACAGGATGAGAACATCATCAACCTAAGCAAGAGCTTCTCTGTCTACCAGTACGCTGCTGTAGCACACGAGAACGGAAATGCTATCGTTCCTATCGTAGCAGCTTAGTAGGAGATTAACATGCGTGTGTCGGTGATTCAGTTCCAGAACTACGTAGGTACAAAAGAAGAAGGTGCATTTGTTGACCAGGTGTTAACATCTGCTCGTCTCATGGTTGGTAATTACATTGGACAGGTTTCTGTTCCAAGTACAATTGTTGACCAAGCTGTATTGACTGTAGCTTCTGAGCTGTTTCACCGCCGCTCTGCTCCCAACGGTATAGCTCAATTTGCCTCAATGGATGGTTCACCTGTCCGTGTTGCAAAGGACCCAATGAATAGTGTTTATCCACTATTAATGCCATTTCTAAAGCCAGGTATCTAATGAACGAAATCTCATTATCAAAAGAACAACTAAAGGATGCACTTGCTGCTACTGGATATGAAGTCCTAGACTATCTTCCAGAACGCATCATACCTCCTGTAATTGTTATTGGTACGAGAAGTCCTTATTTGACACCTGATACTTTAGGTAATGGTTGGCTAATGAACTTGGAGCTATTGGTTATTGCTGATACTGCTACCAACGAATTTGCTACTGAACGAGTTGACGAAATGATTCAATCAATTCTGCAAAATGTCCCTGCTTACTGTAGGGTCATTAGCGTTCAAAACACACAGTCAATGGCTGCTAATAATACTGAGTATCTTGGTACATCAATAGCCGTTGAACTATCTATTGAAATATAAAGGAGAAAATGATGGCTGCATCAACACGCATCAAAGCCCAGAACATTGTCTTTACTATTGACGCTGTAGACTACGCATGTGACGCTACCTCAGTAAGCCTAGAACTAGGCGATGCTGCAGGAGACGTACGTACGTTCTGCGAGACTTCTGTAGGAAAGCAGTGGGCACTTAACCTAGAGGGTATCACCTCTGGTAAGGATGGCTCTCTATACCGTGTCCTATGGGACAACTACGGTACTGAGGTTGCCTTCTCAATCGCACCACACGGAAACGCTACTGCAACAGCAGACCAGCCACACTACACTGGAACTGTTATCTTTAGCGAGCTTCCTCCACTATCTCTCACTTCTGGTGAGATTGCTACTTTCGCTATCGCTCTTGAGGTACTAAACGCAACCCACGATGTTGCTAATGGTGTCTACTGGGGTGTAGAGGTTGCAACTGCCTAATTATGGCAAATGACGGTATCAAGGTAGTGGGTCTCAACAACGCTATTAGGGCTTTAAAAGACCTAGGTGTTCCAGCTAAAGAAATTGCTCAGGCAGGTACAGACGCTGGTAACATAATAGCTAAAGAGGCTCGCTCCTTGGTTCCTGTCAGAACAGGTAACTTGAAAGACACTATACGTGTTAGCAAGGCACAAACTAAAGTGGTAGTAAGAGCAGGTAAGGCCAAGGTGCCTTATGCTAATCCAATCCACTGGGGATGGTTTAGGCGAGGTATTAAGCCTAACGAGTTCTTCAGCAGAGCTATTGCTGAGAACATAGACGCAGTTGCAAGTGTATACTTTGAGAACTTGCAAAAGCTAATAGATAAATACAAATAACAAGAAGGACGGTAACCATGGCTAAGTTTGATTTTGAATCACTTACTATTGAAGATGTAGAAACAATTGAGATGATTGCTGGAAAGGCAATTGACTCAATCATGGATGATGAGACACCAAAGGGCAAGACGATGAAGGCTATCGTATTTGTTCTTAATCGTAAAGACAACCCAAAATATACCCTTGAGGATGCTAGTAAGGTATCATTTAAGGAGGCAATGGAATTGTTGAATGGTGATGAGTCAGACCCAAAAGAGCAACCAGAAGGCTAGCCGCTGAAAGAATGGCTAACTTCTGTCTAGCTACTAAGATGTCTCCTAGTGAGTATCGTAAGTTGACTCTAGCAGAAGTCAATGCCTATGTGAGTGCTCTTGAGAAGAGAGGCTCACAGCCTGACGAATTATTGGAGGACCTAGTCTAATGTCACTGAATCTAGAGGTACAAATCCTTGGGCAGTATAAGAACCTAACTAAAGCTACAAAGGGTGCTGCTGGGGAACTAAACAAGTTAAAGTCAACTACCCAAAACATTGGGAAGTCTATTAACCGTACCCTAGCAACCATTGGAGTAGGTCTTTCATTCGTTGCTCTTCAAAGAGGAATTAGCTCTGTAGTAACTGAGGCATCTAATCTTGAGCAAGGTATTGGAGCTACTAAAGCAGTCTTCAAAGGCTTTGCAGATGGTGTTGTAGAAGAATCAAAGAGGGCAGCTAATGCTTTTGGTCTGTCTTCTGTACAGTATCTACAGTCAGCTAACCTCATTGGAGCACAGCTTTCTAACCTAGGATTCAGCCAAGCAGAATATACAAAGCAGTCACAAGGGCTTGTAGAGCTTGGTGCTGACCTAGCAGCCACGTTTGGTGGCACAACTTATGATGCTGTACTAGCTCTGTCTGCTGTATTCCGTGGGGAATATAACCAGGTAGAGAAGTATGGTGTTGCTCTACGTAAGTCTGATATCACAAACAAGGTAGCTCTAAAAGGTTTCAAGAACCTAACAGGAGAAGCTCTAAAGCAACAGGAAGCATTAGCAGCCCTAGAAATACTATATGGCCAGACAGCATCAGCACAAGGACAGTTTGCAAGAGAGACTGACACCTTTGCTGGTTCAATGCAGATACTAAAAGCCAATCTAGACAATGCTAAGGTATCCCTAGGAGAAGGCTTTACGCCAGCTCTAGTTACATTTGGTACATGGATTACAGATAACATTGGAGTTATCAATGGTCTAACTGATGCTATTGGTGTCAAGCTAGCTGATGCTTTTGCATCAACAGGTGGTGCAGCTGAGACATTTGGCTCTAAGATTATTAATGCTATCACTGATTTGACTGAATTCTTAAACGGTACAGCTGATGCAGATAATACATTTGTAAAGATAAGTGAAAGCCTCACACCACTATTAGAAGTCCTAGGAGCATTTGGTGAAATAGCTAAGGGTGTACTAGCAGTAGTCAACGGCTTGTTTGATGGCTTGTTTGGATGGATTAATCTATTCTTGCCAGCAGGAGAACAGGTAAATGGACTTGCAGGATTCCTATCATTACTTGGAAAGTTCCTTCAAGAGGTTGGATACTGGATTGGTTATGTAGGTTCTTTCCTAGTACCATTCACAGGAGCATTCAAGATTCTTGGTGGTGTTCTTGGTGCATTCAGCAAGACTGGTAAAGCTGTTGTTGACTTCTTTAAGAACGTTGGTGGATTTGTATCTAAGATATTTAATAAGTCTGCAAACCAAGGGGCAAAGCTTGCTAAGGCAAATGATGACTTAGCAAAGGGATTGCCAAACGTTGCCAATGGGTATAAAGTAAATATTGATGCAACTAAACGTCTAGCAATAAGTCAAAAGGCGGTACAGGCTGAGACAAAGAAGCTAGACACAAGATTTAACAACCTTAGAAAGAATCTTGATAATAACAAGCAGGGTCTAAAAGAGTTAGACGAGGCTGGCGGTCTTGTAAGAAGCACACTTGGTGGTGTAGATGCAGCTATTAAAAACCTAGATGGTAAAACTGTAACTGTTAACATCAGGACACTAATTAATGGTGGTGCAACACCTGGAGAAGCAAATAGATTTAATAACATACGCCCAAACACTATTGATTACAATGCTAGAGCTATGGAGTATGGAAAGCTTCTACAGGAGAGCCTAAACAAGGTAGTTGAAGAAGAGACAGTACCAGCTGGTGCAGGGCTTACAACGTTCCAGAAGCGTATCCAGGTACTAATAGATACCCTACAAAATACTTTAGCAGAAGCAAAGCAGCGTATCAAGGATGCAGCCAACAACTTCAGAGACACGGTCTCACTATCATTTGGTATTATCACTAACGGCTCATTCGCTGTCTTTGATGTAAACCGTGTAATCCGTCAGATGCAAAGACTAAAGGATTCAGCTAAGAACTTTGCTAAGGACATCAAGAAGCTACAGAACCAGGGTGCAGATGCATCTCTGATTGACCAGCTGCTTGGTATGGACCCACTACAGGGTGCAGCTACTGCAGGTGGTCTGCTATCCTCTGGAAGGCTATCAGAGTTCCTAGCACTACGCAAGGACCTAGAAGGATTGGGTGCTAGTGCAGGTGGAGTAGCTAACTTTGGAATTAATGGTACAGGCACAGCTGGACTACAGAATGCTATTGATGGTCTAACAACAACTCTTAACAAGGGCTATGGCAACACCTACAACATCAAGGTAGAGAATGCTAACAACCTAACACCACAGCAGATTGTTGCAGCTATCAAGAAGTATGAGAAGACCAGCGGTAGGAAGGTGTTTAGTTAATGGCATTTCTAGACGTATTTGACATAGCCAGAGATGTTAAGATAAGCGTATATGGCACTACAAGCTTTGTCATTGGTCAGAGTAGAATCAATGGTCCTGCCTTAATTGGAGATGAGACCCCTATGTGGCACCCACTAGAATGTGGTGTTAGCAGCATGGTGATAGATAAAGGATTCTCTGTTGACCAGGGTATCCTAGCTAACCTAGAAGTAGGTACAGCAAGATTTGAACTACAAGGATTTGCAGTAGACCCAACACTAAACCCATTGTTCCAGTTGAATGCTCAGGTAGAAGTAAAGATACAAGCTAACCCTGATACAGCTCCTGGATATGAAACTATCTTTGTTGGTTTTATTGATGATATACAAACATCCTATCAGGCAGATGGACTTATCAATGTAACAGTAGAAGCCACTGACTGGATTTCTAAGATTATGAACGTAACTATTGATGCTTGGGAAAGAGATGTTGCAGAGACATTTGATGTCAGGGTACAGGCATTGTTCAACGACTACATCCTTCCAGTTTATCCAAACCTTTCAGTAGGTACTAACTGGTATCCATCTTACACAGGTTCTGTCTTCCCACCAGAAGATAGGTACAACATCACTAGTGGTGAGCTACTAACTGAGCTTATCCAGGGTGAAGCAGGTATGGTTGTAGCAGCTAACTCAGGAGAAGTCTATGGATTTGGAAGATACTATTGGGATAATGCTATCATTAACCCCACTTATGTTCCTGGCATATCTACTAACCTTATCGCTAATTCGTCACTTGAGACTGGCATCCAAGGCTGGATTGGAAATAACTGCAATATTGAATACTCTACAGAAGAAGCATGGCAGGGAACACACTCAATCAAAGCTACCTACACAGGACTAGTTGGTGGTCCTTACTACGGTCCTTCTGGTTCTAGAGTACCTATTGAAGAGGGTAAGACCTATACAGCATCTATGTATGTAAAGAGCACAACGCTAACTAAGCAATTGAGGGGTACTTTACTATGGTACAGTGCCTTAGAGAGCGGCACAAGGCTTTCTAAGACTGATGGAGAGCTAACTATAGTCAACACTGGTGACTGGGTCAGGGTACATGTAACAGGAACTGCACCAGCTGGAGCAACTCACGTAGCATTTACAGTAAACCCAAACACAACTATCCCAATAGGACAGACAGCATACTTTGATGCAGCATTGATGGAAGAGGGAACTATCCTGAAGAGCTGGTATGAGAATACTTTTGACCAGGGAGAACCACTAGATGTACCAGAATGGTGGGGATTCTCTAATGTTCACAATGAATCACTAGACCACTTCTGCATGGGAGATGTAGATACACAGGTTGGTAAGTCTGATACCGCTAATGAGATTACTGTTAGTTTAAGTTATGATGAAGGAACTAACGTTCTAGTAAGAAACCAGAGTTCAATTAACTATCTAGGTACACTACCTTATCAGGTATCACTAAACCTACATGCTCCTGCAGGTACACCAGACCAGTACATTCAGTCCTGGGCAGATGACCTAAGTATCCCTGATGGAAGAACCAGGGTAAATAGCATTACCTGGAGTCCTATCAGAAGAGATGGAAGGCTAAATAATAGCTGGACACTAGAACCAGGTGCAGACATTGCTAAGGTGCACATCGCATTTGCGTCACACACTATTGATGAGACATATATTGTCTCCAAGATTTCACATGATATCTCAGCAGAGAACTGGCTGATGACTACAGAACTTTGGAAGGGGATATAATGGCTGTTAACTATAAAGTATTTGTTGATGGAGAAAGGCTTCCAGAAGGAGACCTAAACAACTTCCTAGCAAAGCAATGTGTAGTCCAGGTAGATGGACAGAATGACCTAGTAGAGCTAGTAGAGTACGGTGTTCGTATGGCTATTACAGTTGATACTGGTGAAGCATGGCTATGGACAGAGCTAGGTGGATGGGCTAAGTTTGAATCAGATGGTTTTCTAACTCAGGATGACGCTGATGCCAGGTATCTAACAAGACTAACAGCAGAAGGATTATTCCTAAGCTTAGAAGACTCTGCAGACTTCCTTACTGGCGATGAGATTGCTAGTACATATCTAGCTAAGCTAACTGCACAGGGACTATATCTATCTCAGGTAGATGCTAGTCAGAACTATCTTGGTAAGACAGAAGCATCAACTACCTATCTGACTCAGCTAACAGCTCAGGGATTATACCTGACACAAACAGATGCATCTAATACATATATAACAGAACTTACTGCAGGTACATTATTCATTTCTAAGGGTAGTGCAGCTACAGATATCAACAACAATAGCACCACTATCAATGGTGGCAAGATTACTACTGGAACAATAGCAGCATCTGCTATCTCTGCAGGTACTCTGACAGGTTTCACTATCCAGACATCATCTTCTGGTAGACGTGTTCTTATTAGCGGCTCTTCAAACTCTGCTGTTTTTTATAATGATAACGGAACTGAATCATTTAGACTATCTGGTTCTTCTGGTTCTGGTGGAATCTATGATGCTTCAGCCCTTCACTCATTCCAGGTAGGTGGCTCAACAATTCTATCCATGAACTCTTCTGGAATTGCATTTGCAAGTGCCAAGGGTATCAATAGCGACCTACCAGTTCAGGGTGGAGTTAATGCTACTTCTGAACTTACAGCTGGGTCGTATGTGAGAAGTGGTATCAACCTTGCAGGTGGTTATGCAACGTTGCACTCAAATGGTGGAATATCATCAACCTACTATACAAGCACAAGCCTTAATCCAGGCCGTGGTGAGATTAAATCAGAGCGTAGCATGGAAGCAGGTACAACAATGATTGTTGGTACTATGACTGGTTCATCCACTAACCCTTATGTGAGATGGGGTGGTGGTGCTCTAAACACTAACACCTCTGATAGACGTGTTAAGGAAAACATTGTAACCATTGCTGATGGTTTAGATATTGTTAATCAGTTGAACCCAGTTACATTTGATTCACTAATTGATGACACTGATAAGCGTATTCCTGGGTTTATTGCTCAGGAAGTAGAAGAAGTATCCTGGAATGAAGACATTGAAGTTGTTAGTCATATTACAGGAGCAGTAGTAGATATTGATATTGATGAGACTGAAGGTCCTCTAAAGACATTTAACTATGACACATTGATTCCATATCTCACTAAAGCTATCCAAGAACTTTCTGCAAAGAATGATGCATTGGAGGCACGACTAGCTGTTTTAGAAGGAGGCAATAGCTAATGACACCTGAACTATGGGTAACACTACTATCAGGAGGTATAGCTGGAGCTATCCTACAACCCGTTTTGAAGTTTATCAACAACAGAAAGGGCATGACCTTAACCAATGAGCAGATTTTGCGTGAAGAATTACAGGAACAGCTTGATGCAATGAAGGTTGAGATTAAAGAATTGAGAGGAGAAGTAAATGTCTGGAAGCAGAAGTACTTTGAACTCTATGAAGAACATCTTGAGCTTAAAACAAAGCTTAAGTAGATTCCCACATAGCCGTGGGTTACCAGGCAGGGTAGGGGTTACTTCCCCAACTCCTACTCTGTCACTAAATTAAGGAGAAACGATGTACGCATACAGAAAGCCTTTCACAAGGCCAAGTAAGAATGAGGCAGTTGGCCCTCAGAAAGTACAGTTCAACCCTAAAGCTATTGACGGTGACGGTGATGGCTTTGTGCAGGATGGAACTGAATTTGAAAGACCAGTAGAAGAAGTAGCTGTAAACCCTAAGAAAAAGGTCAGAAAGGCTGCTGTGTCAGTAGAGGTGGAACCAACCTCTGAGGTAATTGACTCGTCAGATGTAGATGATACAATGGTAGAACAAGCTACTGAGACTGAAGTAGAGTAGCAGGAGAAGACTTATGGCTATAATTGACGCAATACCAGGAACCCTTGAGTGGAGGGTCTATAAAGGCGATACTGCCACACTCACTTTAATAGTAAGAGATGCAGATGACGCACCTATTGACCTATCTGGATGGTCTTTTATAGCTCAAGCTAAGCTATACCAAGAAGATGAACTACCTGAAATATATATGCCAGCGACTGCAAATGAGTCTGGTGTTATAGCAATATCAATTGAACTTACATCACAGCTCCCAGAGATGCTCTACTTTGATGTACAGGGAACAAATAATGAAACAGGTGTTGTAAAAACATTTGTTAAAGGTATTATCGTAGCTGAACAGGATGTGAGTAGAATTGTATAAAGTTGAAGTATTAACACCAGATGAAGTAAAAGTATATGCAACAGACCTAAACCTATCTGTTGGTCCACAGGGTCCAGCAGGTCCACAAGGACCAACTGGTTTAACTGGTAACACAGGTCCTACTGGTCCTGCAGGTGCCACTGGTCCACAAGGTATCCAAGGTCTTCAAGGACCACAGGGTCCTGCTGGTCTAGATGGAGTTGATGGTGCTCAGGGTATTCAGGGTCTAACTGGACCTCAAGGTCCTCAAGGTATCCAGGGTGAGCAGGGTATCCAGGGAGACACTGGAGCTGCAGGAGCTGATGGTAACTCTACATCATTCTTCCCATACAAAGTAGATACTGCTTCTGGCACACCAGCACACTCTTATATTTCATTTGGTACTGCTGGTCAGATTGATACTAATATTATTAATGTTAGCCACCTTGACCTGGATGGTGACGATATTAATATCTTTATCCACTTCCTAAAGCTTGGTGACCAAATCCTAATTCAGGATTCCAATGATTCCAATAACCGTATGCTATTTGAAATGACAAATGGTGTTATTGAGAATGACCTGGCAGACTATGACACTATTCCAGTTACTCTAGTTGAGTCATCTGGAACACTATTTAGCAACAATCATGAAATCATCGTAGCATTTGTTCGTGTTGGTGTACAAGGACCAGCAGGTCCAGTAGGACCACAGGGACTACAGGGTATTCAGGGTCCAGAGGGTCCAGAAGGACCTCAAGGACCACAGGGTATTCAAGGTATCCAGGGTGCTCAGGGTCCTGCAGGTAATGATGGTGCTCAGGGTATTCAGGGTGAACAAGGAATCCAAGGGGAAACAGGTCCAGCAGGAGCAGATGGAGTACAGAACGTATACATATCAGCTACTGCACCAGCAAACCCACAAATTGGATGGCTTTGGATTGTGATATAGAATGGCATACGCTGACCTATTTTCAGATGCAAGATTCTATTACTCTTTTGATAATCATGCAGACCCAATAACTGATGGAACAGAGTCTTCAAAAAATAACCCAGGTCTTGCAGTTTTTGCAGAGGACTCTCCACCAGGATTAGGCTCAACACACTCAAAAATAATAAAAGCTCAGACGTATCCAGATGTAATAAATCGGCCAGGGTATTCTGATTACTCTGGTGGTAAATTCTCATCAGTTCCTGGAATAAAAATTGCAAAAACAGTAATGTATTGGTATAAATACGATGTTCCAGAAGGTGCTACTACAGCTGGTGCTGATGCATTTCCTTTAAGCGGTAGTGTTGTTACAAGTGTACCCTCTTTATTCTATAATGACAATGTAAGTAATTCTTTTAATCATGGACTAATTAAAAATACATCAGAAGATAATCTTCAAAATACACCAAAAGAAGCTTTTACTGCACAAACTAATATTGGTAGCGGTGTTATTAGCGGAGGTACAGGACCAACACGAACTGCATTTTATCCAGGTATTTGGTATCACATTACCCAAGTAAGCTTTTTAACAGACTCTGGATATACAAATGCTGATGGTGATGTATACCCTGGTAGCATTTGTGAACTAACATATGTAGATGGAAGCTTAGTTTTCCAGTATTGGTATGACACAAAGTCCATAGTTGAAATAGCAAGACCTGATATGTCTGAGTTCAAGGTTGGACATAGCACAGAAACACCTGTAGCTGGTCTAGAAAAGAAGATGGCACACATAGCATTATGGAGTGAGGCACTTTCTGTTGAAAGAATTCGTGAAATTGCGTGGTATGGAAGATTAGAAGCTGACCCAGTACAAACCGTACTAGACTCTAACCCAATATACTTTACAACATTAGATAACTTTGACCCCACAGTTGCTCCTACAGTTTATGGAACAAAAGCTCTTGAATGGGGTCCTTTTGATGGAAATCATCCTACTAAAATTGATACAACAACAGATGGAATAGTTGAAAAAGGTTGGAAAATTATCTCACCAGTTAATGGTGGTGGTGTTTCAGTGCTTGGTGGTGCAGGATTAGCATCTGGTATGCAAGAACTTCATAGAAATAGGTCTTGGTCATTTGAATTCTGGTTTAAGGCAGTGCCTACAATTCCAGGTAATCCTGCATCTTCTGGTCAGCCATTTTTATTTGACGATGGCTCAATTGCTAATGGTTCTTCTATTTTTGGATTAAGCCTAAGTCAGTCTGGAATGGCTGCCTCTAAAGCAGTACCACAAATTGGTTTGCCAGCTAGAAGTAGTGCAACTGCTTACTATATGAATAAGACACCAGGTAGTCCTTCAGGTCTAGAAACTTATGAGGGTACTACAACTCCAGATTACAAAGCAATTAATGAAATAAATAGTGATTTTCCTAATTACGATGAAGGTTATCAGGATGGTAAATGGCATCATGTTGTATTTACCATGGACCCAAATTCATCATATACACTAGCCGCCCCATATCCGTTTGGTTATATTTATATTGATGGCGGTTCTGCAGGATATCTATACAATACCTTTGAGCCAGCTAATGGATTTATTGATGGTCTTGTAAGTGATGCTTTAGAATACAAATCTGGAAGCACATTTAACAGTACTACATATCCAGTTCCAGACATATCTATTGATAACTTTGCTGTTTATGATAGAAAATTGACTGCTCAGGAAATTAGCCTTCACTTCTCTAGCTATAAAAATGCTTCATCTCCTGTTACTCCAGGTACTTTGTATCACTGGGATGGCTCTGCTTGGCAACTACCAACAGGTCAGAAGGTATGGGATGGAACAGCATGGATTGATTGGTCAAAGAGCTATTGGGACGGTACTCAGTGGGTAAACCTGTAGTAGTCTATAGTAAGTATAGATGTATCCAATGTGATATGACTAAGCGTTGGCTCAAGGATAATGACGTTAGTTTCATGGAATACAATGTAGAAGATGACTATGAGGCATTGATGTTTGTATCTCAACAAGGCTTTATGGCTGCTCCTGTAGTATTCTGGGGTAGCGATAGTTGGAGTGGCTTCCAACCTGATAAATTAAAACAAAATTTTGATGCAGAGAACTAGCATCTGTGATATAATTATCTTGGATATACCTCCTAAGTACATCCATTTTAATTAAATTAGGTGTTCTGTTGAGTATTCCAGGATACGGGGGAGAGGACAGATTCCTCTTCAGTAAGCCATAGTTCTCTCCCCCCTTTAAGTTTCCCCTTGGTGGTTAGAACTCCTTACGTTCTCTGTCTCCCTTACCCACTGACAGCCACCAGGGGGGATTTTTTTTATTCAAAATGTACACATCATATTGATTTATGTGGTACAATATATTCGTGGGTATGAGAAATCATAAGGGAGATATACCAAAGTAATTAGTAAGGAGAAAAAATGAATTACTTTAAATACAGAGATGCAATTAGAAGTGCATCAGGTCTATCAGGACCAGCCAAGGCTGTGGCAAACATTATTAACAGTCATTACAACTGGGAAATAGCCCAAGAAGCATTCCCATCTATTCAAACCCTAGCTTTAGAGACAGGATTCTCTCCTGCCACGGTAAGTAGGGCAATCAACAATGAACTAGTACCAAAGGAATGGCTTAAATCAACAAGAAGGTACAACAATAGCAATTTGTACACACCAAGCATTCCATTTATGTATGAAACCTTTAATCAAATCTCTCTGACACCTCAGACTGATGTGATTGAAGATGATATTGATATTGAATCACCTCACACTGACATGAGTACACCTCACAGTGATGTGGGTATACCTCAGAGTGATGTGACCTCACCTCACAG
>UPTG01001291.1_pt1 | contig 18642 bp, 13 predicted proteins | sample 2160121 | NCBI WGS metagenome assembly UPTG01 (sample SAMN06266255, study PRJEB28933) | marine metagenome | isolation source: Columbia River Estuary | place: USA:Columbia River Estuary, USA | collected 2014-07-27
GTAACCACCATGTGCCTTGGCAACGTTATTGATTAATTCCATGATCAAAACGGTTTTACCAACACCAGCACCACCAAACAGACCGATCTTACCACCTTTGGCATAAGGCGCGAGAAGATCGACAACTTTAATACCTGTTACCAGAATTTCAGCTTCGGTTGACTGATCGACATAATCAGGTGCGGCGCGGTGAATCGGGTAATATTTCTTGGATTTAACCGGCTTGCCTTCATCAACAGGCTCGCCAATAACATTCAAGATACGACCAAGGGTTTCAGGCCCAACAGGAACCGTAATTGGCGCGCCAGTGTCAACAGCTTCGGCGCCGCGGACAAGACCTTCAGTCGAGTCCATCGCGATGGTACGAACAGCTGATTCACCAAGATGCTGTGCAACTTCAAGCACAAGCCGCTGGCCATTATTGCTGACCTCAAGGGCGTTTAGAATGGCAGGGAGTTCACCGTCAAACTGAACGTCAACAACCGCGCCAATAACCTGACTGATTTTACCAATTGCTTTATTTGCCATGGTCTTCTTACTCCGGGCTAGAACCGTTTTAATTGTGGGCATCATTGCCCTGATCGTTTTATTTTGTTCAGCTGCTGACTTTATAGAGCTTCAGCACCTGAAATAATTTCGATGAGTTCATTCGTAATCGCCGCCTGGCGGGTTCGGTTATACACCAATGTCAGACGGTCAATCATGTCACCAGCATTCCGCGTGGCGTTATCCATCGCTGTCATCCGCGCGGCAAGTTCGGCCGCCGATGATTCAAGCAAGGCACTATAAATCTGTGTCGAGATGATGCGTGGCAAAAGGCTTGCCAGCAATTCGTCTTCTTCGGGCTCATAATCGTAATTTGCGCCTGCTTCATCCTCGCCAGCATCACCAATTTCAGCTGGGATCAGCTGGGTCAGCTTGACCTCTTGGGTGATGGCATTGATGAATTTGTTGTAAATCATGGTGCAAACGTCAAAATCACCATTTTCAAAACCGCTGCGAATGGTTTCACCAAGATCAGCCGCATCCGAAAATGAAACAGCAGTACCTTGAATGCCTTCAAGATTGGCAATGTAGCTATCGCCGAATTCCCGGCGAAGCGCGTCAGCAGATTTCCGGCCAACCATCAACAGCTTGACGGTTTTGCCTTCGTCACGAAGCCGCGCCACTTCGGTTCGGGTTTGGCGGGTGATTGACCCGTTAAAACCACCACAAAGACCGCGATCAGCCGAGATGACAACCAGCAAATGCGATTCTGATTTGCCGTTTCCGACAAGCAGGGCAGGTGCCGAGCTGGCATCGGCTTTAGCCGCAAGATTAGCAATAACGCCGCGCATCCGGTCGGCATAAGGCCTGCCGGATTCAGCTGCTTCTTGCGCCCGCCGCAATTTCGCCGCTGCCACCATTTTCATGGCAGCGGTGATTTTCTGCGTGGACTTGACGCTGTTAATGCGCGTCTTCAAATCCTTCAATGATGCCATTTACCAAACTCCATTTTGCGGTGCAACAGCCCCGCAAATGCCTTCACCATTTACGAAAAGCTTTTACCAAATGCCTCGATGGCTTTTGCCAATTTATCAGATGTGGCATCTGACAGCGCTTTTTCATCACGGATTGTGTCAAGAACGTCCTGATTATTGCTGCGAAGATGATCAAGAAGACCCGCTTCGAAACGGCCGATATCAGACACTGCAATCGTATCAAGATAGCCCTTCACACCGGCGAAAATAACCGCAACCTGCTCTTCGACAAGCATTGGGCTATATTGCGCCTGTTTCAGCAATTCAGTCAGACGCGCACCGCGCTCAAGCAATGCACGTGTTGATGCATCCATATCTGATGCAAACTGTGCAAAAGCGGCCATCTCACGATATTGTGCCAATTCCAGCTTGATGCTACCGGCAACCTGTTTCATCGCCTTGATCTGGGCTGCTGAACCAACGCGGCTAACCGACAAACCGACATTCACCGCAGGACGAATGCCTTTGTAGAACAATTCAGTTTCAAGGAAGATCTGACCGTCAGTGATCGAAATCACGTTGGTTGGAATAAAGGCTGACACGTCACCGCCCTGTGTTTCAATCACCGGCAAAGCGGTCAATGAACCTGAACCATTTGCTGCATTCATTTTCGCAGCGCGCTCAAGAAGGCGTGAGTGAAGATAGAAAACGTCACCCGGATAGGCTTCACGTCCTGGCGGGCGGCGAAGCAAAAGGCTCATCTGGCGATAGGCAACAGCCTGTTTTGACAAATCGTCAAACACAACAAGCGCATGCATGCCATTATCGCGGAAATATTCGCCCATCGCAGCGGCTGTATAAGGGGCAAGGAACTGCATTGGCGCCGGATCAGATGCGGTTGCAGCAACCACAATCGAATATTCCATCGCGCCCTGCTCTTCAAGCGAGCGGACGATCTGGGCAACGGTTGACCGTTTTTGACCAACAGCCACATAGATGCAGAACAGCTTTTTGCTGTCATCTTTACCCGATGCGTCATTCACCGCCTTCTGGTTGATGAAAGTATCAATCGCAATTGCAGTTTTACCGGTCTGACGGTCACCAATGATCAATTCACGCTGGCCGCGGCCAATCGGGATCAAGCTGTCAATCGCTTTCAGGCCGGTCTGCATTGGCTCATGAACTGACTGACGTGGCATAATGCCGGGGGCTTTGACTTCAACGCGGCTGCGTTTGGTGTCTTTTAGCGGGCCTTTGCCATCAATCGGATTGCCAAGCGCATCGACAACGCGGCCAAGAAGGCCCATGCCAATCGGCGCATCCACAATCGATGCTGTACGGCGCACAACGTCGCCTTCGCGGATCGAGCGGTCATCGCCAAAAATAACGATACCCACATTGTCGGATTCAAGGTTAAGCGCCATGCCTTTCACGCCGCTTTCAAATTCGACCATCTCACCAGCCTGAACTTCGTCAAGACCGTGGGCACGGGCAATACCGTCACCGACGGAGAGCACACGGCCCACCTCGGCAATTTCTGCCTCACTACCGAAATTGGCAATTTGTTCCTTGAGGATCGCTGAAATTTCAGCCGCACGAATATCCATCACGCAACACCCTTCATGGCTGATTCCAGCCGGCTAAGTTTGGTTTTGATTGACGTATCAATCATACGAGAGCCGATACGCACAACAAGACCGCCAATCAGTGACGGATCTACACGCATCGAAAGTGACAATTTGTCGCTTCCGGCAAGCCGGGCGACGGTTTTTTCCACAACGGCCTTGCGGCTGTCATCAAGCGCGACGGCTGAGATGACTTCGGCGGAGACTTGACCACGACGACGGGCATATTCTTGCTGAAATGCCTGAATGACGCGGGGTAGCGCACTTAACCGGCCATTTGCCGCCAAAGTGCCCAAAAATTTCACGGTCAGCGCATCGGCGCCAGACTTTACCATGATTGCGGTGATCGCTGACTGTTGTTCGCCGCGCGATAGAATTGGTGATTCGACAAGCTTTTTCAAATCTTGGCTTTCACCAAGCATGGCGCCAAGGCTGCCAAGCTCATCATGGATGGAATCAACTTTATTGCTGTCGACTGCCAACGCATAAAGCGCGCCGGCATACCGCCCTGCAAGACCTGTAGCGCCTGAACTCACCGACTAAACCCTCATCCTGAAAAAAATTCGATTTTTTGGGTGCACCCTCAGTCGCGCGCTGACGCGGCCCGACCAGTTGTGACGGGTGGTTGCTATCATAGCCATGGCCGAAAGGCAAGCAGTCAGGCTATGAAAATTTGATGAAATTGTGATGTTTCGTCATGGCAGGCAAGGCCACCAAGCCTAGAGAAAACTATAGGGGTCGATGTCGATCTGCATCCTTACCGATGATGGCAGTTTGACTGTGCCAAGCCAGTCTTGCAAAATATGCTGAATATTCACACTCTTATCGGCACGAATCAGCAATCTGGCGCGGTGTTTTCCCTTTAAAAACCCAATCGGGGCAATCGCAGGGCCATAAATCTGCACCGAATCAAAATATGGGCGCGTCGATGCCAGCTGGCGGATCGCCTCAAACAGCCGGTCTTCATGCGGCGAACCGATAATAATTGCTGCTAATTGGCCAAAGGGCGGCATGCCAGCGGCTTGCCGCGCGGCGGCCTCTTGTGCCAAAAATGCATCCCGATCACCGGCAATCAGGCTGACTAGAACCGGATTCTCAGGCTCTAATGTTTGCAGCATTGCAGCACCTGGCCGCGATTCGCGTCCGGCACGACCGGCAACCTGACTCAGCATTTGAAATGTGCGTTCAGCCGCACGTAAATCACCGCCAGCAAGACCAAGATCAGCATCAACAACGCCAACAAGCGTCAAATGCGGGAAATGATGACCCTTGGCGGCCATTTGCGTGCCAATGATAATGTCGACCTCGCCGTCACTTACCGACCGGATAAAAGCCTCGGCAGCCTTTGGCGTGCCAACCGTATCACTCGATAGCAGCGCAAACCGCGCTTCGGGAAATCTTATCAGCACTTCTTCGGCAAGCCGTTCAACCCCGGGGCCACAAGCCTGCATCTGGTCCTTTGCCCCGCAGGACTTGCAATCATTGCTTGGCCGCGATTCATGACCGCAATGGTGACAGCGCAGGCGGCCGGCCAGCCGATGCGCCACCATCCATGAATCGCAATTGGGGCATGTGACCTTGGTGCCGCAAGCCCCACATAAGGTAAGCGGCGCATAGCCGCGTCGATTCAAGAATAACAGGCTTTGTTCACCAGCCTTTAGCCGCGATTCGATAGCCTCGACAAGCGGCGGCGCAAGCCATCGCCCCCGTTCAGGCGGCGTGGCGCGAAGATCAATTGCCGAAATCTCAGGCAGCTGGGCGCCATGAACGCGTTTTGGTAAGGCCAGATAATTATAACGTGGTGGCGATCCGGTTTTGCCAGCATTCACCCAGCTTTCCAGCGATGGGGTCGCGCTTGCCAGCACCACCGGCACATTATCCAATCGGCCGCGCAAAACCGCCATGTCGCGCGCTTGATAAATCACCTGATCTTCTTGTTTGAAAGCATGTTCATGCTCTTCATCAACAATGATCAGCCCAAGATGCGAAAACGGCAAAAACAGCGCTGATCGCGCACCAACCACAACCGATGCCCGGCCTTGCAATATAAACCGCCATGATTTGCGTTTTTGCGCTGCTGATATATCTGAATGCCACTCCACTGGCGGTACACCAAAACGGGCGGTAAACCGCGCCCGCCATGCCGCCGATAGGGCAATTTCGGGAAGCAGAATCAAAACCTGCTGGCCGGCGGCAATCGCCGCTTCAACCGCCTCGAAATAAACCTCGGTCTTGCCTGATCCGGTAACCCCGTCAAGAAGGCAGGTCTGAAAGCCTTGGCCAACCGCGCCGCATAAATGCACGGCGGCCTGCTGTTGATCCGATGTTAAGGTGACATGATCAAGATCATGTCGCGGCAAGGCTGGCGGTTGATCGGCCGATACGAATTTGACCTGCAACAGGCCAGCCGTTTCCATGCCATTTATGACCGCCTGACTGGCACCACAAGCGGCCGTAATCATCGCCGCGGTTACGCCGAAAGCATCAGCCTGATGATCGGGTGCCTCATTTTTGGCGAGATAATCAAGAACATGCTGCCGCGCCGTCGTAAGCCGCGCCGCGCCAGCTGGCGCGCCAATCGAATAGCGTTTTTGCTGGGGCGGGCGATCAAAGGCGGCAGGCTGGCTAAGCACCATTTTGACCACCGCACCCAAAGGCGCCATTGTCCAGGCGGCAACGCGTTCGATAAATTGGACAAGCGCATCTGACAGCGGCGGCAAAGTCACCAAGGTTTCAACCGCACGAAGTTTGGCCACCGGCACATCACCAATCGCCGTACCCATCACAATGCCTGGCAAATGCCGCCCGCCAAAGGGAACCATTACAATATTGCCACGCACCGCACCAACGGCCGGACCCGCCAGATAATCATAAATCCCGCCAACCGGCGCTGCCACCGCGATGGCAAGCGCAGATTGCGGCACCATGCCAAGCGATTCACTCATGATAAATCTTTATAAAACATAGGATCCTATGGAATTTATCCGCCATCACAACAAGCTGATCACCCGTTATCTTAAGTTTGTGGATTTGCGCTGTTGCTTCAAGTAAACTTGCGTGGCGCACGGAAAAAGCGCAAGCATCAATCCAGTTAAAACAGGGTCAATAATATGAAAATTTTTCTCGATAGTGCCGATATTGGCGAGATCACCGCGCTTTGCGACACTGGATTCGTTGACGGGATCACAACAAACCCGTCTTTGATTGCCAAATCAGGGCGCAACATTCTTGATACGATTGCTGAAATCTGCAGCCTTGTTGACGGGCCTGTTAGCGCCGAAGTCACGGCAACCGATTTCAAAACGATGCTTACCGAAGGTCAAAAGCTGGCCGCCATCGCACCAAATGTGACGGTAAAAGTGCCCTTGACCCGTGATGGGTTGATGACTTGCCGCGCGCTAAGCGATGCTGGCACCGATGTAAATGTTACTTTATGTTTTACCGCCGGGCAGGCCTTGCTGGCGGCCAAGGCAGGCGCGAAATTCATTTCACCTTTTGTCGGACGGCTTGACGATATCGGCCGCGACGGTATGGGGCTGATCGAAGAGATTTGCAGCATCTATGCAAATTATGATTATGATACCGAGGTTCTGGTTGCCTCGGTTCGTAGCACCCAGCATGTCGTTGACGCCGCCCTGATGGGGGCTGATGTGGTGACTTTGCCGCCAAAGATTTTGACCGCACTTTATCATCACCCGCTAACCGATAGTGGTTTGGACGCTTTTCTAAAAGACTGGCAGGCAACTGGCCAATCGATTTTATAGGCGCGATCCCAACTGGCATAGCCACCTAGGAAACGCCAAGCAAAGGCAGCATTATGGCAGACGATAAATCCAAAAAAATAATCACCGCCAAAGATGTTGCCCGCTTTTTGACAGCCAATCCTGACGCAATGTCAAAATTGTTGGCAACCCAGCCAGACCTGCTTGCAGCCTGTATCACTGCGGCTGGCACGTCGATCGAGCCTGATGCTAAAATTGACGACAAAGTGGTGAATCTGATTCCAGCACTGGCGGCCAAGGCGCGTCAGGATGCCCGTAAAATGAACCAGACGCATCAATCACTTTTGCATGTGGCTGCAGAAAATATGCTTAGCTGGACACGGCTTCATCACGCCACATTGGGGCTTCTTGCCAGCACCGATCTTGCTGGCATGTGTCAAGTGATTGCAACCGAATTCCCGGTGATTTTTGACCTGAATCAATGCCAGTTGATTATCGAAGCCGAAGCGGCATTTTCGAATGCGCTTGATATGGGGCTGACTGTGCATCCGGCAGATCAGATTGACAACGCCACCAAAGGCCGTGGGCTGTTTTTGGGCCTGCCAAATGAGGCCGCCCAGAATCTGCTGATCAAACCGGCACAAAGCGTTGCCATAATCCGGCTTCCCGATCGGCTTCCCGATCCAGTATCGCAATGCCTATTACTGCTTGGCGGCAAAACGGCAAATAGTTTTCACCCCGATCTTGGCAGTGACCTTCTCGTCCTTCTTGCCGAAATGGTTGGCGTCACCTTGGCAGCAAGGCTGGAATTGCAGGTGAATTTACGATGATTGCGGCGGCACATCGGGCGGCATGGCTTCGCTGGCTTGCCAGTGAGAAACGCTATGGCGCAAACACGCTTGATGCTTATGAACGCGATCTTGATGATTTTTCCAGCTATCTCAGCGCTGGCACAAATCTGGCCAATGCGCCGCTATCGCGCCAAATATTTCGTGGCTGGCTAGCGCATATGGCATCACGCCAGCTGGCCCGCACAACGATTGCAAGACGCGTATCCTCGGTACGCAGCTTTTACCGGTTTTGTGGCCGTAACCAGCTTGTTGATGTTCCCGACCTTGGCTGGTTACGCGCACCGCAACCGCCGCGCGCCGTTCCAAAATCAATGTCGGTCGATGATGCCCAAGCCCTGCTTCAGGCCATTTTTAACCGGCGCGGTGCCGATTGGGTCAAAAAGCGCGATTTTGCCGTTTTGATGCTGCTTTATGGCGCCGGATTACGCATTTCCGAGGCGCTTGGTCTTTGCCGTAAAGACGCGCCGCTTGGTGACTGGCTCACCATTACCGGCAAGGGCGATAAAATGCGCGATGTGCCAGTGCTAAAAGCCGCAAGCGAAGCGGTTGACGATTATCTTGGTGATTGCCCATTTGATGCTGGGGCGAATATGCCATTATTTGTCAGCAGCCGCGGCAAGCCACTTGGCGCACGCGCTGTCCAGCGTTTGCTTGAAGGGTTGCGGGTCGAGCTTGACCTACCTTCGCATGTCACGCCGCATAGTTTGCGCCATGCCTTTGCAACGCATCTTCTTGGCAATGGTGGTGATCTTCGCGCCATTCAAGAATTGCTTGGCCATGCCAGCCTATCAACAACCCAGCGCTATACGCATGTTGATGAAACCCATCTAATCCAAATTCACCGCGACACGCATCCGCGCGCGCAACGCTAACCGCATTCGCCCTAGCAATACATCCTTGGCAATAGCGAATGATTAGCTAGATATGAATGGCACGGCCATCAACCGCCAGTGCGGCTTCTTTGACCGCCTCATTCAAAGTTGGATGACCATGACAGGTGCGGGCAATATCTTCGGCTGACGCGCCAAAGGCCATGGCGGTAGCGCATTCATGAATCACCGTTCCGGCCTCATGGCCGATAATATGAACGCCAAGAATCTTGTCGGTTTTTGCACAGGCTAGAATTTTCACAAAACCATCGCTATGCCCTTGCGCCCGCGCACGACTATTTGCCGAGAACGGAAATACGCCCTTGGCAAAATCAATACCAGCTTCGGCCAATGCCTCTTCGGATTTGCCCAAAGTGGCAATTTCCGGCGCGGTATAAACAATACCCGGCACCAAGTCATAATCAACATGACCGGGCTTGCCAGCCATCATTTCAACAGCAGCAACAGCATCTTCTTCGGCCTTATGCGCAAGCATCGGCCCGTCGATTACATCACCAATAGCATAGATATCCTCGATACTGGTCTCAAAGCGGGCATCAACCGCAATGCGGCCACGCGGCGTCATGGTAACGCCAATTTTTTCAAGCCCAAGCCCATCTGTTGCCGGATGCCGTCCAACCGAAACAAGCGCAATATCAGCCTTTATGGTTTCTTCATCACCGCCATTGGCAGGGGTGACCGACAGACTAACGCCATTTTTCTCGGCTTTGGCCGATTTTACCGCTGTGCTTAGGCGGAATTTCAACCCCTGCTTTTTGGCAATGGTCATAAATTTCTTGGCAATTTCAGCATCCATACCGGGCAAGATCCGTGGCAAAAACTCGATGATTTCGACCTCGGCGCCAAGCCGCGCCCAAACCGTACCAAGCTCAAGCCCGATATAGCCTGCGCCAATCACCACCATTTTCTTTGGCAAGGTTTCAAGGCTCAATGCACCGGTTGAACTGACAATATGTTTTTCATCAATGGTAATCCCGGGAAGGCTGGATGGATGACTGCCTGTGGCAATCATGATTTTTCCGGCTTTATAATCGCCTTTATCCTTACCATCGACAATGGTAACGCTTCCCGCGCCAGTGATTGTTGCGCTTCCTTCAAGGCGGGTGATCTTGTTTTTCTTGAACAGAAAATCAATGCCGCCTGTCAGCGTGTCAACGATATCGCTTTTCGATTGCATCATCTGTTTAAGATCAAGCGCAACCGACCCAAGCGATATGCCCAATTTGCCAAGCGTGCCCGAAGCGGCGCCGGCAAAATGCTCGGATGCATTCAATAGCGCCTTTGACGGAATACAACCAACATTCAAACAGGTGCCGCCAAGCGTTGGCCGTTTTTCGATGCAAGCAACATTCATCCCAAGCTGGGAAGCGCGAATGGCCCCAACATAACCGCCCGGGCCAGCACCAATAATGATGAGATCAAAGCTGTTATCCTGCATCTGTTTTTCCTTCTTGCTGGCGGTTTTTGCGAAGCGGTTTTTGCACTGCGTGCCGTTAGACGCCCATCAACAAACGGCGCGGGTCTTCGACCATTTCTTTGATCCGTGCCAGAAATGAAACGGCCTCGCGGCCATCAATGATGCGATGGTCATATGATAAAGCCAAATACATCATCGGGCGAATCACAATCGCATCATCAATCACAACAGCGCGCTTTTCGATCTTATGCATGCCAAGAATACCGCTTTGCGGCGGATTCAAAATCGGCGTTGACATCATTGACCCGTAAACACCGCCATTCGAAATGGTAAAAGTGCCGCCAGCCATATCATCAGGCGCGATTTTGCCGTCACGCGCACGAAGACCAAAATCCGAAATCGCCCGTTCAGTATCTGCCAAACTCATTTCGCCAGCATCTTTAATGACCGGCACAACAAGCCCTTGCGGCGTGCCAACAGCAACCCCGATATTATAGTAATTCTTATAGATAATGTCGGTGCCATCAATTTCGGCATTCACCGCCGGAAATTCACGAAGTGCCTGAATGGCCGCCTGCACAAACACACCCATAAAGCCGAGCCGGACTTCATGCGCGGCTTCGAATGCGTCTTTATAATCAGCCCGCAATTTCATCAGCGACGACATATCCACCTCGTTAAAAGTGGTTAGCATCGCAGCGCTATTTTGCGCCGCTTTCAGCCGTGAGGCAATTACCTGCCGCAATTTCGACATACGAACACGTTCTTCACGCGCCGCATCAACCGCACGCGGTGTTGCACGTGGCACCGCTGGCGCATTTGTCGCGACGCCAATTACGGTTTGCGCCGGTGTCGCCTGCGGCTTGTTGATCGTCGCCAAAACATCGGCCTTGGTCAAACGCCCGCCAACGCCCGTTGCCGCAATATTTGCTGGATTGAGTTTATGTTCATCCACCAATCTTCGCACGGCAGGCGACAGGTCAGATGTGTCAATTGCCACAGCGGCAAGCGCCGGTGCCGCCGCCGCAACAGGAGCAGGGGTTTCATCTGCGGGTTTTGCTGGGGCTGATTTTGGGGCTTCTTGTTTTGGCGCAGATTTGACACCAGCCACGCCTTCTTCAACCCGCGCCAAAAGCGCGCCAACTTCAACGGTTTCACCTTCGGCAGCGATGATTTCGCCAAGCTTGCCCGCAACCGGTGACGGCACTTCCAATGTCACCTTATCCGTTTCAAGCTCAACAATCGGCTCATCCGCAGCAACCGCGTCGCCAGCCTTTTTTATCCAGCGCGCAATCGTTGCATCGCTGACTGATTCACCAAGTGTTGGAACATGAATATCAATTGACATTATTAGCACCCTCCTACGGTACCTTGTCTAAAACCTTGTCTGAAACAGGCTTTGTTTATTTTTTTGTCGAACCGGTTTTTTGCGGCGCCACCACCATTGGCCCAAGCGCCGCTACAACCAGTGCATTTTGTTCACGGTTATGGCGGGCCAATGAGCCTGTGGCTGGCGATGCCGCGGCAGGACGACCAGCATATTCAAGCCGGTTTTGACGCATACCAATGTCTTCCATGACTTCTTCAATCGAGTCGCGGACAAACATCCAGCTGCCCATATTTTTTGGCTCTTCCTGACACCAGATGATTTCGGCATCAGGGGTTTTTGCCAATCGTTTGCGAAGCGATTTTTGCGGGAAGGGATAAAGCTGCTCAACTCGCAGAATCTCAATATCCCAAGCAGCTGCCTCGTCACGCGCAGCGGCCAGATCATAATAGACCTTGCCCGAACAGATCACGATGCGTTTTGCCTTGCCATGTTTGACCTTGGTGCCTTTTTCATCAAGCAACCGGTGAAAGCTTGTGCCCGGCCCCATTTCGGCAAGATCAGAAACTGCCGCTTTATGCCGAAGTAATGATTTTGGCGTCATGACTACAAGTGGTTTGCGGAAATTCCGGCGCACCTGACGGCGTAGAACATGGAAATAATTGGCCGGAGAACTGCAATTGACCACCTGCATATTATCTTCGGCGCATAATTGCAGATAACGCTCAAGACGCGCAGATGAATGTTCCGGCCCCTGACCTTCATATCCATGTGGCAGCAAAAGCACCAAGCCATTCATCCGCAGCCATTTGGCCTCGCCTGAAGAAATGAATTGATCAACAACAACCTGCGCGCCATTGGCAAAATCGCCAAATTGCGCTTCCCACATCACAAGGGCATTTGGTTCGGCTTGGGAAAAGCCATATTCAAACCCCATAACCGACGCTTCGGAAAGCGGCGAATCAATGACTTCGAAAATTGCCTGATTTTCATCAAGATTAGCAAGCGGCGTATAGCGCTCTTCGGTTTGCTGATCGACAAAAACAGCATGACGCTGGCTAAAGGTGCCGCGACAGGAATCTTGGCCAGATAAACGCACCGGATTGCCATCAAGCAAAGTTGCGCCAAAGGCCAGATGTTCGGCCGTTGCCCAATCAATGCCTTTACCTGTGGTAATGCTGTCAGCGCGCGCCTTCATAATACGAAGCAATTTGCTGTTTAACGTCATATGATCTGGCGCCGTGGTCATCACCTCACCAATTTTATATAGCCGGTCAAAATCAACAGCCGTATCGCCGCGCCGGTCATCACCATGCGCTGCAACCATGCCCGACCAACTGCCCTCAAGCCAATCGGCCTTATTTGGCAGGTAATTCGTGCCAGCCGCAAATTCATCATCAAGATGGGCAATCCGGTCATCAATGACCTTATTGGCAGCAGCCTCGTCATAAACACCTTCGGCAACAAGCCGCGACGCATAGATTTGCCGAACCGATGGATGCTCGCTAATGGCTTTATACATCAAAGGCTGGGTAAAGGCTGGTTCGTCACCTTCATTGTGACCAAACCGGCGATAGCAAAACATATCAATGACCACATCGGTGCCAAAGGCTTGCCGGAATTCAGTGGCAATTCGCGCCGCGTGAACAACCGCTTCAGGATCATCACCATTCACATGGAAAATCGGCGACATGACCATTTTGGCAACATCGGTCGGATAGGGTGACGACCGCGAATAATGAGGGCTGGTGGTAAAGCCGATTTGGTTATTCACCACAATATGAATTGTGCCGCCGGTGCGATAGCCGCGAAGCGCCGAAAAGGCAAAGGTTTCGGCAACCACGCCCTGTCCGGCGAAAGCCGCATCACCATGAAGCAGAATGCCAAGAACTTCAGTCCGATCAGCATCACCACGCTGTTGCTGCTTGGCTCTGACACGCCCGACAACAACCGGATCAACAATTTCCAGATGCGACGGGTTTGGTGCCATCGACAAATGCACATCAATCTTGTCAAATTCGCGATCTGCCGAAGCGCCCATATGATATTTCACATCACCCGAACCACCAACATCTTCGGGATTAGCAGGATTACCCAGAAATTCAGACACAATCGCGCGAAATGGCTTTTGCAATACATTATGAAGCACATTTAACCGGCCACGATGGGCCATGCCAATCACTGCCTCGCGAAGCCCCAGCTGACTGCCGCGTTTCAATATTTGTTCAAGCGCTGGAATGACCGATTCACCGCCATCCATGCCAAATCTTTTGGTGCCCGTATATTTCTTGTGAAGATAACGTTCAAATTCTTCAGCATCGACAAGACGTTCATAAATCGCCTGCTTGCCTTTGACGGTAAAGCTGGTTTGATTGCCAATCGCCTCGATGCGTTCTTGAATCCAGGCTTTTTGCGCCGGATCCTGAATATGCATAAATTCAACACCAATGGTCGAACAATAGGTGTTACGCACGACTTCCAGAATTTCATTCAGTGTCGCTGTTTCAAGGCCCAGCACATGATTAATAAAAATCGGGCGGTCCATATCTTCATCAGTAAAACCATAACTGGCGGGATCCAGTTCTGGATGGATTTCTTTTTCCTGTAAATCAAGTGGGTCCAGATGAGCCAGCAGATGGCCTCTTATCCGGTAGGCCCTTATCAACATGATAGCCCTCAGACTATCAAGAGTTGCTGAACGGACATCATCTGCCATCAGGTCACGATTGCCAGCTATACCCTTGGCCACAGCCTTAATAGAGGCTTGCACATCATGAGCACCAACCACTTGCGTGGGCGCGTTACCCCAATCTGGGCGAACTTCTATCTGGTCAGACAGCACGCCGATTGATGAGAACCATTCTGCCCATTCAGGCGCGACCGAGTGGGGGTTTTGTATCCATTCACGCTGCATGTCAGCGATAAAGGTTGCATTAGCCCCCGACAGAAAGCTTGTATCCACCACACTCTCCTTATTTGACCTACGCGCACAAAGTTTTGCTGCGCGCAAATACACACTTACCTAATCCCTAATATCACCCGAAAAACATATACAGAGCAAGCATCACCTGCATCATTTCTCAGATATTAGGGTAGCTTGATAATCAACGGACACTAAAACGAGCCAATATCCGAAAATACGCTGCCCCACTCAACATGGTATTCTTTTAAGACCGCGAAATAGCTTCCTGAATCGCTTCTCCCAGCATAGATGGTGATGCCGCCATTACAAAACCAGCAGCTTCCATTGCTATAATTTTGTCTGACGCAGCGCCACTTCCGCCAGCAACAATAGCGCCAGCATGGCCCATCCGCCGGCCAGGAGGTGCTGTTTGACCAGCGATAAATCCAGCGATTGGCTTTCTGTTTGCCTGCGCCGCATAAAAGGCAGCTGCCTCTTCTTCGGCTGAGCCACCAATTTCACCAATCATCACGATTGCTTCTGTCTGATCATCACCCAGAAACAGTTCTAAACAATCAATAAAGTTGGTCCCATTGACGGGGTCACCGCCAATGCCAATACAAGTAGACTGGCCAAGACCTGCAGCAGATGTTTGCGCAACTGCTTCATAGGTGAGCGTTCCTGAACGCGAGACAATACCTATCTTGCCGACCTGATGAATATGGCCTGGCATAATCCCGATCTTACATCCGCCAGGCGTAATAACACCCGGGCAGTTTGGTCCGATAAGCCGGCTTTTTGAGCCAGACAAAGCCCGTTTTACCGCTACCATATCCATTACCGGAATACCTTCGGTGATACAGACAATGAGCGGAATTTCAGCTTCAATCGCTTCCAGAATAGAATCAGCTGCAAATGGAGGCGGCACATAGATAACAGACGCATCTGCATCTGTTTCCTGCTTGGCTTCGGCAACAGTATCAAAAACAGGCAGATCAAGATGTGTCTGTCCGCCCTTGCCCGGTGTACCACCACCGACCATTTTCGTGCCATAGGCAATTGCCTGTTCTGAGTGGAATGTGCCTTGTGAGCCTGTAAAGCCCTGACAGATTACCTTTGTTTGTGCATCGATAAGTACAGACATGCGTTAAGCTCCTTTCACGGCCGCAACGATTTTACGTGCCGCGTCACCCAAATTATCAGCAGGAATAATGGCAAGACCGGACTCGGCCATAATCTTTTTGCCTTCTTCAACATTTGTTCCTTCAAGGCGCACAACAAGAGGCTTGGTTAGACCAAGAACTTTCGCTGCTTCAACAACACCTTGGGCAATCACATCACAGCGCATGATGCCGCCAAAGATATTCACAAGAATACCTTCCACATTGTCATCCGACAGAATGATTTTAAAAGCCTCTGTCACACGCTCGGTCGTTGCACTGCCACCAACATCAAGGAAGTTTGCTGGCTCAGCACCTTCCAGCTTGATGATGTCCATAGTTGCCATCGCAAGACCAGCACCATTCACCATACAGCCAATTGTGCCATCTAGTTTGATGTAGTTTAGCTCAAATTCAGAGGCGCGCACTTCAGCTGGATCTTCTTCGGATAAATCACGTAACGCCAGAATATCCTTCTGACGGAACAGCGCATTATCATCAAAGCCCATCTTAGCATCTAGTGCGATAAGCGCGCCATCACCTGTTACAACAAGCGGGTTCACTTCAAGCAGAGCAGCATCGGTTGAAACAAACGCATCATAAAGACTTTTCAAGAATGGTCCGGCCTGCTTGGCAGTTGCGCCTTCGAGCATTAATGCCTTGGCAACGCGGCGTGCATGATGCGGCTTCAAGCCTGTTGCCGGGTCAATGGATACCGTTATAATTTTTTCCGGTGTTTCCGCAGCAACAGCTTCGATATCCATCCCGCCTTCGGTTGAGGCAATGATCGTTACAGTAGATGTGCCTCTATCAACCAACATTGAAAGATAGAGCTCGCTGCCAATATCACAGCCTTCTTCGATATAAAGACGCTGGACTTCTTTGCCAGATGGTCCTGTTTGATGCGTTACCAGAACAGAACCAAAAAGACGCGTTGCTTCTTCTTTGACTGCCTCAATAGAGGTTACAACCTTGACACCGCCTGCTTTGCCGCGGCCACCTGCGTGGATTTGGGCTTTGACAACTTTGACATTACCCTCGATTTTGCCGGCTGCCTCAACAGCTTCCTCCACACTGAAAACAGCATAGCCGGTTGGCACCGGTACACCATAGTCTTTCAGTAGGCTCTTTGCTTGATGTTCATGGATATTCACAACCGTCTACCCCCTTATTAAAATCTATTATGTGTAGTTTATGCCCCACCATATAATTCGGCGAACAATAAACCCTCGTGCCATACCCGGCCAAAAAAAACGGGTCTATTCGACCCGTTCTACAATTTCATTGAGTGCTTTTACCGCATTGACTGAATGCGTGAACATGGCTTGTTCTTCTTCGTTCAGTGTGATTTCAACGATCCGTTCCACACCGCCTGCACCAAGAATAACAGGCACACCAACATACATGCCGTCAAGACCATAGGCATTTTCAACATAAGCAGCGCATGGCAGCAGGCGTTTTTTATCTTTAAGATAGGCATCCGCCATTTCAATCGCTGATGATGCTGGTGCATAAAAGGCTGAGCCCGTTTTCAACAAGCCAACAATCTCAGCGCCACCATCACGGGTGCGCTGAACAATTTCAGCAATTTTTTCTTCGGTTGACCAGCCCATAGCAATCAGATCTGGCACAGGAATGCCGGCCACAGCCGAGTAGCGAACAAGTGGCACCATGGTATCGCCATGTCCGCCAAGAACGAACGCTGTTACATCCTCAACAGATACATTGAATTCTTCGGCAAGGAAGTAGCGGAAACGGGCACTATCCAGTACGCCAGCCATTCCCACAACACGGGCAGCAGGCAGGCCAGAGGCGCGCTGAAGCACACCAACCATCGCATCAAGCGGGTTTGTAATACAGATAACAAAGGCGCCCGGACAATTATGTTTAATGCCTTCGCCAACTTGCGTCATAACTTTGGTATTAATGCCAACAAGATCGTCGCGGCTCATGCCAGGCTTACGGGCTACACCAGCGGTTACAATCACCACATCAGGATCAGCAAGCGCATCATAAGAATTCGCTCCCGTCACGGATGCATCAAAGCCTTCAATCGGCGTGGCTTGCGCAATATCAAGCGCCTTACCTTGCGGAATACCTTCTTGAATATCAAACAATACAATGTCGCCAAGTTCTTTTAGTCCAGCCAGAAGAGCGAGCGTGCCGCCAATATTACCAGAACCAATAAGTGCGATTTTATTGCGTGCCATGTTAGAGCGTCCCCATTTTATCATATCATTTTGTAGAAGAGGCTATCTGTGCTGCGATAGGTGACGTAACAAGCGCCAGAGTGAATGGCTGTTACCTACTGAAAAAAGATGACCCCGTTGGGTGATAGGTAGCCAATTTTGCAGGCAGGTGCAAGACATAACGTCATGATGAGCACACCGCCCTCTTTGTTATCAAATTTGCTGAGACGCTTCCTTTTTGCCTGCTGGGCTCACAAAATCGGCTCTATTGCGTATCACTGCCGAAACGGGCACGCGCCATCTCTTCCAGGCGTGAACATGTGCGGTCAAACTCGAACGCCCACTGGCTTCCGGTATAGAGTGATTCTACAGGTTTCTCGGCACTCGCAATAAGAAAGCGTCCCCGGTCATAAAACGCATCAATAAGCCACATAAACCGGCGGGCTTCATTCTGTTCAGCATCCCCTAATACAGGAATGTCGCGGATCACAAGGCCTGCTAGACGGTCTGCCAAGGCAAGATAATCACGGGCACCCAACGGCACACCACACAAGGCAGCAAACGGCGTATCTGCCACATCGCCTGCAACTTTTGCAAGCAGCACATCGCGCGCCGCAATTGTAACTGTTTCAGGGCCAGCTGGCTTATTGTCTGTAAGCCGGGCAAAAATAGCATCAAGGCTTACTGTGCAATCATCATCTAGCGTTTTCACATGCCAGTTTGAAATCTCTGCGAGATATTGCTGGCGCCAATCCGGGCCGCGCGCAATTTCATGAATTGTCAGACGGCTATTAATCTGTTCGATAAATGGCAGGAACCTGTCACGATGTAACCCGTTCAGATAAAGCTGGTCCGGCGCACGGTTTGATGTCGCAATCAGCACCATTCCTTTATTCCAGAGCGCTGCAAAAAGCCGCTGAACAATCATTGCGTCTGCAATGTCGCGCACTTCCATTTCATCAAAACAGATAATATGTCCTGCTTTTATCAACTGCTCTGCTGCATGGGTAAAGGGGTCTGCGGCGTCCGCATTGCGCGCGGCCTGCACAGCGTTATGTGCCATCACCATAAAATCATGAAAATGAAGACGCTGATAGCT
>UPTG01001294.1_pt1 | contig 18616 bp, 17 predicted proteins | sample 2160121 | NCBI WGS metagenome assembly UPTG01 (sample SAMN06266255, study PRJEB28933) | marine metagenome | isolation source: Columbia River Estuary | place: USA:Columbia River Estuary, USA | collected 2014-07-27
AAAGCTAGATATTTTGGTCGGAGCTCGTAAGTATGATCTAGAAATCGATTACAAAGGTCAGTCAAAGTTTGGTGGTAAAGCGGTTAGTACTTCAGGTGGACGAAATTATGGAACTGTTGGAGTTTCAAAGCCTTTATCTGGAACACATTCAGATGCGCCGCTAAAAATGTCAGATACAATAACTAAACTTACCGCAAGTTACAAAGTTGATGATGATACTCTTGTCTATTTCACTCAATCAGAGGGCTATCGTCCAGGTGGCTTTAATAGAGGCGGTGGTATGGCTAATAATTGTGCTGGATTTGAAGAAGATGAAGCAGGATATTGTGGTGTAGGTTCTGGTGATAACTTCAGAGCAGTTGTCAGTACTACCTATGAGTCAGATGAAGTTCTTAACACTGAATTGGGTGTTAAAACAATATTAGCTGATGGTGCAATGAGATTAAATGCTACATACTACAATATAGAATGGACAGGAATCCAGGTATCTCAGTTTGATCCTGTAAATATTAATCTACTTACTTTTATGGAAAATGCTGCAGATGCTGATATTAGCGGTTTTGAAGCAGATATGTTGTGGTATCCAACAGATAATTGGACTATTGCAATGTCAATATCATTGAATGATACTGAAATTGTTAAAGATGTATCAAAGACTGTTCCTATAGTTGATATAGGAAGTCCTTTACCTTTAGCACCTGAACGTCAATATAATATTAGATTAAGAAAAGATGGTACTTTTAAAGGAATGCCTTCATATACACAGCTTGCTTATAAATCAGCAAGTGAAACAACTAACTCATTTGAATCTGCAAAATTACTTGATCAAGCTGAATATCATGTCTTAGACATGGCATTTGGTTTTACTGTTAATGAAACAGATGTAGAATTCTTTATAAGAAATGCTACCGATGAAAGAGCAAATCTTTATTATAATGATCAAGATGATATACCTAGAATTACAACAAACCGCCCAAGAAATATGGGTGTTAGAGTTGCTCGTAAATTCTAATCTAAGGATATAGTGTAAAGGCCAGTTTTTTAACTGGCCTTTTTTTTAAATAAATAAATGAAATCTGATATAAAAGTATATAAAGAAATACAAATTCTTATATCATCAAAAAAATTTGATGAGTGTTTGAATTTCATAGACAAAAATAAGGCCAAGTTAAATGAACTAGATTATTGGTTTTTACTGTCAGTTAATTTGCGTTATCTAGAGCAATATCAAAAGGCTCTTAAGACACTTTCAAAAGTTAATAAAATTAATCCTTTATATGGAAGAGCATTTCAAGAATTTGGTCATAATTATGTAAAACTTAACAACAAAGAAATGGCTTTAAAAAGTTATTCTAGAGCAGTTCGATACAATCCTTCACTTCAAGCTTCATGGTTAGGTATTCTAGGTCTCGATAATGCCGGTAAAGAACTTATAAAATTAGCAGAGCAAAATATAATCTACCTTAAAAATTTACCACCAGAACTTAAGTCTGTATTGAGCTTTATACATGAGGATAAATTAAAAAAAGCTGATGATTTATGCAGACATTTTTTAAAAATTTCACCCCATCATATAGAGGCAATGAAAATGTTGGCAACAATCTGTACAAAATTGCATGTGTATGAAGATAGCGAGTTTTTGCTTGAAAGTTGCTTAGTTTTTGAACCAGACAATATAGATCTATCTATAGAATATATAAACTTATTAATAAAAAGACAAAAATATAGCAATGCTTTAAAGCATGCTAAAAAATTATATATGGAACATCCAGATCATATATCAGTTCAATTTACATATGCTATAACACTTCAGCAAACAGACAATCAAGATGAAGCGTTAAGTTTATACAAAGAAATATTAAAAACTAACCCAAACAATCCTCAATTATATTTATCAAAAGGACATTTATATAAAAATTTTGGTTTTATAGATGATTCTATTAACTCATATAAAAAGGCATATAAATTAAATAAAACATTTGGTGATTCATATTGGAGTTTAGCTAATCTTAAAACTTATACATTTAATGACAAAGAGATTTCATCTCTTTTGAGTATGGCTAATGATGAATTCATTCCAGAGGAAGAAAGAATATTTATGCATTTTGCTTTAGGTAAAGCATTTGAAGATAGTAAAGATTTTTCTAGCTCTTTTAAGCATTACAGTCTTGGAAATAATCTTAAATTGCCTTATACAAAATATACTTCAAAGGATTTTATCAACGAATGTAAGAATCAAATAGATGTATGTACAAAAGACTTGTTTGATTCTAAAAAAAGTTGGGGTGCACAATCTAATGAACCAATATTTATATTAGGATTACCAAGAGTTGGTTCAACATTGGTGGAGCAAATTTTGGCATCTCATTCAATGGTTGATGCAACAAATGAATTGCCAAATATTCTTGCAACTGCCCATAAGTTAAACCTTAGGAGAGCTCAGGATTCAAGCTCTCGCTATCCTGATATATTGTTATCCTTATCAGCTCCTCAATTAAAATTAATTGGTGAAAATTACATATCAGATTCAGAAATTTTTAGATCTGGATCACAATATTTTCTTGATAAGATGCCTAATAACTTCAGGCATATTGGTTTGATAAAGCTCATTCTTCCAAATGCTAAAATTATTGATATAAGAAGAAATTCTATGTCAGCATGCTTTTCTTGCTATAAACAGCTTTTTGCAGAAGGGCAAGAGTTTACTTATAGCCAGAAAAGATTAGCACTTTATTACAATAACTATGTAGAGTTAATGGATCATTGGAATAAAGTTCTTCCCAATCAAATATTATCAATAACTTATGAGGACTTAATCAATAATTTTGAACAAACTGTTTGCCAAATTCTTGATTATTGTGAGCTGCCTTTTGAAGAAACATGTATTGAATTTTACAAAAACAAAAGAGCAGTTAAAACACCAAGTGCTCAACAGGTTCGACAACCTATATATACATCTGGATTAGACTATTGGAAGAATTATGAGCCATACCTAGAAGAACTTAAAAAATATTTAAAGTATTAATTTTAATATACAATTAATTGATATTATTTATAAAGGAGTTCTTATGTCTAATCTAATTATTTGTGTTGGTATGTTTTATGTACTTCATCTTTTTTTAAAAATGACTTTCTCATTACATAAAGTACCTTTTGTAGATTTTACTTATACAGAAGGTAACATTTCAAATACCACAGCACTATCAGAAAGAATGTCTTTAGCAAGTGATAATTTAAGACAATCATTGCCTCTTTTTTTCGTTTTTGCAATTCTGTCAGTTATTTTAGATATAGATAATTTATTTTTAGCACAAGTATGGTTCGGTTTGAGAGTGGCTTATTTACTTGGTGCAATTTTAAATTTATATAGATTTAAAATGATTAGACCTCTTATATGGTTACCATCCATAGTTGTTTTAGTTTGCATGGGTTGTAATTTATATATATAAAAGTTGTTGACGGAACAGGGGAGGCTCCGTCAACATATGAAAGTTATTCAATATGTATTGAGGAGTACTTTCATTTGCAATTAAACTCGTTTAGTAAGTCTTTTGTGTGATTGAATTGTTAATTTTTTTAACAAAGATGTTACAAATTATATTTTATTAAAAATTATTTAAAACTGTCTTTCGATTCTACTTTTGCCTCTATGTACACAACTAAGATTACTTGTATTTTTATCAAGCAAGGTAATGATTTGATGGTCAAACATACAATAAGTTTGTATTAAATCAGTAATATATATTTTGCTTATTGGCTCTTCAAGAAAACTTGTAACAGACAAAATATCATATTTATCACATTGATCTATTTTATTTATAGCATCTTTATAAGCATCTTCACTTGTCTGCAATCTTTTAGTAATAAGAATAGAACATTTTTTATCAAACTCAGCTAAAGTATTTAAGCTAAAAAAGAGAGATAAAACATAAATATAAAATTTCATTCATCAATATTAACATCATAAATAATGATTGAATATTAATTAAAAGAGTATTACCTTTATGCTATTGAGTGTTAATTGAGGGTAGTTAATGAATAATAAAAATGATTTTGGTTTTGGTACTCAAATAAGAAAAAGTCCATTTTTTGATGCAACCGTTAAGTGGGGTGCTAAGGATTTCTCTGTTTACAATCATATGTATATACCTAGAGATTTTGGAGATCCTGAGCAAAATTTTTGGAATTTAATTAATGAAGCTATTCTTTGCGATGTTGCAGTCGAAAGACAAGTGCAAATTAAAGGTCCAGACGCATCAAAATTTGTTCAAATGATGACGCCAAGAAATCTATCTTCAATGCAAGTTGGACAGTGTAAATACGTTATATTAACCAATCAACATGGCGGTGTTCTCAATGATCCAATATTGCTGCGAGTTGAGGAAGATGTTTATTGGTTCTCTTTGGCAGATAGTGATATTTTATTTTGGGCTCATGGTTTAGCAGCTAATTCAGATTACGATGTAGAAATATCAGAACCTGATGTTTCCCCACTTCAACTTCAGGGACCTAAATCTAGAAATATTATGGTCAAAATATTTGGCGATGAAATATTAGATCTAAAATATTATTGGTTTAAAAAATTTATTCATAACGGGGTTGAGTTAATTATTTCAAGAACGGGCTGGTCAAGTGAACTTGGATATGAAATCTTTTTAACAGATTCTGATCATGGTAATGATTTATACAACACTATCATGGATATTGGCCATCCTATGGGCTTAAAACCAGGTCACACATCTACAATTAGAAGGATTGAGGGAGGCATGCTTTCATATCATGCTGATATGACTATTAATACAAACCCATTAGAGCTTGGTATGGATAAATTTATTAATCTAGATCAAGACTTTGACTTCATTGGTAAAGAAGCCTTAATCAATATATCTAATAGTGGTTTATCTAGGAAGCAAGTTGGAATCATCATAGAAGATAATCCAATGCCTGGTCCTAATACAAGGTTTTGGGATGTGATTAAAAATAGTGCTGTTATTGGAACAGTAACATCAGCAGTTTTTTCACCAAGATTAAAACAAAATATTGGTCTTGCATTGGTTGATATCAAATATTCAGATATTGGTGAAGAGCTTCAAGTAAATAATGGCACCAAGCTACTTGATTGTAAAATAGTTAAAAAACCTTTTTATGATCCTAATAAGAGTCTTACAAAATCTTAGAACTTATTTAACTAGCTATTGGTATTACAAAAGAAAGTATTACAAAAAACCATTTACTAAATTTAAAAAATAAAAGCATGCTCATGTTATTGCCGTGATCTGTAAATTTGCTCCCTTCAAAAGACCACATAATTGCAGCTATAAACAAGAATATGATTGAATAGATAAAAATTGAGAACATTTTAATTATTTTTATTTTTTACAACCCAGTACAACAAAGCTATAAATATAAGATTGCCAATTAAGTATGTAGAGTAGTCCATATAAAATGATATTCTAAATGCTATTGAATTAATATGTAAGTAGAGTACTGAAAAGACTAATAATAAGTACAGCTATCATCCAAATTTTAAATCTTTTTTCATGCAAGTTTGTATGGTTTATATATAACCCAAATGCTGCACCCCATGCAACAGCGAAAAAGACAAAGGATATATCACTCATAGTCACCATCTTAACAATTCAAATGCTTTATAGAAATATAAATATAATTTCTATCCGCTTATTGTTATTATTTAGTTAATTACTTTATTAAATTTATTATGACTAAATGGAAATTTCTTTTGTTATTATTTTTATCACTATTATTACCAGTTATTTTCATTAGATTATTTATAGGCTATTAAGATTAATTAAAAATATTTATGCTATCTTAAAGATGATTTATCAATAAAAAGGGGACTATGAAACTTTACAAATCTATTTTCATTTTATTTTTTTCTATTTTTTCATATTCAAGCTATCAATATGAAACAGTCTTAGATGATTTAGATGATGCTTGGAGTTTTGTTTTTCTAAGTGAAGATAAGATTTTATATACCGAAATGTCAGGCAAGCTCAAGACAGCTTCATTATCTGATAAGTCTATTATTGAAATATCAAATGTTCCAGATGTTCAATATGTGAGTCAAGGAGGCCTGTCTGAAGTTATTTTAGATCCTAATTTTAATTCTAATAATAAAATTTATTTAAGCTATTCTGCAAAAAATACTAATAAGAAATCTACACTTTTTATAATGTCTGCTGAATTACAAGACAACTCTCTAGTGAATAAAAAAATTATTTTTGAGGCAATAGCTCCAAGAAGAACGGCTGTTCATTTAGGTGCAAAAATGGCCTTTATGAAAGACGGAACACTTTTATTATCAAGCGGCGATGGTTTTGATCATAGGGAAAAGGCCCAAAAGTTAGATAATCATTTTGGTAAGATTGTAAGAATTAATGTAGATGGCTCTATCCCAGAAGATAATCCTTTTGTGGGTAAAGAGGGTGTATTAGAAGACATTTATTCTTATGGACACAGAAATATGCAAGGTCTTGTAATTACATCTTCAGGTGATATTTACGAACATGAACACGGGCCAAGAGGTGGTGATGAAATGAATTTAATTGAGCCCTCATTGAATTATGGATGGCCAGCTATTACTTATGGCATCGACTACTCTGGAGCTGTTATTAGCCCATTTACAGAGAAAGAGGGCATGGAACAACCATTGTTACATTGGACTCCTTCTATAGCTCCATCAGATATGATTTTTTATGAAAAAGACTATTATCCTGAATTAACAAATAGTTTCTTAGTTACAGCATTGGTTTCAAAGGATGTAAAAAAAGTTATTTTTAATAATAATACAAACACTCAAGAATCATTGTTTAGTGATCTAAACTTAAGACTTAGAAATATTCAGGATTCTCCAAGTGGCATCATTTATTTGTTAACTGATGGGCCTAATGGAAAATTATTTAAAGTATTGCCTAAATAATTATGAACATAGCTAAATATCCATTTGCAGTTTTATCAGCAGCTCTATTTACTGTTATGTTGATTACACCAATCTCTTCTGTCTCTAATCTCATATGGTTATCTTCAGTAGATATGCCAGTGAACATAAGCTCATCTCTGGAGGTGCTCCTCTTTGATTTTCAAAGATTAGGCATAGCTTTATACGGTGTTATTATTCTAGGCTTTGCAATAGCCTTTAGTGTTGCTGGTTTAATTTCTAGATTTACTAACTTAGAAGGTAAATATCTTTATGCAGTAGCTGGATCTGTTGCTATAGCTTTGGCTGTATTTCTTATGGTTGAGTTGTTATTTAAAACAGAATTATTAGGTGGGCACAGAACATTCATAGGTAAAAGCTTGCATTGGCTTGCTGGTTTTTTTGGTGGCTATTTTTATTATTGGCTTATTTCAAAGGAAAAAAACTATACGTTTATTATTAGATATTTAGGTATTCTTTATTCTTATGTTCTTCTTGGTACAGTATTAGAATGGATTTTTACTCCATCAAATGCTGCTTCTGGATTCGGATTTGTCTTACTAGAGTTATCTAATGAAGGACAAAATGCTCTGATAAGAGACTTTACATCATTCTTCTTTGCTACATGTATATTCTCACTTCTAGGTGCTATAACCTTAAACTCTGCGTGGTTTTTCTCTGTTGCAATAATTTATTTAGGTGCAGCTATTTTTAATCTTATCGCAATTTATGTTTATGGGACTGGATATAATGATATCTACATTAGTGAAATAATATTAGCTGCCTGGCCAGCTGCTCTTGGTTTAACTCTTGTATTAAAAAGTAATGAATAATTGGATTAGTTGGATTATCTATATATGCATAGCTGTAGCTATCTTTATGTCTGTTATTAAATTAGCTTATAGCTAGTTTATTATTCATTTATATTGTGTAAGAATAAATCTATATGATTTATTTTGGGGGTAAATATGAATCATTTAAAAACTATTGGCATGAGCTATTTCATACATCTTTTTCATGCTTGGAAAGTTGCATTTATATTAATTACTCATGGCTTATTTCCAAATATTTGGGAATGGAAAGCTAGTGAGTTGATCTGCGAACAAGATCATAAAAGTGATTAATTAAATTAATCTTATTTATTTTTTTTATCTTTTTTTTCAGCTCTTTTTTCTTTTAGTGTCTTACCTTTCTTTTTTTCATTCTTCTTTTTATCCAATCCTTTAGCCATAATAAACTCCCTGTTTGATAACACTGTATACCATCCATCAATATATAGTTAATCCAAAGAAGATTTTATGTTGGCAGGAAAAATTTTTAGTCAGAGTAAATAACCCACAAAAATTCCACAATTAGTTTATATACATAAATTATATACAAAAATAATTATTAATTTTATATATATATTATTTTATTATTTTAGTAGTTAACATAACTGACACGTAAATTTATTATAAAGTGATACATTCTATAGGGGATCTTACAAATGCGTTTTAATAAAAATTTTAATATTTCAATATTTACTTTAATGAGTATATGTATCTTTGATTTATATTCTCAAGACTCATCCTCAGCTTCAGTTAAAGATATAGAAGAAGTTATAACAACGGCTAGAAGAAGAGAAGAATCAGTTACTGACGTTCCAATTTCTATTAGTGCTTTTTCTGGTTCCGATCTTGAAGAAAGTGGAATTGATAATATGGAATATTTAAACGAGATAGTTCCAAATATGTTAATGGTTAAAGCTAATGTTGCACAAAATGGAGTTGCTGTTGGATTAAGAGGTTTGGGTAGTTCAAGAAGCTCAGTTCAATGGGATCAAAAAATTGCAATATATGTTGATGATGCATATATGTTAAGGCCTCAAGGTGCACTTTTTGATTTTTTTGACGTCTCTAATGTTCAGGTTCTTAAAGGTCCTCAAGGAACTCTTTTTGGAAAAAATACAACATCAGGTGCAATTCTAGTAAATAATAATATGCCAGTCATTGGAGAATTTGATTCTTCTGTTAGGGTTAGCATGGGTCAAAGAAATCTTAACGATGTTGCTGTAATGGTTAATCTACCATTAATGAGTAATGCCGCATTAAGAGTTGTAGGTATGAATAAAAGGCAAGATGGATACATTAATAATTTAGATGGTTTTGGAAAAGATGGAGGAATAATTGACAACGAATCAATAAGAGCCATGTTGTCTATTGATGTGACGGATGACTTAAATCTTACTTATAGTTTATCAAGCTTTAATACAGGAGGAACTCCCGTTTATCCAAATTGTGATGTTTATACTTCAGCCGGTACATTGTCAGGTGGTATGTTGCTTGCAGGTTTTATACCTGGTATGAAACAACGAGCACATGATGCTTGCGTATCTTCTGGTCACTATGATTCATATCATGATAATACATTTGATAAAGCTTTCCTCGATTTAGATAAGTCGTTGTTAAAATTAACTTATGATCTAGGTTCAAGCCTTCTAACAGTTATTCATTCAACATCAGAGCATAAAGATCTAGAAACACCATGGGCAATGGGATTTCTCAGAACAGAGTTTCCAGATATAGCTCATGCAGGACCTAGAAATTCATCCTCAGATGGATCAACAACTGAAATAAGACTTTCAGGTTCATCAATGAATGATAGGTTAGATTATACTTTTGGTTTTTTTGAATCAGAAGTTGATGGTATTGGTGTGTTTCCAACAATTTATGGAGCAGGGTTTGTACCTTCAAATCAAACCATTCCTTTAGGCATCGGCATGGATTCTCTTGCAGGTTTGCCTGTTAATCTTTCAGATGTTGCAACAATGGCAGTAACTCAACTTAGCAATGCAGTTGAGTATTACACTTCAAGAGCTGTTTCTGAAGCATATTTTGCTGAGATTACTTATGCTGCAACTGATAATCTAAACTTTACTGTGGGCTATAGATCATCTGAAGACACCAAAAGTCAGACTAATTCTGTTAAATATCCTGCTGGAGGCATGAATTTAAATAATCTATACCTAACAATAGGCTTAACTGGCCTAAGTCCAGCTTTAGCACCATTAGCTCAAGGCGTAGCACCGTTTATGATTGCTGGTGCTGATGCATGGGAGGTTGATTTATTTACTGGTGGTTTAAGATACCAAGCTTCTAAATGTGATTCAGACTATGGGTCTTTTTCAAATCCACTATTAGGTGGTACAGGTGTTTGTTCTATAGAAAGAACTTATAAGAATGATTCAATGAGGTTTATCGCTGATCACACTTTAAATAACAATAATATGATTTATGCATCATATAGTGAAGGTTATATGCCTGGAAATGCAAATGACTCAATTTTAGGTGTAGGAATATCTGCTCAAGAGGCAGAGACTACCGAAGTTATAGAAATAGGTACAAAATCTAAATTTTTGAATGGAAGATTAAGTTTGAATGCGGCTTATTTTGATCAAGACTTTCTAAATAAATCTATCACCATTGGAGGAACTACTGCTGCTGGTGCTCCGACAGTCCAAACTGTCGTTCAGCCTGTAGTAGAAATGTCAGGTTATGAAGTAGACCTATCATTTAATTTAACTGATTCACTTGTACTTGGTATATCAGTTGGTCATGTTGAAGGCGATGATGAGGGTGAGCTTGAATATAACGTGGCAGGTGCAAATGATACTCATAGTATTTCATTAACTCATACAGGAATGATTGGAGACATAGCTACTACAACCATATTAAGATCTTATACTGCAAGTGAAGATATAATGACTTCAGATACATCTTCTCCAGGTCTGGACTGTACTGCGATTCCGTCTTACTCTGGTTGTCTGAGTAACGGAGGTGGCGGTCATCTAATGATTCCTGAATATACTTTACTTAACCTTAATGTGAGCATGAATTTAACAGAAAAAACTACAGTTAATTTTTATGTTGAAAACTTGGCTGACGAAGAATATAGTTTTGCTGGTTTTGATTTATCTAGCATTGGTATGCATGCATTCTATAACGGACCTCCAAGGACTTCTGGTATAAGTTTCACTGTAAATTTTTAAATTTTAAAGATACATAATTTGTATCATGCATGTAAGTTAATATATTTTGATTTTTTAGATTTACTGTAAAAAAATCATTTATTATCTTTATGATATGACAAATTTTAAAATTCCAAAAAATGGTAATAGTATGATGCCTTTTAATTTTGGTCCAAAAGATAATGATGTAAGAAATTCTGGATGGTATCGAGATGTATCGATGTTGATTGTCCCATATAAAACAGATGCAGAAATTCTAAGAAAACTGATGCCAGAACAGTTTGAAATTTCTGATGAGCCAACTGTTTCTGTAAATTATGCGTGCAATAAAGATATCGATTGGCTTGCAGGACGAAACTATAATTTGATTTCGGTTAGTGTTGAGGCTATTTTTTCAGGAAATGTTGATGAAGTTGCAGCATCATACAATTTAGTCATGTGGGAGAACTTAACAGATCCAATCCTCACGGGAAGAGAGATGCAAGGTATCCCAAAAATCTATGCTGATATTGATGATATGTCTTATGGTAACAATTCTGCTAATGTGCGAATGTCACATTTTGAAAGTCCTATTTTAGATATTGCGATTTCTGATATCGTCCGATTAGACAAAAATATTGTTGATGAGGTCGTGAAAGAAAAATCAGACATGCAATCCTTTGGATATAGATACATACCGAATGTTAATCCAGCATTGCCGCCTGTTGTTGCAGAGCCGATTTTACATAACTCACAAAATATTTTTACTGAAATGAGTCTTGGTAAAGGGTTTGTTAACTGGCACTCATCTAGCTGGGAACAAAATCCAACTCAGTCTCATATAATTAATATACTTAAAACATTACCAATTCTTGAATATGAAGATGCTGTGATGACGAAAGGGGCAACTAATCTATTTATACCTGATAAACCTTCAAAAGTTCTAAGATAAAATGTGACTATTACTATTAAAAAAGTCTGCTTTATTGGGGCCGGAACAATGGGGTGCTTTAACTCATTACTAGCCTCAGCGGCTGGATATGAATGTGTAATATATGACCCTTTTGAAGAAGCTCTTGAAAACAGGTCTAATAATCAAGCAAAATTGGCTGATTTTCTGAACCATGAAAATTTTTTTAAAGGCGTTGATGTGAACACTGCTATTAAAAAAATATATGACTGCAGTGATTTAAAACTTGCTTTGGATGGTGCTGATCTAATAAGTGAATCTATTCCAGAAAATTTAGAGTTAAAAACTAAGTTATTACAAAAGCTTGAAGGCTTGGTGGGCAAAAAAACAATTATTACAACCAATACTTCAGGTTTGTCTTTAGAGGCATTGAGCAATCAAATCAACCCCAGATATCAGTTTGCTGCGATGCATTTTCATTTAGGCTCTAGGTTGGTTGACATTGTTAGAGGAACTCATACAAGTGAGGAAACAATAATATCCATAAAAACTTTTGTGGAAACTTTAGGATGCAGTGGGATTATATATAAAAATAGAAATTCCAAATATGCCTTAAATCCAATGCTTGGAGCGCTAACAACTCAAAGCATGCTGTTGGTAATTGAAGGACGGTACTCCATAGAAGAAATAGATGGAGCATGGAAAAATGCTAATGACAGTAAGCTAGGGCCTTTTGGAATAATGAATATGCTTGGCCTTGATGTAATAAAAAATGCTTGGGAGGAGCAAGATGAAGAATCTAGACTAATTGATCATAAAGAAAAAATCTTAAAGCACCTATCTTTATACATTGATAAAAATAATCTTGGTATTAAAACTGGAGAAGGCTTTTTAAATCACTCCAATATCAATATAAGCAATGATCAATTTAACTATGAAAATATAAAACAAGATCTATATATCGGAATTATAGAAGCATCTCTTGTTTTATTATCTGATGGTATTTTGGAAAAAGATGCTATTAATAATGCCTGGACTTATGGAACTAATCTTCAAAAAGGTCCTTTTGATATTCTTGATGAAATAGGCGTGGAAAGATTCAAAAAGCTTTACCAAGAATGGGTTGATTTAGAATATATATCCAACAAAAGCTATGAATTGGTCTCAGATGTTATTTCAAATTTAAAGTAAATTTATAATTTAGTTTACAGATTTTTTACATATAGAGGATTTTGGGAGATTATGAAAGTAATTGTAATTTCCCACAAACCCTTTAAAATAGCGATTCATTAAACGGAGGGATGGCAGAGTCTGGTTTATTGTAACGGTCTTGAAAACCGTCGTGCCTTCATCGGCACCGTGGGTTCGAATCCCACTCCCTCCGCCAATTGGTAATTATTATGTCTAATCTAACTAAAGATATTTCTAAACATTTTAGAGAAATTCCTCCTTTCCTTAAGGTATTTGGTTTAACTAGCGCATATCCAAATGATGATGAGACATTTACTTGCGAATTTAATCCATCAGAAGAACTTACGCATTCAAATGGCATGGTAGTGCAGGGTGGATTTGTAACAGGGATGCTAGATTGCTGTATGGCTCAATTTTTAATATACAAAGCTGAAGGCAAACAAATTCCATTAACCTTAGATATAGATGTAAAGTTCTATAAACCATGTGCACCTGGACCAGTCAAAGTTATTTCTAAGATTGTAAAAGAGGGTAAATCTATATGTTTTACTGAGGCATTCCTTTACCAAAATGATGTTTTAATTGCTGGATCGACCGCTACAAATAAAATAGTTGATAGTCCCTTTTAAGATATACTTTTCAATATGGATGATGAAAAGTTATATAAATTATTAGAATATATAAAACCGATAAATTCGTTTGATGACTCTAAACATCCCCTAGCTCCAGATTATTCAGATTTAAATAATTGGGCAGCTTATCCAAATAAAGATGCGCAACAATTCTATGTTCCTGATTCAAATCATATAGTTAATAAAACTAACAATGATGTAGATGTTTTTTATATTCATCCAACAGGATATTTTGAAAAATCTTGGAATTCATTCATGGAAAAAGATCGAGCAGCTTATGAAAGAACTGAAATGATGCTTGGCAATCAAGTTTCTGCATTTAATGAGAGCTGTAATATTTATGCACCTGAATACAGGCAAGCCACTTATTATTCTTATTTCTCTAAAGACTCAGACGGTATGAAAGCTCATGACTTAGCTTTCGAGGATGTTTTAAATTCTTTTAATTATTTTATTGAGAATTTTAATAACAACAAACCCTTTATCATAATGAGTCACAGTCAAGGAGCGCTTCATGCTCATAAACTCATTTCTAAATATATTCAAAATACTAAGCTGCAACAGAGAATGATTTGCGCATATGTTATTGGTTATATTATTCCAGATAAACATTATGATGACCTCTTTCCCTTAATACCAAGGTCAACATCTGCAACTGATACTAATTGCATTATTTCTTGGTCAACAGTTACAGAAGGCTTTAAAAGGCAAAGAGAAAGGACAATATTTTGGAAACCTGATGGATGGACAGTTGAATATATGGATCAAAAGATTTTTTCTACAAATCCTTATTCATGGACGAATGATTCAAATTGGTATAATCCCCCAGAATATCATGGTTCTGTTATTACAAAATCTCCTAATTATGATTTTGCTGACAGGCTTACCATAAAACATTCAGGTGCTAATAAAAGCTTAAGATTTAGCAGCGAACAGGAGTTTTCAGTATCTATTAATAAGACAAATGGTTTGCTTGAAGCTCGAGGACCTTTAGTAGATAAGATAAAAAAAATGCAACATTTTACCGGTGACTTACATAGTTATGATGTCATGTTATTTTGGGGTTGTTTGAGGAAGAATATAAAGGATAGAATAGATGCATATCTATAAATTCCTATTTCTTTTTATGCTTACATCACCATCTCTACATTCTTTCGAAGAAGGTTTTATATCAAATAATGGTGTAGATATTGCTTACAGAGTCTATGGTTCAGAAAATAACAAACCTATTCTCTTAGTTCAAGGTCTCGGTGGCCAGCTAATTAACTGGCCAGAACACTTAATAGACTTTTTAATTGAAAATAATTTCAGGCCGATAGTTTTTGATAATAGAGATACTGGACTTTCATCAAGATTTACAGACGATCGCTTTACTGAAGGAAATAGATCTAAAACAATCAACTCAACTTACTTAAAATACTATCTAAGATTACCAATTAATCCACCCTATACATTAGATGATATGGCAACAGACGCTATCATGATATTAGATAAATTAAACATTGATAAAGCTCATTTACTGGGAATATCAATGGGAGGTATGATTGCTCAGATAATAGCAGCAAATCATTCAGAAAGAATTAATACATTCACACTCATAGCATCATCAATTTCTGCTCCCAGCCCATTAAACGGTCCTACAAGAGATGTAAGAAGGCTTTTAATGAAAAGATCTGCAAACCCTTATTCAACTAACGAAGAAAGAATTGAAAGAAGTAAAAAAATATTTAAATTAATAGGTCTAGAGGGTTATGACCTTGATACCGAGGAGTTTTATAACAAATCAATAGAATCTATTGAAAGAGCAGGCCCTGATGATACAGGCTTTAGTCGTCAAATTATGGCAATACTAGGATCAGAAAATAGAATTAAGAAAGTTAAGTCTATAAAAGCTAAGACGCTTATCATTCATGGAAAAGAAGATCCTTTAATAAAAGTTAAAAATGCTTATAAAACTAAAAAGTATATTAAGAACAGTAATCTTCTTATATTACCTAAAATGAGACATCTTATAGAGCCTCCTGTTTTTGATTTATTTAAACAAGATTTACTAACTCATCTAAATAATAACTAATGTTAAGCACAAAATTTAAATTTAATTATTCTGTTGGTGGAATAGCCAATGGTATCAAGACTGATACTTTTACATTTTTTTTATTGTTTTTTTATTCAAGAGTTATAGGTCTAGATCCCTTGCTTGCATCTTCAGCAATAGCATTAGCTTTACTGATTGATTCTTTTACAGATCCGATAATGGGCGTTATTTCTGACAGAACGAATACAAAATACGGAAGAAGACACCCATTTATGTTTTTTTCTTTTATTCCAATATCTATTTTTTATGTTCTTTTATTTACTCCTCAATCTGACTGGGAATTAACTCAAAATCAACTCTTCTGGTGGATGTTTTTATGCGCAACATTAACCAGGGTTGGTATGACTTTATTTGATGTTCCTCATAGGTCTTTCGGTGCTGAAATCTCAAAAGATTATGATGAGAGAACTAAGTTATTTTCATGGCGTGAGCTGTTTTCATGGGTTGCAGGTATTTCAAATGCATTTCTGGCTTATTTTATATTTTTTAGATCGACACCAGACTATCCATTAGGTCAATTAAATCCTGAAGCTTATTTTTCACTAGCTTTAACAGGTGGGTTTCTTATGGCCAGCGCAGTTCTTTTCTCATCCCTTACTACAAGACATGAGATTAAAAATTTATCAGACTGGAAGGGCTCCACTACCTTATCTGATATATTCAACGAACTTCTAGTTGCAATTACTAATAAATCATTTTTATTATTCTTTTTTGGAAATCTAACTCTTTCCGTATCCTGGGGTCTCTTAAATAACTTAACATTATTTATAAATACTGATTTTTGGGGGCTTAAAGGATCTCAAATTTCTATATTTTTATTTGTATATTTAGCAACTGCTTTTATTGCCTTTGCTTTAACTCCTAAACTAGTAGCTTTACTAGATAAAAGAAAATTGGTTATCCTTTGTGTGTTTGGTGTTGCAGTCGCTTGTCCTTTTGCATTTATTACCTATAACTTAGGTTTGACACCAGACAAAGGTTCAACTCAATTAGTATTATTCTTGTGCTTACCACTATTTTTTATATCTACATTATCGATTATGGGTAATATGACACGAGATTCTATGATTGGAGATATCGCTGATGAAGTTGAGTTGCAAAGTGGTAAAAGGCAAGAAGGGGTTTTGTATTCTGCGGTTTCTTTTGTTCAAAAAGTTAATACTGCCATTGGAAGCATTACAGGCGGATTAGTCTTATCTTATCTCAACTATTCAGCAGACAATCCTACCTATGAACAAACGTATTCTCTATTCTTTGTCCAGGGTGTAGTTGGCCCAGTCTTATTGATAGTGCCAATTTTTATTTTTTATTTTTATACCCTAGATAGAAAAAGACATTCAGAAATTTTATTAAAAATTAAAGAAAAAAGTTTTAATTAAGAAAGTAATTTTTCAATAGAAACAGATACACGTTTCCAAAGATTTTTTTCAGCAGTAGCTGGTTTTTTTGATATGTTGTTAAAAAAATGAACTATTAAATCATCTAATGAATCTAAGTTATTAGAAGATTTTTTAAATTTATTTGTTAGCATTTCAAGCTGAATACTTTGTCTTATGTCTGAATCTTTCTTTAAAGAATCAAGACCAGCCATAAGTTCTAACTTGATGCACGCATATTGAAGATTATCTATATTAGACTTGGAGACATCCTCGGTATTTATTTTATTTTTTATTGTAGAAGGAGTGTTTGAATTCTCTATTTCACCTTTGGTATATAAATCTAATAAATTTAAGTATGAATCTATCTTTAATTTTTTTTGTTCAAGATTTTGTTCTTCTTTTTTTGAGAAAATTTCTTTTTTAAGAGAACTGAATTCCTTAGTTTTAGAAATATTTTTTAAGTTTTGTAGCTCATTATTTGCTTCATTAATTGTTATTTGATTATCTTTAAGTTTTGTCATTAATTCGTTAGCCGATGATATTTCAGAATCAATAACCTCTTTTTTTGCTGTGAAGAATCTATCGGCAGATTTATTAAACTTTTCCCATAATTTATTATCAGTTTTTCTTCCAGCTGAGCCTGCATTTTTCCATTCATTTTTTAAATCATTAAATTGTTTAATACATATATCATTATCTTCATTAGATATCGCATTAACTTTTGTTATTAGTCCTTCTTTAATGTTAATGACAACTTGTTCTTGTTTTTTAATAGCATCATTTATTGGTTTTTTAGCCTCTGCGTATGCCATTCGTAGCTTGTTTAGATCTTTATCCAATACCGGTGCAAATTCCTGCCATTTATCAAATGTATTTCTTAAATATTGAATTAGAAATTTTGCTTGAGGCCATTTTGATGAATTAGTTAAAACATATTCATTAATTTCTAAAATTATTGACTCTCTCTGCTTAGCATTATTAATTTTTATCTCTTTAAGTTCATCGAAGTACTCACCACATGGCTCCCATGCCTTGTTGGTTAACTCATTAAATGTATTCCATTGATCTCTGGATGCAGGTCTACTTGATAGGTCTAATAATTGCCATTTTGTTTGTATGTCATGAATTAGATGTGCTTGTTTCTTTGGGCTATCTAAGGGGTCTTTAATTACTTTATTGATTTCAGTAATAAGTTCTTCTCTTTTAGGGTTTGTTGCAAAAGAAGACATTTCATCAAAATATCTAGACTGACCAATGGCAAAATTTAATTTATGTCTTAATTTATTGGGTATTTTACCGATACCTTTTGTTTTAGACATAACATCTCTAACCTTTTTTTGAGCACTTTTAATTGAACCTTTGCTAAATAGAGCTTCGGCCTCATCTAATTGTTTGAATAAATCTTGACTAGTTTCCACAATAATCTCTTTTGATGTTTATAATTATAACAAATGAAAAAGCGAATTCTAACAGGTATTACGACAACT
>UPTG01001299.1_pt1 | contig 18572 bp, 24 predicted proteins | sample 2160121 | NCBI WGS metagenome assembly UPTG01 (sample SAMN06266255, study PRJEB28933) | marine metagenome | isolation source: Columbia River Estuary | place: USA:Columbia River Estuary, USA | collected 2014-07-27
ATAGGAAAATATAAATCATGAGCACACTGCATACAATCACACATGCGTTTTTGTGGAGCTTGATGGAAGTGGAGACCGAAGGGAAACGTGGTTGGATGTATGATAGCCAGACTCAGTGCAGCGGGATTCTAGCTTTTACTTGGTATCATGTTGTTATGAACCTCATAGCAATGTTAACAGTAACGTTCATCGTGCGCCCATCGTTAGTGGACAAAACTACGGAAGAACAGAAACGCGCACTGGTAGAATGGTTTTATAACCTTCTATTGTGGTTTGTGGTAGAAGATGTAGGGTGGTTCATGGTGAACGGTATGACTTACAGGACTGCACCCTGGCAAACCACAGCTGCGGCTGTTTTAAGCACAGTGTTGCCCCTTGGGCTGGTCATATACATGTATTTGAACCATTATAAAAGGGCTTTCCTATGGGATTTTGTGCTAGTGCCAGTGGTCATATACATTTGGGCACCTTTTGGAACACCATTTGATGCTAACGAGCCATATGCACCGAGACATAATTATTGTAATTAAACGTATATGGAAGGACTTGCAGTTATCGGCTTTATATTTGGACTAGTTGCATTTGTTAGGGTTGAAAAGCTTATAAAGACATTAAAAGAAACGAAAATACTCCCAAAAGATTACAAAGATGAATAAGCCGTAAATGAAAAAATTATTCTGGTTTTTAGGTATTTCTATAATCATAATATTATTTTTAGTTAGGGTATTTCTACCAGAGCAAACCGACAGAGCTCTAAACCCAATAACAGAACATAGCCCATTTAAAACATCTATTGATGCCCAACAACTTCATGAGACTCTATTCATTGGAGATTGGCATGCAGACAGTGCATTGTGGAGTAGAGACCTCTCAATAGACAATGATCATGGCCATGTTGATATTCCAAAACTGCAGAAGGGAAATGTTGCGCTCCAAATGTTTACAACTGTGACAAAATCACCATCTGGCCAAAACTATGAAAAGAACAATACTAATACCAGAGACAACATAACAGCTCTTGCCATTGTTCAAGGCTGGCCGATAAAAACTTGGACAAGTTTATATGAAAGAGCCGTTTACCAATCACAGAAAATTCATAAATTATCAAAAGAAAATCCAAATGATTTAATGCTTATTAAATCTAAATCAGACCTGAGTAACTTTATTGAAAAAAGAAAAAAAGATTCAACATTAATAGGTGGCCTTATTGGAACTGAGGGCTCCCATGCCTTAGATGGAGAGCTAGAAAACATTAAAAAGCTATATGACCATGGCTTTAGAATGATGAGCCTCCATCACTTCTTTGATAATAAGCTTGGCGGATCCCTGCATGGAACATCAGGGGGCGGGTTAACACCTTTTGGAGAAAATGCCGTTAAGCTAATGCAAGATCTCGAGATAATCATAGACGTATCGCATTCCTCTGAAAATGTTGTTAAAGATGTATTAAAGCTCTCAAGTCGACCATTAGTAGTAAGTCATACTGGGTTTAATGGACACTGTGAATCGCCCAGAAATATAAATGATGATTTGATGAAATCTATCGCTAACAAAGGCGGGATAATAGCTATCGGTTACTGGGATGGAGCTGTCTGTGACAACTCTCCAAAAAGCGTGGCAGAGGCTTTAATGTATGGTATTGACCTTGTTGGCGAGAATCATCTTTCCCTAGGTTCTGATTTTGATGGGTCCATCACACCTGGGTTTGACACATCAGAGCTTATAGCTATTACAGATTGGTTAATAAAGCTTGATGCAACTGAGCCCCAAATTCGAAAAATCATGGGCAATAACATGCTTTTATTTATTCAAACATATTTACCTAACGAAGAAAGCTAATTAACAGAGTCTATAACTTTTTTCATAAATTCACTTGCAGAGAAAGTGCTATTTGGAGCAGCGCCTAGGCCGCTTGGAACAGTTGCGACCCAATTAGAGCTTGATAAATCATCTGGAAATAGTCTCATCTTTCTATCAGAGGAAATATTTTGAACAGGCTCATATAAACTTGCCCTCACGACAACAAGATTTCGTTCAAAATCAACCATTATATATTGCCCATCAAAACCTATCGTTGAGATGACATATTCACCGCAAGGAGATGATGTAGGATCGGAGCACAATGTCCAAAACTGCAATCCGTATGATTGAAGGTTTTTAATTGCGTTAACATACGAGCCTAGCTTCAAACTTCCATCTTCCCAAACACCTCCAAGAAGGAGCATGTGGCCAAATTTTGCAAAATCTCTTGCAGTCATGTCCAAACAACAATAAGCCAAATAGTTGCCATTTGATTGACCATTAGAAGAGAAATCTCTCCACCAAGAAGCCTCTATTCCAATTTTAGAAAACAAACTGTATTCAGCAAATGTTTGAAGATCTTGTCCTGTAGCCCTGAAAATTATTTCCCCCAACACCATGGTGTCACAGTTTGAATATAGAAAGTTTCCCCGAGCAAATGGAACACTTCCATTTGCATACCATGGGTGTGTAACGCCTTCGTCAGCAAGATTTCTAGATATACATTTAGTCATTTGGTCATTTGCATAAACTATATTCCCCCCCGAAGACGCCCCTGAAGCAGTCTGACATTCACTAATATCATTTATTGAGGCAATAAAACACATAGGAACTAAACCCGATTTCATGTCTAATAAGTTTTTGATCGATATTGAAGATCTCTCATCGGCCGACCATTCTGTTATGTATGATGCCGCTGCATCATTTATTGAATTTATAAAACCCTCTTCAACAGCTAGCGCTAATAAGATGCTCGTAAAAGATTTCGCAGTAGACCAAGAAGAAACATAACTTCTTACATCTCTCTCGTTGTAAAGATTGCTTAAAGTTACAAAGTCAATTGAAATTGATTCATTGAGTATACTTGCCTCACTTCTAGTAATTCCTCTATATCTTTCATAGACCAATTTACCATCTTTAATTACAACAGCAGCTTGAGTATAAGACCCATCTTCCATTGCATATCTGAATGCTTCATCAAGAATCGCTTTGCTCATTCCTACAGATTCAGGAGTTACAATATCCCAAACAATTGGGTGTGTAGGTGTTGTAGCAGGGGTTGTTGGAGAAACGGAGCCCTGCTCTGAATTTCCACCTCCTCCACAAGATACAACTAAAAATACAAAAAGAAAGAAAGGTTTTTTTATAATCATCCCTTAAATGTAGTAAAAAAATACGCTATGTTCAAGATTCAAATGGACACATAGCCACAAAGACTTTAACCTTTTAAATATGATAACAACATTAGACCATCTCATAATCGCTGTTGAGGACTTAGATAAAGCAGAAGAAGATTACACAAAAATATTTGGCACCCAGCCTGTTTGGAAGGGCGAGCATAAAGAGCTTGGCACCACCAACTCGCTCTTTAATTTCCAAAATACATATTTTGAATTACTTTCAGCAAGCGGAGAAGGTCTCGGGGCAATGTTAGTACAACAGGCATTAAAAGAATCTGGTGAAGGTCTTATCGGCATGGTTCTGGGAACAGATAATATTAAAGAAGTAACGCAAATATTGAAAAATAAATCATTTTTAATTAATGAACCAGGAGAGGGAGTGGGAACAAATTTTAAGAATGATGAGGTTAGGAAATGGAAAAATCTTTTTCTTCCGCCTGAGCTAACAAGGGGCATTTTTTCATTCATTATTGAGCACACTCATGGAGCGCTTCCAAAGCATGACTTAAAAAATTCAGCAACAATTAATAAGTTAGATCATCTCGTTATTAATACAAATGATGCAGACGGCTTTATTGAAATATACAAAGATGTTTTCGGAATAAGATTAGCTTTAGATAAGCACATTGAGCACTGGAACAAAAGAATGTTATTTTTTAGATTAAATCAAACTACTTTGGAGGTCATTGAAAAAAAAGATAGCTTAGGTTCTCACGATTCTCTATGGGGCTTGGCTTGGAGTGTTGCCAGCATAGACGAGGTCCACAAAAGACTTCTAGGTGCAGGCGTAGACATTTCATCAATAAAAGATGGCATAAAAGAAAATACTCGAGTTGCGACCATAAATTCTCATACCCATGGTGTTCCTACTCTTTTAATAGAGCACGTTCAGCCGGCCTAAAAATACTATTCTTAGAGCCTCTTGAAAAAATTAGTTATAATCAAAAGATAATTTCTAAAGGCAAATAATGAAACATGTAGCAGTAATAGGTGCAGGACCATCGGGCATAACAGCAATCAAAAACTTTAAAGATGCAGGGTTTAAAGTCACAGCATTTGAGAGATGTAGCGGCGTTGGTGGAAACTGGAGATTTAACGATCCCTCTGGGCACTCTAGCGTATTCGAAACAACTCATATCATAAGCTCCAAGTACACATCCTTTTATGAAGACTATCCTTTGCCAGAGTCAGCTTCTGACTATCCATCTCATCAGGAGCTTTTAAATTACTTCAATGGCTATGCAGATACATTTGATTTAAAAAAGCAAATAAAATTCGGAACAGAGGTGAAGCATTGTGAACAATTGCAGGATGAAACTTGGAAGATAGCTTGGAGAAATCTTGAGACTAATGAAGAGTCCATTGGCTCCTTTGATGGCTTAGTTATATGTAATGGGCATCATCATGAGCCAAGATACCCTGACTATCCTGGAACTTTCACTGGAGAGTTTATCCACTCCCATGACTTTAAATCTGCTAAACCTTTTATAGATAAACGAGTTTTAGTAATAGGGGGCGGCAATTCGGCATGTGATGTAGCAGTTGAGACTGCTAGAGTCTCAAAATCAACGCATATAAGTTGGAGGAGAGGCTATTTTTTAATTCCAAAGTTTATGTATGGTCTCCCTGTTGATATGTATGCTCTTAAAAATAGATGGATGCCAACATTTATGAGAGAGCCATTTACAAAACTTATGTTACAAATTTTTCAAGGCAGGAATAAAGATATTGGTCTGCAGGAGCCAGAGCAAAACCTTTTTGGAACGCACCCAACAGTTAATTCTGAGCTTTACTACTCTGTAAGGCATGGAAAAGTTAAGCCTCACAAAGATATAGAGAGATATGAGGGAAGCACTGTCCATTTTATAGACGGCACGAAAGAAGATTTTGACGTAATCATTGCTTGCACAGGGTTTAAAATTAAGCATAAATTTTTTGATAAGGACTTTTTAAGTTTTGAGAAGGGCAAAGTGCCTTTGCTTCACAGAATGCTTCCATCAAATATAAAAAACTTGTATTTTATTGGGTTATTCCAGCCATTGGGCTGCATTTGGCCTGGAGCAGAACTTCAATCTAAACTAGCTGCAAAGCATTTTAATGGCTCATGGAAGCCAAAAAAATCTATAGACTTGCTAATTAAAGCTGAATTAAAAAATCCTGATGTGAATCAGATTGATACACCAAGGCACACAATAACTGTTGATGATTTTGCCTTTAGGGAAAGGCTAAAAAAAGAACTTGCTAGGGCAAACTAATATGAAAAAAATAATACTATGCTTCTTCCTCTTTCTCGTTGCACCAAGTGCAGAGTCTGCTAATGAAATTGTCCAGGATGGGTGCACCACAAAACTCAAACAGGTTATGAGACCGGAGTATCCCGCAGCTAGAATAGGTGGCTATTCTGAAATAGAATTTGATATTCTAGGCAATGGGAAAGTGAAAAACATTTCATCATCTAAATCGATGTGTATTCGCCATAATAGAAAAGAAGATACTTATACTTTTAAACAATGCGGAATATTTATAACTAACTCGATAGCAGCTACTTACTACATGGAGTACAAGCCACCAGTTAATGAGAAAGGAGAGAGCTGCTCAATCACCAATCATAAACATCGATATAGATTTAGAGCAAAAAGATCAGAAAAAATAGACGCAGCTTTTCAGAAAGAATTTGAAGAAAACCCCTTGGGTTAAAAAGATTTTTTATGAAAGTCTACAATGGCTGAATCTACCATAGCATCTGTCTTTCTTAGCTCTTGGTATAAATTTACAGATCCAAGTGTCTTGCATCTGCTTAATGCAACATAAGTTTGCCCAGTTGCAAATGCGCCCTGGCCCAGGTCTATTGAGCAACTTTCAAGAGTAAGGCCTTGTGCCTTATGTATCGTTACAGCCCATCCAAGTTTTAATGGAAATTGTTTAAATGATGAAACAATTTCTTCTTCCATTTCATCATCATAGTCATCATATACATAGCGAATTTTATTCCACTCTTCTCTCTTTACGTTTAAAGTTTTTCCAGCAACTTCAACTTTTATAGTTTTTCTTTTTTTATCCTTACAGTCTACAACCTTTCCAACTGTTCCATTTACCCATCTTCCCTCGCTATCATTTTTGATAAACATAACTTTTGCACCTTCTTTAATCCTAAGATTTCTTGGGGCAGGAAGTTCATTCTCATTCAGATCTCCGAGCTCTTCTGCCATAGCAGCAGTTGCAGGACCTTCAATTGTATTTAACATCTCTTCATTGATTTGATCTGCTCTATATCTTCTTGATGTAACAATAAGAGCAGACTCTTCATAATTGCTTGGGTTAAAACATGACGCATTAATTTTATTAATCGTATTTTCTAGATCGTTTCCTAGTCTTATATTATTTAAGAGATCATAAAAATTATTATCATCACTTTGCCTAAATGAATAAGTTAGCTCATAAAATGAAGGTGATACTATTTCTTTAAAACTATTAGCGCTAAAAAAATAAATGGACTCATACTTTTCATAAATTGCTTCTTCTTCTTGGTCCTTAACAACCGGAGGAAGTTGAAATAAATCCCCACATGCCAGAACATGAACCCCCCCAAAGGGCTCAGATGAATCTCTATGTAACTTAAGAGTTTCTGATATGGCATCAAGCATGGGGGCTCTAACCATAGATATTTCATCAATAATTAAAAGCTCTAAATTTTTTAAAAGTTTTTTGAACCTTGGATCATTTGATTCTTTGATCACCGGAAATGTATCAAAACCAATTCTAAAAGCAGAGTTAATAGTTGCTCCGCCTATATTTAAAGCGGCTATACCCGTTGGAGCCACAACTATTTTTTTAAGACTATTTTCATCTATTAATTTCTTAACTAATGTTGTTTTACCTGTGCCCGCAGCTCCAGTCAGATATACAAACTGCTGACCTTCGTCTGACTCAAATAGCTCATTGATTTCATCAAAGTAAATATCAAAACTTGTTTCATCAACTTTCTTTTTAATAGCCATGGATTTTTTTTGATCGTATTTAGTACTATTTTAACCTTATCGCCAGAGTTAATAAATATACTAAATTTTGAATTTATAGTTTTGTTACTAGCAAATCACCTGATTCAATAAGGGCATCAATAAGCGATTTCTCCCAACCAAGCTCTTGCAGTATCTCCTTGCTGTGCTCACCGAGCAAGGGACTAGGCTCCGCCTGTGATGTTTTTTTCCCCTCAAATAAAATAGGCGGGGTTGCAACAGTAAGTTCACCCATTGCTTTGGTTACATATGTCTCAAGCGCACCAATGGCTTTGATCTGCTCAACATTTTCTAGGTCATCTCTCTTTGTGCATGGGGAACATGGAACATCTGCAGCGGTTAAAATTTCGATAGCTTTTTCAACACCAATATCATTACGAGGCTCTCTTAAAACCTTCATTACCTGATCCATATTTGTCATCCTAGATGCAATTGACGCATACAGGGGAGTATTAAGAAGTTCGGGATATCCAAGCATTGGCAAAAGTGTTTTCCAGTGCTCATCACTTAAAGGTGCAACAGCAACCCCGCCATCCTTATAATTAATTGTTTCAAAATAATCTGACCCAGGAGACATCTTGAACCTATCGTCATCCTTAAGAGTCTTGTGCATCATCCCATCTGGCCACATGAAAGCAAGACATGCGTGTAGCATAGATATATCAATATGCTGACCTTCATTTGTAGTTGCTCTAGCAAGCAGGGCAGCGGTAGCAGCCTGACCAACTGTGTAGGCAGTAACTTTATCGCATATAAATGTTTTAATAAAATCAAATGAATTTTCTTCAGATGACTGAAGATCTGTAAATCCGGCAAGACCCTGTATTACATGATCAAAAGCCGGTAGATCAGCCATTGGGCCTTTGGTACCAAAACCACTGACGGCAACATAGATTAGCCTAGAATTTAATTTTCTAAGAACTTCTGATCCTAGCCCCAACCTATCCATAACACCTGGACGATAATTATGAAGCAAAACATCAGACTGCATAGCAAGCTCTTTTACTGCTTTGATTCCGGCGCTAGACTTCAGATCAATAGCAAGGGATCGCTTCCCACGATTACAATTATGAAAAAAACCAGAAACTCCATTTTTTTGAGTACCTAAGGGGCGCATTTTGTCCCCCATTTTTGGCGGCTCAACTTTAATAACTTGTGCACCTTGTGAGGACATAGTCATAGCAGCCAAAGAGCAGGTAATCATATTAGAAAGTTCTATTACTTTAATTCCTGCAAGGGGTTGTGATGATGAAGGTATGCTCATATGTTCCAAATTAAAATATACATTTATACTAACATTCTAAAGAACATTGAATAAAATTATAAATTAATAATGCTAAGATAAATTCATGAAAATCTTAAAAGAAGAAGTATTGTTTAATTGTTCAGCAGAGGCTCTTTGGGAAATTCTTTCTGATGTATCTAGATCAGACTGGGTACCTTCAATTGAATCAATATCTCTAGTTGATAATCTTAGATCCTTTGACATGGAGGGCATAGGCAGTGTTACTGAAAAGATATTATTGAATGATGATGAGAACATGACCTTGCAATATTCTGCTATCAAGACACCCTCTAAAATTGATCATCACCTAGCCACAATGAAAATTTCCTCAGCAGGCCAAAATCAATCTACCCTGCTATGGACGACAGAAATTGATCCTGAGATTTTTGCAGACGGCGTGCATCATGGCATGCTCATTTCAATAGAAGGCATAAAAAAAGTTATAGAGTCTTAAAGCTAACAAACCCATGCATTGCTTAGTTTGCTCAAGCCAAGATATTACCTCTTTTGAAACATTAAATGACCTGAAGCAGCACTGGTATTGTAATAACTGCGAAGTAAGATTTTTAGATCCAACCCACTACTTGAGCTCTGATAATGAGAAAGAAAGGTATGAAGAGCATAATAATGTTATACAAGATGAAGGGTATAGAACATTCCTTTCAAAAGTAACAAACCCTCTCGAAAAGCACCTACAAAAAAATGACTTTGGCCTAGATTATGGCTGTGGTCATGGACCAGCCCTTGCAGACATTCTTAAAAAGAAAGGTTTTAAAATGGATCTATATGATCCTTATTTTTACCCTGACAAAAGAATCTTTAAAAACAAGTATGAATTTATAACTTGCACTGAAGCAGCAGAGCATTTTTACAACCCTCTGGAAGAGTTTAATAAGATGGATGAGATCTTAAATAAGAATGGGATTTTGGCAGTCATGACCTCATTGTTTGATAATTCAATAAATTTTGAGAATTGGTACTATAGAAGAGATCCAACACATGTAATATTTTATTCAGAAAAGACCTTTCATGTTATTGCCAAACAAAGAAATTGGAATTGCTGGATGGAAGATAGAAATGTTATCTTTTTTAAAAAATAATGTATCAGCATAATATTTTTAAACAGAATATAGTAAAGTAATAGAGACTAATCATTATAAAAAAAGGGGAAAATCATGTTTAACCACATTATGCTTGGAGCAACTGACATAGAAGCATCTAAGAAATTTTATGACGCAACGCTTGGCGTTTTGGGGGCTAAGCCTGGATTCAAGCATATAGGCCATGGCGGAGTTGTAAGGTATATGTATTTCCTAGAAGGAGGAGTGACCTTTCTAATTACAGAACCTCTTGACGGAAATCCAGCATCTCATGGAAACGGAGCAACAATTGGGTTTAAGGCAAAGGATGGTGAAACCATCAATGAATGGCACAAAGTAGGCGAAGAAAATGGAGGAGTAACATGTGAAGATCCTCCAGGCGTTAGAGAGGGCGGCGGAATCAAAGCTTATCTTGGATACTTACGAGACCCATCAAACAATAAAATTTGCACGATGTGTAATATAAAGTCTTGATTAAATTTTTTTCAATAGCACTTTTGGTAGTCCTTATTGGGGCTGGTTTTATTTATGGGCCTAATCTTATTAGGCTCAATAATATGTTGAACTTATACAATGAAGATAAAATTTCATACAACTTTATTAATATGAAGGAGATATTTAACTATACGAGTCCTATAAAGGCTGCTGAAAATACATACACTTTTGAAACTTCAGAGTTTAATTTACCAAACAGCTTTATCAATCCAAATGGGCTTGATGTTAATTTGCAAGATGCACTCAAGCACTATAATACAGATGGACTAATCGTTCTAAAAGATGGCGTTATGCTCTACGAAAATTATTGGAATGGCAATGATGCAACCAGCCAACATATTTCTTGGTCTGTGGCCAAGTCATTTCTATCAGCACTTGTTGGCATAGCGCTGGATGATGGCCTAATAGATAGTATCGAAGACCCCATAACAAAATATCTTGATGATTTTTATGGCACAGGATATGAAGGGGTATCGATAAAAGATCTTTTGCAGATGTCTTCTGGGGTCAGATTTAATGAGGATTATGGAGACCCTGAATCAGATATAAATAAATTCGGTGAAGCAGTGGCCCTGGGCACCCCATTTAGAAAGTTTGCCAAAACTCTAGAAAGAGAAAGAGAGCCGGGCACATATAATCACTATGTAAGCATAGACTCACAAATGTTGGGCATGTTGATAATGGAAGTTACAGGCAAGCCATTAGAAGATTATTTATACGAAAAAATTTGGAATAAAATAGGCATGGAAAGCGATGCTTATTATCTAACAGACTCTGTTGGAGACGCGATGGCGCTTGGAGGCCTAAATGCAACTCTTAGAGATTACGCAAAGTTTGGTCAGTTATACCTTAATAAAGGATCATGGGAGGGCCGCCAAATTGTTCCTAGTGAGTGGGTCGAAGCCTCATATTTCCTTGATGCGCCCCATGTGCAACCAATGGCTGGAGAGCTATCAGCAAACACTTGGGGTTATGGATTTCAGTGGTGGGTTCCTGGGTTCCCTGATACAGACTACACTGCAGCGGGAGTATATAACCAATATATCTATATTGATCCAATCACCAATGTAGTAATAGCCAAAACCTCATCAAATTATAGGTTTACTTCAGAAAGACAAGAGTCTAAAGATGCACATATTTCAATGTTTAGAGAAATAGCAAAAGCCGCTAATGGAGGCGGAGGTTAGCATGGAGGATATTAAAGTTTATATGATTGCTAATTTACAAATACACGATATAAATATTTATAGGCAATATGAAAAAGGTTTCTTTCAGATTCTTAAGAGACACTCTGGTGAGTTCATAACTTATGATGATAATGTTGTTCATGTAGAGGGCGATAATAAAATGGAAGGGCGCGTCATACTATTTAGCTTTCCCTCAAAGAGACACGCAGAAGCTTGGTATGCAGATGAGGACTATCAGGCGCTATCTGAGCACAGAAGGGCTGCGACAACTTCAACGATTACAAGAATAAGCGGCTTGCCGGAGAGAAAATAATGGAAAAAAAATATAAAAATTTTAAAGACTTTTATCCTTACTACATATCAGAACATAGCCATAAAACCACCAAGCTATTACATTTCATCGGGACTACTTTCTCGTTATATTTTTTAATAAATTTCTTCTTATCTTTTGAGATTAAATTTATTTTTTTTAGCTTAATTAGTGGGTATGGGTTTGCATGGGTTGCACATTTTTTTGTAGAGAAAAATAAACCAGCAACATTCACATACCCATTGTATAGCTTTGTTGCCGACCACTTGATGTATATAGAAATCCTTAGAGGAAAGCATAGAATTTTGTAGGCTATGGAAATTTATCAAATAGTCATACTTACAATATTTTTCTCCTTAGTTTTATTGGAGATATTGTTTACAAACTTCTTTAATAAAAATGGGCAAAGAACCAAAGATGGTGTTGTTGAGTTTTTTAGTTTTTTTCAAGTTCTATTTCTTGCCCAACCCTTGGCTTTTGCGTTGGCATATGGGCTAACTGATATGTTTGCGCCTAGCGTTAAAGGCTTGATATCAGATTGGAGTATCTTTGCCATATTAGGGTTGCTGCTAATATTTGATGATCTTGCTCAATATCTATGGCATAGACTATGTCATTCAGTTCCAATTCTATATAACCTCCACAGGCCTCATCATGACCCTGAGTATTTATCCATAAGAGTGGTTTACAGAAATGGGCTTTTTTACTATCTCTTAATGCCAGGGTTATGGTTTGCTGGAATATTATTTTATATGGGCTCAGGAGCCATATATTTCTTTTATATAGTAATAAAACAAGCAGTTATCTTTGGAGCTCACACAGATCTGAGGTGGGATAAGAAGCTTTATGAAATAAAATGGATGCATCCCATTATGTGGGTTCTTGAGAGAACCATATCCACTCCATCAACGCATTGGGCTCATCATGGTAAACATGCATCTGATGAAAACACACACTACAAAGGAAACTACGGAAATCTATTATTTATATGGGATATGATTTTTGGTACTGCAAAAATAACAAGAAAATACCCTAAAGAAATCGGAGTAGAAAATTTGTTTGATGCTCCAGCCAGCTATCAGCTTTTATGGCCAATATTCAAAGCACCAGGCTCCAATAAGCAGCCAGACTGAAGTGCTGATAGATCAAGATCCAGCTTTTTGGGAAAATCCTCCATGGGGAAATGGCAAAGAAAAGTACAGGTTAGGGCTAAGTCCAATTCAAACAGAAAAATGGCTCAATAGGAAGATTGGAGAAGACCTAAAGAGGCATAAAAAAAACTTACTAGACAATTCTTATAGTGAAGTTGTAGCTACAACCAGCGGCTCAAATACTGCACAAAATATATTAAATGAAACATTTAAAGTTACTAAGCAGATTTATCCAGATTTAATAGCCGACATGAGCTTGCAGGTTCAGGATGATCTTTGTTTGATCAGATCAGACGGTCACCAAGAACTAATAGCTGCAAGTGTTTGCTCTCCGAGCTACTGGGATGTTCAATCCAAAATAGGAAAGCCACTCCATGATATACACAAACCTGTAACTACATTAAATGAAAAAATAGGGAATAGAATTTCTCAATTCATAAGACAGGCGCCGGTCATGAGACCATTTGCAAGGCAGAACTGGCTTATTCATGGAGATGTTAATAGATTCCATTTAACAGAGGAAGCCAACTTAGAATTAATCCCTCATAACTGGTTTATAAGATCTGAAAAAGAAACGCTTTGTAGATTCCATGAGGACTACTCTCTTTTTACTATTAACGTTATGTTTCAGCCACTATATTTAATATTTGGTTACCCTGAGGCAAAAATAAATCTTTTAAGAAGTATTGAATCTTTTGACACTCATGAGGTTGAGTATTTTGGAGGCCAAAAAAAAATAGAAACTTTGCACAATTACCTAATCTCTTAATTATAGTAAGATTAGATTTCATATTTTCATAGGGGGAAATTATGTTCGGCGAAATATCATTAATTGGATGGTTTCATAGCATCTTAGGTCTAGCAGCAATTTTTGTTGGACTATACCTATTGCTCAAAGATAGATTTATTTTCATGCATACAAAGCTAGCCAAATTTTATTTAGCAAGCACAGTAATTACTTGCGCTTCATCATTTCTCTTATACGGAGCAACTGGCTCTTTTAATACAGCGCATTGGCTATCAGTAATAACTATTTTGGCCATATTATTTGCATTAGGACTAGATAGATTTAATATTTTTGGTTTTTTAAATACCTATTTTAAACAATTAGCTTTAACCGGGACTGTTTTCTTTAGCATGCTCCCTACAACTGCAGAAGTTTTGCAGCGGCTGCCACCAAGTGATCCATTTGTGGATTCAATTGAAGATCCTTTAGTCCAAAGTTTTTACATGTCCTATGTTGTAATTTTTGGAGTATTTGCAATCTATCAGATAGTTAAAATCTATAAAGGGGATAGCAATGGCGCATAGTGAGCACCATGAAAAGGTCGAAATTTCAAAACAGGCGTTTTTAGATTGGAGAAAAGTTCCCGCTCCATTGAGAGGTGAGGTAATTAGGCAGTTTGGAAATGAACTCAGAGAAAATAAAATTGATCTAGCAAAAATAATAACTGAAGAGGCAAGGAAAATAGTTTCCGAGGCTGAGGGAGAGGTTCAAGAGGCAATAGACATGTGTGATTTTGCAACAGGTCTAAGCAGGCAATTATATGGATTAACCATGCCAAGCGAGAGACCTGATCACAGGCTGCAAGAGTTATGGCAGCCAATAGGAGTAGTAGGATGCATAACAGCATTTAATTTTCCAATGGCTGTATTTGCTTGGAATTTTTGTCTAGCAGCGGTTTGTGGAAATAGCATTATTTGGAAACCAAGCCCACATTCTAATAAGTGTGCTGAGGCTATTAAAAATATCTGGGATAAAGTTTCAGGTGATCACAAAGATCTCGTTCAGATTTTGCAAGGCGGCAATGATGCAGCAATAGATTTATGTAACGATATAAACATTCCACTAATTTCTGCTACAGGCAGCACAAAGATGGGCAAAGACTTGGCACCACTTGTCGCCGCAAGACTTGGAAGAACACTGCTGGAATTGGGTGGAAATAATGCAGCTATTGTTTGCCCAACTGCAGATATCGATCTCACAGTAAAAGGAATAACTTTTTCTGCATGTGGAACTTCGGGCCAAAGATGTACCAGCTTAAGAAGAGCATTTATTCATGAGGATATCTATAATGAGTTTATGGCAAAGTTACATACATACTATGGAACACTTACCATTGGAGATCCTTCAAAACCCTCCTCTCAACTTGGTCCATTAATTTCAAAAGATAGCTTTGAATCAATGCAAGATACTCTAAAAAACTTAAGATCAAGAAATATTCAAGTAACAGGCGGCGAGCGGATAAATATAGAAAATCCAAATGAATACTATGTTCAACCTGCAATCGTAGAGGTTGAACATATAGAGCCAGAAATGCTTAATGAGGTTTTTGCACCAATCTTATATGTAAAGAAATTTACTAAACTCCAAGATGCAATTCAAATGCAGAATGATGTAAAACAAGGTCTAAGTAGCTCAATATTTACAAACGACATGAGGGAGTCAGAGTTATTTTTAAGTTCTGAGGGAAGCGATTGTGGAATAGCCAATGTCAATATTGGTACGAGTGGAGCAGAGATAGGCGGCGCATTTGGAGGGGAAAAAGACACTGGAGGCGGGCGAGAGTCTGGCTCTGATGCCTGGAAGACTTACATGCGAAGAGTAACAGCAACAGTGAACTATGGCTCAGAATTGCCATTGGCACAGGGGGTAGAATTTGATGAAACATAGAGTAGGAATTATAGGAAAAGGGAACATAGGATGGGCAATTAAAGAGCTTCTTAAAAATGACTATGACATAAAACAAGGAGACATCACAGATGGATTTGATGCGAGAGATATTGAGCAGGTAAGAGTTTTTTTAAAAGATGTTGATGCCGTTATTTCTGCTGGACCCTTTGCAATTAATAAAAACATTGGAGCGGTAGCCGCTGAGTTAAACATTGGCTATTTCGATCTCACTGAGGATGTAGAAACCACAGAATTTATTAGAGGCATTAAATCCAATAACGTTATGATGCCGCAATGCGGACTAGCTCCAGGAGCGATTAATATTTGCGCAGCATCCCTAATGAAAGAATTTGATCATGTAAGTGAAGTCATGATGAGGGTTGGAGCACTGCCAAGATTTACAACTAATGAGATGAGTTACTATTTAAGTTGGTCAACCAATGGACTTATTAATGAGTATTGCAACGAAGCTGATGCTATTTACGAAGGCAAATCTATCAAAGTTATGCCCTTAGAGGGGGCAGAAAAAATGATTATCGAAGGCGAGAGTTATGAAGCTTTTAATACAAGTGGCGGCTGCGCAACTATGTGTGAAACTTTTGAAAACAAAGTTGATAACTTAAGTTACAAAACTATAAGATATCCAGGCCACCTCAATCATATGAAATTCCTCTTTAATGATCTCCATCTCAAAAAAAATAAAGATGTTCTTGAAAAACTCTTTGATAAAGAAGTCCCAAGAACAACCAATGATGTCATTATATTTTTCGTGAAGGTCATTGGGGAAATAGAAGGAGTACTTCAAGAAAAAACATATTTAAGAAAAATATATGGTGATGATAGGTTCAGCGCAATTCAAAGAACAACAGCATCAGGCGTATGCAGTTGCTTAGAAATGTATTTTAAAGATCAAATTCCAAAAAATGGATTCACCAAACAAGAATCGATCGTTTGGGAGGATTTTACTGCCAATCAATTTGGAAGTGTTTATTTGTAAATTATTCTTTATGTACAAATATCTCTTCGAGCGATGCTTCAAAGAATCTTGTAAGCTTAATGGTTAACGTTAGTGAGGGATCAAACTTACCATTTTCTATCGAATTAATAGTTTGCCTACTTACTTCAAGATGGTGAGCAAGGTCCCCCTGGCTTATCCCTTTAACTTTTCTTAATTTTTTAAGATTATTTTCCATTATTTTAGATATTCTTTATGAAAACGAGCCCCGCCAATTATTGCACCTATGGCGAAAGCTAGAAAAAACTCATAGTAAGAAGGTTGAAAATCAAAATAAGGAGCCGCCAATGAAATTGTAACCCCAAGAAATATAAAACCAAATGAACCCCAGCTTAAAACATAATCATGATACCTTTTAAAAAGCTCATCCTGAGTTTTAAGAAATTTAATATAAAATATTATCGCAATTACCCAGCAAACTAAAACAGCCAGCCTTGCAATAGTGAATAAAATTCCAGTGTTGGGGCCACCTTCATTATTTGCACTCAAGAAACCTGCTTCGCTTCCAGCAAGATGGAAGCCCCATGCAAGAGCACCAAGAACAATAAAAACCATAGAGGTAACATAGTTTTTTTTGTCTATTTTGTTCAAGGATTTCACATCAATCCAAGAGCCATAAAATGAAATTTTAGCCATAATTTTTATCCTCAAATTATTATATTTTGTTCTAAATTATAATGTCAAGTTTGCTTTACAAAATTAATACTAATTTTTAATGAAAAAAAAGTGAATTAGCATAAAAAAAATGCAATACTTTATTACATGAAAAACAAATTTTATATTTTGCCGCTTATATTTATGTTATTTACTTCAGGTTGTGCTCTGATAACCGATGAATACCAAGCAAATCAGAGAAAAGTCATTGCTTATTTATTAGAAGATCTTCCTCTTCCAGCGGATGCAGAGATTGTTAAAGCTCCAACAGTGCTCTTAGGTACCGGTGAAGCAATATCTGGAAGAATCATTTTAACTTCAAATTATAGCCCAGCTGAAAACCTTATTTTTTATGGAACAGAAACTCTCTCAACGGGTTGGAGACTCATTTCGTCCAAAGTTGGAGAAGAGGTAACGCTTGTTTATGCAAAGAATGGAAGATTTGCAACTATATACCTTAGTCCTAAAGAAACCCTGCAGGGATTTATGACCGGCGATTATGGAAGTGATATCGATATTTCAGTGGTTCATCCTGATGCTATTGGAGTTCAAAATCCATACGACCAACTAGAATATGAGGATCTTCCCGAAACTCCTTAGTCGTTTTCGGAACTTAAATTATGGAGCCTTTAAACTTACTAGGCCTATCACATCTATTAATAGTAGCTATGTGCATCCTAGGCATAATATATATACCAAAATTTTTTATTAATTCACCTGAAACAGCCAAGACAAACCTAGCTTATGCAATTATTTTATTGATTTTAGTAAATCAAAGTATGGATTTATATTTTGAAGGCTATTTAGGAGGTAAATGGAAACTTGGGCTTCCGCTCCATCTCTGTGACTTTTCATCTTTTTCTATTGCAATATATCTGATAACTAAGCAGCGAGCATTTTTCCTTTTCGCCTTCTTTTTTGGAATTGCCGGAGGTGGCATGTCCATTCTTACGCCTGATGTTCTGTTCGGATTCCCAGATATATTCTATATTCAGAATCAAATTGGGCACATGATGATAATACTTGGTGTTTCATATGGAATGATTCTAGATAACCAAAGACCATATCTTGGTGATGTCCATAGAGTGCTTATTTTTACATCAATCCTTCTTGTTATAATGTATGGAATTAATTATTTGCTTGGACATCCAGCAAACTATTGGTTCCTTATAGAAAAGCCAATAGGCGACAATCTAATGTCTCTAATGAGGCCTGAGCCATTTCATATTATTGATTTATATCTTGCAGCAATTGCGGCTTGTTATTTGTTATATATACCCTTTTACATTCAAGACAAGAAGGCAAAATAATGACTAAAAGAAAACCTACTGTTTCTGTTAACCAAATCCCACATGCCTTTAGGGCTTATAGACCAAAAATAGTTGTATTTATGGGCAGGCTTTTACTAAAGGTATTTGGATGGAAGGTTGAGGGCATGGTCCCTGAGATGGAGAAAAATGAAAATCTTGTTCTCATCGCAGCACC
>UPTG01001300.1_pt1 | contig 18563 bp, 9 predicted proteins | sample 2160121 | NCBI WGS metagenome assembly UPTG01 (sample SAMN06266255, study PRJEB28933) | marine metagenome | isolation source: Columbia River Estuary | place: USA:Columbia River Estuary, USA | collected 2014-07-27
TACCTAAGTCTATAACTTTAGTCCTACCATTAGCCATTCTTTTAGGCTGAAGTATGTCAGGATTTTCAAACATTTCTACTGAGCTAGATTTACTCGCAATTTGCTTACGAGACTTAGCCTCACTATCTACTTTAGCATCCTCCTTAACATCCAACAACTTAACATCCTCCTCAGTTATCTCCTCACCTGTTCGTGTCTTACGTGCAAGTGTGTTGATCAGGTCAACAACCTCTTGGTCGCTACCCCAACTCTTAGGTAGTGGTATACGAAGCTTCTTCGCAAGGTTTATTAAGAAGTTCTTTATCGCAGCCTTTACACCGCTATCAAGCTGTGTGTACCCAAATATGTTAGACGACAGTAAGCCAATCAACTCAGCAATCTGTTCCTCTGACTGAATTTCACCATCATACTTTTTAGCGTGGTTCTCTACAGCCAACCTTAGCTTATCGTTTTCAGGAAGCTTACTCTGAACAACACGAACCATGTTGTCAGATATTTTCTTGGCAAGTGCGTCATTGTTCCTAACCTTGTCTAGTAGTACCGCATGGAATACCTCGTGTGCCACTGTAGACCTCCTTACCTTGGATAGGTTTATATGTATGACATTGTCCTTATACTCACCGCTGCTTACATCCTCCCCATCCTTTGGCTTGGTAACATAGTTCAAGTACTCACTCTCTGCCTCGTGCAGTACTATTCTTACATTAGGTAAAATTTTCTTTATTGCATTTGCAGCAAACTTAGCCGAAGTAATAGCACTAGCCCTGTAAATCGAACTCTGACTCTCACCCTCATTCTTCCTGTTTATTGAAAGATTATCAGATGCCCTATCTACATCGTCATCCGCATCCTCAGCAAAGAACGCTTCAACATCCTTCTGCTCCTGAGTAAGTTCTTGAACCTTTGGAGTTCTTACCATTGTAACCCCATCCTCTTGCATCTCAAAGCCATTACGACCGTAGAGATTCTCTAGCCTTCCTGCGTCTACGGTCTTAGTTTTCTTAACTTTGCTTGATGGTCTTAGTTCACCATTAACTTTTTTCTGTCTCCAATCCGTAAAAGAATCCTTATTGTTACCTATTTTAGGTACGTTAGGGTTAGTTACAGATGTTATATAATCCCTTAACTGTTGCAATTCAGGAAGCTCTAAAGCATAACCTCTCCTAGTAAGTGCTGCTATTACTTCAGGAATAGTCATATTACCTTTTGCCACCTGTTCAATATAAAAGTTTACTAATTGGTCTAAAATATTAAGCTCTTTATCAGTAAGATTTCTATTATTTTGACCTTTGCCTTGATATAATTTAAATCCCGCAAAACCTGTATCATTAGTCTTCCCTGAACCAACCATATCAAAGTATTTAGGGTCGAATTCAACATCACTATCTTGTTGCGTTGTTTCTGCGTTTACGGTAGCATCCTTTGGAACTACCTTCAAGGTAATCTTAACGCCATCCCTGTCAGCATTCTCTGCAATCTTTTTAAGGGCAGCCTCAGCCTTGCCCTTACCCTTGTCTGCGTCAGGCGTTTCTATACTCTCCAATGTGACACCGCCCTCGGACTCGGTCATTATAACCTTAGTCCCGTCCATGTCAATCTCTATACCACCCTCCATCACATCACCGATGTCCTTGGTCTTGCCTAATCCCTTAATCCAATCTATAACACTACCCTTGAATTCCTGTATGCCTCCCTCCTTAGCTCTTTCAGAAATTTCAATGAGCCTAGATTCCACTCCAAGATTTTCTAGCTCCTTGTTAACGTCGTCTAGTAATTCTCTTTTAGACTTTGAAAGTTGTTTATTCCCATTATCAATTTCTTCTTTTAGTTTCTGCTGCTGAATAAGCAACTGAACAGCCCTCTTCTTTTTTTCTGCAGAAAGGTTTGATATATTCTGCTTGTTGTTTTTTAATAGCCCCTGTATTTTACGCACCGAATCAAGTTCCGCCTGAGCCTCTTCTAATGTTTTTGAATTTTCAGGGTCAGCAATCTCTGCCTTTAATTTTTGTACGTACATTTTATCATACGTAGGGTCATTACTCAGCAATTCAAAATTCTTCCAATCCCTTTCATCTAAACTTTGAACATCTTGACGACCTGCTACAGCGGAAGCTATAGCACCCGGTGAACCTAAAATAAATCCACCCACTGCCTCCTGTCCACCTGCGTATACCATCTGAAAGACTATGTCACCCCAAGATTCAGGGGTCTCAAACATTTCCTTTTCCTTAAGGTCGTTGTATATATTCTTTATTAGAATATCAGCAGCCTCCTGTGCAAAACCCGTTTCAAACTCGGCAGCCCCTGCCGCCAATAGGGAGTAACCCCCACGTGCTATTGAACTCTCTACATCCTGTTGTATATACTCACGTAATGTTCTTTGTGTTGAACCCTTTGGAACTTTCTTTAAAACCCTTGAAAGTATAAGCGTCGGTATGTAAGCATTCCTAGACATAACGTTTCTAAATCCAAGGCTTTCTAACACGGCAACCACGCTAGACAATCCAACCTTTATAGGAATCTTTTCTGACTCTGATATGTTGTCAAACAGTGGGTTCTTATTCATCTCCTGTTCGAGGTGAGACGATGTCATCATAAACATTTGTGCGGTACGCTGTACGAAACCTATCTTATCCATGCCACCAACCATAGCAGGTATAGACTCTGACAGTCCTAGTATTGCACCGCCCCAAAAACTTTGCTTTTCTAAATCAGCCCATTCCTTTGGAGCACCTATTTTTTCTGAAATCTTTTCACCTGATGCTAACGATGCATCAACAATCCCCATTTCGGTGTCTAGGTTGGCAGCTATTTGAGAGAAAGGATTCCTGTACCTTCCCTCTGCAGCCTTGTCGTAGTCAAGCCCCTCAACGCCATAGTCGTTGTAGTACTTTATTCCCTTACGTGCGTAGTCCTTAACCTTGTCGTTTACCTTATCAAAGTTGGTAGGCTCACCTAGAGCCTCTTTCTCCGCCTCCTTGCCTATAGGGTCGAATCCTAATGCCTGTTTTCCTGCTAAAAATATACGGTCAAAAAAGGGTTTGGCATCGTTAGTGTCGCCACCCAATCTTTCAATTATTTCCTCCTTACTTACACCACTGAAGTCCTCATCCTTAGGAAGGTATCCCTCCTCCTTTCCTATTCTTATAAGTTCATCCCTGTACTTCTCTTCCGTAAGGGAGCGATTCTTTGCTAGGTATGTATACGCATCAACGCCATAGCTCACAGCTCCGCTTGCTATATTTGCAGGACCTCTTCCAAATATACCTGCCATTATTCCACTTGAGTACGAGCCCTGCTTGCTCTTCATTTCGTAGTACTCACCTGCCAACATATCTAGCCTAGCACCCTTTACCTTAAACTCCTCAGACTTATCTGTAACCAACTTTAGTAACTGCTTTTCAGCATCAAGGTTTTGGGTATACATGTCGAGCTTTTGTTTCAGGATAGGGTCAGACTCTATATCAGACTGAGACATACCAACCAACTCCTTTGCCATTTGCTCATTGGATTCCTTTAACTTGATAAATTCTACATAAGCATTATTCCACTCTTGAGCCTCCGTATTAAATACGGTTACTACGTCATTGATTTCCTGCTCCTTGTATATCTTACTGTTTTCATCTATTACCTTATTGCTTTCCCTTTCAACGGCATTCTCCTCCTTATTTTCAATAAGGAATTTTTTTAAGTCTTTAGCAGCCTGTTCGCCACCAAACACTCCGTCAAGGTTTACATAAGTTTGCTTGCCATTACTAGCCTTTACCGTCATGCCGTCACCCAAAGCGTCTGCAGGTTCAAAATCAAAACCATATTCCTCAAAGTAGTATTGCATCTGAGGGATTACATTCTCTTCAGTGGCATCAGCTTCAGTAAAAATTGAAAAGAGTGGCATCAAGAAAGATGACAAGTCATTCGTTAAAAGTTCCTTGTTAACCACCCTGTCTACTGACTCTTTGAATGGGTCGTATTCAACCTCTTTGGCTACAGACACGCCGTCTTGAACAACAGGTTCTGAGAATGCCTTTGGAGGTTGTTCGCTAAGTATAGTGCCTGCGAAATCATCCTTATCTTCTGAAGGAGTACTAACAAGTTTTTCTGTTAACTGTTGTTCAGGGATATTCTGAAACCCTAGCTCGAAGTCTACCTGAGTGTCAGTCGGCTTAGTTTCTAATTGGTCTGATGGTGTTACCGTCTGTTGAAGTAAATCCTCCTGTGATATAACGTCAGTCTCTGACGAATCCAAAGAACCATCTTCCGAAGGTGATACCATACCTTCGTCTTTTTTTTTTACGGTAGGTATAGCTGCCTCTCCCCAAGCTGCTTTGAACTTATCAACAGTAGAAGTTTTAAATAAACCTTTAGATTTGCCTATTTCAAAAAGCTTCTCTTGTTTTATTGAATCAGCAGCCTTCCATTTTTCAAAAGAAGTTGCATTAGATATTATCCCCTCTTTGAGGTATATATTATATAATTTTTCTAACTTATCCATTTATTATTGTTAGTTTATTATTCATTCAAAAGATTATCAGCTTCTGTTTCAATCTCAGTACCTTCCTTCTTAGGTCCAATCACAGATTTTTTATCCGCTGCATCATATTTTGCATCAAGCATATTGGTGTTTATGAATGTGATTAAGCCTTTAATTTGCTCATCTAAAGTATCTTTATTAGTTTCAAAATTATATACAGTTCCATCAGCTGCTGTTACTAATACTCTATTTGGCATAATAGGAGCATCTTCAACCTCGAAACCTAAACCTGTCAATACAGATAAATGACTTACTACATCTGTAGGACTTAAATTTTCACTACCTGACTTAGTTAAAGTTTTTAATTTTGGCACATCAACAACTGCATTCACATACCTATTCTTGTATGCACTGTCTGACTCGCTAACTATAGTACCCGCACCCTTTCCTGATGGGGTTGCAGACCCTAGCTCTCTTTCGCTTCCTACCTCGAAGTCTCCTAGTCCACCTGCAATTGTTTCCTCTCTTCCACTATCAAAAGTTACCTTGACCTTTCCTTTTGTATAAGTTCCATCTTCTTGCAACTTAGGTGCTTCATCTAAAGTAACGGATTTAACTACACCCATCTGCTTACCGCCCCCTAGTGCAACGGCTTTATCTATGTCAGCCTTTCCTGCTAGCCCCGTGATTGCACTCTTGGCAAACATATCAAACGACATTAGTGTTCCATCTTCAGCTAGCATTGTAATAGGCGTAGTTTGCATTCTCTTTGTATCTTCATTATACTTTTTAACTAATATTATATTGCCTTGTTTTTTAACTTCGGTTGCACCAAGTAAGTCCCTGAAGTATGTCTCAGCCGCAGCAACCTCAGTTGCGTCTCCATAGTAAATTTGAGACATCATGTTTCTAAAATCCGTACTTCTTTCTTTTCTTTCGTTATCTAATCTGTCCTTTTCTTCTTTGTCAACGCTTGGCTCGTCGAAAATTTGTTCAGCCACAATCTCTTTAGATGCTCCTAGCTCTGACGAAAGTTGTCTAACCAAAGTCTTCTTGGCTGCTATCTTCTGCTCATCTGTAAGTTCGTATATCAATCTACCGTTTTCAACTCTTTTTAAAATTATGTTTTCCTTCCTGTTGCCATTATCGTCAAACGCATCCTCCTCATTGAATACCGCCTTATATGTCTCATTATCGGAGGTTGTGCCTAGAAAGTCTACAAGGATAGACATGGCATCCCTGTCAGAAACTATCTGTGACTCTGCCCATGTACCTATAGCAGAGTGAATCATCATCACTTCATTTTCGTCTATACCCAAATCGGCTGCAATTTTTTTCTTTTCATCAGACGAAAGTTCTTCCAATGCTCCGGGTCTTTTTAAAAATACATTTGTAAGCTTTTCTATCGTACCCTTCTGATATATCCCACCATAACTCTTAATACTCTGCTCTACAATAAGTCCTAATTTATTGGCATACTCAGTTGTTTTATCAAAGAACTTATACTTTGCAACTTGGTCTTTCAAAATGTTTCCTAAAGACTGAACTGATCGTAGGTCTTTGCTAGGTATTAAAGGACCTCCCGGGTTGTCCGGGTCTTCAACCATTGTCGCAACGTTTACCTTGCCTGAGTATGGGTTAAATAGTATTGAGTTGTCGTTAAAGTTTGCAAAATCTTGAACCATAGCAAAGTTGTCTAGCATGTCGCTTGATAGTTCTCCGCTATCTACACCCGCCATCACCTCTTCAGATAAATTATTATACATCTCAATGACTTTAAAAACGTCGTTAGTTCCGTCAATCATATTCTGCGTCTTGATTGTGTAATCCCTTGGCTTTAGTTGACCACTCTTTAGGAGCATGCTATTCATCATACTCATCTCCTGTGCATCAGCACCAAACTTTAATACGCCCTCGTTAAACTCAGTATCCTTGCCTAGCAAATCAGGGTTAGTAACCCTCTGCTCGTACTCACGAGCTTGTTTGTCGAAGGCATCCTTTTTCTCCTGCCTAACTCTAGACTCTTCGTCAAGTACGCTCCTAACATTCTGTCCAACCTCAGCCCAATTGATTTGCATGTCTTGGACTTCTCTCTTTACATATCCGTATGATGATGCCATATTAATTAATTATTTTTTAAAATTTTTGCCCGCTATAAAAAAAGACTGTCATATCTAGCACTGTCTAATAATTTCATTGCATCTAATTGGTCGGCAGTAAAATCACTTAAAGTTTCTCCTACCCTTTTAGCAGGAATAAAATTAGCAGGCGGAATTACAGGAGCAGAACCACTTATAGTATTATCAACAGGAGCAGCAATACTAGACTGACCTGTAACATCAAACGGCTGAGTAAGCTCCCTATAAGCCTTCATATATTCAGGGTTAGACCTAAAGCTTTTATTTTCTTTTTTAAATTTACGGAAATTTGTATTGGGGTCATATAGACCTGCAGCCTCCGCAGCACCCTTCTGTGCATTCCTATCCTGTGCGTATAGTGGTATAAACGACATAGCCTGCTCACCTAAACTAATAGCCTCTTGTATGCCCTGTTGCTTTGCAGCAGTTGACGCAGCCTGTGCATCGGCAGCTCTTTGCTGTGCCCCCATAGCTTCGCCTATGTCCATCTGAACGTTTATGTCTCGAAGCCTTGAATCTTCCTCTAGCTTCATCGCCTCAATGTCAAAAAGTTCTTGAGCCATGTCTGTACGAATACCTGACTGAGCTGCTTGCTGTGCGGCTAGTACACGCCCTGCTGTAGCGGCAGAACCTCTTTCGCTTTCAATACCCGCCTCTAATGCCTGAGCACCCTGAGACAACATAGCCTCCCTCTGAAGTTCATAAGCCTCCTTAGGTATAGATAGTGCGTCAGCGTAGTTAACCTCTAGACGAGCACGAGCCTCTTTCATTGCCTTGTTTGCTTTTCTCTGAGACTTTTTAGCCAAATCTTTTTGTTTAGCCGCTTGACCAAACGATATACCCGTAGTCGCTGCCGTTGTTGCCAAACCTATCCCTGCCGCTATTGCTGTAAATCCTGCCATATTAATATAATGTTTTAATCATCTCACTCGTGTAAGAATCTCCCTTAATGTATCCTAGCCTCTCATACGTATCAATCAAGCCGTCGTGCTTTATTAGTGCGTATGTGTACCTAGCCCCACTATCCTTGCATACCCTTGTCAGTGTGTCTATAAGAAGCTCAATAGCCTCAGCCCTCTGTGGCTTTTTTTTATAGGTCTTGCTTGATATAATCCAATCAACCCAAGCCACTGAAGAGTTTGTTATATAAACATAACCTGCACATATAGGCTCATCTTCATCTAGCACCATTATACCACCCGCCCCATCATCAGGAAGGAAGTCCCTTGGAGGTGCTTGCCAATCCCAATCTTTCCACCAACCAACAAGTGTTTCATCGTAGTCAGAAGATGTAAGCGTTCGTACATTAAATGCCATATGCAAAGATAATAAAATAAATCGTCTCTTTATGGAAATGATTTCATTGCTTCAGACTCAAGTGCAAATAGGTTTATACCAACCGTGTCCGTGTTTGTCATATCAAACACGCAGTAGTGACCTAGTACTCCATGAGATTCAGCAATAGCATTCTTGATAAATAAGAAGTATGCGTCCTGGATCGGTATAGGAACAGACCCCACTATAGTGTTGTCTATAACTAAGTTGTTTATACCGTTAAGTGGGTCGTAGTTAACCTGAGTTACTTGACCTGCGAGTTGTGGCGTAACAGGCACATTGTATGGGGGAAGTGCAAAGTAAAGCATGTCCCCTATGGATATGATGTTGTTTATCTTGTAGTCAAGGTCAAAAACAACCTGAGTGCCACCATTCACAGCAGTACTCCTAGCTATACCATTCAATGAACGTAGTGCATACTCGCTAGTTTCTGCAGGCACAGTCCCTGTGTTCCTAACAAATGCATAGTAAACCTGCTCCTTCTTCTCGAACCATGTTGACTCTACAAGCCCTGAGTCTTGTATGTCTGTAGCTAAATTCACCTTCCATGGAGAGTCGCCCTCTATGTTGATAGTCTTAAATAACTTATTCTCTAACACCGAGTCGTTAAATACAGACCTAACCGTGGTTATAGACTGCTGACCGTAGAAGTTATTCCTAGTGGAGTTAACATTGTGTCGGTAAAGGTCACCACCACTAAACGTATAAAAATAGTTATTCATACCTATCATCCACTCAGGGTAGTAGGAATAGAACGATGGGAATCCTTGAACCCCCTCGTCGTAAGTTAATGTATAGTTTGTGAATTCTACGCTCATATCTTTATATTATTAACAAGTACTTAGTGTAACCACCACACCATTTAAAACTTCTATTACAGCACCACTAGCCAACTTATAAAATCCGTCAGTCGCTAACCCTTGACCGTAGTCATCGAAGAATATCCAATCATATAGACCAGGTACTCCGTCTGTCCCGTTAACGGGAACGTTATATATACTTATTGAAGGGTCTACTGCACAAGCCTGTATCTTTGATGCATAAACGGATGTGCTTGATATAGAGGTAAGTAGCCTTGGACAGTTAACCTTAATGCTAAACGTATTGGTAGTACAAGGACTTGCAACACTTATGTTCAATAAGTCAGGATTTGCCGTAACCTTTGGCACAACCATTATGCATGCACCCGGTGTAGTTGACGACAGGCTTACATCTCCTGCAGCCACACTCAAATCTTCGGTATCACCCGTAGCCTCAAACTGCGTGTTAACGTATGAGTAGTTATACTCATCAACTGCTAGGTAAGTGCTACCCGATATTCCACAGTCGTTAGCAGTGTCACCAACGAAGGTGAAGTTTCCTGAAGTTGTTGAAGCGTGGTAGCCATCAACAGGTGAACTTAACTTATTATAAACCACACTGTTGTATAGTGCTCGTATCCCATCAGGGACAGCACTTGGTGAGAACTCTATTACAACTGCACCAACAAGAGCCCCTGTATTTCCTACATTAAAATCTGTCCTATATATACCCTGACCTCCTGCCAATGATATGGTGTTAGAACTTGAGCATGGTACGTTACAAGAAGGACATGCCTGTGCAGGAAGAAGTAGGCAACTAGATAGTTCCCTTACAATCGTCCCGTCTGCATAGAACCCATCTGCCGCACAGATAGTCAGCCCTACGTCTGTGTATACAGCAGTAGAGTCAGATAACGTGCTTCCGTCTAAATAATATAATGCCATAACTATCGTTTATAATTTTTAATATCACCGTCAACATTCCACTCAGGTGTTAACATAATCTCACTGATCTCATCCACAGTGTACCCCGTATATCCCTTAGGCGCATACTCCTCAGTGAACTCCATCAGCCCGTCCAACTCATCCACTGACATACGAATCCATATGTTATCATTGCCAAGACTCTGCTTCATTAGCGGTATATACTCGTCTATCTCTCCCTGTGGTATAATATAATACATCATATCTTTTAATTTGTTGGGTAGTTGTCCGTTTCTAGGCTACCTGCCGTCATGTTTGTTGCAGTGCCATTGTTAGACCCCACCGTGTCTGTTACTGTCCCTGTAGGGTCGTCTGTCGCATCCATTCTCCAATGACTTATTGCAGTAGACGTTGCAGTAAAGTTACTAATATTAATTGGCGAACCGCTATTATAAAGCTCACGTACCTCACAGCCTGTTAGTACCCTGTTAAAGAATGTAACACCATTCATGTTCATCTCTGCTGTGTCTCCTATCTGTATTGGGTTGCCTGTGTTTGTCATACCCGTGTAAGTTCCTGTAGAGCCTTCATCAGTACTACCTCCCTCGTCTCCGTCTACGTGTACCACTATACTTCCTGCACCGCCAACTGCACCATTGGCATCGTATGTGATTGCAATAAACTGCCACTTGCCTGCAGTGTATGACGTATTTGTTCTTACAGAAAGGTAGTTGGTTGCATCGGTATATAAGCGTAGGTAGTATCTTGAAGATGAATCACCTCCAATTAAAAACTCGTTAGACTTAACAATAATATCATTGCTTGCTATGTCATCAGTATTTATCCAAAACGCTACAGTAAATGGACTATCAGTACCTGAACCATTAGTAAAGGTAAGGTCGCTTGAGTTTGGTACGTTTACATACTGAGTAGAGCCATCAAACTTAAAGCTACCCTCGTTACTATTAGCTAAGTCAAATGCTGTGCGTGGATACTGATATACAACATCAGTTTCTGTCATGTTAACCATAGTTCCATTATTACTATTCGTTGACATATCCAACACACTACCTGTACCTATACTTGAGTTTCTACCCCTCCAATATCCAACTATATCTCCTGATAAACTTTCATTCATCTCATTCCTTGGTTGATTATTGTTGAAAATTTCTAAGGCTTCTGCTGCTGATAGTGCCTTATTAAAATTACAAACATCCGTTATTTTATACAAACCATTATACCCTGTTACTGCCCCTAAGCTTCCAAAGTTTACAGAGCTAATAGAACCTGTCATTGCGGTTAGTGAACTAACAGAATCTTTTTCAACACCGTTGATTAAAATTTTTGCTGCATCGTCAGTTATAGAATAAGTTAATATTATATTAAACCAACGCCCTCTAGATGGCATATCGTCATAGTCAACCCTTGCTGTCTTTATTGAGCCTCCACCTTGATACCTAAAGTCAAAGGCATCTACAGAAGCTTGATAGAATAATTGAATGTAATTAGACCCATCTATGTAAAGCGTATACACACCATCTACTCCACCATGTGTTTTTGCAAAATCAAACTTCATCCAAATTGAAGTAGAGCCTTCTGTTAACGTAGCTCCACCACCTGAAGTAATATCTATTGAGTCATTTACACCATCAAAGTCCCAAGCCCATCCACCATCACTTAGTTGTATTATGGTGTCGTTGGCTGCACCTAACTGATAAGGGTAAGGGTAAGGGATGCACACGGTGTTTGTTGCACCATTTATAAGCGTACCATCCTCTGTCCCTGCTTTATCTGTTAGCGTTGTCCCTACTATATCATCGTCCTCAAACTCATACCAATTAGTTACTTCGGCATACTGCGAGTGGTCCTCTATATCCCTTAGCTGAACCAACTCTTTTATCTCAGACTCCGAGAGCACTACGTTCCATAGTACTACTTGGTCTATAGGTGCATCGAAAGGTGTCCCTGATGGTAAACCCGTTGTGCCATTCTCATACTCGCCAATGGCAAACACGCTTGGGAAAAAGTTTGCGTTACTTGGGGTGAATGATGTGTCAGAGTCTGTGCCTGCCAATACCCCATTTAAGTAAACCTTTTGCTCAAATAAATTTCCAATGCCGTCACTCTCCCACGTTACTGTCAAATGCGTCCAAGCATTTAAAGGTATCGTACCTAGATAATTAGCTATCCCTGCAATATCGCCATTCCTCAAAGCAACCAAAATTTGATTTGTGTTTGTTTGCCTACAGTATACATACCTATTACTTGACGTTATACCGCCCCATATATACCTGTCTGTCCCATCATCGCCATTATTAAAAAACCAACAAGATATTGTCATACCTGCAATCTCAGGGAATCCTGTTGTGTCGCTGAACTTCACATACTGATTAACCCCATCTATAGATAAAGACTTTCTATTGATATACCCTGATGGTGGGGGTGCACATACACAGCACGCATCAAACTCATCAGTCCCATAACATAAGTCAAGCTCCGTACTATTGGTGTAGTCCCATATTAAATATAGATTACTTCCCGAAGCAGGCATAGCAAAGTTTGCACTGTACTGAGTTGTTCCAATAAAAGTAGGTCCACTTATAGGAGTGGCTTCAGTAGAGGCAGCCAATAGTGCGTTTATGTCTGTCTGATTGTTTTGGTATAGCGTGTTACTCCTTAGATACCTAAAGTTATCCGTGAGTATGTCAAACCTAAACGTGTCAAGACTACGCTGATTGCTTATCATCGTAACGTTTGCTGCGTTGCTAGGTATAACGCCACCACCTTGAGCACCCGTTATAGTCCTGTATGATGATATAACAGGGTGTGTTCCTGACGTAAAGTAAACCTGCTCAGAGTGTAATGGAGACGTAAACGTTCCATCAACCCACCTGTACTCGTTGTGTATAACATCACCCGTATCGCTATTGCTTGTAAGCGTAACAAGTATGATGTTTATTATATTCTCTTCAGGACATTTAACTGTTACGTTAAGGGTCACAAAGTTTGTAGACGTTATTGATACAGTAGCCTGCTGATTTGAAACAGACGACTTGTCAAAGGTTAATACACCCGAAGTGGATACATTCCCCGAACTGTAGTCTACTCCATTGTAGTTCGCAGTTACATTAAAAATTCCATCACCCGACACAACTTCGTAATCAATGTCAACATCCCCAACCAAGCTACCAACGTCATAGCATAGGCTGTAAGGATCAGTATTCGTTATCAATATAGTCTGAGTAGTCCCACAGTTTATGCAGTCTATGTCAGAAGGTAATGCTATCGTATTAGAGGATAGTACATACTCATTCATGTAAGGGTCAAACCCTCCCAACTTCTGAGTCTCAAATGAAACATTGAATAAGTCTCTGAACCAATTACGCATGCCTTGCATTGATATTACATTCAATTGGTCAGAGCCTGTAGTGCCACCCTTTAGTTGAATAACCGCACCACGTTTTGCGTCAGTGAAGTACTTGTCAGAACCAAAGTTAGCAAAGCTTTCAGGGTTATGAGAAATACCATACTCCTCAACACGAGCAATCTGCTTACCCAATACCTCAGGTATGGATGCTATGATACCACCACCTGCAGCCTCAGACAAAAGGTTTTTGCTTTCCTGAACGTAAGATATTTTATCCTCCTGTAGTGTTAGTATGTCAGTCTCTCTTGAAAATAATTTCATGATAGGACCAAACGAACTTTCAAGAGGCTTGAAGTTTAGTAAGCCTAAATTAAACTCGTTAAGCTTGTTTATGTTTGACTCAGGATTAAATAACCCACTGTATGTTAAGTCAGAGAACCTTCTCTCCTCGTCATACACCTCTGAATTTGTTGATGTAGCCCTGTTGCCTAACACAAGCTCTTTACCCACAAGTGAGTCATTTATCTTATAGCTCTCCACACCATTACCAAACGCATAGCAGTTAAAGAACGCTGTCTTTACTATGCCCGGAGTTGATGTGCTAATGTTTTGGTCTTGCGTATTTCCTAAGTGGTCTCCTGCTGCTGTTATCCCAAATGATTGAGAGGACTCATACCATAAATCAGGTTCAGCATCCTGAGGGTCTGACTCAAATACTATAGTATTTGGTGAACGTAATACTTCAATTAATACATCTAAAGTTACTTTCTTTTTCTTTAACTCAGACACCCCTAAGCTACTTCTTACAGTAAAATAATCTCTTGTTCCATCAGACCTTATTACAGAATCAACTTGTGCATTAGGTGTTGCGGCTATAGGATAAGTTCCTGATTGGTCATAATTTGGACCTGTTGAAGCAGTCCCTCCATTTTCTGATTGAGCAGATAGAGCGTTAGCTATATTCTCTCCTTCAAACCATTCTTGGAAACTAGAATAAAACTGAGGTGAGGTAAACGTCGCATTAACTTTCCATAAATTTTCACTTACTGTAACTGAACCTATTCTTTTATTTTTTATTTTTATTTTTATACGTGAACCTGCAGGTATAGTGTATGGTATATATGTTCCCGTTGTAATAGGGTCTTCCCGGTCTATTGGATAGTCTACATATCTTCTTCCTGCACCCTCTGTAGATATAGTATTATATGTAACAAATGGCAAGTCTCCTACAGCAGTGCTAAAGTTATTTGCTCTTATCTTCATGTAAGTTCCTGCCGGAACTAAATCAATTGGATTACCTTCACCATCTATAGGCTTGGGGTCTAAGAAGTCCCTTTGCTTCGCCTCCTTCTCTAGCACTGTAACCCATGTACACTCATCCTTAGCTCCACTTGTATCCCTCTTTACAATAAGCTCATCACCCTCCTCAATCTTCTGAGAGTTCTGCCCCTCTAACAAGAAGTAGTCAGCACCTGAAGTAGGGTCTCTAAAGAAGAAGTTTGTATATATCGTGTCGTAGTCTTTCTTGTCAGGCTTGATACAGAACTTGTACCTCTTAGCCCAATACGGAGCTACCTGTGTAGCAGGTATAGTAACGTCAATTGTGTTCTTAAATTCTGAAGAACTACAAGGCACGTGTACATTATTCTGTGGACTAACGAGTGCAGTCGTACTCCTGCCGTACTCGTCCATGTATATGATTCCAACCTCGTACCCCCTATTACTGTGTAAACTAGATGGGCTTCCTATCTTTTGGTAAACGGCATCAACATTTGTAATACTGTAATACTCATAGCTTGTCTGACCTATCCCCGTAAATGGTGACGCTACATCAACGAAAGCCATAGCAGGAATTTGAAATCCAATAGAGTCACTATTAGGAACTGCAATTATTGTAATTGGTTCATCTACCTGAAGGATACCACTCTTGTACTTGTATAGCGTTGGAGTTCCTGCTAGTTCATTAGGTATGGTGCAGTTAAATATGTCTGTAAATGTAGAACCATTGCAAGAGTTTGTTACAGATTCAATACCTCCGGCAGTACCAACCTTATCAATAAAGTCAGGGTTAGATGCAAGTTCATATACGCTGTTAAAGTCTTGTTGAAGTCTATAGTTGAATGTGATTATTTGTTCTTGTGTTGTTTCTACAGGATATGGAGTATCACCCGACCATTGTGCATGCTCAAACCTTAGAGTTATATTAATCAGTGCCCCTGCAACTAAATTTACTCCCGCAAAATCAACGTATACTATTGAGTCTGTAACAGTTGTAGATATATTATTGTCAATATAATAAGGTGAGTTATCACCAAGTACATATGTTAGCTCCTCCAATCCTACCTCCTCACTAGATAGCGTGGTTATGTACTCAAGCTTTAATGCTTCGTCGTTTAAGTCTATTAGTTTATAGTCCTCTAAGTAGTTACCATAAAACAGTCTATTACCCATAAGCGTCTGTGCCTGAGCAAGACGTGGGACGTTGTCATAAAGTCTTAGTATCTCAGACTCGGGAAGTATTGTGAAAATCTTGCTATTGGTAAACACGTATGACTCATCCGCATCATTAGAAAGACCTAAGACATCCTTGTCTAATTCCTCTATAACCTTTATTACTGAAGAGTTCATGTCCTTAAACAACAGCTCTATTGATTTAACTAATTCTCCGCCTGTATTGAAAACAATCTCACACTGATTAGTGGTGTTAAGCATACCCTCATTTAAAGCCGTAGCTATGTCATAGTTGAATGTGCCCGGCAAGAATGTTGGTGCTGAAAACTGAGAGGTTGCAGAGTACTCGTTGTCACTGTACCTGTACCTATAAGCAAATGATATAAACCTATCCTCCAAGAAGTTGTCCTCTGAGCTCGTAGTCAGTGGAGTAATCTGTGGTGAGTTTATTGGTGGCTTCTTGATTACAAGTATAGCCTCGTCTGTAAAGTCGTCTACTCCTGATGAAGGATAAGGGTAGCTAGTCTTAACATTTATGCGTCGTGGTGCGTTGTAGTTATCTGTAAAGAATAGTAAATCCTCAATTTTGTTTACACCCGTTATCAAGTACTTGTTGTTAAAGTTTAGCGTAGTGTTAACACCTCCCCCATCATCAACAGATATTACGTGATAAGTTGTTATGCTTGTGTTGGTGTTGTATGATACTATCAGGTCTAACTTCCCTGTAGAAGATGGAGCAAAGTTGGAGTCGTGGACAAACCAATACAGCGTCTCATTAGCACCATCATCGAATGCACCGATACACCGTGCATCGGGACTCAATTCAGTTCCATCATACTGCAAGTTGGTTAACACTACATTCCCCTTAGTGTTTTCAATCACACCTATCTCAGAGCCTTCACTAGAACCCATACGGGCATTCAATGCGTCGATGTACTCACCGTTTGGAACGATTCGTTCATCAACCATTTTATTCATCTTGCCCTTAATAAAATTTCTTGTTACGTTTGCCATATTATTTAAGCCACTTATCTTGTCCTCTTAAAGTTTGTAAAAGTCTACCCGGATGTATGTTACTGATCCTTATCTTAGCGTTCCTTAACAAAGCACCCCTTCTTTTTCTAGCCCTGTTTACAACATACTCTTGTACATTAAGCTTTGAGTTTAGTATAGCATACTCAACTGCAGCATACACGTAATCCTCAAATAGTTTATTTACAGAAACCTTAGAGTCGTCACCGTTCTCCATACCGTCAGACACATACTCAAGTATAACTAAATTATCTTTAATGCTTGAGCTAAAGTTTATAACACCTGACTTTTTATCAATAGTGAACGTAGGGTTGGCGTTAGCTGTTTCAGTATTTAATCCAAACCTTGCGCCTATATCAGCTCCAAAGTACCAACACCCGTCTACATTGTATCCCGACATCCCATTGAACTGAGAATTATTTTGGTCTAAGTAAACACTTTTCTTTGTCCCTATAATCCTATCGTAGTCTATATTAGAAAACTCAGGTCTGAGTATGTTACCATCAATATCAAAGAGTATACTGCCCGTGTTATCCTGAAGGTAAGCATTAGCCGTTTGAGTTTGAAAGTTTTCCGTTAATGGATAAAGCACACCATCCCTGTACATAGATACCCTAACCCAATTTACATAATCAGGGGGCAGTATGTACCTAAGGGATTCGTTAACATTAAGCTCTAAGACTTTTATTTCCTTGAACGCATCGTAGTTTAATTCCTGTATCGCACGCTTGGCGTGAAACAAAACCTTAAACCTCTCCTCGTTGTTTACTAAACTATGGTTGCCTGCGTACATCAACATGAAGTTGTTAACGATGTCGTATAAGGATACGTATTGATACGACCCCCAATTTGCATCCTCAGGTGATAGACCATTATTCTCGTAGTACTGATATTCTGATATATATGCCATTATGCTTCCTCTTGATTATTTTGAGTTTCTTCCGTTTGTGCAAAATTATAAATCTCTGTCTCCCTAATAGATACCCCTGCGTACTGAAGTATTTTCATTACCAAGTCAGCCTCTGAATCTAATGCTAACTCAAAATCTTGGTAGTCAGCGTTAGACGCATCAAACGAAGGCTCACCATTAGTTAATGATATAAATGTCCAATTAGGGTCTTTAGGGTATCGTATATACTGAGACACTACCCGACCAATGGAATCTAATGTGTCAGGGTATACATCCAATGATACACTCTCTGTTGTGTATGCAGGAAACAAAACGCTTGGGCTTATCAATGTGGAGTTGTTAAGCATAGTAATCTTACCATGAGTAACCTTCTCAGCCTCATTCAACTGCGTCCCCTTCTTGTATATTGCATAGTCCTGTGGTGCTGCATTAAATGAAGTTCCTGTAACCGTAAGCTCAGTGTCTGAGTTTACAACCGTGACAGTAAGGTATTGAACGCCACCATTCTCTACCGCCACAATATCACCAACACTAACCGTTGATGTAAACGTAGCCGATGTGTCAATAACCTGATCACCTCCAACTACATTAGATGTAGTCGTACCCTCGGTTAAAACTTCTTTATATACCAATACCTTATTTATAAGGTAGTAGTCGCTACCTGTTGTCGTAGGTGATGGTGCAAAGTACTTGCCCCCCACCTGATTGATTAAACCCTTTGTCTCTGAAAAAAGATTTAACTCCTCCTCTATTCCCTTTGTAATATCTGCATAACCTGTACCTGAAGTTCTAGCATTCTCTTTGTTTATCTGATAGTTGTATGCATAGAAATAACTCTCAAACAAGTCTAACTGTGCCTGCTTTGCAAACAGGTTAAAGTCAGATGGTGAAAGGTATCCGTAATTATTTTTATTAGCTATCCGTATCTTATGTTTAACCCTGGTTCCGCGTTGAGATATAAGCAAGCTATGCATCCCATAATAATTTTTTATCCTTTGTTGATTTTAGCATACTATAGAGCAAACCATTTGATGAAAACTAAAATAAGAAATGATATTAGATGAGTGTTAATAATTTTACTCATTTCCAAATCTTCAGCACAAAGCTCGAATATAATTTAGTAGCTAATAAAAGG
>UPTG01001301.1_pt1 | contig 18558 bp, 14 predicted proteins | sample 2160121 | NCBI WGS metagenome assembly UPTG01 (sample SAMN06266255, study PRJEB28933) | marine metagenome | isolation source: Columbia River Estuary | place: USA:Columbia River Estuary, USA | collected 2014-07-27
TTACAAAATCCTCTACGAATTTTTCTTTAGCGTCATTGCTCGCATAAACTTCAGCTAAAGCTCTTAGCTCAGAATTCGAACCGAAGATTAAATCTGCCCGTGTGGCGATCCACTTCACTTCTCCAGATGCTCTGTCTTTTCCTTCAAACTCTTCTTTCGTATCCGATGTCGCTTTCCACTTAGTGCCCATGTCTAATAAGTTCACAAAGAAATCGTTGGTTAATTCCTCTTTGCGAGTGGTGAAAACACCATTGTTCGAACCATCGTAGTTTGCATTTAAAGAACGCATGCCACCAACCAACACCGTCATTTCTGGCGCTGTAAGCGATAAGAGTTGTGCTTTGTCTAACAATAATTCCTCTGTGGAAATGGTGTAACGTGTTTTTAGATAATTTCTAAAACCATCGGCCATCGGTTCTAGCAAGGCAACAGATTCAATATCTGTTTGTTCTTGTGTGGCATCCATTCGCCCTGGCGTAAATGGTATCTCTATAGTTTGTCCAGCATTAGCTGCAGCTTTTTCTACACCCGTATTTCCGGCTAGAACAATTAAATCGGCCATAGATACTTTTTTGTTTCCCGCGTTAGCGTTAAAGTCAGTCTGAATATTTTTAAGCGCAGCTAGTACTTTAGCCAATTGCTCAGGATTGTTTACTTCCCAATCTTTTTGAGGGGCCAAGCGAATTCTGGCTCCGTTAGCTCCACCGCGTCTATCTGATTCACGGTACGTAGAAGCAGAGGCCCACGCTGTGGTTACCATTTCACTTATTGTCAACTCAGAATTTAAAATTGAGTTTTTCAATTGTTTAATATCAGCTGCCGTAATCAATTCATGATCTACAGTCGGAATTGGGTCTTGCCAAATGAAATCTTCCATTGGCGCTTCTGGTCCGATATACGTTGAGCGTGGCCCCATGTCTCTGTGCGTCAATTTAAACCAAGCTTTGGCAAAAGCTTCGTTAAAGTATTCTGGATTTTCATAAAACTTTCGTGAAATTTTTTCAAAACCTGGATCCATTCTTAGAGACAAGTCAGTTGTAAGCATGGTGGGCTTATGCATTTTTTCTGAGTCGAAAGCATCTGGCACCATCATTTTTGGTTCACCTTTGGCAACCCATTGGTGAGCTCCTGCAGGGCTTTTAGTTAACTCCCATTCGTTTTCGAACAAGTTGAAAAAGAATAAATGACTCCACTTTGCAGGTGTAGAAGTCCAAATAACTTCTAAGCCGGATGAAATTGCATCTGGGCCTTTTCCTGTTTTATAATCGCTTTTCCATCCAAAACCTTGTTCTTCGATGTCTGCCGCTTCTGGTTCTGCACCTACGTGCGATGCCGGTCCAGCTCCGTGAGTTTTTCCTAAAGTGTGACCACCTGCAATGAGTGCCACGGTTTCTTCATCGTTCATGCCCATTCTTCCAAATGTGGCACGAATATCTTCAGCCGCTAGTAGAGGATCGGGATTTCCTTTTGGTCCTTCTGGATTCACATATATCAATCCCATTTGGACAGCGGCTAAAGGGTTTTCTAAATCACGCTCGCCAGAATAACGCTTGTCATCTGAAAGCCATTTATCTTCTGCGCCCCAGTAAACATCTAATTCTGGTTCCCAAACGTCTTCTCGCCCTCCAGCAAAACCGATGGTTTTAAAGCCCATGTCTTCTAAAGCTACATTGCCTGCCAATACCATAAGGTCGGCCCAAGAAATCTTGTTCCCATATTTTTGTTTTACAGGCCAAATCAAACGTCTCGCTTTATCCAAATTTACATTGTCTGGCCAGCTGTTTAATGGTGCAAAGCGTTGCATTCCAGAACGAGAGCCACCGCGGCCATCTCCAGATCTATATGTACCTGCACTATGCCAGGCCATTCTAATAAAGAACCCTCCATAATGGCCATAATCTGCTGGCCACCAATCTTGCGAATCTGTTAATACTTTACGAATATCCTCTTTGAGAGCCTCATAGTCTAGGCTATTAAATTCTTTGATATAGTCGAAATCTTCTGGCATTGGATTTGAAAGAGAAGAGTTCTGCCTTAAAAGATTTAAGTTTAACTGATTTGGCCACCAATCACTATTGTTTGTGGCTTTGGCGGTAGAATTGCTTTTTTTGGTTTCGCCAGACCAGCCATCTGCTTCTGCATATTCTGCATTGCCTGATTTTTCTTGACAAGCAGATAAAATTACTATAGAAAAGACGAGCAAACTCAATTGAATATTTTTCATCATGGTCTTAAATATTAATAATATCGTTATTTAAAAGTAAATATAAGGCAGATAATCAGATGTTTAGGTAGAACTAATTGAATGTGCTGATTTGGGTATTGCCAAAATCAATAAGACATTTGAATTTATAGTTATAGGTAGTTAACCAATTCTTACCTCGAAATTTTCTTGAGAATAGAACGTAGATATAAATCTTCAACGCGCTCTCTGGCCCACGGTGTTTTGCGTAAAAACTTTAAGCTCGATTTTACAGATGGGTTGTCCGTGAAGCATTTTATTTTTATGCGCCCACCTAAATCTTCAAAGCCGTGTTTTTCGACTAATTCTTCTATAATAGTAGCGAGCTTTATGCCGTGTAAAGGGTCGTTAGATTTTTGTTGCGACTTTTCTTCCATCTAAGTTTTCTGCTTTTTCTTTCTTGCTGCAGGAAAAAGGATGTTATTCAATATCAATCTGTAACCAGGCGAGTTTGGAAACAAATCTAAATCTGTTTTTGGATCGCCAACATAGTGTCTGTAATCTTCTGGGTCGTGACCTCCGTAAAACGTAAAAAAGCCTTTTCCATATTCGGCATGAATGTAACGCGCTTCGCCAACCTCTTTGTTCTGTCCCATAATCAACACGTTCGATTTTACTAAATGGGTTCTAAACGCTGTCGTTTGGCCCATAAAACCTTTAACAACGCGCGTGTGGTTTTGGCATAACATGGTTGGTACGACATCCCATTTTGCAGAATATTCAAAAAGGGTGAAATAGTCATTCCGAGCTTCAACTTCATTCCCGCGTCTTGAATCTATGTCTGAGAATTCGTAGGTATTTGGATCTTTCACTAAAGTGAATTCGCTAAAAGCTAAAGTGTTATCGTAATTAATTTTCTTTTGGTAGTTTGGTTCTGAAGGGTCACCATCAAACATGGGTTCGCAAATGTCTACACCTTCCGCGCTAAGCGCAATGTCGTAGCTGTCGGTTGCAGAACACATAGCAAATAGAAATCCACCGTTCGAGGTAAATTCTTTGATTTTTTTGGCAACCGCTAATTTTTCCTCAGACACTTTATTGTAACCCAATTCCTTGGCTAACATTTCAAATTCTTTTTTCTGCTGAATGTACCAAGGTGCATTTTTGTAGGAACGGTAAAACTTACCATACTGCCCAGTAAAATCTTCGTGGTGCAGATGGAGCCAATTGTAATCGCCAAGTTTATCTTCCAGTACTTCACGGTCGTAAACCATGTCATATGGAATTTCCGCGTAAGTGAGAACCATGGTTACGGCATCATCCCAGGGTTGTTTTGTGCTCGGGGAATAGACCGCAACTTTGGGAGCTTTGTCTAATTTTACGGCTTCCATATTTACAGCCGGACTGGCTATTTCTTCAAAAAGTGCACCTGCTTGGGCAATGGAAATGACTTTGAAACTTACGCCACGTATCTGACATTCTTTTTTAAAGTTATCGCTGTAAGGCAAGAGAAAACTACCGCCTCGGTAATTGAGCAACCAATGAATGGAAACATCTTGATCTAAAACCCAAAACGCAATGCCGTAAGCTTTTAAGTGATTGGTTTGACCGTCCGCATCCATAGGAATGAGAATGCTCTGAGCCGCCATATTAAGCGGTAATACAAATATTAAAATTAATCTAAAAAGGATCTTCACCCGGTGCGAAATTTGAGCCGGAACCACCATCCATTGGATTGTAGTCCGTGCCATTCATACTGCTTCCTATCAGTTGCTCTCCCATAAAGTCATCACTTTCTTCAAGGTCTGAGAACTTGGCCATGTGCCCTTCAAATTTAAGTCTTATATCGTCCAATCCACCGTTTCGGTGTTTTGCTATAATTAGCTCTCCTTGTCCAGCGCAAGGCGTGCCATCTTCCCATTCTTCAATCTTGTAATATTCTGGTCTAAAAATGAAAGAAACGATATCTGCATCTTGTTCAATAGCGCCAGATTCACGTAAATCAGAAAGCTGAGGTCTTTTGTTACCACCTCTTGTTTCTACAGCTCTACTCAACTGTGAAAGTGCAATAACAGGAATACTCAATTCTTTGGCAATACCTTTTAACGAACGAGAGATTAAAGATATTTCTTGTTCTCTATTTCCTCCTCCATCTTTTCCTCCCGCGGTCATGAGTTGCAGGTAATCTATCACGACAATTTTCACGCCATGTTGAGCCACTAATCTTCGGCACTTGGCTCGTAAATCGAATATAGAAAGGGCTGGAGTATCATCAATAAATAAAGGAGCGTTTTCTAAGGTTTTCACTTTCGTGAGAAGCTGGCTCCATTCGGTATCGTCTAGATTTCCTTTTCTTAGTTTCTCAGAACTCAATCCTGTTTCGCTAGAAATAAGACGTGTAATAAGCTGAACAGATGACATCTCTAAAGAGAATACACCAACAGGTGCATTGTGCTCTACCGCCATGTTTCTGGCCATAGAAAGTACAAATGCCGTTTTTCCCATACCGGGACGGGCAGCCAGAATAACTAAATCTGAAGGTTGCCATCCAGAAATAAGTGCATCGAGTTTTGTAAAACCTGACGGGATTCCACTCATGCCTTCACGCTTAGAAATATCTTCGATATTCTTTAAGGCTTGAACGATAAGGTTCTGAGATGTTTCGTAATTCTTTTTTATGTTTCCTTCAGCAATTTGAAAGAGTTTTTCTTCAGCACTATCTAGTAACTCTAGCACATCTGTGCTTTCATCAAAAGCATCGCTAATAATTTCTGAAGAGATTCTAATAAGCTCGCGCTGAATATATTTTTGAAGGATAATTCGTGCGTGATATTCTACATGCGCAGCAGATGAAACTTTTGTGCTGAGCATGGCTAAATAATGCTCCCCGCCAATCAACTCCATCTTGCCATTTTTCCGTAAATAATTTGCAACGGTAATAATGTCAATAGGTTCAGATTTTCCAAATAGATCTTTAATAGCTTCGAAAATCCAAGTATGTGCTTCTTTGTAAAAACATTGGGAATCTAAAATGTCGATAACGTCATTTACTGCAGCCTTATCAATCAGTAAGGCTCCAATTACAACTTCTTCAATATCAACCGCCTGAGGAGGGACTCTTCCTTTTTCTAATGCTACGACTTGATTTGATCTTGTGCTTGATTTTGGGGAGTAGTTCTGCTGTGTTGACATGTGACCAAAAGTATATAAATTGGTTCGAGATAAAGGTGGAAATTACCAGTTGTTGATAACTCGTCCGCTGCATTTTTAGGTTCTTTTTGTAGCCTAGGTTTTCGCTGATTTTAAAAAAATTAAAATTGGCTTTTTAGATATTTTTGATTTCAAAAACTCTTTTTTTTAGCATTCGTTTGACTTTTGAAAAAGGTTAAATTAAATTGTTTTGCCTTTGGTCGACAGCAGTTGTTTTGAGACTTGAGAAGTGCTAATTTGGGCCTAACAAGATAAAAGTTTATGCAGCAATTTTTAAACGTTCGGTTTTCTTTGGTTTGTCTCATTTTATTGAGTGCCTCAACTCTTTTTTCGCAATTCAGAATTATACCAAACTCTTTGGTGTTTGGCAATGTAGATGAAACGCAAAAAGACTCATTGCAAGTTATGATCTACAATGATTTGCCATTTGATTTGAAGGTGAATGAAGTGGTGCCTTTTGATTTATATGACACGTATGCTTTTTCAACTTTTCCATCAGTATTTACTGTTTTGGCAAATTCTAGTGCTCAAGTTTGGGTGTATTTTTCGCCAGATCAAAACATGCAGTACGAGCAAGTTTTAGTGTTCCAAACCGAGAGTCGTGGCGCTATTACTTTAAGTGTAAAAGGCCAGGGGGTATTTTCTAACGGCTACTATTCGCCAACCAAAAATAAAACCGAAGAAGTCCTAAAAACTTCATTTAACACTTTGCTTGCTGCGGGGTATTCTGATAAAGGTTACAGTGGGGCAAGAGATAGAATGTATGGGAGTATAGATAATGTGGGCGGGGATGTAGAATGTGTATATACCGCGAGAACTGCTACTTTTAATACACGACCAGGAGCAAATGCCAATAGTTTTAATTGTGAACATACTTGGCCACAATCCTTGTTTAGCAGCAACACACCAATGAAAAGTGATATTCACCATTTGTATCCTACTGACGTTAATGCGAACAGTCAAAGAGGTAACCTTCCTTTTGGAGTAGTAACCGGAACCCCTTCATGGCAAATGAATGGATCTAAAAAAGGTGGAGGCAAATTTGAGCCAAGAGATGTGCATAAGGGCGCGGTTGCGCGGAGTATGCTTTATTTTCCAATACGTTACCAGAATTATTCAGGTTTTTTGACTAGCCAAGAAGCTATATTAAGAACGTGGCATGACGCTTTTCCGCCATCGGCTAAAGATGTTCAACGCAATAATGACATTTATTCAGAGCAGAATAATCGAAATCCATTTGTGGATTATCCTCAGTTTGTAAAAAGAATAAGTTCTATTTCTACCGCCTCTTCAGCACCAAATTTAGATTCGGTTTACGTTTCTACAGACACCGTTTATTTTAAAAATTTGGTGACCCAAGATTCACTCATTCATCACGTTTCAATCTACAATGCTGGAAATAGAGATTTTACGCTGCAGAGTTTTAAACAAAGTGTGACCACAAACTTTAAGGTTTTAAACCCGCCAAATAATATACTGCTAGCACCAGGTGAACATTATGATGCTGAAGTTTATTTAGATAAACCCTTTCCAGGAATCTACCCAATTTTATTAATGACGGATAAAGGGAACAGAAATGTATATGTACAAACTGCTCCTGGTCTTGAATTAGACGAGTGGATTGTAGAACGCATTACCTCTTACCCTAATCCCACAATCGATCACATCAAGCTCTTTGCACCGATAAACGAAGATTTAAATTACCAAGTTTTAGATGCAATGGGTAACGTTATTATGAACCGTTCATTTAGAAGTTCTACTGTTGTAGATACACGCAGATTGCCTTGGGGAAACTATTACTTGGCCGTTTATCGCTACTCAAGATTGTACGTTCAGCCAATCATTAAAACGAGCCGTTAGTTATAATTTCCTTAAAGTATGTTTTGCTTATTTCGATGCGTCAAAGCGCAATGAAAATGTACCTGATTCTATCGTTTTAAAATCTCCAGATAAGTCAAAAACACGACATGTAATTGTGCCCGTAACTTTAAAACTAGCAGAACCGCCAATAAACTGTCCAACTGTATCAAAAACTATTGAGCTGTTATTTGGGCTTCCAAAGCGTGTGTCTGAAGTCCAGATATTACCGTTTTCATCTTTCCAGTTTACCAAAACGCCATTGCTGGTGCGGTTAGAAAAAGACTGAGTTCCTGTATTGAATAAATTATAGACTTCTAAATTGCTTGGATTAGATTTTCCTAAATCTCCAATTACTAAGAACTCCAAAGAGTTGTTGTCTGCGTTGTTTGAAAGTGTTGCGTAAGTCCTTTTGATGTTTCCATCATCTTGACTTCCTGCATTAGCAGCATAATCAGATTTACTGTCTTCAATAAGTAGGTTCGATCCATTTATATCTGCTTGGAAATAATAGTCAGCAGTTGGTATAGGGTCTCCTTCGTTTACAGGGTCTCCACCTTTTGCTGGAGTTTCTTCTTTTGTGCAGGCGCTAAATGCGAATAAAGAGCCAAGGAGAATTGTGTAAATAGCTTTCATGTCAATGTTTTGTTTTTAAATCGAGTCAAATCTAAACTTGATAGCACATCAATTTGTAGGAAAAGTCATTTGTTATTAACGGCTATTTTTTGAAATGTTAATAAAAATTAGGCACAAAAAAAGCCCCGACTTGTCGGGGCTGTACAAAATAAAGTATGCCTTAGATAACTTTTACGTTAACTGCATTTAATCCTTTTCTGCCTTCTGTTAATTCGAATTCAACAGCGTCACCATCTCTGATCTCATGGATCAAACCTGATTGGTGTACAAAATGTTCTTTGTTGTTTTCGTCTTCAGTAATGAAACCGAATCCTTTAGTTGCGTTGAAAAACTTTACTGTTCCTTTGCTCATGATAAAATAATATTAATAAAATGCAAATTTACTTATAATTATCTTCAAACTACAGAAGCCCTAATATTCTTTTTTTGAGAAGATTAGAGAGTTTTAAAAGTACTTTTGTGGCTATCTAAAAATAAAATTGTGGGTAGTTTTAAAGAGCTTGGTGTTAAGTCAGAATTTATAAAAGGTTTAGCAGATCTTAAGATTGTAGAACCAACTGAAATTCAAAGCCAGGTAATACCTGTACTGTTGCACGATAAAACAGATTTAGTAGGACAAGCCCAGACTGGTACTGGTAAGACCGCAGCTTTTGGTTTACCGCTATTGCACAAAATTGACTGCAGCCGCAAGGTTGTTCAAGGTTTAATTCTCTGCCCAACAAGAGAGCTTGGTCAACAAGTGAAAAAGCAACTTTTTAAGTATACCAAATACAGCGATAAGATTTTTGTAGAAGCGGTTTACGGTGGTGAGAAAATTGACATTCAGATAAATAATCTGAAAAGAACCACACATGTTATAGTGGCCACACCCGGAAGACTGATCGATTTGGTGAAACGAAAGGCTGTTGACTTGCAAAATGTGAGGACAGTTGTCTTAGATGAAGCCGATGAAATGTTGAGTATGGGTTTCAAGAAAGAGCTGGAACAAATATTAGAATATGTTTCAGCGGCAGATAGTAAATGGCTCTTTTCTGCAACCATGCCTCATGGTATTAAGCAGATAGTAAATCAACATCTTTCTCCTGATGCCGTTCGAATTCAAACCAGCGGAAATAACGTGGTAAATAAGAACATAGAGCATCAATACTTGATTTGCGATGAGCGAGATAAACTGAACGTGCTGATGCAGTTTTTGAAAACCCAAAATGGTAAACGCGGTATGGTGTTTTGCAAAACTAAAGTTGCCACTCAAAAATTAGCAAAGCAGCTAGAGTCTAGAAATATTAAATCTGATGCTATTCATGGCGACCTTCTGCAAAAAGAACGCGATAAAGCCATGCGTGCATTTAAGAACGAGTCACTCCAAATATTAATTTCTACAGATATCGCTGCTCGCGGAATAGATGTGGCTGATTTGTCTTTTGTAGTGCATTATCAATTGCCTGATAAGCCTGAGTATTATACGCATAGAAGCGGACGTACTGCACGCGCAGGGAAGGAAGGTGTGTCATTGAGTTTAGTGACCTCTCCAGATATGAAACACATTCGGTTTTTTGAGAAGAATTTGGGAATTTCATTTAAACAAATTAGAGCAGTTAATTAGATTTTCATTACCAATTCTTTGAGGTTGACTCAAGCGAAAAAATTACTTTCGCTCCATGCAGAATGAAGAGACCGACTTAATAAAATTAGCCGCAAAATTTGTGAATAGCACTGCTAGTCATATTTTTTTAACGGGTAAGGCCGGAACTGGAAAAACCACCTTTTTAAAGAACTTGGCGTTGCAAACGCATAAAAGTTTTGTCATTATTGCGCCAACAGGTATTGCAGCTTTAAATGCCCAAGGGGTTACCATTCATTCACAGTTTTTATTTCCTATGGGAAGCTTTGTTCCTGTAAAAGATTCACCGGGAAACCTTGGTTTGGCAGGGAACTTTTTTACACAAACGACACTCGCCTCTCGTCATCCATTAAACTCTGTAAGAAAGCAAGTTCTTCGTGCTGCAGATCTCATAATTATTGATGAAGTGAGTATGCTTCGTGCGGATTTACTTGATGCGATAGACTACCGAATGCGAAGCGTAAAAGGAAATTTTAATAGAAGCTTTGGAGGAGCACAGCTTTTAATGATTGGCGATTTGTTTCAATTGCCACCTATCGTAAAACCGATGGAATGGAGTGTTTTACGTAGCTATTACAAAAGCATGCATTTCTTCGAATCTTTAGCTATTCGTCAATCTGGAATGGTTTACATAGAGTTAGATAAAATATTTAGACAGCAAGATCAGTCCTTTATTCAGATCCTAAATAATTTACGAAACAACATTGCCACGGAGCAAGACATCAATAAACTGAACAGCTATTTCAGAACGGAAGAAGAAATCGGCTTTGAACAAGATGTCGTGACTATTACAACGCATAATCACAAGGCTGACTCTATTAACAAAAAGGAGTTGGAGAACTTGCCTGGGCCATCTTCTTATTTCGAGGCAGAAGTCATTGGGGATTTTCCAGAAAACCTTTTTCCAATTTTAGAAACAATAGAATTGAAAGTTGGCGCTCAGGTCATGTTTGTGAAGAACGATGCAAGTGGCGAAGCGAATTACTTCAACGGTAAGTTGGCGAGAGTAGATTATATAGATGATGAGGGCGTAACTGTTATCATGGCCGATTCGCATGTATCTTATATATTGAGACAAGAGCACTGGGAAAACAAGAAATATAAAGTGGATGAAAACTCAAAAGAGCTTGAAGAAGAAGTTGTGGGAAGTTTTACGCAGTTTCCTGTAAAGTTAGCTTGGGCTGTTACGGTCCATAAAAGTCAGGGTCTAACATTCGATAAAGCAATTATAGATGTGGGCCAAGCCTTTGCGCCAGGTCAGGTTTATGTGGCACTGAGTCGATTGAGGAGTTTGGATGGATTGATACTCAGGACTAAAATTCAAACGAGTGCTATTTCTAATGATCATAATGTGGTCAGCTTTTCGAAAGAAAAGAACCAAAAAGATTTATTACCGCTACAGCTAGAAAAAGAGCAAGCAAATTATCTACAACGCTTGTTAGCCTCAAGTTTTGATTTTGCCAACATAGAGAATCAACTTGGTTTTTTTAACACAAAAAAAAGAGGCAAGCTTGAATTTGAAGAAGAGAGTTTGCGCAATGCTGTCCCAGAAATAAAAGAAAGTTTTCTCGATGAAAAAATAAACACCGCTAAGTTTAGAAATCAATTGATACGATTGGTTCAAGAAGGCGATTTTAAACAACTCGATGCTAGGCTTGAAAAAGGGGCCCTTTATTATTCTTCATTTTTACAATTGGCATTGAAGAAATTATTGAACCACGCTGCGCAAGTTGAGCAATTCACGCAAACAAAAACGTACCTCGCGGGTATAAGTGAATTAGATCAATTGATAATGAATTCGTGGCGCGATGTTGAACGTGCGGCAGAAATGTGTGCATGTATTTTAGAGAAACGAGACATTATTCGTCAGGATAAAAAGCATGAAAAGCGAATTCAAGCACGCTTAGATTGGTATGAAGAAGCGCGGGGTAAAGTTGAGGTAAAGCCTTCCATCTCAGGAAGAAAGACGGGAAGAAAAAGAAAATCATCAGGTAAAAAAGAAAAAGGCGAGACGTATAAAATTACCTATGCGCTAATAAAAGAAGGGATGGGTATAAAAGAGATTTCATTAATGCGAGAGCTGGCCGATTCTACAATAGAAAGTCATATCGTAAAGGGTATTAGCGAAGGCGAAGTAGATGTGAAAGCTGTTTTAGGTGCCGATGATGTAAAAGTTATTTCAGAGAAAATTAAAAATTCACCTGCAAGTTTGTCTTTAGTTCATGATGCCTTTAACGCAAAGTATACCTACAATCAATTAAGAATGGTGCAGGCACATTTAAGGGCATAATTTCTATCTTAGAGTTCTAATCAAACTCATGAAATATGTTTCTCAAAAATGGTTCGAGAGGAGCGGAAGTAAAACAGCTTCAAGCTTTTTTAGGCTTAACAGCCGATGGAATTTTCGGAAATGGAACCGAAGCCGCTGTTAAAAAATGGCAGAGAGAAAATGGCTTAACCGCTGATGGCATTGTTGGTTCCAAGACTTGGGCTAAAATGCAACCGGCATCTACTGACTCTACTGAAAAATTCTACGAAACAACAGAGGGACTGTCTATAGAAACACACTTTTTACCAAAGGGAGAATACAAAGCAGGACCAACTGAAAAAGAATATTTATTTCTACACCATACTGCCGGCTGGCACAATCCGTACAATATTATTCGCGCATGGGATAGAGATAGCAGTACTATAGCCACCGAATTTGTTATGGGTGGACCTTCGATAAAAGGCAATAGCGATGAATACGATGGAAGAGTGATACAAGCGTTTCCGGAAGGCGGATATGCGTGGCACCTCGGTAAAAATGGCTCGCAACATATGCACACGCATTCTGTAGGTATTGAGGTTTGCAACTTTGGCTATTTACAAGAAGGGGGATACAGCAAGTGGGACAACGTCAATAAGAAGCGGATTTGGATTTCTAAAACACCTGGTAAATTTTACACCTATGTGGGTTCAGAAGCGGCAGAATTGCAAGTAGTGAAGTTGTCTGAAGAGTTTAGAGGGCACAAGCTTTGGCACCGTTATTCTGACGAACAGATTGAGAGCTTGCGAAATTTCATTCTTTTTATAGCCGAGCGTGATTCTATAGACGTTCGTGTGGGCTTAATTCAAGAAGTTAAAAAATACGGGGCAAAAGGATTTGAATTTAATGAAGATGCCTTTTATGGAAAAACAAAAGGAATGTGGACACATACAAATACCCGAAAAGATAAATTCGATATGTTTCCTCAGCAAGAGCTGCTAGATATGCTCGTTGCTTTATAAAAGGGCTAAAGGTCTTTGTTTTGAATGAATTCAGAAACTGAACCATCCCAAAAACATTTAGTGCAGCGGCCATCTTTAAAAAGGTGGTTGCAATTCGCATAGCCATATAAATGGGAAGCACAATTTGGACATAAACCTTCCATGGCCGAAACTTTACTAAAATAGAGACTGCCACATTCTGCGCATGTACTTTGGGTCATCATCAATCTTGCATTTGAATCATTACACTTATCATTTCTAGGTGTGGTGATTTTTTTAGCTGGGATAAGTTCTAAAGTTACGTTTTTGAAATTAAAAAACCGCGGAGATTGTATAGGCATTAGAGCAGAATCTAAACTGTTTCTTTTTTCTTTCTCCATTGAATAACGTGTTAAAAGAAAGTGGTTTAATCTACTCTACAAGGCTTTGTTCTTTTTCCGTTCTTCTAATTCTGTTTGTGTTGGGGCGGGTTTGTTTTTTCCTCCAGACATGAATATTACCAAAGCAGCAGCTCCTGCAAGAGGTAGAATAAGGGCAATGATACCAATGATGATGTTAAACGACATAAGTGTTTTGTTGCTGACCCCAAGCTAAGCAATATTCATAAAAATGAAAATGACTCAATTTTAAAAAATATAGAACTATTTATTCCTGATAGGCTCCAGAAGAATAGGTCAGCTCGTAGCTGTGCATATAGATTTCGAACACAATACCAAATGGGTCTTACACATTTGGCCGATTGCAGATTTGCTTTCTTTTAAAACTTTTGATGGTGGCAGAATAATATACCAGCCCATTACTTCTTTATAAAACCCTACAGCTTTGTGAATGTTTGGCACAGTTATGCCAACATGAAAGAATGACTTTGGGTAAGTTTCTTTTTCATTGAGAAGATGTATTTTTTGATGAACGTTGCAATTCATAAATCAGAGTGTACTTCAAAAAAGTGGCGTAGGCAGAATTTAAACAAACGATAAGCCCGTAATAGCCATCTAAGAAGCCTGCTTTGAAAATGTAATCTCGAATAAACTTAAAAGATGGATTAACTACAATTGAAAAAACACTAGAACGCTTTCCTCTTTTAAATGCGGCTCTTGCGCCAATCTCAGAAAAAGATTGTATGGTTTTTACATGCTGGTTTACACTGGTAAATGAATAATGCAGTAAATCTCCATTGAGGTTTTTAACCTCCGTTGAACCTTGCATAACCAAAGTGTCATGTGGATTTTCACCTTTCCATTCTCCTCGGGTTTTGTTCCAAATTCTCAGCTTTGTGTCAGGGTACCAGCCACAATGTTTTATCCATTGGCCGCAATAACTTGTTAATCGGTTAAAGCGATAGCCATCGTATTTAAAGTCTGTCTTTTCTTGCTGAATGGCCTTTTCCAATTCTGGGCTCAATGCTTCGTCTGCATCTAAGGAAAGGACATAGTCAAACTTTGCTTGACGCATGGCAAAGTTCTTTTGCTCAATGTGTCCGTCAAATTTATTTTGAATAAACGTGGCGTTCTTTTCTTTGCAAATGGCTTCGGTTCTATCGGTGGAAAACGAATCGACCACAATAATTTCATCGGTAACATTCATTAAAGAATCTATGCATCTCGCAATGTTTTTCTCTTCGTTAAATGTTATAATGACTCCAGAGAGTTTTGTGTGTTGTTTCATGCCCAATCTGCTTTAAGCAGTATCGTAAATATATTCGCGCAATTTATGATTTATGCAATAACACTAAAATTCTTTAAAGCTTTGGCTTAGGGGTAGCTGATGCATTAGACTAAATGCTTTTTGCTCATTCTTTAGACTTGTTTCCAACTCTATAATTCAAGACAAATAGGAGTGCCGAAACAGCAATTGCACTTATACAGGTGTTAAAAAATCCAGAGTCAATTTGAGAGCCAAGAATTAAAAGTTCGGTTAGAGTTGAAACAATTAGTGCTAGACCAACAATATTAAAAGACACGTTCACCTTTTAGTCTTTCCGTGTAAAGCGATTAAAAGCAAGCAATGAGTAGATAAAAGACTAAAGGAAGCAACAGTAAGAATTAAACCCAAACCATCTAAATGTAGATCAGCTTGAGCAGTGTAACTCAGAAAAGGGAAGGTATTTATAAGCTGCTATTTTTTCATCCTAGAATCTCGTAGTCGATACTTAATTTCCGCAGGGATCTTAATGCCGAACCCGAATTTTTGTCTTCCACTTCAATGTCTATAGTGTCTCCTTCTAAGAGTATACCGGTAAGTTCGTTCGCTAAAGATTCGTTAATGCCAGACGAGACCGCGGAAATACATATGGCTATAGCTCTTCTGTCTGGTCTCGGTGCATCACAAGACAATAAGTTTAATTTCATACGGCAATATACTCCACTTAAGAATAGCTTGAGTTAGAGTTGTTCAATGGTTTGTGTATAAAACATAGCGTTTTAAAAGATACTAGTTTTTCATATAAATAAAGACCGCCAAATCTTTAAATTTGACGGTCTTTGTAAATAAGCACAAACCTTTCACTTTAGCGCTTACTAGTTATGTTTTATTCACTTTGTTAGCATATATTTCTCTTCTCCAATATTCGATAAGTGTCCAAAATCGAATTTAGATATATTTTTTGGTGCTTTGAGAACTTCCATTTAGTGAATATCTAAAACTATTGATTTTTTATTATTAGCTGTTTAATATTGATTTACTTTTTTAATTCTAAATCAATATAACTCTTAATTGCTTCACCAGCTTGTGGCGTATATCCAGAAAATAAAAAAATCACATTCGAATTTTTATCTAAAACAATATGCGTTGGATAACCAGGAGGATTGAGTTTTTTTGTAACATATTCTTGGCTATCTGGGATAATATTATAATCGAATTTGTGTTTTTTTAGAAATTTATCCACACGAGATTTTGGGTCGAGGGCAAATGCTAAAAATAGGACATCCTCATTCTCTTTATACGCACCAACAATCTTATTTAATTCGGGCATTTCATGGATACAAGGTGCACAAGCTGTAAACCATAAGTTAATAACAACAACTTTTCCCTTAATACTCTCTGATGAGTGTGTGGTGCCTGATAGATCTGTTAATGTAAAGTCAGGGAAAGGTTTCCCTTTTAGTTTAGCTTCAAAATCATTTTGCATTTTCATAGCTTCTTCCATGCCTTGGTTCATCTGCTCTTGTGTCATTTTAAGAAGGTAAGCCAACTTAAACTGATCGTTATCATCAACATAGGCATCAACTTTATACATCCCACTTTTGAATTTATTAAGGGCATCATCTGGCATTAATTTTTCATTATTCGCACCATAAAAGCTGTAGTTTTCATCCTCAAAGCGAATCCTTCTATCAAAAAAATCTTCTTCACTAATGTTTTTCAACCCTTCAGCATGAATTTTATTTACAACAACAACAACTTCTTCTTTTTTAGGAAATATTATCAAGGAGATTGCATTGTTAGTATCAACATAAATTTCAGATTCTGGATCCATCAGCCCATACGACATTGCTGATTGTAAATCCTCTTCATTTAGAAGTTCTCCGTCAAAGGTATAAGCCTTTATACCCTCATTAACCGATACAGTAGAGCCTAAATCATAAATGGATACTTTTTTCAATGATTTCTTAAGATTATTAAGCTGTTCTAAATTGCTTGAGGTACTATTATTTTGACCAAAAGAAGTGGAAGTTGTAATCGTTAGACAACAAATTAAGAACAAAACCATTATGTTCTTTTTTTTAAGATTCTCGGATGTGTTAACTCTGCTTTTTTGTGTTATCATACTAAAAGTTATATTTTAAATTTCTACAAATTTATTGAGGATAGATAAACGATAATGTTAACTAATGTTAATGGCGTGCTAATGTTTGCTAAAAAAGGGATATAATTATTGTTCTTTTTAGGGTAAAAAGAGTTTTGGTTTTAATTCACTTCTGGGTTTAATGTTTTTCCGTCCAACGTTCTTTTCGCCATGCACTTTGTTCTTCTTTGTCTAAAAAAGTCCAGGCTACAATGCGGCCGGTCTTATTGCCTTGGCCAACCAAAATTATTTTAACCTCTGTGGCACCAGCCTTTTTCATAAAGCGAACGAGAATTTCTTCGTGGTTTCGTTTGGCAATTAATGTCGTAAACCAAAACACAGATTTCCCAAAATCTTTGCCTTCATCGATTAAATGCGTTATGAACTTAATTTCTCCTCCATTGCACCAGAGTTCCGCATTTTGTCCTCCAAAATTAAGATTAACTTTCTCAACTCTTTTTTTGTTGAGGTTGCTTAATTTCCGAAGTGAACCTGCATTAGCTTCTTCTAAAGACCCATGAAAAGGAGGGTTGCAAACAATCACATCAATCCGCTCACCTCTTTTAAGAATCCCCTTCAATTTGTTTTTCGGTTTAGACTGAAGTCTTAAATCTATTTTGTTTTTGAGAACAGTATTCTCATCCGTAATTTTCTGAGAGGCCTCAATAGATTTTGGATCTGTATCTGATGCGATAAAATTCCATCCGTATTCTTGAACACCGATGATAGGATATATACAGCTTGCGCCAACACCAAGGTCTAAAGCGATAATGTTCTCTGGCATTCTGCCAAAGTTAGACGAGGTAATCAGGTCTGCCGCGTAATGAATATAGTCGGCTCTTCCCGGGATTGGTGGGACTAAATAGCCTTCTGGGATATCCCAAAAATCAATTCGGTAATGTTTTTTAAGAAGAGCCGTGTTTAAACATTTTACGGCTGCTGCATCCGAAAAATCAATCGAGTCGTCTCCATACTTGTTCGGCTTTACGAAATTTTGTAATTCAGGAGTCTCCTCGATTAATGTTGGGAAATCGTACCGTTCTCGGTGTTCGTTTCGCGGGTGAAGTATTGATTTTACTTTTGCGTGAGTGCGTTTCGTTTCTTTCATTTCAATTCTTCGAGTCTAAATATCTAAAACTCTAAATTTTTAGCATCTACCATCGTTACCCATTTCTTCATTTTCTTCTGTATCACTTTAAAGTGATGTTGCTCATCAGGGTTTATCAAACTAATAGCTTCTCCAGGGGTTTCTGCACGTCCTGTTCTCCCTATTCTGTGAATGTAGTCTTTGGGAGAGCGCGGCAATTCGTAGTTTATGACATACGGTAAAAACTCAATATCAATACCTCTAGAGAGCAAATCTGTTGTCACCAATACACCGAGTGATCCATCCTTAAAATTACTCAAAGCATCTTTCCTGGCCTTTTGGCTTTTCTTACTGTGCGTAGCTTTTGCAGGAATACCGTTTTTACTCAGCTTGTCTGCAACTTGATCCGCCTTGTAGGTTGATGAGGTAAAAATGAGCACCTGCTTTATCTTGTTGCTTTTTATGAGATGCCGCAAAAGTGGCCCCTTTTTTTCTTCGTCAACCCAATAGCCCGTTTGGTTTATTAAGTCGAGGTTTTCTTCTTTCTCTTCTTCAATTTGCACAACCTGTGGTTGATGCAGAATGAGTTGTTTTATTTCTTCAACTTGAATGCTTAATGTAGCAGAGAACAACAAGTTCTGACGTTTGTATGGCAAGACTTTAAAGATCTTGTTCATCTCTTCTCTAAAGCCAAGATTTAGCATTTTATCAGCCTCATCTAGAACCAAGATTTGTACCTGATTTAACTTAACTGATTTTTGATTATGTAAATCTAGCAATCTTCCAGGAGTTGCAACTAAAATATCTAAACCTTTTTTGAGTTTAGATTTTTGTGGAAAAATCTTAGCGCCACCAAATATTGCAGCTGAAGTAATTGAAGTATACTTCCCATATGTATAAACATTTTCTCTCACTTGAGCAGCTAACTCTCT
>UPTG01001314.1_pt1 | contig 18461 bp, 16 predicted proteins | sample 2160121 | NCBI WGS metagenome assembly UPTG01 (sample SAMN06266255, study PRJEB28933) | marine metagenome | isolation source: Columbia River Estuary | place: USA:Columbia River Estuary, USA | collected 2014-07-27
TCGGCGGTCTTGAGTTCGACCGTCAGCCAATAGGGCGGCGGTATCGGGTTCAGTTGTGATGATTTGCGTGTCGGGTCGCTCTGCCCTTAGCACCCGGGCAATTCCGGTCAATGTGCCGCCTGTCCCATAGCCAGAAACAAAATAATCGAGACGTTCCCCGTCGAAGGCGCTCATGATCTCTCTTGCGGTGGTCTGTTCGTGGGTGTCAGCGTTAGCCGGATTCTCAAATTGTCGTGCCATGAACCAGCCATTGGCTTCGGCGAGCTCGCGCGCTTTGGTCACCATGCCCATGCCTTTGTCAGCCTTGGGCGTCAGGATGACCCTCGCGCCCAAAAAGCGCATGAGTTTTCGTCGCTCAACGGAAAACGTCTCGACCATGATGGAGACAAAAGGGTAGCCCTTGGCGGCGCAGACCATCGCCAGTCCAATGCCGGTATTGCCCGAGGTAGCCTCGACTACGGTCTGCCCGGGGGACAGCTCGCCACTTTGCTCAGCAGCCTCGATGATGCCGATGGCGAGGCGGTCTTTGACCGACCCCAGCGGATTAAAGGCTTCTAACTTAGCCCACATCGTCACACCCTCAGGCGCGAGTCGGTTAATTCGGACAATGGGGGTATCCCCGATCGTTTCAATAATAGAGTTGAACTTGCCGCGCATTTAGAAACCCTCATCGGTGGTCGAGAAGTTAGCCTGAAAGTCTAGCAGAGGCATCTCGTTAGCGCAGTGACTCGCTCGCTTGTTGTGGGGGTGTTATGGCAACGTCCCGTCCGGTTAATAGCGCGTAGAAAGTGGCAAGGTCTCTGGATGAGGTTTGCCGATTGGTGATCCATGCAATCGGCTCGTGATCACCGCGTTGCTGATCGAGACCAATGCCCCACAACCCCTCGGTGGATTGGGGTAGTTGGGAAAACCGCGCATCCACTATCACCGATGGATCGGTTGCATCTATCGCTAGCCAGTCATCGGAAAACCATCGAAAACGCGCTACGTCACGCGCTTGTTGTGTCGAGGGTGATAGCCAAGGGAAATGTCGGGCAAGGTTGAGCTTTTCGATGGTGTCTCCTTCATAGATGCGTGTGTCCCACCCCACTCGGATCGCATCGACATGGTAGTCACCATTGAATTCGTAAATCGATTTCCATACCAGCACATTGGCAAAGCTGGGCTTCACTTCTAGCCTAGAGGGCGCGTGTCCCCGTTCGACCACCAGCTCTTCAGCGGCCGAGAGGGCTCGATGGTGCTGCAACACGCCCACCAGCAGGTACGACACTGCCCAGCCCAATCCCAACATCGCTAAACGAGGTCGTCGTTTGACCGCGGCCAGTATGACCAGCGCGAGCAGTGGTAGCGTCAGCAGCGGATCAATCACCGAGACGTTATGCCAAGCAAATCGCTCTTGACTGAAAGGCCACAGCAGTAAGGTGCCATAGGTTGTGCAGGCATCGAGTAAGCCATGGGTGGCATAGCCCAGCGCAGACAGTATCCAGGTTTCTCGAAACGACAGTGCGCGGCGTGTAACAGGATAAAAGGCGAGGGCGCAAATCAGTGCCCCCACCGGGATAAAAAAAAGTGAATGAGTGAACTGCCGGTGGTATTCGAGAAATAACAGCGGGTCATGGCTAGAGCGAATCAGCACATCGAGGTCAGGTGCCATGCCAGCTAACGCACCAACGCAAAATCCGTAGCGGACTTTGCGCGTACCTTGAAACGATTGTGCTGCCGCGGCGCCGATAGCTGCTTGGCTGAGAGGGTCTATGGTTGATCTCCTAGGCACTATTGAGTCAAAGGGAGTGGTGTGTGATGAGGTCCTGCCCTCCGTCGGCGGCATTATCGCATGTCCGAGACACGGTGATGTCAGGTAGGCTTTGCAATCAGGATGAGTGATTGATCGAACGGTGAGTGCAAGCCGTGCAGGTCGCAGAGGTTAGTGTGAAGTAACAGGAGATTCAGATGAGAATGAACACGCCACGAGTAACACCGCTCAATGAGCAGGAACTCACGCCAGAGATGCTGGATTTGCTAGGCCCGCGATTCCGCGGGATCCCTTTATTAAACATATTCCGCACGCTGGCGCGCGCGCCCAAGGCGTACAAGCGCTTTATGGTTTGGGGGGGCTATATTTTATCGGACGCCAATGCGTTATCGCCTCGTGATCGGGAGCTGGTGATATTGCGGACCGGGTTTAATTGGCAGTCGGGTTACGAATGGGCCCAGCATGTTCGCATTGGGCTGGACTGTGGTTTGACGGAGGAGGAAATATCGCGAATCAAGCGGGGGCCGGAGGATGAAGAGTGGAGTGAGGGCGACCAAGCGCTGCTGCTAGCCACTGACGATTTGACCCGGGACGCGTTTATTTCTGACGAGAATTGGCATCGGTTGTCGGCGTTGTCAGAGAAGCAGCGGATGGATTTAGTGATGACGGTCGCGCAGTACACGCAGGTGTCAATGATGCTCAATACGTTTGGCGTGCAACTGGATGAAGACCTCACTCTCGATCCGGATCTTTGTCCATAAAATGCCGGTGTTTCCCGGTGCGGTTACCCTATCGAGGGCAGGCGTGGAGATGATAATGAAGCAACTTTTATTTTTGGCGGCGATGTTCTTGAGTGCACACACGCTCGCCGCGGATGACGCTGCTGCCAAGTGCGATGCCGCTCGGGATCAGGCCAAACGTCACTATGGCTCACTGCGTCACTATTTCGATGCTCTAAACGACTGTCTGTCGCGCAACGATGAAGACACCAATCATTGCAAAATGGCGCTCAGTGAGCAGCAAACCGCCCTCGGTGACTTTATTTTTGCCCAGCGCGTTGCCAGTGATGTGTGCGGGCAGGCTGGCAAAAATCCAACGCTAGAATGATGTTTTTGGGTGGTGCAGGCCGCCATCAGTGAAACAATGACATAACCTGTTCAGGGGGACGGCCCATCGCAGCGGCGTTACCATGCACCACGATCGGTCGTTCAATTAAGAGGGGATGCTGCTGCATAGCGGTGATGAGCTCACCATCAGGGCTGTTTTTGGTCAGCCCCAAGGTTTTAAACATCGCCTCTGTGCGTCGCAGTAATTCCCACGGAGTGATACCGAGCTGATCGATCACCTCGACGAGCTCTGCCTCGGTAGGGGCGTCTTCTAAATAGCGCCTAATGACAGGGTCGACACCCTGCTCTTCCAGTAAGGCCAGTGTTTGTCGTGACTTCGAGCATCGTGGGTTGTGCCAAATCGTGGTGGCCATGAACTTCCCCCGCAAAAATTGAAAGTATGACGCGCTTAGTTGAGACTTGCGAGCAACACGCACTGGGTTTCCGATATGGCGTCACATTTTGAACTGGAGCGACTGTCGTTTAGACACGGGCCCCTCACGTTCTCGGCTCAAGCAATGGGCGAGGGACCCACGGTATTGTGCCTGCATGGCTTTCCAGATAACGCGAGCACCTTTCGGCACCAGTTACCCGCTCTGGCCACTGCCGGATATCGTGCCATCTCACTGACTTTGCGTGGCTACGAGGCCGCCTCGATTCCGCCAGACCAAGATTACTCAGTGGAGGCCATCGTCACCGATATTGTGGCGGTCATCGATGCGCTAGGACAGGCGCCGGTTCATCTGATTGGGCATGATTGGGGCGCAGCAGTCGCCTATCGAGTGTCAGCATCGGCGCCAGACAGGCTTAAGAGCTTAACGACGCTAGCGGTGCCGCATGCGGGCCGATTTGCGCGGGATGGGTTGCGCATTGGCAAGCAGTTGCGGCTTTCTTGGTATATGGGTTTCTTCAATGTGCCTTGGATATCGGACTGGGTGGTAGAGCGCAATGACTTCGCGTTTATTCGCCGCTTGTGGGCGGCGTGGAGCCCCAATTGGCAACCGGAACCCGGTGTTTTAGACGAGGTCATTGAAACACTCGCTCAAGCCGGGGTGAAGTCTGCGGCGCTAGCGTACTACCGAGCAGCGCTGTCACTGAAAGCGCTCACGACGTCTCAGGAAGAGGCCTATTACCGCGTGCCCACTCCTACGCTGGCATTGTCGGGGGAGAGGGATGGCTGCATTGACTCAGCGATTTTCGAGCGATTGACAGTGGTTGAGGATTTTCCGGAGGGTGTGGTGTTTCATCGGGTGATGGGAGCCGGTCATTTTTTTCATCAAGAACGCCCCAGCGAGGTCAATCGACTGATCATCGATTGGTTGGCGCACCATGATGAACGCCCATTTTAATGGTAAAGTTTTTTCCGTGAAAAAAACGTTAATCGGGGGATTCGTCATGGAGCCTCCCCAGTGAATAGAGCAGCGAAAAATGGGTGATACAGCAAAATCGATTGATGCCTGTGCGGCTTACTATGGCGCCGCCGCCGAGGAGATGAAGGCCTATTTACTGGATGGTGAGCAACGCGCCCTTGAGTTGGCTAACCGCGGTCCGCTGGTTTTCGATCACAACGGTGACTTAGATCCGGCCATACGCGAGGCCTATTCTCGATACGGATTTTATATTTTTGAAGGGGTGATTGACGCTGCTGAGCTGCAGGACATTCGCGCTGATCTGGATGCAATGCGAGCACGCTTCCCCACCGGGCCCGAGAGCCCGCTTGATGCGCAGGGCGAGCCGGCACTGGGAGTCGATCACTCAGCGTTGACGCTGGTTTGGTCAAAGCCACTGGGCGATCCATTGGGAGGGACGGCGCTGGCTAATGGGCGCCATGAAATCAAAATGTTTGAGCCAGCGGCGGCGAGCGATACCCCTGCGGCAGCCCCTTTTCTGTTGCTCGGCTCGTTACAGTTTTCAGATGCCTGCCTGCGTGTGTACGGTCACCCATTACTACTGCAGGTCGCTGAGCAAATTAATGGACCTGATTTTGCGCCATTTAATGAAGCTTTATTCATTAAGGATCCCGGCATCGGAGCCGCGGTATCCTGGCATCAGGATGGTGTGACACATTGGGACAGTGAGCACTTTGAAGAAGATATCCATGGTTTTAATTTCATGGCGCAAGTCTATGGCAGTACCGCGGTGAACGGAGTTTGGGTTCTGCCCGGAACGCACAAGCAAGGTAAGCTCGACATCAAAGCGCTCGTTGCTGAATCGGGGAGTGAGCGGCTGAAGGGGGCGTTGCCCCTGATCTGTAACCCCGGTGATGTCGTCATTTGTAATCGGCAGTTATTGCATGGCTCGTTCCCAAACTGCGGTTTTGAGCCACGTGTCACGGTGAACTTTGGGTTTCACAAGCGCGCTTCGGTACTGGGCGTCATGGGAGGCGGTGTCCACAGTGATGCACAGGTCTTCGATGAAGCCACCGTGGCACGCCGATCACGCACGATTGGCTACGGCATCGATGCGCGGCAGCAACGATTCCCCGATGAGACACCCTATCGCTACCAGCCCTTCGCGAAGGCCAGTGAAACCTATCGTTGGAATGACGCTGCGCGGGCAGCGCTCAAAGATTACAACCTCGACGACTTGAGTATTTGACTGCAGTGACACAACCACCAGGCTCAAGGTGGCGCCGATCTCATAGTGTTGCTCGGTTGATGAGATCCTTACAGAAACTCTACAGGGCTTGCTTTAAACTGGGCGTCCTTATCCAGGGGGCTTGACCCTGATGCAGTCGCCGCTGAACGCTGAATTTACGAACAATATTGCCTTAGTCGAAGCCAAGGCCTCCTTTACTTATGCTGAGGTTGAGCAGCGCACGACCGAATTTGCGAGCGGTTTGCTCGACCAGTCGAATGATCTGGCGGAAGCACGCATCGCCTTCCTCCTCCCCGCCGGTCTTGACTATGTGACGGTGCTACACGGAATTTGGCGCGCAGGCGGCATTGCGATTCCGCTCAATGTGGCGGCAACAGAGTCTGAGTGGGCGCATTGCCTCAGCAGTACAGGCGTCACCCGCGTGGTCTCAATCGAGCCCTATCGCGCCAAAATTCAGCCCCTGTGTGACAGCTTGTCGATCGAAGTGTTGGAGGTGAATGATTACCTCACTGGATTGATAAGCGCGCTGCCAGAGCTGACGCCCGAACGTAAAGCGATGATTATCTTCACCAGCGGGACGACCAGTAAACCCAAAGGTGTGGTCACGACGCATGGCAATATTGCCGCCCAGATCATGGCGTTAGTTGACGCCTGGGCATGGCAGGAAAACGACGTGATTCCCCTCTTTTTGCCGCTGCACCATGTGCACGGCATCATCGCTGTGCTGAGTTGTGCGCTGTGGGCTGGCGCAACAGTCCACGTTATGCCGACGTTGGCGCTGGATGAGTTATGCCAGCAGGTGGCAAACGATACCTATTCGCTCTTCATGGCAGTGCCCACGATTTACGTCAAGTTGATTGATCACCTCGATGCCATGGAGGCCAGCGAATCAGAGGCGGTCCTAGAGGGTTTTGCCAACATGCGCCTCAATGTATCGGGCTCTGCCGCGTGCCCGGTCGTTGTGTTTGACACGTGGCAACAACTGACCGGGCAAGCGCTATTGGAGCGCTACGGGATGACCGAAATCGGCATGGCCTTGTCTAATCCTTATGAGGGTGATCGGCGTGCGGGTTACGTGGGTCAACCGTTACCCGGTATCGACGTGTGCTTGATTGATGAGGCGGGCAGTGTCGTGCAAGAGGAAGGCGTGTCGGGCGAAATTCGTATTCAGGGTGAGACGGTGTTCCTCGAGTATTGGGATAACCCCGAGGCAACTGCCAAGAGTTTTGTCGAGGGTTGGTTTTGCACCGGTGATATCGGTGTGCTGGAGGCAGGTTACTACCGCATTATGGGGCGCTCCTCGATCGATATTATTAAGTCCGGCGGCTATAAACTCTCTGCCTTAGAGATTGAGAACAAATTACTAGATCATCCGGCCATCGCTGAGGTGGCGGTGCTGGGTATTGAGGATCGAACTTGGGGGGAGGCGGTCGCGGCAGTAGTGGTCCTCAGGAGCGGCAGCGAGTTGACGCTTGCCGCGCTGAAAGACTGGTGCGACGGTAAACTCTCGGCGTATAAAATTCCTAAAAAATTGCTGCTGCAGGACGCGCTGCCACGCAATGCCATGGGTAAGGTGACAAAACCCGCGCTCAAAACGCGCTTTTAAACGCGTTTTTCTCTGCCCTCAGTCCGCGTGGAGTAAGCGGCCGGTACCCTCACTGAGTTAGAGCAGAAGCCCCTAAAATGCTCAACCGCCTGATTGAGGCGTTTCATGATTGGGTGATGAGGGCGCATGCGGCCTGCTAGAGAGCACCCAGTAAGTCATGCCAGACAACAGCAGGGCGGGAAAGACCTCGTGCAAGGACTGCCGGAGGTCTGCGGCGATCCAGGCGATTAACGTGCTGACGCCGATGATCATCGACCCCAGCACAGCGGCGGCTGTCCCTTTGTGCCAATAAAGACCGAATACGACGGCAGGAAAAAAGCAGACCGCATAGAGGCTGCCCGAAAAGATGGTGATCTCCACAATGTCCCCGGGCGGGTTGAGTGCCAGCACTGCGGCGACGATGGAAAAGCTGATAACGGCTGTTCGCGTCCAGAGTAGCTCTCGTGAGCGCTGCCTAAAGGGCGCGACAAGGTTTTTATACAGGGTAGACGCGGCAACTAACAGTACGCTGTCCATGGACGACATCGCAGCTGCAAGAATCGAAACGATGAGGAAATCAGTCGCCCATATCGGGAAGACAGCCGGGTCGTTCACCAGTGAGGGTACGATTAAGTCCGTGTCAGTGACTTCGGTCAATATAGCGTGAGCGTAGATTCCCACGGGAAAAAGGCAAGCCAGTACGATGGCAAGGCCAATGGTGGCGATCCACTTGCCGCGACGCACCGCGTCGTCGTCTTTCAACGCGTAAAAGCGCGAGAGTTGCCGCGGGTCTGCCAGCAGTTTCAGAGCCCCCGAGAGCGACACGCCCAGTAGGACAGCAAATGGGATGCCGCCATTGAGTTCAAACAGAAACGCCTTGTCAGGCAGTGATCGAAGTTCAGTGATCACCCCAACGCCCCCAGCCGCGCGCGTGACAAAATAAAAGATCATGACGCTGCCCAGCAGCATGAGTATTCCTTGAAGCACATCGGTTCTGACGACTGAAACAAACCCACCAATGGAGGTGTACATCACGACAATCACCAGCGTGATACCGACACCCGTTTCGTAGGGGACATTGAGAAACATCTGAAACAGATGCCCGGCTCCTTTGAAAATAGCGAGGAGATAGAGCAGGCTGGCAAAAACGATGATGATCGCTGAGCCTTGCAGCAGTGGATGCCTCGAAGTGGGGCGCTCTGGATTCAAGTAACGACTACCCAAGAAGTCGGGAATAGTGAGGGCATCCCACTCGGCCGCAAATCGTCGAAGGGGTGGCCCGATCCAGCGCCAAGACGCCCAGCTGAATAACACCAGCAGTATCGCCATACTGAACCAGGCGATGCCGTATTCGTAGCCCTTTCCTGCGTGGCCTATATAGGTATTGGTTGAGGCAAAGGTGGCAAAAAAAGAAATGCCGACGACCACGCCGCTCATCTCCCGATTGCCGACGTAATAGCCGGCCATGCCCTGGCTGGCTTTGCTGCCTAAATAAGCGTTGTGAAAAAGGAGCGCGGTGTAGCCGGTGAGCAACACCACAGCAAGCCAATGATCATTAATCCAGAGCATGGCAAGTCTTAGCATCTAGCGTCGTGATGACAGAGGAGCCAAAGTATCTCAGAAAAGTGTGTTCGGTGGCGGGCATAACCGGTTCGGCACAAAAACGAGGTTAACCCGCCGTTGATCGAGACACGCAGGAGGCGCGAAGGCCCCACCTGTCGACAGACCAGGACAAAGTTGAATCGGTGTCGTTGCTGGTTCTGCCACGACACGGTGGACGGCGGATCTATGGTGCGATACCCGCTGCGGCGCTCCGTATTCCCACTGGCCAACTCCGCCGACCTCTGTCGAGCTCATCGAGGGGCGCGGCGCGTTTCCCGATCGAAGCGTCTGATTTGAGGTGGTGATAGCAATCTATTTAAAAGATGTTAACGTGCCGCCTGATGCTTTGATCAAACAACAACAAACCGAAAGCAGCAATCAAAACAGCAATAATGCGAGCGCAAAACCGTGGTGACAAAAAAAAAGAGGGCGAGTCGAACGCCCTCAAGAAAATCAGGTATCGAACGATACAGTCGTATTATTGAGGCGGCAGAATCCTTAATTTGCGAAGCCGGATCCCTAGACGGCCTGACCCTCGACCTCATCGCAAAACGGGCTGAGGTGCCGAGGGTGTCGCTCTATTATTTTTTTGATTCGATTGACGCGTTAGTCGATGCGCTTTACCAAAAGGGCTCCGACGAAATGCTCGCCGAATTTCCCGACCCACCGCCAGAGTTTGGCTGGCGCGAGCTGTTAATTTTGTATAAGGACAGCGCCCGCGAGTTTTACCTCAAAAATCCCGCTGCAATGATTATCAGTCTCTTACCAACTTCTGTAGAGGCCAAGAATGCGGTGGTCCGCGATTTTGGCCAGTCGCTGCATGCATTGTTTGTCGAGCGTGATCTGATGCCTAACAGTCGTGAGGCGATGCGAGCTTGCGAAATCCTCAACGGCCTCATCGATGCCGTATGGAGTAAATCGTTGATTGAAGAAGGGACGATTACGCCGACCTACGATCAAGAGGCGGAACGGGTATTGCTGTCGTATATGGCGAGTGTACTCGAGGCCTAGATCGACGTTGGCGTTGACTCGTTGTGGCGTCGGGCTTGCCGGACGAGTCGGGTGTTAGTCACCTGCCCATGACCTAGCCGGTCGAGGCGCCAGTATCGTTGACCAACGCAATGCGCTGTCTGGGCTTTTGCCACCAGAGAACCCGTTTGCAGCGTTGCTCCGGGTACCCCCCTTTTTTGGTTTATCCACCGTGCCAGCGTTTTTAAAAACGCCTCCATGCCTTTTGTGCAGAAAGCGGCAGGCTTGCCAACATATGTTGACTAATTTGCGTCAGCTAGTCTATAACGCCCTCCTCAGACACATTTGTCCCGAGGCCTGAGTTGCCGCGGGCCTGCGTTGGTCACTGGAGGCTAAGTCATGCAGCAATTACCTCATCTTCTCGGCTCATTGATTCGCAATGCCCTCGTTTGCACGCTACTGTTTGTCGGGTTGATTGCGGCTTCGACCGCACAGCAGCAGGACGAGCAGAGTTCACAAACGGTCGTCGCCTCGGACAGTGATGAGGGCGCTACAGAGGGTGCGCCGAGTTCCGATGCTGCGGCGCAGGCGGCAGCTGCTGATGCGATCGCGCAGAAGCTGTCCAATCCCGTCGCCGCCCTGATCAGCGTGCCCATACAAATTAATTATGACGACAACTACGGCCCTACTGACAAAGGTTCCGTTTGGCGGACTAATGTCCAGCCCGTTATCCCGATCTCTCTTAACGATGACTGGAATATGATTTCACGGACCATCATACCGGTCGTTAAACAGTCTGACGTGCCGTTACCGGGTATCAGTGAGAGCGGTATGGGTGACATTGTTCAGAGCCTATTCTTCTCTCCTAAGAAGCCAACCGCAGGTGGATTAATCTGGGGCGTAGGTCCCGTACTGAACCTGCCAACGTCAACCAAAGACTCGCTTGGGCCAGAAGCTTGGGCCGCCGGCCCGACAGGGCTAGTGCTGAAGCAGAGTGGGCCGTGGACTTATGGCGCGCTAGCAAATCATATTTGGTCGTTTGCGAAAGAGGACAAAACAGAGATTAACGCGTCTTTTGTTCAGCCCTTCGTGTCCTATATAACGCCTAAAAAACTCACTTATTACCTCAATACCGAATCGACCTACAACTGGGAAACGAAAGATTGGTCTGTGCCAATAAACTTCGGTGCTAATCAGTTGATGAAAGTGGGCAATCAGATCATGCAGGTGGGTGGCGGTCTACGGTATTGGGCTGAGTCGAGCGAGTTCGGACCTGAGGGTTGGGGCGTTCGGCTGAACATTATTTTTGTATTCCCAAAGTAACATTAAGGCGGTGACCCCTATCGATCCTCACGCCGGAGGGCAGGCCGATGAATAAAGCGCTTTTGATAGCGACAGCATTCGCCACGACAACGTTGGTCACCAGCGAATTGTCTCACTCCCGGACCATGGGACATTATGCGCCGGGTGTGGTGGGCGTTCGAGACCTTGTGGTTCCCCCTTCGCCCGGTTTTTTCTACGCCCAATATAATGCCTTGTATGAGGCCGATCGTTACGTGGATGGTGATGGCAACAAACGACTGACGGTCGAAAGTGAGGGGGGCGAGCTTAAGCTGGATACGGATGTCGATGTGATGGCGATCGCACCGGTCTTTTTGTGGGCAACCTCAACGCAATGGTTGGGTGCTGATTATGCATTCCTTGTTGCGCCTAACCTAGGTAAAAGCTCAGTCGCGGCGCAGCTTTCTGTATTGGACCAGGCGGGCACTATTGATGATGGCGCTATCGGCATCGGCGATACTTTCGTACAACCGCTTTGGTTAACTTGGCGAGGTGCTCAGTCTGACGTTTCGTTCGGTGCGGGCGTTTATGTGCCAACCGGTAAATACGATGCAGAGGATGGCGACTCAATCGGAATGGGTTTTTGGACCGGGCAGATTCAAAGTTCTGCCTATTGGTATTTGGATGAAGCCAGGGGTTCAGCGCTGGAGTTTGGACTGACCTATGAGGCACACAGCGAGCAGGACGATACCAATGTGACGCCTGGAGATCATGTCTCGTTGGAGTATGGGTTCAGTCAATACCTCAGTCAGCGGCTGGAAGTCGGTCTGTCTGGGTATAGTGCCTGGCAGGTAGAAAAAGACAAGCGACCCACGGGCGCATTAGGGCTTGATCCCAATGCGAAAGGCGAGATACATGCCTTTGGCGCACAGGTGGGTTATTGGCTGACGCCACAGCTGAACGTAGCATTACGTTATATGAAGGAATATGAGGGCAAGGCCCGGCTGCAAGGGGACTGGATAGCGATTAACTTTATCTGGAGTCCACTCCCAATGTTTTGAGGCCCTTGCGGGCCTAAAGATATCTTAAACAGCGTTAGCGACAGTTCGCATTGAAAATGACCGTTATCTGAGCAATAGCATTGCGGGTAAGTGGGTGTGGTTTTTTCATGATCTTTGACTCCCCAAACGCGACTGCAGTCGCTACGATGACCGAGACAATGGGTAGGGAGGTTTTTATGCCGTCAGTATCGCGTCGATTTGTACTGAAGTCGCTGGCCAGCGGTGTGGCGCTTGCTAGCAATCACTTAACTTTTGGCAGTGCCGCGCGCACCATGCCCACGCAAAAAACCACCGACACCTTCGTGGTCCACAACGACTTGCCGTGGGCATTGGAGACGCGACGCAGTCAGTTCGGTTTCAGTCCCATTACACCGGCATCTCACTTTTTTGTGCGCAATAACTTGCCCATGCCCTCTGAGTCTGAGACGAGTGTGGGAGACGATTGGGTCTTTGAGGTGTCAGGGTGTGAGCGCGAAGGGCAGTTGACCCTGGCCGATCTTAAAAGAATGAAGACGCACGTGGTCGCCACAGTACTTCAGTGCTCAGGCAATGGCAGGGACTTTTTTCCCCATGACCCTTCAGGTTCTCAGTGGTCAGTGGGTGCCGCCGGTTGTGCACTCTGGACCGGTGTGTCAGTGGCCGATGTTTTTGAGCGCTTTGGGGGCGTGAAAGCCGGATTGTCGTATCTCACTGCGACGGGTGGTGAGACCTTGCCAGAGGGAATCGATAAAGAGACGGTAGTGGTCGAACGCTCGGTGCCGCTAGAGAAGGGCCTGGAGGACTGTTTGTTGGTCTGGGAAATGAATGGTGCGCCGTTATCAGCGGTTCATGGTGGTCCTATTCGGTTGGTGGTGCCCGGTTATTTCGGCGTCAACAATGTCAAATGGGTGCGCCAGCTGGCGGCAACACAGACCGAGTCGACGGCCAAGATCCAGCAGTCGGGCTACCGCTTTCGGCCGGAGGGGGAGTCGGGTGGACCTCAACATCCCTCCATGTGGCGCATGCCCGTTAAGTCGTGGTTAAGTGGCCCCGGGGCAGACAGCACGCCGGTATTAGCGGGACCCAACACGCTTTATGGTGTTGCCTTCTCGGGCGAGCGCGGTATCAGCGCTGTCGAGCTTTCGGCAGACAATGGCCAGACATGGCAGCCCGCCGAGTTAGTGGGACCGGATCTGGGTCCTAATGCCTGGCGTACTTTCCAGTTCAGCACCACTATTCCTGTGGGTGAACACCAATTTGTTAGTCGTGCGATAGACGCGATGGGTGACCGCCAACCACGAGCGGCTGAGCCCAATCATCGCGGTTATGGGCACAACGGCTGGGAGGATCACGCACTGACGGTCGCAGCGGTGTCGGTGTTGCCAGAACGGCAGCAAACAGCGCACGTGGTGACCAGTTCTCCAGCCACTGTGGTAACTCAAGAGGTGTCCCCTAGCGTTGCCCTGTCCGATCAGGCGATCGCCGGTAAGCAGCTCTTTCTGCAGCAGGCTCAACCTGGGTGTGGCGTCTGTCATAGTCTGGCTGACGCCAACGCGGGTGGTGTTGTGGGTCCCAATCTGAATACGTTGGCACCGAATCTCGATCAAGTCCGGGGCGCGATCACGCAAGGTGTCGGCGCGATGCCTGCCTATGGTGCTCAGTTGAGTGCTAATGAAATCGAGGCACTGGCAACCTACGTGGTGGAGGCGACCCGCTGAAACACGAGGCCTGGTGAAACTCGATATGGGGCAGGCAATGACGATCGACACGCGACATGATTCGATCCATTTATTGACAACATGAGTGGTCACACTGACCTTGAGTATTTGTTGCGAGCGGCTGATCCCGTGCTCGACGACCAACACTACGTTTTCGTCTCTCTCTCCGGGGAGTATGGTGATTACGCCGACTGGAATCCGATCGCCACGTTTGCCGAGGTGGAGGGGCTCACTCTGGTCATACCTCGTTCAACCGCCGATGAGCATGGCGTCGCTTATGACGACGTCCTGCAGCGCATTACCCTGCGGGTTCATTCGAGTCTTAGTGCCGTGGGGCTGACGGCGGCCTTTTCTGCCGCGCTCACTCGGGAGGGCATCAGCGCCAACGTGATAGCGGGTTATTACCACGACCATATCTTTGTGCCGGTGGCGGACGCTGCGCGGGCGATGATCGCACTGGAGGGACTGTCGCCGGTAGACTCAGGCTAACCCTGTCGCTTGATCTGGTGGCATTGACGAATCCTGAGGAACCAACAGTAGTGATCTCAAGGGCGGTCGTCACGACACGGTCAGGTGAGGTGTTTGCGAGATGCTTGGCATGCAGCGGCATCAGTTGGCCGCATTGTTGGGACTGTTTAGACTTCCGAAATAATGTAAAGCCGGGCATGGCAGGATGGTCTTGAGTGAGCGAAGATAAGCGAATGGCGCCCCAAAATGAAGGGTTCCTGAGCCATGGTTGCGTTAGCCTCATGTGCCTGCAGACGGTTTTCTTTTTGGTTTGGGTTAAGAGTACGAGTAGGAAACAATGACCACTGAATTATCTGATCAATCGTATCCTGAGATTCGCGATGCCGTACGTCGCCTCTGTGGCAACTTTCCCGGCGAGTATTGGCAAGCGCTAGACCGCACTAGGACTTACCCCACCGAATTCGTCACCGCACTGACTGAAAGTGGTTTTTTATCGGTACTGATACCCGAAGAATACGGTGGTTCAGGGCTTGGGCTCACCGCAGCGGCAGCCGTACTCGAAGAAATCCATCGCTCGGGCTGCAACGGCGGTGCTTGTCATGCGCAGATGTACACCATGGGTACGATACTCAAACATGGCAGCCTGGAGCAGAAGCAGCTGTACTTGCCGCAGATCGCAAAGGGTGACTTGCGGCTGCAGGCCTTTGGGGTCACCGAACCAACCAGCGGCACAGATACCACTCGCATCAGTACTTTCGCTCGCAGGGAGGGCGATCACTATGTGGTGTCGGGGCAAAAAATTTGGACCAGCCGAGCGGAACACAGCGACCTCATGGTGCTGCTGGTGCGCACTGAAAAACGGGAGGACGCTGCGCGGCCCTCAAAGGGCATCAGCGTGTTGCTGGTCGATATGCGTGATGCAGTGGGAAACGGGCTCACGATTCGCCCCATTCGCACCATGCTGAACCATGGCACGACCGAATTATTCTTTGATGAACTCCGAGTGCCTGTCGAAAACTTAATTGGTACGGAAGGCGAAGGCTTTAAATACATACTCGATGGCATGAACGCGGAACGCGTTCTGATTGCCAGCGAATGTATCGGAGACGGTCGCTTCTTTGTCGATCGCGCGACCGCCTACGCTAAAGACCGCGTTGTGTTTGACCGAGCCATTGGGCAGAACCAAGGGGTTCAGTTTCCGATTGCGAGGGCCTATATCGAGATCGAGGCTGCCGCTGGCATGGTGGATAAGGCCGCTCAGTTATTTGATAGCGAATTACCCTGCGGTTCGGAAGCCAATATGGCAAAAATGCTCGCCTCGGAAGCAAGCTGGAAGGCGGCCGACGTGTGTGTGCAAACCCATGGTGGTTTCGGCTTTGCCGAGGAATACGACATAGAGCGTAAATTTCGTGAGACCCGCTTGTATCAAGTTGCGCCGATCAGCACCAACCTGATTCTTAGCCATGTGGCGACCCACGTCCTAGATCTGCCCAAATCATTCTGAGTCTGCCCATCGATCTGAAGTGCGACTGAAAGTCGCAGATTGCAGGTGAAGTGAGCTGAGCCGGGAAGCATTTTGGTTCATTTTTATTGCGTAGGCAGGGATGACTGGCGAGGTTTGCACTCAACCAGAACGGGTAAACCATTTCCCACGGTAACGATCACCTAGTGCTTTGCGCGTCCCGGGAGCACATCCTTTTTTAATCTGCGGCTGTGACACCTCAAGCAATCTGTTAGGTTGAGTCTGGTAGAGGTCTTTGGCAATGAAGACGCAAGCCGACAGTGACCTCATGTTTCAGGCTATCAACGAATAGCATAGAGCCTAAAGGACGGGCCTTAACTCATGACACATTATTATCGCTACTACGTGCTTGTCATGCTGACCGTCGTATCCATGATCAACATCATGGATCGGTTAATACTGTCGATCTTATTGGAAGACATTAAAGCCGAATTTACCTTCACAGACACCCAGCTGGGTGTGCTCGCGGGCCTCGCCTTTGCGCTATTTTATGCCTTGATGAGTATTCCCATCGCACGTTGGGCCGACATCTCAAATCGGAAAAACATCTTGGCCGCCGCGTTGATCATTTGGAGCGGAATGACGGCTTTGTGTGGCGCGGCGACCGGTTTTGTCAGTCTGTTTTTAGCGCGACTTGGAGTAGGCATTGGCGAGGCCGGCGGCAGTCCGCCTAGCTACTCGATCATCGCCGATTATTTCAAACCCAGTGAGCGTGCACGCGCTATGGGCGTGTACGTGACCGGCTCAGTGCTGGGTACCGGTGGTGGGTTAATCGTTGGCGGTCTGCTGGGCGAGTGGTTGGGTTGGCGCATGACTTTCTTGGCGCTGGGTATCCCTGGGATTTTGCTCGGCGTCATTTTATATTTCACGGTGAAAGAGCCACCCCGGGGTCGCTATGACTCGGGGAGTGACGACAGCAAGCAGGCTGTCGATATCAAGCGCACGTTAAAATCGTTAGCCAGTAACAAAGTATACGTGCGTGTGAGCCTCTCTTTTGCCATGTTGACGATGGTCGGTTACGCGATGGCGCTTTGGCTGGCGCCGATTATGCTGCGTAACTTTGAGGTATCGCTGGGTATGGTGGGCCTGTATCTGGGTGGAACCTATATCCTGGGTGGTATACCTGGGCCATTGATTGGGGGTTATCTCACCGACTATATGGTGAAGCGCGACGCAAGGTGGTGCGCTTGGATACCCGCTATTTTTGTCCTGAGCTCAGTGACTACATTTTGGTTCTCTTTGTCTGCCGACAGCCTCTCGGAATTTCTCGGGTTTTTCGCACTGACCTATGCGCTGTTTATGATCCCGCAAGGTGCGAGCCTCTCTATGTTGCAATCTTCATTGGGTTCCGGAGAGCGCGCGCTCGGCATGTCATTTGTTCTGTTAGTGACCACCATGGTGGGTTTGGCTATCGGTCCATTGCTCGTCGGTTTATTCAGCGATCTGTTGGCGCCTGCCTACGGCGTCAAGTCCTTAAACTATGCGCTGATGACCGTCTGTGGTGGGGCGGCCTTGATCGCGGCCCTTTGTTATTTTTGGACCGCTACGGCGATGCCACGCGAATCAGATCTAGATGGGGCTCTCAAGCAATAGCCACGACAACGAGTCGTTATCACGATCGCCGTTGAGCCCGATATCATCGGAATACCACTTTGCTGCGGCTAAGCCGCCAATCCCTTTACGAGTATCGAGTTAACCGTGCTGCCGGCGTTACGGTGTTTCGCGATGGCCTGATACTCATCGGAGTTCATCCACGCCAAAGCCGATTCTTGTGACGGGAATTCAATAATGACCGACCGTGTGTCATCCCACTCTCCGGCCAAGACCATGGGCGCCTCATCAACACTGAGCATCGTGCCATCAAACTGCTGAAAGACCGCTGGGAAGCCGGCTGAGTATCGATCGTATTCACTGCGATCGTGTATTTTAAATCGGGCGATAATGTAAACGGACATCGTGTGTCATTCCTCGTTGTTAAGGGGTGAGCGGGGCTCGTGAGTCAACAGAATCATCGCCACCATCCATTGGGGTGATAGCAAATTTCGGATAATTGCCGAGTTGAAAACTCAGCTTAAAGTGCTCGCCTGCCCGCAATGGTGTCAGTTCAGTGCAACGCAATGGCAGGGTGATTTCCGATTCATAATCGATTAATTGATGCTGTTCAAACGCCTGAACGCGGGTAAACAATACTGGTTCAAAATCACTCAGATCGGCTGTGGTGGGCATGCGGAGATGCATCGGGTTGAGTTCGAGTAGGCCAGCGCTGTTCTGAGACGCCTGTTGCTGCAGTGTCGCTGCCTGTTCGGGTATTAAGCACAGCGCAGTGGCGAGTCGATGTCGTTTGCCGTCGGCTATCAAGGCGTCTGAGTCGAGGGTATCGCCGCGCTTTACCGCAGCTCTCTCCTCGTTGAGTTTGGCTAGGCACAGGTCCACCTCGATCTGTTGGGGAATAAAGATTCCCTGCGGGTGTAACTGAGGCGCGAGGTTAGCGGTGACGGCAAACTGGGGCTCTTGCTCGAGTGATTTTTGCATGGTTTCGGCAATGATCATATGGGGGTGACTCGGGTGTTGATAATCGCAGGCATCACCCTGTGTGCAGCTGATGTGATGCGCCTGCAGGCCAAAATCATTGATGAGTAAGCCGACGCTATCGAGGGATCGTTGATGAATGTCTAGGAGGTGCACCACTAACTCACCGGGCTTAAAGTTTGCCAGTAGTGGCAGCAGTAATGTGGCAAAAGGCCCGCAGCCCGCATACAGGACCTCGATTGGACCATTGGCAAAGCGCTGTTTTGCCGCAGTTATGGCTGCGTAGGCTG